>Ga0164313_10003738_pt1 | contig 13558 bp, 12 predicted proteins | sample GuaBasSedimGuay4_FD_113735 | JGI IMG/M metagenome (GOLD analysis project Ga0164313, IMG submission 113735) | Subseafloor sediment microbial communities from Guaymas Basin, Gulf of California, Mexico - Guay4, Core 4569-4, 0-3 cm | ecosystem: Environmental > Aquatic > Marine > Hydrothermal vents... | reverse complement strand
CTTGGTGGTTCTTGCGTGTGATCCTGTTCAGGCGATCGATCGGCACGATCTGAAGCGGGATATCCATCATACGCGACCTGTCTAAAAGATCGTGGAACAACTCCCCACGCAATCCCTTTTGCAGCAGTATCTTATCAACCTCTTTCCCGGCATCGATAGCTTCATGGACAGGGCGTATTCCGAAAATCATGTTTTCTTTCTTCATTAGCTTTGCTTGATTGCCAAAGATAAAAAATACACAGATGTGTGCAACCTTTTATATATCATGCCTGTCTGTATTATGAGCAATCATTATAAAAGCTTTGGAAAACAACCAGGTTCGAACATCTTGATAAGTCTTGTATTTGATATCCAACCCTTTTCAAACCGTTTTTCAAGGCTTTTTTTCTTTTAATAAAGTATCTATCTTTACAGCTAATTTTAACATAAATAAAACTAACATGAAAAAACTGACCCTACTCCTCTTATTATTCGTCCCCATTGTACTTCTGGCTCAGATACCTGAAACCTTCGATTTGCGCGATTACAACGGCGAGAACTATGTTACAAGTGTAAAAAACCAACAGGGCGGTACCTGCTGGACCCATGGTGCAATGGCCGCCATGGAAGGCAACCTTCTGATGACCGGCGCATGGGCAGCTGCAGGTGAAACCGGCGAACCTGCCCTCGCAGAATACCACCTCGACTGGTGGAATGGTTTTAACCAGCATAATAACGACGATACTGACCCACCTACAGGCGGAGGCCTTGAAGTACATTATGGCGGTGATTACATGGTCACTTCAGCCTATCTGTCGAGGCTTGAAGGTGCCGTTAGGGATATCGACGGACAATCCTATTCCTCGCCACCGGCCAGGCATGACGACAGCTACCATTACTTTTATCCCAACGAGATCATCTGGCTTGTTGCAGGCCCAAACCTGGAAAACATTGACGTGATCAAGCAGACAATAATGGATTATGGAGTGCTTGGCATCTGTATGTGTTACAGCGGAAGCTTCATCAATGCACAGTATGTACACTATCAACCCCCTTCAACAAGCGATGATCCTAACCATGCCATATCCGTTATCGGCTGGGATGATAGCAAGGTAACACAAGCCCCTGATCCCGGCGCCTGGCTGGTAAAAAACTCCTGGGGAAGCAGCTGGGGATATGATGGTTATTTCTGGATCTCCTATTATGATAAGCATGCATGTCAGCATCCTGAAATGGGAGCTGTCTCATTCCAGAACGTAGAGCCCCTGCAGTATGATAATGCCTATTACCATGATTACCATGGCTGGCGCGATACCAAGCCCGGAACAGTTGAAATATTCAATGCCTTTGCTTCCGGACAGAACGAAGCTATCAAGGCTGTAAGCTTCTTTACGGCAGTTGATAACGTGGACTATACCATTAAGATCTATAACGAATATACAGGCGGAGCCCTTAGCGGGGAACTGATCTCACAGACAGGTTTCCTCGAATACACTGGATTCTATACCATTCCTCTGCTTACCGATGTTCCTATGACAGAAGGAAATGATTTCTTCGTGTATCTTTCCCTGTCGGATGGAGGCCAGCCATATGACCGGACAAGCGTTGTGCCGGTATTGCTTGGGTCTGATGCAAAAACACTGGTAGAGTCATCTTCCAGCCCCGGCGAAAGTTATTATATGACTGCCAAAGGCTGGGAAGACTTCTACGATTATGATGATCCCTCAGGATACCAGAATACGGGTAACTTCTGTGTCAAAGCACTGTCAGTATTTGATCCTGTTGGCATCAATGATATGAATGATACAGACCGGGGATTCGATCTCAGACAGAATGCTCCTAACCCATTCAGTTCATCAACAGCCATTGCATATTCATTAGAACAAAATGCCAATGTACAGCTTTTCGTTCTTGACCTGAGTGGCAGGATCGTTGAGAGCCTTGTGAATGAATACCAGCAGGCAGGCAACCATAATATAGTATGGGATGCCGGCAGGTATGAGAATGGTGTTTACATCTATAAACTGATCGTGAATGGAAAGGCTGCATCGAACAGGATGATCCTGATGCGCTAGTGTTTGAGCTGACACCCGGAACTTTATCTTCTCCAGGTATTCACAATGTTATACCACTTTTCCTTGTACGAAGGGGATTTGACAAGACTATAATCATTTTCTGAAAAAGGGTTCCCGACTTTAATAAATTGCAGTCGGATTGAATTGTTGTTCCCCTTTTCACCATATAGCCACTCTTCGATATCCTTTCCCCTGTATACTATCTTAGGAGGCCCGTATACGATGTAGATCAGGCCGCGGTCGGTTTTCCATCCCTCGTGGTAGGAAGTAAAATAATTATTGGCATCTACCACCCTGCTATAGTACTTATGGATCATCGCCCTGGCCCTGCTTGCGTTTCCGGCATTGTCAAGCCAGAAATTATCAACAGCCAGCTTGACATCGTCAGCATTGCGCATTTCATCAAATTCAGACTTGGTAGTAATATAACGCAAGGGTTGTAGCATCTGCTCTGTAGTGATGATCTCCGGAAAACCATTATGAAACCTGAACAATGTATATCCTCCCCTTTGGTTGCTGTCTGTCTGGATATGATAAAAGCCCTCTTCCTGCAATTGCATGATCCCTGTTTCTCCTTTATTCGCAGCAATAGTAAAAACACTGTCGGCCCTGTAATCAAAATTGGTCTCTGTTTCTTCAAGGAAAGGAGGTAAGGCCAGCGGAAATTTCCGATCATAATACCTTACGAAGACCTGATGGGCAAAGGTATCTGAAAGCTGCATGAAAAATGATTCATCCTCAGCGGTCATATTCCTGAACAACAGATCCCCATCAACATCTCTGAGCAGATAATTGTCCCGGGATAATGGAGACAAATTATCCAGAAAGAGGTAATTGCTTACTGCATCCACTCTGTTCAGATCAGTAAGCTCAAGCTTAAGGATATATTTCCGCTCTTCCGGATACTGAATGTCTATGGCAATAATAGTATCAAAAATATAAAGCGTACTGTCAGTAATGATGATTGTGGCGCTGTCTATTATTTGTTTAGACTCATAAGATTCAAACAACTTATACTTGATTCCTGCTTCCCTGAAGTTTTTCCCGCTGTTCTCGGGGCTGGATGTCACCATATCAGCCATTTGTACGGAAACATACACTCTTGTTGCCTCGCTGCCATTGTTAAATGCAACTGCATCAAGAACGGTAAAGTTGGTATTGCTGTATTGATTTGAGAGGTTATACAGGCTCAACTTATTCAGGCCATGGCAGGCTGTTATCAGAAGCAGCAGAATTATTATATAATGGATGCGCACTTTCATGATTCTTCCTCATCATCATCTGAGTTTGTCTCCAGATAATCCTGCGGGATCTCTTTGGAGGTTTTAGCACCCAGTTCCTGTAATATTTTCACTTTGCCAATTATGTTCCCGGCACCTGAACCCAATTTTTTATGTGCTTCATGATAGGTAGCCTGAACACGGTCTATCTGCCTTCCAAGGTTTTCAAGGTCGCCCAGGAACGAGACAAATTTATCATATAAACGCCCACCCTGCCTGGCAATTTCGAGGGCATTGCGTGTTTGTTTTTCGTGCTTCCAGATAGATCCTACTGTCATCAGGGTTGCAAGCAATGTGGTTGGGCTCACTATCACGATCTTTCTTTCCCAGGCAAAGGAAAACAGGTCGCTCTGCTCCTGTATGGCAAGGCTGAATGCCGACTCAAGAGGCATAAAGAGCAATACAAAGTCAGGTGTATCGAGCTTCTCGGTAAGCTGATAACTCTTTCCGGCAAGCTCTTTGACATGCTCCCTGACAGACTCCACATGTGCCTTGACAAATTTTGTTTTCTGCTCTTCCGATTCGGCGCCAATAAATGCTTCATATGCTTTTAACGACACCTTGGAATCAATGATAATATGTTTGTTCTCAGGCAATCTTATGATCACATCAGGCCTGATCACCTCCCCTTTATCATTTCTGTATGATTCCTGAACCAGGTATTCTTCGCCTTTTGTAAGGCCGGAACGCTCAAGCAGGCGCTCAAGGACCATCTCGCCCCAGTTACCCTGCTTTTTACTGTCGGATTTCAAGGCCCTTGTAAGGTTATTTGCCTCTTCGCTTAACCTGGTATTCAGCTCATGCAGGTTTTTTATCTCTGCCTTAAGGTCAACCTGGTCTTTTAAGCCCTTTTGATAGGTCTCACTGACCGTCTTCTCAAATTCCTCAATTTTTTGCCTCAGGGGATTAATGACCTCATTGATACTTTTCTGGTTGCTTACTGAGAAGTCAAGGGTATTTTGCTTTAAAATTTTAGAAGCAATATTCTCAAATTCAAGTTTAAATTTTTCCTGAAGCTTATCCACTTCCTTCTGGTAGTGCTCATACTTCTCCTGCATGGATCTTTCCTTTTCCCCTGCTATGGCCAGTTTCCGGTTTAACTCGGATACTTTATTGCGTTCCTCCTCCAGGTTTTTCTCTGCTGAGTCAAGGCTTGATCCTGCCATTGCCAGTTTTTCCCTGTTTACATCGAGTTCCTTTTCCAGCTCCCGGCTGGATTTGGCTGACCGGCTTCTCGCATACAACCATGCTACAGCAGCCCCCAGCAACAATGCTGATCCTGAAATAATATATACCATGTTATCCATTGAGATGTAAAAGTAGAAAAAAATACTTATTTTTGAGCTACACTCGTCTCTACAAATGCCACAGTCATGAAAATATTTAAAACCTTCCTTACGACATTTCTGGCGAGCTTTCTCCTTTCTTCGTCACTGTTTTCTCAAATAGACACGCCCCCTAAGCCCTTTGGCGGGAATCAGTGGATGCGTGAATTCATTTGCAATGAGATGATCTATCCTGAATCTGCCATTAGCAACAAAGAGGAAGGAACTGTTGAGGTCTTGCTTACGGTTATGCAAGATGGAAAAACAACAAACTACCGTATTCATGAGTCAGTATCCCCTGTGCTCGACAGGGAGGCAATGCGGATATGCAAGCTGATAATGTTTTATCCGGCTGTCAGGTCATCAAATTACATCATCAATGATTATAACATCCCTGTAAAATTCAATGTCAAAAAATATAACAGGAACTGTAAGAAGAAGGGCTTTGACAGTTATGAAAAATATGATGGCGCCATCGATACCAGCCTCATGGTTTATCCTATCAAGGCACTGGACAAATCACCCAAACCTGCCTTCGAAGATCCGGAGATGGATTTTGGAAAATTCATTACTGAGAACATAAAATACCCTGAAACTGCCTATACGCAGGACATTACCGGGGATGTAGAGTTGGACTTCATTGTTGAAACAAGCGGACGCATCTCCAACCTCGAGATAATTAATCCCCTGGGTGGAGGATGTACCGAGGAAGCCATCCAACTGCTGAAGCAGATCTTATGGAAGCCCGGGATACTAGATGATATGGCTGTCAGGACTTCTTTGAGAGTCAAAATCAGCTTCAGCCTCGACAATAATTCCAATCATCAGTATCTTCCCAATAACAACAATACTACAATGTAAATAAAACTACCCGGGATATGATGCGGATCGGCCTGTTATCTGACACACATACCTGGGTATACCCCGGGATCTATGATTTTTTCAACGAATGTGATCAGATCTGGCATGCCGGGGATATTGGCGACCGGGCTACTTATGAAAGCCTGGAAGACTTTAAGCCACTACGTGCCGTATATGGAAACATCGACGGCAGAGATGTTCGCATGCTTTGCCCGGAAGTGCAGGTGTTTTATTGTGAAGAAGTAAAAGTGATGATAAAACATATTGGTGGCTACCCCGGCCGATACGATAAAAGTGTGCACCAATTGCTTGGCATGGAAAAGCCGGACCTCTTTATCACCGGCCATTCACATATCCTGAAGATCATTTTTGATGAAAAGAAAAATCTATTGCATATGAATCCCGGTGCGGCCGGAAGGTCGGGCCTTCACAAAGCAATCACATGTATCAGGTTTATAATAGACGGAAAAGAGATCAAAGATGTGGAAATACTGGATAAAGATCGAAAAACCTTGATAAAAGAATCATCTTAATCTGTCGGCAGATCGAATTAGCTTTTCGTCCTTCATAATAAACCTGTTTGCCAGGATAAGGAAAATAACAGAAGCTATGGGCAGGTATATGCCCGGCTCGCTGATATAATCGGCATTGGTTTGAGTAAGGGTTTCCAGTTCAGGGACATAGTAAAAAAATATCAGGCCCAGGTAGACAATATTCAATAAAAGATTGAACCTGATCAGCCGAATCTGCACCATCCTTCGCTTATATAAGAATATTGTAACAAAAGCCAGAAAGCTTATCAATCCCAGGACAACAGGCAGCAAGATAGTGTTTGGCCACTCTGCATCATATTGAAATTGTTCTTCAACACCAAGTGCACTTAATTTTATAACATACATGTTTCCCCAAAAGCTTGCGATGGGAAAGAAAAACGTGGCCAGGCCGCTTACAAATACTAAAAACAGGAATAATGACTGAATGCGTTGTATCATTTGAAATAAATATTTCAACAAAGATAAAAAACTTGTGTTTGTAAAATATTATTATATTTGCAAAATCAATTGGATATCATATCCAGATATATTCCTTTATATCCATTATTTAATTTAAATCATTTACCTTATATCCAAAAGCGCATGATGCCTGCAGGCTTAACCATGCGGATATATTTCTACGATAAACAAAATATCACATTTTATGTACGACATTATTGAACTAAGCGGGAAACTTGTTCCTGAGCTAAAAGAAATTGCCAAAGAACTGAACATCCCCAAGTACGAAAAACTTTTAAAACAGGATCTTATCTACAAGATCCTTGATCAACAGGCCCTGAATCCCTCCCCGGACATATTAAAGAAAGAGAAGGCCGACATTAATTCCAGGCGCCACGGCCGTAAGAGAGGCGAAAAACCTGCACCTGCAAAGGAAGAGAGAACTCCTGCAAAAGCAGAAAAACCTTCAAGCCCGCATGTCAAAGAAGACAAGACCAGGGGCAGGGGAAGAAAACCCAAGTCGGAAAAACCTGAAACAACTAATGTTCAGGGTGACAAGAAAGAAAAACCCGGCCATAAGGGGGAAAAGAAAGAAGACCCCAGGTTTGAGGGGGAAAAGAAAGTGGATCCCAGGTTTAAGGGAGAAAAGAAAGAACCCGTTCGTGTTGAGAAGCCCAGGGAAAATAAACCTCACGAAAGGCCACTGCCGCAACCCGGACATCCGGATAAAGACAAATTCAGGCAAAAAGACTACGGCCATCGTAAAGAAGAAGAAGCTTACGCTGAGTTCGACGGAGTGGTTACCAGTGAGGGCGTATTGGAGATCATGCCTGATGGTTATGGCTTCCTGCGTTCATCAGATTATAATTACCTGAACTCACCGGATGATATTTATGTATCCCAATCACAGATCAAGCTCTTTGGCTTAAAGACCGGTGACTCCGTCAGGGGTAGCATCAGGCTGCCAAAAGACGGAGAAAAATATTTTCCGCTGATTAAGGTGGTGGAGATCAACGGGCGTACCCCTGAAGAAGTTCGTGACAGGATCCCATTCGAGTACCTGACCCCCTTGTTCCCGGAAGAAAAATTCACACTGTCGAACAACCCCAATCCTGAAGAAGCCATAGCTACCAGGATCATCGACATGTTCACACCTATCGGGAAAGGACAGCGTGGGCTGATCGTTGCACAACCGAAAACAGGAAAAACCATACTCCTTAAGGCAATTGCTAATTCAATTGCCCATAACCATCCTGAAGCATACCTCATCGTGCTGCTGATCGATGAAAGGCCGGAAGAGGTCACTGATATGGAAAGAAGTGTGAAAGCAGAGGTTATCTCTTCCACCTTCGATGAACCCGCCGACAGGCATGTTAAGATTGCCAATATTGTTCTGGAGAAAGCCAAGAGAATGACTGAATGCGGACATGACGTGGTGATACTGCTTGATTCCATTACACGCCTTGCACGTGCCTATAATACAGTTTCCCCGGCCTCAGGTAAAGTACTTTCCGGTGGTGTGGAAGCGAATGCACTCCAGAAACCAAAACGTTTCTTTGGTGCTGCAAGAAATATCGAAGGTGGTGGGTCGCTCACCATTATCGCAACAGCCCTGACCGATACCGGATCAAAAATGGATGAGGTGATCTTCGAAGAATTTAAAGGCACAGGGAACATGGAACTTCAGCTCGATCGTAAATTATCCAACAAAAGGATCTATCCTGCTATCGATATGGTTGCTTCCAGCACCAGGCGCGATGATCTGCTCCTCGATAAGGAAAACCTGCAGAGGATATGGATACTAAGGAATCACCTGGCAGATATGAACCCGCTGGAAGCCATGGAATTCCTGAAAGACAAGATAAAATTCACACAAACCAACGAGGAGTTTATGATCTCCATGAATGGTTAAAAAATAAGGACGACATATTCAGGGTTGCCGGCATTTCAAAGGTTGGCAACCTTTTTTTTTATCTGCCAAGGACCCTGGCAGAAATCTCTTTAACATCCAGGCCATCAAAATTTCCTGACGACATCAGGAGAAGGTTGCTTTGATTCCAGTCCTGCTTTAGCAGTTCAGTCAGCATTTCTTCTGAATCATTGAATACCAGCATATCTTCCCTCCCAAAAGCATCCATGACCATTTCTCCTGTAATTTCAGGAAGCTTTTTTAAAGCAATCGTATGCGGATTAAAATAAACTACGGCTGTGTCTGCAGCATCCATGGCACCCCTGTATTCCTGAAGAAAATCGCTGTTCAGGCTACTGTATGTATGTAGCTCCATGCATGCAACAAGCCTGCGGTCAGCAAAATGAGATTTCATGGCTGATACCGTGGCCTTTAATTTAGATGGTGCATGCGCAAAATCAAGATAGATCGCAGTTTCCCGTGTTTCATCGATCAGCTGAAGCCTTTTTGAAGCTCCCTTAAAGGAGGAGATAGCTTCGGCAAATGTTTCCTGCGAAATTCCCAGTGCTGAACATACCTCCATCGCCCCGGCTATATTTTGCATGTTATGATCACCAAATACGTGTATCGGGAATTCTTTATTACCGGCTGTTAAAAAGATATTGCGCCCTTTTCTTATGAAGGAAGGCAGGTTATACGGAACAAGCTTGATGTCAGGATTGCTATCGATAACAGACTGAAGTACAGCGTCTTTGTCATAATAGCTAAGTTCACCTCCTGGTTCGATAAGTCGGATAAATTCCCTGAATTGCTCAATATAAATTTCAAATGTTGGAAACACGTTGATGTGATCCCAGGCAATACCTGTGATCAGCGCAATATGTGGCCTGTACAGATGAAACTTAGGCCTCAGATCGATGGGGGATGTCAGGTATTCGTCGCCTTCCAGGATCATAATTCCGGCATCCTCACTAATCCTCACCATCACATCAAAACCTTCTAATTGGGCACCCACCATAAAATCAAAGTTTACACCGGTTTTATGCAAAACATGCATTATCATGGCTGTGATGGTGGTTTTGCCATGGCTCCCGGCAATAACAACGCGTTGCTTATTTTTCGACTGTTCAAACAAAAACTCAGGATAAGAGTAGATCTTAATTCCTTTCTCTTTTGCCCTGATCAATTCAGGATTGTCCTTTCTTGCATGCATGCCAAGGATAATTGCGTCCAGGTCTTTAGTGATTTTTTCGGGAAACCACCCGTTTTCAGGTGGCAATAATCCAAGCTTTGCCAGCCTGCCCCTTGACGGTTCAAAGATCTCGTCATCAGAGCCTGTAATCGTATATTCCATTTGATGTAAGGCAATGGCAAGATTATGCATTGCGCTGCCTCCGATCGCGATAAAATGTATTTTCATATCTCCTTTCAATACGCTGATTATGGCCATTCAAAGTTAATTTAATTTGCTACCTTTGCTGACCTATTTTCTATTATTATGCTATCTCCGGATCAAGCCAGGCAACTAAGTGATTTAAATGAGCGGTTTGTAAATGCAAAGGCGGAGGAAATCCTTTCTTTTTTTTCTGACCTATATGGCAATGAGCTTGCGTTTGCCACCAGCCTCGGGGCAGAGGATCAGGTGCTGACATTTTTGCTTTCGCAAATCAATAAAGATGTGAGGATCTTCACTCTTGACACGGGTCGGCTGTTTCCGGAAACTATCGACCTGATCGACAAAACAAATAAGCTTTACGATATAAATATCTTGGTTTACTTTCCCGAATTCTCCCTGGTCGAGAAAATGGTTAATAGCAAAGGTATCAACCTGTTTTACGAAAGCATTGAAAACAGGGAAGAATGTTGTCACATTCGTAAGATCATTCCTATGAAACGTGCACTGAAGGGTGTTAAAGCATGGGTAAGCGGGCTGCGCTCCGAACAATCAGTAACAAGGCAGGACCTGTCAGTTGTTTCCTGGGATGAGAAATTTGAATTGGTCAAGATCAACCCTTTGTTAAACTGGACCGAAACGCAGCTTTGGGATTTTATCAAAACCCATGATATCCCGTATAACGAGCTCCACGACAAAGGATATCCAAGCATCGGTTGTCAACCATGTACAAGGGCTGTCAGGCCCGGTGATGATGTGCGCGGCGGCCGCTGGTGGTGGGAGATGCCTGAAAACAAAGAATGCGGCTTACATAAGAGGGATAACTGATCTTTGCCGGCAGGCTCCTAGCCAATTCTGAATACTACTAATCCAATAAATTATTTTGAAAGATCTATGTATACGGGCAGGTGGTCGCTATAACCGCCCAGATATGAAGGCCCGGCATAGGTACGGTACGGTTTCATACCAAGGTATCTCTCATCCTCTTTAAGTAAAAACTCCGCTGAAAAGATGACAGCCTTTCCATCTTTAACCTTAATGCCGGTATTATCAAGCAAAGATCCGGAAACGATGATCTGATCATAAACTTCCCAGTCAGCTTTGTATTTCAGGCTACCTTTCTTTTCATTTAAATACAAAGGAAACATAAGGTTATACAATTCTGAAGAATTACCATCATACTTGCTCCGGGCTCCCAGTACCTTATAAACAGCAGTATCATCGGGGTTGTCGTTCAGGTCGCCTGCTATAAGGATATTAGGCTTTCCATCTGCCTTAAAAATAGAATCAGTGAATGACCTCAGTATATTCGCCACGGCAACCCGTTTCGGCATGCTTGCCTCAACCCCACCCCATCGCGATGGCCAGTGGTTTATAAATAAATGTATTGTGTCCGTTTCAAACAGCAGGCCCTTGACATAAAGAATATCCCTGGTAAGCATTTCCGGATCGGCATTAAACTCTATGGGGATCCACATTGATCTGATGGGAGTAAAAAATGCCGGTATATATAGAAGTCCCACGTCGATCCCACGCCTGTCAGGCGAATTCTGATGAATTATTTTATACCCTGCCCCTTCCAGCAGCCTGTGCTTTGTAAGATCATATAATACATCCCTGTTCTCAACTTCACACAAAGCAAGCAGTGCAGGCAATTCCCATTCACCAAGAGCTGTCAGGGTTTTTGCAATGTTATCTAATTTCTCATGGTACCTTTTGATGCTCCAGCCATTTTCGCCTTCGGGGGTAAAAGCTTCATCCAGAGTCAGAGAATCATCCACAACATCAAATAAATTCTCAACATTGTAGAATACAAAGCGCACCGGTACGCTATTCTGTCCGTAACAGGAAGTAATTATCAACACACACTGCACCAGAAATAAGAGGATGCCATGAAATATATTTCTCTTCATATGCCGGTTTTTATTTAAAATTAGTATAAATTCCCCGAATATTTGCATTAATAATTGAATCATTATGGTGTAAATGCGAACAAAATTTTAATTTTGTCGTATATTTAACATTGAAGTAAAAATTATTTATTAACTATCACACTGATTTTCATTGATTAAGCCTTTTAAATAGAAAAAAGTTTAAAAATTTTTGTTGAAACAGGGTTACCTTTTTCAAAAATCAGTATTAATAGTTGGAACTGTGATGCATTACATCGAAGAATCGTTACTGGAGGGTATACGGTTGCATGACTCCGATACATTGGAGTACATCTACAAGAAGTTTTTTCCCTCAGTAAAGGCCTTCGTAAATAACAACAGTGGTAATGATGATGATGCCCGGGATGTTTTCCAGGAAGCCATTGTAGCTATTTACAGGAAGGTTGGCGATGAAAGCTTTGCGATCACCTGTTCTTTCAAAACATATGTTTATGCAATTGTCAAAAACTTATGGTTGAAAGAGCTTGAAAAACGCAAAACTTCCGGTGTAAAGTTGCAGGTAGAAGGCGATTTTGAGATCGCAGAAGAACCTCTGGATGGATCATTTTTTGATCCCAAGAGTGAGAGATTCAAACTTTATCAAAAGCATTTCCTTACGCTAAGTGAGGATTGCCAGAAAGTGCTCAGATTGTTTTTTGCCAAACAATCATTGCAGGAGATCTCACAAACCATGGGCTTCGGAAGCGAGAAGTACGCCAAGAAGAGAAAGTTCCAATGTAAAGAAATACTGGTGAAAAGGATAAAAAATGACCCTGAATTCAATAAAATAAAACAATGAAAACACTAGAAAAAGATCTGTTTGAACTTATCGATGAGAAACTCAGTGGAGAGTTAAGCGGCGAAGAACTTGAGGGCTTTGATTTAGACCTCATGAATGACCCGGAACTCATGTCTGAGTTCGAGCTTCACGAAGAAATTGATGAAGCCATCCAGGAAAGTGAGGTAATAGAATTGAGGAAGAAACTCGATCTGGTATATGACCTCACACAAAACAAAAAACAACCCGGACTGTTACGTACCATCTTACGGCACAAGTTATCAAGGATCGCAGCAGCATCATTCGTTGTATTGCTGATCATGACATCGCTCTCCTTGTACTTCCTGAGGCCGGATGGGAACATGTCTAACGACAGTTTGTTCAAAATCTACTACCAACCTGATGCAGCTTTGCTTATCAGGGGTACCGACAGCCAGAATGCCGCCCTTATAGAGGCATTCCAGTTATATGAAAACAAAGAATATACTTCTGCACTTGAGTTGTTTGCCGTGGTATTGGATGCCGACGGCGAAAACATTCCGGTGCAATTTTATTCAGGAATATCAAATATAGAATTAGGGCAATACAGGGAAGCTCTGCATCCGTTTAATTTCATTATGGGAAACAATCAAAACCTTTACATTGAGCGTGCTGAATGGTACGCCTCTCTTTGTTACCTGAAATTAAATGAAAATGAAACTGCAGTAGACCTATTCCGCAAGATCAGCCTCAGTAACAGCTTTTACAAGGATAAAGCACACGAGATCCTGAAGAGCATACAAAACTGATCAAGACTTTTTAATTTTATTGAATTAAGACAGACTTTTGAGAGAACCCCTGCGGAAGCGGGGGTTTTTTTTATGCCCTTTTTCTGCGAAAGCGATATACCAGGAATATGATAACCCCCAAGCCAATAACAGCAAGGACCAACTGGTATAACTTTCCAAAGGCCGGACTGATCAATGCCCTGGTATCACCAATGCAAACATAGCCTGACCACAGGTACGGATGCGCACCCAGCTGATCGGCATCCCG
>Ga0164313_10003737_pt1 | contig 13559 bp, 11 predicted proteins | sample GuaBasSedimGuay4_FD_113735 | JGI IMG/M metagenome (GOLD analysis project Ga0164313, IMG submission 113735) | Subseafloor sediment microbial communities from Guaymas Basin, Gulf of California, Mexico - Guay4, Core 4569-4, 0-3 cm | ecosystem: Environmental > Aquatic > Marine > Hydrothermal vents... | reverse complement strand
TTACCGGGTTGTGACGATGGAAGAAGTTGTCGATAAAGTTGATATCTTTGTGACCGCAACCGGTAATTACAACGTCCTCACACATGATCACATGGCTGCTATGAGAGACCAGGCCATCGTTTGTAATATTGGCCACTTCGATAACGAAATCGACGTTGCCGGTCTCAAGCAATACGAATGGGATAACATCAAGCCGCAGGTTGATCACGTGATCTTCCCGGACGGCAAGCGCATCATATTGCTGGCCGAGGGTCGCCTGGTAAATCTCGGTTGTGCCACCGGTCACCCGAGTTTTGTTATGTCAAACTCGTTCACCAACCAGGTGTTGGCGCAGATTGAACTGTGGAAATATCCGGATCGTTACCAGAATGATGTTTATGTATTGCCCAAGCATCTTGATGAAAAGGTTGCCCGCTTACACCTCGGACGTATCGGTGCAAACCTGACCCGTCTGACCGATGTGCAGGCGAGTTATATCAGTGTGGATGCTGATGGCCCATACAAACCGGACCATTATCGCTACTAGCTTTTGAGCTGTCGCTGCCCCGGCTAATGCCCGGGGCAGAAGCGGTCCATCAGTAGCACAGGCATCGAAATGGCCAACGTCCCTATCTCGTTTGAGTTTTTTCCGCCACGTAATAGTGAGCAAAAACTTGTCCTCGAATCTACCTGGCAAAAGCTTTCGCGGCTTAACCCGCGTCACCTGTCGGTTACCTTTGGCGCAGGCGGGTCAACGCTTGATGCAACCCTGCAAACGGTTACCGATCTGCTGGACAGGTCCGGTGTTCCGGTAGCGCCGCATATCTCATGCATGGCCCAGGACCGTGATATGTTGTTACGCTTGCTGGAGTCTTATCGGGAGGCCGGCGTTAAGCGCCTGGTGGTGTTACGTGGTGATCGGCCGGAGGGTGTCGCCGGACCGGGGCCATTCCAGTATGCGAGTGAACTGGTGCGGTTTGTGAGTGAATCTTTTCCGGAAACATTTCACATAGAAGTGGCCTGCTATCCTGAGTTCCATCCGGAATCTGAATCTCCTGCAACTGAATTTAAATATTTCAAAGAAAAAATAGATGCAGGCGCTGATGGTGCTACCACGCAATATTTCTACAACACGGATTGTTACTTTCAGTTTCTGGACGATTGCGAAAAACATGGCATAGACGTACCAATCACCCCCGGCATCATGCCGATTACCAACTACACCAGCCTGGTCAGATTCTCGGCCATGTGCGGTGCTGAAATCCCCCGCTGGATACGCAAACGGCTGGAGTCATATGGAGATGATGGCGCGGCCATTCGCGAATTCGGTCTGGAAGTCGTCACCAAGCTGTGTGAGCGCCTGTTATCCGGCGGTGCCCCTGGTTTGCATATCTACACTTTAAACCGCGCTAACGCGACGATGCGCTTATGGCAGCGTCTTAACCACTTGTAAACCCCAAAACAATCGCACCGTCATCCCGGCGAAAGCCGGGACCCATTTGCTCTTTTTAAATCCAGCAAAAAAAAATTAGACACGAAGTGACGCTGGTGCCATCTGATCCGCGGCGACACGGGGTACCTGCCCTCTGAGACACGCTTCAAGGCCATCCATGGCGCGCTCTGTCGCCGACGTCCTGTCGGCTCAAGGTCTCAGAGGGCAGGTACCCCATATCCCCGCTAACAGCTGTGGATTGATGTAGGAGGGGTCAGCTCCGCTGACCGCGATTCTCAATGCTCCACTTTCCCCGTCAATGCCCCTTCCGCCTCACCTTCCCCTCGGTAAATCGAAACCAATACCTCACCATCAACATCAATACTGGCCCGGTACATGCCTTCCACATTAAACGGTGTCGTAATATTACCTTCGGGGTCCATCGCAATAACACCACCTTCACCACCGGCTTTGACCAATACATCATTCACCACGTAATCAGCTGCTTCGGCCAGCGGTGTGCCCAGCTCAACCCGGTTGCAAATGTTATAAGCCACCACGTAGCGGATAAATAACTCACCATGCCCGGTCGCGCTGACCGCACAACTTGCGTTGTTGGCATAGGTGCCGGCACCGATAATCGGTGAATCGCCCACCCGGCCCCAGCGTTTATTGGAAGTACCACCCGTTGATGTACCCGCGGCCAGGTTGCCTTGTTGATCGAGGGCGACGGCACCGACGGTCGAAAACCACTGGTCTTTTTGATCCTCTGCTGAGGCTTCTTCCTGTGTAGTTTCCTGTGCCTTGATGCGCTGCAGTTGCTGCCAGCGAAAATCGGTATGAAAATATGCCGGGTCCATCATTTCAAAGCCCTGTTGGCGGGCGAATTCCTCGGCGCCTTCACCCATCAACATTACGTGCTCTGAATCAGTCATGACTTTCAATGCCAGGTTGATCGGGTTCTTGATATGCGCCACGGAGGCCACGGCGCCGGCATTAAGCCCCGCGCCTTCCATGATGGAAGCATCCATTTCATTTTTACCTGCTGCATTGAATACGGCACCCAGGCCGGCATTAAACAGCGGTGAATTTTCCATCACATTGATGGCACGGGTAACCGCCTCAGTGCCGGGTGCGCCCTCCAGTAATGCCTGGTATCCAGCCTGCACCGATGCCTTTAATGTGGCGCGGATGGAGGCTTCTTTTTCAGCCGTCATACTGGCACGGGTGATGGTGCCTGCACCACCGTGGATTACGATGGCTACGGGTGGTTTGGCAGCGATGGCGGTCATGCTGAATAATCCTGTGATAACAAGAAGGTAGACGATTCTGGATAGCTGGACATGCATGTGAATTCCGATAGTTTTGATACGGCCTATTATACGGTCAAGCGACGTGCATTTGCCCAGAAAAGACCGGCATAAATTTTCGGGTCGAGCATGATTCCTTCCGCCATGCGTGCCTCCAGCCAGTCCACTGCGCCATCCAGCGGTACATGGTGAACGGTGATGTCCTCGTTACCATCACCGCCACCGGGTCCCACCCGTTGCAGGCCCCGGGCGAAATATATCGTGATCATTTCATCGGCCATACCCGGTGTACTCGGGCTGGTCAGAAGTTCTTCCAGTGAAGTAGCGCGATAACCGGTTTCCTCGATCAGTTCCCGCCGGGCGGCTATTTCGAATGCCTCTTCAGCATCGCCATTATCACCCACCAGTCCCGCCGGTAATTCCAGCACCCGGCTTTTAACCGGGATTCGATACTGTTCAACCAGTACCAGTTCACCGGCATCCGTGACCGGCACAATGACGACTACGCCACTCGCATTTGTGCGGTACGCGTATTCCCACCGATCACGCTCTTTCATGCCGAGGAAACGGCCCTTAAAATGAATTTTTTCGCTATTTTTCACAGTTTCAACCACTGATTTTGATAAACTGCGTCGATTGTACTCCGGTGCCTGTCAAGTTTGGCAGATTCGGACTGAACCAATTGCTGATTGGCCGTTCAAACTGGGCTGAATTCAGAGGATAAGTATGTTGAACAGATCACTTAAATCACATTTTTCAGCCATTTTCCTGGTTTTTAGTTTTTCGCTGATCAGTCTTGATCTGGCGGCTCAGACCAACGCTAAGAAAACAATGTCTGAAAACGTACCAGTCCTTTTAGTCAGGGCCAACGAAGCTTACGTTGCCAAAGATTACGTGGCCTTTCGAGACACCATGAAACAGATCCATAAGATGCGGCCGAATAACGGTAACTACATGTACCAATTGGTCATTGCCCATGCACTGCTGGACGAGAAGCGCGACGCCTATGACATGATGTTGCGTATGCAGCAACAGGGACTCGCTTACGATTTCAGCAAGGTGGACAGCACCATGAACATCAGGGGGACGGAGGTTTTTGACTACGTCAACGACATGATGGTGATGGCGGCAGCAACGGTTGGTGAATCAGAAACCGTGTTTACCTTGCCCGCCAGTGTGTTACTGCCGGAAACCATTGCCTGGGATAACAGCCGGCAGAAATTTTTGATTGGAACCATAGCCACAGGCAGCATTCTGGCCGTTGGTAAAGATGGGCAGAGTACTGAGTTGCTGAAAGCCGATGCTGAAAACAAGATGTGGTCAGTACTTGATATCCTGGTGGATGAACCACGCAAGAGATTGTGGGTTACCAGTGCTGCTACAGCGGGTTTTATCGGTCTGGACCCTGCCGAAAAAGGTCGTTCGGCACTTTTTGAATACAATCTCGAGACACTTGAACTGATCCAAAGCTATCCTGTACCAGTGGATGGGCGATCGCATAGCCTCGGTAGTATGGTGTTAAGCCCGAACGGTGATATCTATATCGCTGATCGTATTTTGCCCATTATTTTCAGCAAGCCTGCAAACGGCAAGCAACTGAAGGTAGCAGTAGCGTCCCGGGAAATGGTCAGTATGCGTGGTCTCGCCATGCAGCCTGATGGAAACATCATGTATGTGGCTGACCGTGAACTGGGGATCCTCGTTATTGACATAGCAGCCAAGCGTGCCGGCAAACTCAAGATTCCCGATAACCTGAACATTGGAGGCATAGATGGTTTGTATCTGTGGAACAATCACCTGGTGATAATTCAGAACGGTAACAAGCCACAGCGTGTGATGCGACTTGAACTGGATGCTACCGGTACACAGGTTGCCCAGGTTCGGCCACTCGCCGTTGCTCAAGCGGAATTTGATTTTCCCAATTATGGTGTGATCGTAGGCGAAGACATTATCTATTTTGCCAATAGACAGTGGGGAAATAATAAAGGTGACTTGAAACCAGTCACAGTTTTAACGACACCCCTGAACTCCAGTCGTGATCTTGAAAAGCCGGATATGCAGGAATACCTCAAGCAACGTGGCGAAAAGCTGCAGGCGAAGCAAAAGCAACAGTAAAATTAACCTGGCAGAATTAGCCGGTAAGCAAACAGCGCCGCCTGAGCATCTGGCCGAAATCCATTTCATCAAAAAGCCGGTTGAGGCGCGCTTCATCCAGTTCGCCACGGGCGATGTCCGGGTTTTGCAGTACGGATGGAACCGCGGTTTCGATGATGGTCAGGCGCAGTGCCAGTTCTGCAGCATCCCTGTGATCCTGAAGCTTTTTATGCAGGGATTTCGCTCCACGGACACTCAGGTGCGGCACTTCATCAACCCGTTGCCAGATCTCATCCAGGTCACCGAAGTGGTTTAACAGCGCTGAGGCGGATTTGGGCCCGACGCCGGGTATACCGGGTATGTTGTCAACCGCATCTCCCGTCAGGGCCAGGAAATCGGCTATCTGTTCCGGGTAAACACCAAATTTTTCCTTGATCTTTACACGGCCCAGTTTCAGGTTGCGGGTGAAATCCCACCAGGTATCGTTTTTGTCGATTAGTTGAGCAAGGTCCTTGTCACTGGTAATGATGCACACAGGATGGCCACGCTCGCGCCAGTGAACGGCCAGTGTGCCTATCAGGTCATCCGCTTCATATCGATTGTCACCAAAGCAACTCAGCCCCATGGACTCTGCCATGTCCCTGGCCCACTTGAACTGACGCTTCAGTTCTTCGGGTGCCGGGTCACGATTGGCTTTGTATTCCGGATAAATTTCATTGCGGTAGCTTTCAGTCAGCGATTCATCAAAGGCAATGCCGATATGCTCAGCCCTGGTCTGCTCCAGCAGGCTGCACAAAAACCCGGTAAAACCATAGACCGCATTGGTGGGTTCGCCGTCGCTATTGGAAAATTCATCTGAAATGGAGAACCAGGCACGAAATATATAGATGCTGGCATCGACAAGGTAAACAGGTTGCAGGCTCATAGGCCGTCTATCTTAACCCATAGTTATCGCGCTGGTTCAAACCAACAATGCTTCGCCCAGTTCGACCCGTCTGCGCAGGACACTGTTGCGGGGGAAGTGTGCCAGCAGGAACTCCATTTGATCAGCCAGTATCTCACGGCCCTGTAAATACACATACTCGGCATGGGTGGGGCAGAACGGGATCGCAAGTAGTTCCATGCCCGCTTGTTCGGGTGTGCGACCGGCCTTGTGGTTATTGCAGCGTTTGCAGGCAGTGACGACATTGCGCCAGAGATCTTTACCACCCTGGCTGAGCGGCTTGACGTGATCCCGGGAAAGCAGGAAGCTGGGAAACTGCAGACCACAGTACAGGCAAAGGCTTTGGTCGCGTCTGAACAGGGATTGGTTACTTAAAGGTGGAGTGTAGTTTTCTGCAAACAGGTGTTTGTGGGGGTGCTGACCGTACGTTGCGATGATGGCATCCACGCTGACGATGCTTTGCGTGCCACTGGCTGCGTTGATGCCGCCGTGAACCCGGTAGAGGGTTTTTCCGAGAGAGTAGCAAACCTGGTCAAGCGTGATCAGCCTGACTGCATCCTGATAACCGACCCACTCAAGTGGCATGCCGGATACATCTGTGCGAAGAACGCGCTGCTGTAAGTCCATAACCTCTCTTATAAACACTACAAACACAATATGTTGTGTTGCTTAATATCACACTAACCATATATGTAGTTTGTGTATATCATTGTTTTGCAGGCAATCGCAAGAAAAAACTACTGTGGGTTAAAATAATATCTGGCCGGTCGGCGTGAACCCGACGGCAGGGATCGCTGTCACAACGTGTAGATTCATTTTGGAGCACTTAGTGAAATCAGAAGCAAAGCATATACGTGCATTATTAATCCTGGCCCTGGCGATGTTTTCAGTTCAAGCCATGGCAGTCCTGCCCGTAGCCGTAGATGGCGAGCCATTGCCATCGCTGGCACCGGTACTCAAGGAGGTGACGCCCTCGGTTGTGAATGTGTACACACAAACCCGTGTGCGCGTACGCAGTCCGTTACTGGACGATCCTATATTCAGACGATTCTTCAATGTGCCGGAGACCTCGCGCGAACGTATTTCGCAGAGCCTGGGCTCAGGTGTCATTGTCGATGCTGAGAAAGGTTATGTGCTGACCAATAACCATGTGATTGCACGGGCTGATGAGATCGCCGTTGGGCTTAAAGACGGGCGCAGTATGCAGGCAAAATTGATTGGTACCGATCCTGATACCGACCTTGCGGTTATCCAGATTCCGGCCGAGGACCTCACCGCGCTGCCTTTGGCAGATACCAGTGAGTTGCAAGTGGGGGATTTTGTTGTTGCGGTAGGCAATCCGTTTGGGCTTGGTCAAACCGTTACTTCCGGAATTGTGAGTGCGTTGGGGCGTACCGGTTTACGCGGTCTGGAATTTCAGAATTTCATCCAGACGGATGCTTCGATAAACCCGGGGAATTCCGGCGGTGCGTTGATCAATTTGCGTGGTGAACTGGTGGGTATCAACAGCGCCATTTTCACACCCAGCGGAGGTAATGTCGGTATCGGCTTCGCCATTCCGGCCTCAATGGCGCAATATGTGATGAATCAGTTGATACGATTTGGAGAAGTAAGGCGTGGAACCCTTGGTCTGTATGTACAGGACATGACGGCTGAACTCGCGGGTGCATTCGCAATGGATACCGGCCACGGAGCTTTGGTAGCAGAGTTGGCTGAGGGATCAGCAGCGGATGACGCCGGTTTACAACCCGGTGATGTCATTGTTCGAATGGCAGACAGGAAAATCAACGACGCACAGGACTTCTACAATGCCGAGGGCGGCCTGGCGCTGGGTGAATCATTGCAGATTGAATATTCCAGAGAAGGCAAGGTTCGTCATGCTGCACTGGTTATCCAGGCTGTGCCAAAGCTCGACGGGGCAGAACTGGACCATCGATTTGCAGGTGCGCTGTTTACCGAACTGGGCGTTCGTCACAAGCAGGATAATGTGTCCGGTGTATTGCTGGAAGAACTTGAGCCACGAAGCCGCCTTGACCGCGAAGGCCTGGCCATAGGTGATGTCATTACCGGAGTAAATCGCCAGCGGGTTCACAACCTCGGTGATTTCACTCGTGAACTGGAATCCAGACACGGCAGTATCGTATTGCAAATAAGAAGAAAGGGCAGGGCCTATATCGCACGTATAGACTGATGCAATATGCGGGCTTGCGTTTACAATTGGTAAAATTTCCCGGACTATTCGGTACAATTGATGTATTCCTGAATTCAGAGCAGCAGATATGAGTAATCCATTCAGTAAAATTGATGGCGGTTTACCGCTATACCCGGTTCATTCCGATAACCTTGATCAGTGGCTGGAGGACGCGCCTGGCAATCAGCGCAAGTGGCTGAAGGATTCGGGCTTCAGTGCCCAGCCGGGCGAGTTGTGTAGTTTGCCGGATGGCAACGGTGAGCTGCATGGTTTTGTGTTCGGAATGCAGAATAGTGGCTGGCTGTACCAGCTTGCGGCCTTACCCGCCAAACTGGCACCTGATGATTACGAATTAATTGCAGATTGGCAACCGGAGCAACGATTGCAAGCCAGCCTCGGCTGGGGTCTTGCCTGTTATCAATTCAACCTGTACCGCAAGTCATCAAAAGAGATGCCGAGACTGGTGCTGGATGAAGATTTCGCCAGCCGGGCCCGGCAGTTGTATTCAGCCCAGTCACTGGTGCGTGATCTGATCAATACACCAACTGAGGATATGGGCCCGTTGCATTTAGCAGATGCCATGCAGGCACAAGCAGACGAGCTTGGTGCCCACATGACAGTTGTACATGGTAAAGACCTGCTGACTGAAAACTTCCCCGCGATCCATGCCGTGGGACGGGCTTCAGATCGCGAACCGCGTTTACTGAAAATGGAATGGGGCCAGCCGCAAGATCCGTTGCTGGCTTTGTGTGGCAAGGGTGTGTGTTTCGATACCGGCGGTCTGAACCTGAAGCCGGCGGCTGGTATGCGTGTAATGAAAAAGGATATGGGAGGGGCTGCTCATGTTTTGGCGCTGGCCCGCCTGATCATCGAGGCGCAGCTTCCGGTACGTCTTATGGTATTGATTCCGGCAGTTGAAAACTCGGTTGCGGGCAATGCATATCGCCCCGGTGATGTGATTGCCACGCGTAAGGGCCTGAGTATTGAAATAGGCAATACCGATGCTGAAGGCCGCGTTGTGCTGGCCGACGCGCTGGCCTATGCCTGCGAATATGAACCTGACCTGGTGATGGATTTCGCTACCCTGACCGGTGCTGCCAGGATCGCCATGGGTACTGATCTGCCACCGGTGTTCAGCAACGACATCGACATTGCCAACGCGCTGGTGGCAGCAGGTGAGCAGGAAGAAGATCCCTTATGGGCCTTCCCGTTATACCAACCCTACAATGAGTTGATCAAGAGCCCGATCGCCGACCTCAGCAACGTCGGCACGACCAGTTATGGCGGTTGCATCACAGCAGCCCTGTTCCTGGAGCATTTCGTCAATGAGGAAACGGATTGGGTGCATATCGACACCTTCGGCTGGAACCAGGCTGCAAGACCAGGCAGACCCGCAGGCGGCGAAGCCCTGGGCCTGAGAGCCTCATTCAACTACCTCAAAACGCGCTACAAGCAGGACTTGTAGGAGAGAGCAGCTTCGCTGCTTACGATTGCTGAACCATAAAAAGAGCTCGTAAGCAGCGAAGCTGCTCTCTCCTACAGCAACACGAAGCTTAAAATGGCGACGATGCTGGTCAGTAGCACCAGCAGCACAACGTAGCTGATACCAATGGCGAAGAATTTGCCGATGGTCAGAAGCCAGCCCTGTTGATAAACAACGCGTAAGGAAATCAGAAGATAGACTGGAATCCAGGCAAATATGCCAATGGCGAGCCACTGCATTGCCAGTTTACCTGCTTCAAAGCCGCTGCCGGCGAACCGTACTTCCAGCACTTCCAGCAATAACATCACGATCAGGCAGGTGAAAATAAAGGAATGGTTGTGTAAAGAGAAAATAAGGTGCTCGACATAGTATCGTTTGGCGAACAGGTACCAGAATTTGAATATGAGTGCCACGACCGGCAGTAGGATAAACATCGTGGCGGGCAGGATGTCGAAAACCTTGTCAACGATCAGGTTGGGGTTGTCGTTGATTTGTTTGGCTTTATCCGGGGACCCCTCAATTTCGTCGTTGATCCGGTCATTGAGCCAGTTCGGTAACCAGGGGACATTTACAGGGTTGGTTTCACGGTCCCAGGGTTCGTCATTGAATGAGATGTCTTTTGATTCAAACCAGGTTTCGTCAGTTTCCTCGTTATCACTGTCACTAACGCTATCGGATATCGCCTGATCAACATCAATTTGCTTGCGCAGGTCCGGATGTAATTGACTTAAGGCCTCTTCCACTTTTTGTTTTTGCTCCTCATTGTCTGTTGTGATCTGGACAATTCCGCCTTCACCGATTTTATTGCCTGTTTCAAAGGCATTAGTGGATAGCAAAGCTGCGATCAGAAAAAATGCAATACTGGAGAAAATGTACAAACGCATGGGTGGCGTGTAGCGGAAACGGCGACCTGCCATATAGTCCTTCGTCAGCCGGCCGGGTTTGAACAGCAAGGGCTTGAGTGTGCGCATGAAGCGCGAATCAAGGTCAAACAGGTCTTCCATCAGATCGCGTAACAGCGCCGGGAAGAAGCGCATAAAATTCCGGTCCGGCTGGCCGCAGTAGTAACAGAACGGGCCTTTGAGTTCAGTATCACAATTCAGACACCGGGCCGAACCGGCCAGTTTCCTCGCCGCCATTGTCAGTGACGGATCAGCGCTTGCCACGAGGGCCTGATCTGTTTTCTCAGGGTCAGCCGATCCGGTCATGTTAGCGGGTCCTTCATGGTCTACAATGCGTGATCAGCCCGCGTATTGCGGGTTTCATTCTGATTGTAGCCAATGAACACAACTAGCACACATAAAAATCATCCTGCCGAGATTTACCGGACGCTGCAATTGGCGGCACCGGTCATGATCGGTATGGTCGCCAGTTTCGGTATGAATTTTGTCGATACGGTGATGGCCGGCCGATTGCCGCAGAAGGAAGTTGCCTTGGCGGCAATTGCTACGGGCGGGGCAGTCTGGTCTGCTGTACTGATGTTTGTAATTGGTCTGATGATGGCCATTCAGCCTGTGGTGGCGCAACTGGATGGCTCCAATGACCGTGCTGAAGCCGGTGTAGCGGCCCGCCAGGCTTTTTGGATTGCCCTGAGCGTTGCCGTTCCGTATGTGCTTATCCTGCGTAGTGGCGGGCTGGTACTGGAAGGTATGGGTGTCGATGCCAGCATTATTCCCACCGCGATGGAGTACCTCCATGCGCTTTCATGGGGAGCACCTGCGATTTGTTTGCTGTTGCTATTGCGGTTTTTCAGCGAAGGTACCGGCCACACGCGCCCGACCATGTACGTTGGCCTGATGGGTATCATGTTGAATATCCCACTCAACTACATACTGATGTTCGGTAAGCTGGGCATGCCGGCGCTGGGTGCGCGTGGTACCGGCTATGCCACTTCAATTGTTATTTGTCTTCAGTTGGTTGTGATGTTTTATTACGTCCGGTCACATAGCCATTTCAAGCCCTATGAATTATTCAAACGCTGGGACAAGCCGCAGTGGGAGCCAATAAAGAAGCTGGTCGAGATTGGATTGCCAATCGGAACGGGTATTTTTGTTGAAGGCAGCCTGTTTGTAGGTGCGGCCTTGCTGATCGCCCGTCTCGGACCATTACCGGCATCCGCGCACCTGGTGGCGATTAATTACTCGGCATTGATGTTCATGGTGCCCCTGGGGCTGGCCAGCGCGATAACGACACGTGTCGGCAATGCGCTTGGCCGGGGAGACCCGGAGGCAGCAAAATATGCCGGTCTGATTGGTCTGTTCATCATGCTTTTTACACAAACGCTGAGTGCATCATCAATGCTGTTGTTTCCTGAGTTTATTGTCGGAATCTATACGGATGATGCAGCAATTACCGTCATCGCTGTACAGTTGCTGTTCTTCTCTGCGATATTCCAGTATGCCGATGGCATCCAGATTTGTGCGGCAGGTGCGTTGCGTGGATTAAAGGACACGCTGGTGCCCATGTTTATCAATATCGTATCTTATTTGCTGATTGGCTTGAGCGTGGGTTATTACCTGACATTCAATCAAGGTATGGGGCCTTCCGGCATGTGGATCGGAATGATTGTCGGCTTGTCGTTTGGCGCAGTTTTGTTGCTCAGTCGTTTTCTGATATCGAGCAACAGGCTGATTCGGTCTGGCGTTCAATAAAAACCCCAATCAGCCTAAAAAAGTACCGTCATCCCGGCGAAAGCCGGGAACCATTTGCTCTTATTTTTTGCTTGGCAGCGGTAAAAAGTGGATCCCGGGTCAAGCCCGATGTAATGGTCTCCTCTCCTCTGTTTATCGGTATCTTAGTACCTGACAGATATGCAATCGGTCGAAGAAAAGAGGAGACCACTATGAAGCGTAATACAATTGGATTGGATTTGGCAAAAAACATTTTTCATGTTGTTGGTTTTGATCACCACGGTAAGCAGCTATTCCGTAAGCAGTTACGACGCAAGCAGGTTGCCTCCTGGTTTGTGCAACAACCCCCATCTGTGGTTGGTATAGAAGCTTGTAGCAGTTCGCATTACTGGGCCAGGCAGTTGATCGCGCAAGGACATGAAGTCAGGCTCATTGCGCCACAGCATGTTAAAGCCTTCCTGCGAGGTCAGAAGAACGATTACAACGATGCATCAGCCATTGCCGAGGCGGTAACCCGTCCACAGATGCGCTTTGTTCCCATCAAGAGTGCTACCCAGCTGGATCTGCAGGCGCTACAGCGTTTGCGTACCCGTCTGATCCGGGAACGAACTGGACTGAGTAACCAGTTACGGGGCTTGCTGGCCGAGCACGGTATCGTACTTCCCCGTTCGTTAGCAGTGTTGCGCCGTTGCATACCGGAGTTACTGGAAGATGCCGATAATGAACTATCAGCACTTTTCCGGCGCCTGCTACATGGTGGCTGGCAACACCTGCTGGAGATAGAAGTTCAGATTAAGGTGCTTGATCAGGAACTGGCCCGGGCAGTTGCACAGGATGAAGACTGTCAGCACCTGATGACCATCCCTGGCTTCGGTCCAGTGGTTGCCAGCGGATTTAGTGTCGCGGTCGGTGATGGTCGCTGTTACCGACGCGGGCGTGATGTGTCAGCGGTGCTGGGACTGGTTCCCCGCCAACACACTACCGGTGGTAAACCCAAGTTATTGGGTATTAGCAAGCGCGGTGACAATCTGTTACGAGCACATCTGATCCAGGGGGCTCGATCGGTACTGATGCATGCCAAGGGTAAAGATGACCCATTATGCCGCTGGGCATTGAAGGTCTGCGCGGAGCGCGGCTTCAACAAGGCCACGGTAGCCGTCGCCAATAAGCTGGCAAGGATCGGCTGGGCGGTGCTGCGGAATCAGACGACCTATCAGCCTGAATTTAGGCTGCGTACAACTTAACAGAACAAACTTATCTGGATATTGCGAGGCGTAATAAATAGTGATGACAAACAGGTCACACCGGCGCATTGAAAACCCGAGTCTTCCCGCGGCCTTCGAGGCCGGAAGCCCGAATGGGACGATGCGCGCGACTTTCATCAAGGCCAGAGGTGCGTATGCATCTCATCAACAGGCCGAATATACGGAAGCAAACCTGTCCCTGAATCATAAATTACCGTCTTGTAATATGGGAGGAGACCATATACGGGATGAC
>Ga0164313_10003736_pt1 | contig 13560 bp, 10 predicted proteins | sample GuaBasSedimGuay4_FD_113735 | JGI IMG/M metagenome (GOLD analysis project Ga0164313, IMG submission 113735) | Subseafloor sediment microbial communities from Guaymas Basin, Gulf of California, Mexico - Guay4, Core 4569-4, 0-3 cm | ecosystem: Environmental > Aquatic > Marine > Hydrothermal vents... | reverse complement strand
TCGAAAAACAAATTATTCCGCTGATATTCAACGTGTTAAATGAAAGTTAATTTAGATGCGTTTGCCCTGATAGCCTTAAGCTGTTGGGGTTTTGCTGTTGAAATGCTGTAATAAAGGTTGGGGTTAAACGGTGAAAGGAAGCAGTAAATTCCAAATTAGAACCTTACATTTACCCCATGGCCCAAAAACAACACCTCGAACAACAACTCTGGAAAATCGCAGACACCCTCCGGGGGAAAATGGATGCCGATGATTTCAGGGATTATATACTTGGCTTTATCTTTTACAAGTACCTCAGTAAAAAAATGGACCTCTATGCCAATGAAATTCTGCAACCCGATGGACTGACCTGGCAGGAGATTGAAGGGCATTCCCAGGAAAAGGAATATATGGAGGCTATTCACGATGCCGCTGGATTTTGTGGAGGTGTTTGTGAGTGGGATGGTGGGGTAGTGTGAAAAGGAGTGAAATAAATTAAAAGTAAAACATATAAATTTTTTGACAACACTTGCAATAGCAACTATTCCAGCCATTTTATCTGGTGCATTTGCTTATTATAGAAATAGGATTGGAATACTAAAATATAAAGCAGATAGTATGGCTGAAAGTACGGCTAAACATTTTTTAAGTCATAAAGGGTATACTGATAGGAAATTTGAAACAATAAAAAAATACCTTGGTGGATGGGATAATGATGAAGATGAATTAAGAAGAATCCTCGTAAGAGCTGGGGCTGTTCGAACTCGTAGAGATCATGTACGTTCTTTGCGTAAACGCCATTCATCAACTACAGTTTGTCCTAGATGTGGTTCTAGTCTTGTTGAAAGAACAGCAAAGAAAGGGCCTAATGCTGGCTCGAAGTTTCTAGGGTGTGAAAGCTACCCTAGATGTCGTTTTTCCAAGGACGTATAATAATACACTGCCAATAAAGATTTCAATGAAATAATCAAAAATTGCCTAAACAAGCTCTTAAAGAAAAATCATTTAGTTTCATTTATTATTGGGTTTTATTTTTTTATTAAACACTCTTTCCTGACGTAACTCTTTTCTGCATTTTCATCGGTCACCTCATAGAAGTAATTAAACTTATTGGTGTTTTCAACAGAAAATTCTTTTCCTATCTCAAGATGTTCTGAACTATCAGATTTAATATTTGGCTTTGTGTAAGTCTGACAATCTTGTTTCACAATAAAATAAGCAGAAACTACACTCGATGAAACTGCATCATTATTATTAGGAACCGTTTTTGACTCCGACCGTAAATAGAAAATTACACCTATTGCTATAACTACTAACAATATAAAAAAGCCACATCCTATTCTAACTGTACTTCCGAAACTTTTACCACCTAATAAAGCGCCTAAAATGATTATAACAATCAAAAAGACGATAAGTGCTTCCATTTTTTGTTTTCTTATAGGTGAAAGATAGCTTGCTAATATGCGGTATATCTTTAGCCCAAATTTAGCGATTCATTTGGGTAAATAATTATTTGAACCAATTTAATTAACGCTTTTGAAAAAAAAACTAAAAAAAGGTAATCTGCCCAAGTGGGGGAGAGATCGATAGGGGAAAGTTGTATGAAATTTTAAATTTTGAATGATGAATTTTGAGTTATTAATCTGGGTTGATAGTTGTGGTTCCTAACCGATTTTCAAGTCGTCCGATAAAGTAATTCGCATTATAACTAATTGTGGGATTGTTCCTCGATCAAATTTCCTGAAACCATTTTGCAATTTCTTTACCGATGGTATGCGGATTGTCTTCTTGAACATAATGTAACCCTTTTCCGATATCTACCATTTTTGTATTTGGAAAACAATCCCTTATATATTCGACCGCTTCTTCTTTCATAATTGCTCCAGGATGCGCATACAAACACAGTTTTGGAAGGTTTGATTCGGTCAACCATTTGTTATAGGCATCAATAATCTCAAACATAGGCCTGGGTTTTCCATTTATTGGGATTTGCTGAGGCCAGGCTCTTACCGGTTTTCGGCTTGCAACAGTAGGATAGGGGGCAAGGTAATGATCATATTCCTCCTTGCTCAATTTTCTGATGATCGAATCGGGAACCACTTTTTTAAGAAACATGTTCGCCACGCTGAGCATCAACCACCCGACAAATGGAGCTCGAATCATCTTGAAAATGATCTTATAATCTGCTGGGAATTCTTTCCAGGTCATTGGTTTTATTATTGCTTCCATAAATGCGATTCCCTTAATGTTGTTTGGTTGATTCTTTGCATAATGGAATCCCAGCCCCGAACCCCAGTCATGGATCACAAGCGTAATATTTTTCAACTCTAATTTCTCTATGAATTTTAGCAGGTAATCGTAATGATCATGATAGGTATAGGCTATATCCGGCTTGTCGGATTTTCCCATTCCAATTAAATCCGGAGCGATACATCGTGTATTTGATTGTAAATGAGGAATGATGTTTCTCCACAGGTAAGATGAAGTTGGCTGGCCATGAAGAAATAAAATTGGGTCTCCTGTACCCACATCAATGTAGTGCATGTTAGAGCCGTTAATTTCAATAAATTTTGATTCAAACGGGAATTTGGGTGAAATTTCTGGGTTCATAGGTGCTAATGTTATTTTAATTAAAATTATATTTCAACAAATCATTGCCCAGGTTGGTGATATACAATGTTTTACCATCGTGGGAAAAGAACATACCCGTGATCAATCCCGGAAGCGGAAAAAACAGATCCGGGCTGAGTAATTCAAGCCGCTCCATCCCCAAATGACTTCTGCGAATCCATTCGTTTGTGAGCTTTAAATTAGCTGTTGTGGAGCCATCAAAAATCACATGCTGCGCATGATTCTCAAAATCTACCGCAACCACCTGGTTATAAAGCGGAGAAGCTACGATCAACCGACCTTCGCGATCTATTAAGATATTATCCGGAGATCCTACGTTGGCAGCCACGCCTTTATATTTGGTCGAACCACTATTAACATCTACTTCAAATATGTGTACTCTGTCCATCATTGTTTCAGAAACAAAAAGGTGTTTTTCGTCCTTATCCATGGTGATTCCATTCGCAAAATAAAGACTGTCTGAAATTATAACCGGGGCGCTTTTTAAGTCGGCCATTCTGAAAACAGCTCCGAGGGGCGCCGGTAGATTTACATCGCGAAACAGGTCACCCATATTCGTGCTCTCTGTTGATTGCGAGAACCACAACGCTCCGGTTTTATCTTTGTAAATGGTATTAACTCCATACGGATGATCATAGATCATTTCTACTTCTTCGGAGGCTACATTTATTCTATATATTTTCCCATCTGAAACATCAGATGTTATGATATGTTGTCCGTCGTGTTCTAAAATAATACCATTGGGAGCTGCCACCTGCTCAGGTGGAAGGTGAATATATCCTGTAGCCTCAAAATTACCAAAGGGGCGATTGGAACCGTCTTTTTCAATTAACCTGAGCCCTTTTGCCTGATCCACCACGATAATACGTCCATCTTCCAAAGCAACGCCATCTTCAGCCCGAAGTAAACTGCCGTCACCCGGAAATAAATCTTCTTTTTGAAAAGTAAAATGAGGCAATTGTTTTACCGATTCTATTGTAGCGCTGATCTCATCGCTGGTTTTTGGCGTAGTACAAGCCATAAAAATAGAAATGCATAGCAATAATGCGTAGTTTAAAAGTCTCATATTCCTTGTTTTGATATGGCTAAAGATAGAAGAAATTATAATTATGTCAACTTCGTGTTGACACCGTTAAATGAAAAGTGCGAGGGCCCGATAAATCTGCTTGTTGGTTTATCCGCCGAAGGAGGGCAGGCAGGTTTTGTTTCTTGCATCCCACTGGCTGGCTCGTAGTCCACTAGACTACGTCCTCTAGGGAAAATGAAATATCTCAAATTAAAATACGTATTTCAACGGAGTGATTATTTGGTTGCAAATCGTCATATTTAATACTTGTTAGCCTATTCCTTTTAATTATGAAGAACGAAATAGTTTTATATGAAACTAACGACTTATCCACAAAAATTGAAGTTAGAGTTGAAAATGAAACCATTTGGTTGATCCAAGATCAAATAGTTGCTCTTTTTAAGAGTAGTAAAGCAAATATTAGCGAGCATATTAAGCATGCATTTCAGACGGGAGAATTAAATAAAGAATCAACTGTTCGGAAATTCCGAATAGTTCAAATGGAAGGAAGGCAAACAGTTGAAAGGAATCTATCGCATTATAATCTGGATGCGATTATTTCTGTTGGCTACAGAGTAAGCACCCATCGGGGAATACAATCCTCAAAGATCATCTCTTAAAAGGCTATTCTCTAAATCAAAGAATGAATCGCATTGAAGACAATGTTCTGAAACTTTCAGAAAGAGTTAAAAGCTGACAAATAATAATTAATCCTCTTATGGCACACAATTTTATTGCAGACCTGTGCGCCGCGTTTTCCTTTCTACGAATTCAATCACCCTGTCTCTATCATTTTAACTTCAGCAACCAATAGCTCATTTCTGTCCTCTAAAGCTTTATTTATAAAGGCGCTTATATCGTCATTGTTAGCAAGTCCGCCCTTAAGCAGTACACCTAAGCTGATCATTGTTACAATACGAGTGCCTGCTTTTTTTACGGCAGTTCCAAAAAGGGGTTGTAACTCTTGGTAGGTAATATTTTTTGCCAATTCCTGAATTTGAATTTTTACTTCTGCTTGTTTTTCTGAAGGGAATTTCGTGTACTTTTTTCCAAATTGCATGATTTGATTAATCGCAGCAACTTGCTGTTTAGGTTGTTGTTGGGTTGGTTTTTGAACGGGTGATTTCCTCGCCCAGGAATCTCTTAATCCAACCGTTTTATTGAAAACCAATTTTTCTGAAGTGCTATCATCATCCACATGAAAATACCCCAGACGCTGAAACTGAAAACTGCTTCCAGCTTTTACATTCGCCAAACCTGGTTCTAAATATGCTTCTGAAATATCCAGGGAATGTGGGTTGATAAATTCCATAAAGCCTTTTTCTTTATGGCTGTCCGGGGCCTCATCTATAAACAACCTGTCGTATATTCTTACTTCCGCTTTAATTGCGTGTTTTATCGAAACCCAGTGAAGTGTTCCTTTTACTTTTCGCAAACTTGCTTCGCTTCCTGAACCGCTTAAACTATCGGCATCATAAGAACAATGAATTTCAGTTATGATTCCATCAGCATCTTTAATTACCGATTCTCCTTTGATGATATAGGCATTTTTCAACCTGACCTCTTTTCCTAAAGTCAATCTGAAATATTTGTTGTTTGCCTGTTCTCTAAAATCTTCTTTTTCAATGTACAACTCTCTTGTAAAAGGAATTTCTCTAAATCCGGCTCGTTCATCTTCAGGATTATTTTCTGCTTGCAGCCATTCTTCTTTATCTTCAGGATAATTAGTTATAACAATTTTAACTGGGTTTAAAACACCCATCACCCTTGGAACTGTTTTATTAAGATCTTCCCGGATACAAAATTCCAATAAAGAAACGTCTATTATATTATCCCTTTTTGCCACCCCAACAGCTTTCACAAAATTTTTAATAGCAACAGGTGTATAACCTCGTCGGCGCAATCCTGAAATTGTTGGCATTCTTGGATCATCCCATCCGTTTACTAGATTTTTTTCTACCAATTGAAGCAATTTTCGCTTGCTCATAATCGTATAACTTAAATTCAGCCTGGCAAATTCCCGCTGTTTGGGTGGTCTTGGGAATTGGGAAGCACTATAATTAAAAACCTCATCTCTAAACCAATTATAAAGTTTTCTGTGAGGCTTAAATTCCAATGAGCACAGCGAGTGTGAAATTTGTTCGATATAGTCACTTTCGCCATGTGTCCAATCATACATAGGGTATATACACCAATCATTTCCGGTTCTGTGATGTGTTTTCTTTAATATTCTATACATCAAAGGGTCGCGCATCAACATATTGGGATCCTCCATATTTATTTTAGCACGAAGCACATGCGTGCCTTCTTCAAATTCCCCTGCTTTCATTCTTCGGAAAAGGGCCAGGTTTTCTTCAATACTTCTATCTCGAAATGGGCTGTTGGTACCTACCTGGGTGGGTGTCCCTTTTTGTTCCCGCATATCTTCACTGCTTTGAGAATCGATGTATGCTTTCCCATTTTTAATTAGTTGAATTGCCCAATCGTACAATTGCTGAAAATAACCGGAAGAATATAATTCCTGATCCCATGTATAGCCCAACCATGCAATATCTTGTTTGATAGCATCAACATATTTTTGTTCTTCTTTTGTGGGGTTGGTATCATCAAAACGCAAGTTAACCGGAGCATTATATTTTTCACCGAGTCCAAAACTTATTCCAATAGCTTTTGTATGGCCAATATGTAAGTATCCGTTGGGTTCGGGTGGAAAACGAAAACGCAGGTTTTCTTTAGGCATCCCATTAGCCAGATCTTCCTCTATAATGTGCTCAATAAAATTGAGGGGTTCTTTTGTGTTTGACATTTTATATTTCTTAACTCATTGCCTTCTCTAGCGCAGTCGAGAGGTTATACTTATACTGAAAGTTGAAACAACACGATACCGCAACAATTGCGGTTTGCAAAAATAGTTGAAATGAGAACGATACGACATAAAATATAAATATTTATATTTTCACTGATGTTTGTTAGAGGAAGGATAATTTGGTTCAGATTATTTGGTGAACAATTCTGTTAAACTAAACTTAAAGATGCAGCTATGAATATGCTCGTTGTGCAAATGATATTAACTATTTTAGATTGCAGTGTTGTCTTTGCCAGAAATTTATTTTGGGTTTGAGGAGCTAGACTTTTGTAAGTAATTAAGCTACCAGTTGATAATCTTTGATCAAAATTTCAGGGTAAAGATTAAGCCTTATAAACCAAAATATCACATTCCTTCGATAGTATGTAATCATCAAGCAAAACCAGTGGCTAAAAGCCAGCTTCCAATGCCCAATTTCCCATCCATTCGTTTACATTTGTCGCCAAATAAAAAAAGGAATTAATTTTTGGAAAAGAACGACAGTCAAGCCAAAGAAAAGGTATCGAAAAACGATTATAAAAAAGCATATCGCATTTTTAAATTTATAAAACCGTATAGCTTTTTTTTCGTGGCTTCTTTTTTATTTATGCTGCTTTCGAGTGCTACCACGATGTTAATTCCATATTTGTTCGGTCAGCTTTTTAGCCTTAGCGATCCGTCGAGTGCTGCTGAACCCTCTTTTTTTGGTTCAACTAAAAGTGTAATGGCTGCTATATTTATTGTTTTTGCAATCCAGGCAATATTTTCATTTTTTAGGATTTATTTTTCAAGCCTGTTGACCGAAAATTCACTTTATGACATTAGGCAAAGCGTTTTTAACAGATTAATTTATTCTCCAATCCAGTTTTTTAATACAAATAAAGTAGGGGAAATTAGCAGTAGGATCGCTACTGATATAAACATGTTACAAGACACATTTAACACAACTATAGCAGAATTTGTACGCCAGTTTATTATTATATTGATTGGATTGGCAGCGCTTTTTTATTTTAGCCCTGAGCTTTCGTTAATCATGTTGGGAGTTGTGCCTTTGGTTGCTATAATTGGTGTTTTTTTTGGAAGATATATCAAACGGCTTTCTAAAGAGGCGCAGGATCAGGCAGCCCATTCGAATGTGGTTATCGAAGAATCGCTAAGTGGTATTGCAGTTGTAAAAGCATTTACCAATGAATGGTTAGAAGTTAATCGATATGCTTTTGCTACTGAAAATGTGAAGCAACTTTCAATAAAGGGTGCCATTTGGAAAGGGGTTTTTGTGTCTTTTATCATTTTCTCAATGTTCGGTGCCATTGTGTTTATTATATGGCGGGGCTTAACCCTTTTGCCAACCGGCGAATTGATGTCCTTTATACTTTATACCGTTTTTTTAGCAGCATCAATCGGTAGTATGCCCGAATTGTGGGCTAAAATCCAGAAGGCTATTGGGGCTACCGAAAACCTGATGGAATTGCTGGATAATGAAACAGAACAATCACCGGAAGTTGAAATTAGCGAACGGTTTAAGGGGCATATCGAATTTGAGAATGTGCATTTTTCCTATCCATCACGAAAGGATATTGATGTATTAAAAGGAGTGAGCTTTAAAGTTGAGGCAGGTAAGACAATTGCACTTGTGGGCACTTCCGGAGCCGGTAAATCAACGGTTACCGCTTTGCTTTTGCAGTTTTATAAGCCTGATAATGGAGTTATCCTGTTTGATGGAAAGTCAGCAGATCAAATTGACTTGAAAACAATCAGGAGCCAAATGGCTATTGTGCCACAAGATGTTTTTCTTTTTGGTGGGACTATAAAAGATAATATTGATTATGGTAGACCCGGAGCTTCCGATAATGCTATTATTGAAGCAGCTAAAAACGCCAATGCCTGGGAATTTATTGACCGCTTTCCCGATGGGCTAAATACTATTGTTGGCGATAGGGGAGTACAATTGTCGGGCGGACAAAAACAACGCATTGCCATTGCAAGGGCACTTTTAAACGATCCTGCCATATTAATTTTAGATGAAGCTACATCTTCACTCGACTCGGTTTCGGAACAGTTGGTACAGCAAGGCCTCGAAAAATTAATGGAAGGCCGGACTTCAATTGTAATTGCACATCGGTTGGCAACAGTGAAACATGCAGATGAAATTTTAGTGATGGAACATGGGTTGATCAAAGAAAAAGGAACCCATGATCAGTTGATTTCCCAACAAGGATTATATGAAAAATTAAGCAAGTTGCAATTAGCCCATTAATAGCCTGATTGGAGGTCCCTGTTAATAATTCACTTAATCAGCTAAATAATTTATATCCTCTTAGCGAATTTAATTTTAGAATTAACCTATTTTTGCACCTTTAAAAACCAAAACAATTTTTATGAGTTTATTCGGAAATCCCCCTAAAGATTACAATTTAGATTATTTGAATTTATACCATACCGGAAAGGTATTCTGGAATTTGCCTCCTGCCGAATTGGTTGAGGAAACCTTGTTTAACGACATGGGAATGTTAACAGATACCGGGGCGCTGGCAATAAATACCGGTGAATTTACAGGGCGTGCACCCAAAGACCGTTTTATTGTTGAAGATGATATAACCCGCGATACAGTATGGTGGGGAAACATCAACAAAAAGTTTGATGCCGATAAGTTCGATCGCCTATTTGAAAAGTTGGGCGCCTACCTTTCGAACCGCGATATTTATGTTCGCGATGCTTTTGCAGGAGTTGATCCGAAATACCGGACGAAAATTCGTGTGGTTAACGAAGTGCCCTGGGCAAATATGTTCGCTTATAATATGTTTTTGAGGCCAACAAAAAAAGAGCATAAAGAATTTAAACCGGAATGGAATGTAATTTCAGCCCCCGGTTTTTATTCCAATCCGGAGATTGATGGTACCCGGCAACATAATTTTGCGATTATCAACTTTACTAAAAAGATGATTATAATTGGTGGTACAGGATATACCGGAGAAATTAAAAAAGGAATTTTTTCTGTATTAAATTTCATCCTTCCCCATGAAAAAAATGTCCTTCCAATGCATTGCTCAGCTAATGTTGGTAAATCTGGTGATACAGCTATCTTTTTCGGATTGTCAGGGACAGGTAAAACAACGTTATCGTCTGACGAAAACCGAAGGCTAATAGGTGATGATGAACATGGATGGGCAGACGGCTCGGTTTTTAATTTCGAAGGGGGGTGTTATGCAAAATGCATTGACCTTTCGGCTAAATATGAGCCTCAAATATATGGGGCAATTAAATTTGGGGCGTTATTGGAGAATATGGGTTTCAAAAAGGATTCGGTTGTGCCTGATTATAAAAACAACTCTATTACTGAAAATACTAGGGTAAGCTATCCAATAGATCATATCGATAATATTATGGTACCTTCTATCGGGGGTGTACCTAAAAATATATTTTTCCTTACTGCTGATGCATTTGGAACTTTGCCTCCTATATCAAGATTAACCAAAGGACAGAGCATGTACCAGTTTATTTCTGGTTATACAGCTAAGGTTGCTGGTACCGAGGATGGTATTGATGAGCCTGTCGCCGCTTTTTCGGCTTGTTTTGGTGCTCCTTTTATGCCGATGCACCCAACGGTTTATGCCGAAATGTTAGGTAAAAAAATGGAACAGTTCGATGTTAAGGTTTGGCTGGTAAATACAGGATGGACCGGAGGTCCTTATGGCATTGGAACACGTATTAAACTAAAATATACAAGGGCCATGATAACTGCTGCTATTACTGGAAAATTAGATGATGTTAAATATGTTACACATCCTGTTTTTGGTTTGCATATGCCTACAACTTGTCCGGGAGTTCCAGATGAAATACTGGATCCGAAGCATACATGGAAAAATAAAAGACATTACGATAAAAAAGCCGATGAGTTAGCCCTTCTTTTTATCGATAATTTCAGAAAATTCGAAGATTATGCCAATGACGAAATAATGGCTGCATCTCCTAAAATATAGAATAGAATAAATTTATTACAACCCTACTTGGTCTCTACCATGTAGGGTTTTTTTATGTTGTTAGTTTTCATCATCACCATCGTCATCAGTCTTATCTGCTTTAAGTGGTTCAATGGTTTTTTTTGGATTTTCCTTTTCGGGCTTATTTGATTTTAATGCCTCTTTTTTCCCTTTTTCAAGGTTTATGTTTTCGATAAATTCTTTATTCTGATTCGGAAAATCTTTAATGTAAACATCCTGTTGAGGGAATGGAATCTCAATGCCTTCTTCTTTAAACCGGTTGTAAACATCAATAGAAACATCGCTTTTGGCTTGTAAACCCAATTCATAATGTACCCAGAAAAGCAACCTGAAATTTAAGGAACTATCGCCAAATTCAGTAAAAAGTGCCTTTGGCTGCGGGTCTTTCAATGCATATTCACAATTAGAAGCCACTTCAACCAGAATTTTTAAAATCTTATTGGGATCCGACCCATAGGTTGTTCCAATTAGTATTTCTACGCGTTTTACATTATCCGAAAGTGTCCAGTTTATCAGGTCGTTTGCAATTAAATTATTGTTGGGAACAACAACTTCAGCCCCATCAAAGGTCCGGATGTTTGAAGCGCGCACACCGATATTACTAACTGTACCGAGTAAATTATTCACCTCAACGGTATCACCAACTAAAATTGGTCGTTCGAAAACCAGGATTAGTCCTGAAACAAAATTCGAAATCACCGTTTGCAGCCCGAAACCAATACCGATACCCAGGGCACCTGCCATTAAATTAAATTTGCTAAAATCTACACCCAACGACGAAAGCGCTAAAATAAATCCAAAAGCAATTATAAAATACCTAAAAACCAACGATATAGCAGCAGGGACCCCTTTTGGTAATTTCAAAAATTTGACAGCACCACCACCAAAAATAAAGGAGATAAAACTGGTAATAAGAAACGAAACCGTAAGGATTAAAATAAACGTAACAATAGCCCCTATTGTGAAGGTTGTACTCCCCATCTTATATGGGTCAGTAAGTACTTCGGTTAACCATTCGGTTGCTGGCTTGTATAAGTCTATCATTTTTAAAAAATATAGAAACCAGGCTACAAATGCGATAAACCTGATTACCTGTATTACCTTTAATTCGATTTTTAACTTTTGGGCCGCGTCAAAATTTTCTTTTGTACTAAAATGATAATGAAATATGCCGGTGGTTATACCCCCTGAAAGCATCAGGATGCCGTAAAAAATAATTGTAATTTCACCACTTTGGGTAACGACTCTTAAAGTTAAATCGGTTAGGTTGGTATAGCCCAGGGTATTTGAAACTATAGATACTACACTTAAAAAATATAGTACCGGGGTTAATCGGACCAGTAATAACCCGAATTTCCCGATTTTCATTTTTCGGGTTTTTAAATAAGGATAGGTGAATATTATGAGTACTACAATTACTATTAGTGCTTCTGCCAACAGATAAATTCTGTATTGTCCTGAAGTAAACCAAATATAGGTTTTAGCAGTATCTAAAACGAAAAATACAAGAACGAAATAAATGATTTTTTTAAATCGTTTGTATATAAATGGCTTTACTAATGGTATTACAGCAATAAGTGTTAATAGAAACAGTATATCGGCAAACAACATGGGTGTGTTTGTAAAAAACACATTGGCAATAACAAGTGATAAAAAAATAATGCCCCATAATGAATGATCCAGAATTATACCTTTAGCCCTTTGCAGCTCGGCATTTTCTTCATTAAACTCAAACTTTATAAAGGTTCTTTTTAAAAAAACAAACAGAAAAACAATTAATGCAACCAAAATAAAATAAAGGTAAAAGTTGTTCTCGTTGTTTTTTAAAAATGTAAATGTTCCGGCAATATTTTTTGAAATAGTGTTTTTTTCACCAGTATCTGAGCTTTTATCGTCAGGAGATTTAAAAGAGGTTTTCCACAACGGTGCATGGCGGAGGTAAAACAAATCGTAAACTTCAGAATTTTTTAAAGCATACAGATCTTCGATTACGCTATTTACAATAATTTTTTGCTTATTGATTTTAGATTCAAGCCTAAGGAAATTATTGTTTTCATTAACGATGGATTTTTTAACTTTTTTTATACCATCCCACGTCTTTTTTATACTACTTAAAACTTCGGCCGGCACTTTTTCTTCTTTGGCATTGTTATAGGTTAACTCCCAGGTAATCTCATCAAACGAAATGGTTTCAATTAGTACAGCATTTCTCTCCTCGTATCTGTTAATTGTTGATTCCCAACTGTTTAAATGGTCATGAAAGCCAGTCCATTTCGTAATTAAATTATCTACTTTTTGACGATTGGGATTGGCTTTTACAAAACTCCGCGCTTTTATTTTTTGCTCTTCAATATAAATGGCATAAAGCGGATAAAGCGAATCAATTGTGGTAACGCTTTCTTTTGGTTTTATTTTCTTTTTAGCCAGTTTAAGTTCTTCGTCAACTTCTTCAATCTTCTGAATAACATCAATTATCGGAATTGCCTCCGGTATTTTTACAGATGAAGAATCAATTTCCGATCCACTTCCGGCCTGTTGCGAGAAAGATAAATTGTGAGATAACAAAATAGCAAGCAATGCAATTGCCCTTAATAAAAATTTGAATCTTGAGTTCATAAGCGTTTACATGTAAATTGCAGATTGTGAAAAGCTAATATAGTATTTTATTAAATTGATAATTAACTTTGAATTATAATTTGATGGAGTTTAACTTGTTAGGATTATTTTTAAAATTCTGGTTATGTTTGACCATAATTAAATTGAATGCACCACTTTTATTCAAAACAAGTAAATAGCGATTTTATAACACTTTCGGCCGAAGAAGCGCATCATGCAAAACGTGTGTTGCGTTTGCAAACCGGCGATTTGGTTAAAGTTTTTGATGGTGAAGGGTCTATTTTTAATTGCAGTATAAAAGAACTTTCGAAAAAGGAAGCAATACTTTTTATTATAAGTGAATATAAATCCGGATACAAAAGGCCTGATTTAACCCTTTTAGTTGCTCCTACAAAAAGCATCGATCGGTTTGAATGGTTTCT
>Ga0164313_10003735_pt1 | contig 13560 bp, 10 predicted proteins | sample GuaBasSedimGuay4_FD_113735 | JGI IMG/M metagenome (GOLD analysis project Ga0164313, IMG submission 113735) | Subseafloor sediment microbial communities from Guaymas Basin, Gulf of California, Mexico - Guay4, Core 4569-4, 0-3 cm | ecosystem: Environmental > Aquatic > Marine > Hydrothermal vents... | reverse complement strand
GCAATGTGCCCACACCCATTATCAATATTAATTTACTCTCAAAGGGTGTGACATTTGCCTTTACTTTCACATTTTTAATGCTTGGCCTATTTACGTCTCCCTTTAGTGTTATACTTAAAAGTAAAAGGGGAACAATAATTGTAACAAGGCTGGGTAAAAATACGCCTGTAATAATGTTTGCTGCAGTAACTTGTCCACCAATCCAAAGCATAATTGTGGTAACATCGCCAATTGGTGACCATGCACCCCCGGCATTTGCAGAAATTACAATTAGAGAGGCAGCATACCATCTGGTTTTTTCACTATCAATCAACTTATTTAATAAGGCAACCATTACTATTGTGGTTGTAAGGTTGTCCAAAACTGCTGACATGAAAAAAGTAAGTAAACTGATTATCCACATCAGTTTCATTTTACTAACTGTTTTAATTTTGTCAGTAATTAGTTCAAAACCACTATGCTCATCAATGGTTTCAACAATAATCATGGCACCTGCAAGAAAAAATAATATCTGTGCAATACCAACTAATGAAACATTTAACTCACGACTCACAAAATCAATAGTGTTACTACTCAATTCTTCGTAGCCTGCCCATAGTTTGTCATAAGTAGGGTCATCAATTGCCGGTTTAATGAACTGTATGATGTGATCGGAAATTTGCCCGACAGCTTCCCACGAAGGGCTATAGCCAAGATCTAATATTCCGGAGGCATGTAATGCAAAAATCCCCCAAAGAACGGTTCCTGTGAGTAAAGCAGAAGCCGTTTTATCAATCTTTAAAGGGCCTTCAAGGGCAATCATAGCGTACCCAAGAAGAAAAACTACAGTCAATAGAATTAACATACAAACAATTTATAAAAATTAATTTGCAAATGTATAAATAAGAATGATGCTAAATAAGAGTGAGGGGTGGACAAAAGCCGGACAGCGAGAAGGTGGGGGCGGGAGCCGGGAGTCGGAAGTCAGAAGTCGAAAATCTTGCTAAAGTCATTACTATTGGACAAGAATATATAAACAATTAAAATGTTGAAATATAATCCTCAAGCGAATCTTTTGGTGACAGCTCTAATTTCTTTCGGATTCGGTATCTGCTTTTCTTAATGCCTTCGTTGGTGACATTCAGGACAGAAGAAATTTGAGATGAGCTCAGGTGGATTCGCAGATAAGCACAAAACTTTAACTCGGTTTTTGTAAGCGAAGGATGTTTTGCTTTTAGATTATTGAAAAAATCTTTGTGTATTTCTGTGAACTGAAGTTTAAAGACTTCCCAATTGTCTTGCTCCGTACTTTGTAGCTCCAAATCTTTTTTGATTTTAATAAGGTCATTGCAAACATCTGTTTCGGAATGATCTTTTAGAAGTTGATCGATATGCTCCAGGGTGGTTTCGATAATTTTACCGGTTTTACTGATTTGAAGGGCCGTTGCAACCAATTCCCTTTTGTTTGCATCTAAAATTTTCTTTGCCCTGCGCTTCTCCCTCTCCTGACGTAGGTGTTTTTTCTCAAGAGCATAACGATCTGAAATATCTAAACCTATGCCTATAAAATATTGCCGACCTTTATCTTCAAATGGAAAGGCTTCATAAAAATAGGGAATCTGCTTACCACTTTTATGCAAAGTATAGTATTCCACCTGTGCTTTACCGGTAGTGAAAACTTCCGCAACCCCTACTCTTACTTTTTCATATTCTTTTTTTGTAAAGAATTGATGGGCTTCCTTATTTAAAAGTTCCTCATCCGAATAACCTAAATCAATAGTGTAGTTTTTATTCCATTTTTTAAGAAAGAATTTCTCACCCACTTTTTCGTACGCATAAAAAAGACCCGGCATATTGTTGATCAACTTACTATTAAAGGCTTCGGTATTGAAATGTAAGCGGTTCTTAAGTTCGATTTCAGATTGACTCAACTCTTCAATTTTGCGATAATGATTCTGTAATTGGTTTTTTACCTGAGTTAATTCGGCAATATAATTGTCAAGTTTTTCTTTGTTGTTTTTTAATTTACTGATATCAATAATAATCCCTGCCACATATCTTTTGTTATTCACGACCAAGAGACTGCGTAAGACAATAACTGGAATAGATTTACCGGATTTGGTCTGTAAGTTATATTCAACAACTATTTTTTCATTATTCTCATTGGCAAGAAGTTCGGTTAAATTATCAGCAACCTGTGCTTTGTCTTCATTGTTAACAAACTCACCAACAAACTTATTCTTCAATTCATCACTTGAATAGCCTGAGATGATTTCCACATTTTTGTTCCAGGTCAACAACCTGCCTTCAGTTGAAAGAACATAGGCCTGTTCAGGCATACCTTTTATGATCTTTTCTAATGAGAAGGGTGCTTTGGGAGTATTGAGGTTCATTTTTTAGATAAATTAATTGTATCATTACAAAAATAGGTGAAAATGTATCATTAATATTGATGCTAAATAATTTTGTAACGTCCGCTTTTTGTCCGCCCTTCTTTTTATTTAGAATCATTCAAAGTAGTATTTTTGTAGCCGAATATTCAAAATATATTAATCCAACAAAAACTAATTATGAATAAAGTTATACTTCTGCTTTTAGTTATCTTATCTATACAAGGTTCAAGTCAAACAACTGAACTTATACTGGCTTCTGACGTCTGGCCTCCTTTTACGAATATTGAAGGTAAAAAGGCCTTTGCAATAGATTTGGTTACTGAAGCATTGAATCGCATCGATATTAAAACAAAAATTGAGATTGTAGTTTTTGAGGATATTCTGAAAGGAATAAACTCAGGCGATTTTGATGGCAGTGCAGCCCTGTGGATAAACGAAGAAAGAAAAACAAATTATTTATTTTCTATCCCTTATTTACATAATCAGCTGATTCTTGTAGGAAAAAAAGGCAGTAATATAAGTGCATCATCATTTTCAGAACTGAGTGGAAAACGAATTGGCGTGATCGAGCATTATGCATACGGAATAGATGTGTCAGACGCTGAAAAAATCAATTTTGTTCGAGGTAGCAGTGACCAGCAAAACTTAGAACGCTTGTTATCTGATCAAATTGATTATATGCTTGTAGATGCTTTACTCATTCAATATTTGCTAAAATTTCAGGTGAACGATGTTAGTGAATACCTGGAAATTGGTCCTGCACCTATTATGGTTAAATCTCTTCATTTTGCTTTGAGCAAGAATGTTCCTGATGCGCAGAAAATTATGACTTTATTTAACGAAGAAATACAAAAAATGATTGCAGATGGTAGCTACCATAATGTTCTTGAATTAAATTGGATTCAGGCAGATTTAGATGACGATGGTAAGATGGAAATTATATTAAATTGCCAAACAGCCGGAAAAGAAGCGCCTAGAAACGTGTATAGTGTTTATACTTCACCTTCTCCAAATTATCAAGACACAACTGCAAAAGGTTACTATATAGTCGGAAAATATTATAGTTGTTGGGATAATGTTCCACAACAGTACAAAAATGAAATCATTATGGGGTCACAATCTGTTGAAGGAACGGGGATAAAACTTAATTTTAAATAGCCGATTTATTTGCAAACACCTACCTTCTCCAGCCACCATAACCCTATGCGTGGGAACGGTTGTAATTCTGTGTACCTGTACTCCTACTCCTGCTTTGATGTGATTTATTCAGGTTTTGTTTTGCTATTCGTAAATAATAAACTGATACACCTGCAAGGTATCCTGCTAATACCGGCAAACGAATTTATATAATTAATTATCTGCTTTCATATTCCCCATAGTATTCATCCAAAATATCGTATCCTAAGATTCTTATTTTTTCAAAATCATCAGCATAAGAATTAGCAAGAGATAATCTTAATGTCCACCCAGGTCCATCAAATCCACCTCCCGGCATGGCTATAATAGCTTTTTCTTCAGCCAATCTCATTACAGGGTCTAATGGATTGTAATTTTCTGAAACCCACTTTGCAAAATCTTTATTATATTTTTCTTCTGCTAATTTTAGCACATCGATTAAAATATAATAAAAGGTACCATTTGGATCATCAGGAGAGACTAATGGTGAACCGGGCAAATGCTCCAGCAATTTTTTATATCTTCTTCTAACAATTCCTTTTGCAGCGTTTTTATAATTATTATCCGTATCACTCAGAGCAGCAAGAGAAAATAGTGACATTTGCACCTGCTGAGGTGTAGATAAACCGGAAGTATGATTGAGAGCAACGGCACGGCTATCAGCTACAAAGCGATCAATCATCTTTATTCCATCAGGATTGAGTGATATTGATTTATAACGATCACGTAATTCTTCTTTATCGTCATCCGATAGTTTTGCCAGCATTTTGTCAAAAATATTATTCTCGTATAAAGCTATAACACCCAGTCGCCAACCTGTTGCGCCAAAATATTTGGAATAGGAATAAACTAAAATTGTATGCTCAGGAGCTTTCATTGCTAATGATGTGAAATCATCAGTGAATGTTGCGTAAACATCATCAGTTAGTAATATCAAATCCTTTCTTTTCTTTGCTATTACCGCAATCTTTTCTAAAGTTTTATCATTTAGTTTTACCGATGGTGGATTCATTGGATTAACCAGGAAGAATGCTTTTACTTTTGGATCTCTCAGTTTTTCAATTTCAGCATCAGGAATTTGCCAACCGGCATTCTCATCTGCAACTACTTCAACTAAATTCAGATCGTAGTCTTTTAATTCAGGCATCTCTATATATGGAGTGAAGATTGGAGCACCAATGGCTATAGTATCACCTACATTCAGGAATTTATTTGCTTTTAATGAGTTGAAGATATACACCATTGCAGCGGTACCGCCTTCTACGGCAAAAATGTCAAATTTACCCTCTGGAGGAGCTTGTCCCGCAATCATTTCCTGCATTAAGTATGCATGAACAATAGTTTCTGCATGAACAAGCATTCTATCCGGCACAGGATAGTTGTCTCCGATAATTCCGTTAACCCATTCAATCATTAAATCATCCCTGGGAATATTATAGGTTGAAGTCGCAAATTCAAATAAATAATTTAAATATTGGAGGCCTATTGTGTCTTTATTTAATACTAAATATTCTGCAAATCTATTTGCGATTCCATCTTTTTCAGCTATTCCACCAAAACCATCCAATTCTTTATATAGCCTTTTAGATTCTTCTAAAGCAAATGATCCCAATTGAAAAAATGCATCCCTGGGCTTTGTTGCTACCCAGTTAGGATTGCCTCTACCGGCATTTATCATTGAATAATCGTGTCTTTTTTCTGCTAATTCAATTAATTTATTTTTTACTTCAAAAGGACTAATTTTACCAAGCTTTTCTTCCTGAGATTTTTTCATCTTTTTTAATTATTTTTATTGATATAAGTTACATATTAGCAATTATAGCTACAATTATGGGTCCCCAAAGGGTTAAAAATATATTTGCAACAGCATAAGCCATTGTAAACGATGGTGTAGGCGTTGAATTACCAGCTGCAGCAAGAAGTGTCGCAAGACCGGGGTTTGCACTTTTACTTCCTGTTAATACTCCCAGAGCAGTTATTGGTTCTTTGATTTTAAACATATAATAATTCAATACAAATTGTATGATCATTGGTAAGATAGTAACCACAACTCCTAATAACAATAAAGTTACTCCATGTTCTTTTATTGCTTCAAGAGCTGGTTCGCCTGCGTTTAGTCCTACTATTCCAACAAATACTGCTAAGCCAAAGCTTTGCAAAAATACTGCTGCTCCGGTATTTACAGCACCCATTTTGGGGTGTCGGGTTCTTAAAAAACCAAATAGCAATCCGGAACCCAAGCAACCTAAACCAGAACCTAAGGAAACAGCAGTTCCATCGATGGTAAAGCTAATTTCACCAATTAAGTATCCAACAGCCATCGCTAAACCAAGTGTAGCAAATTCAGTAACATTTATTGAAGGTGCTTTATAGCCAACTAATTTCTGTACTCTGTCCAAATCTTTTTTTCTACCTACTAAATGAATTTCGTCACCTTTATGAAGCTCAGTTCCATTCAGTACAGGAATAGGATTAGCCATTCTACTTATACCACTTACATATATGCCGTGGCGTTGTTCTGCAGTAGCTTTTTCAAGTACTTGTGAAAGAGTAAGCCCATGAAGTTTTTTGTTAGTAAGGATGATACTCCTTACTTCTTCTGTAAAGTCAATATTTTCACCAAATTCTGAAATTTCAGTTCCAAAGCTGCTACCTGCTTTTGAGAAAGCCGTTACCAGGCCGCTGATAAATAGCACATTGCCCTCTTTTAAAATCATAGAAGGCTCAGGTTCCATGCCTTTATTATCTGTGATAACTTGTTCAACAGTTAAATCATCTCCAAATTTATCTTCCAGCTCTTTTACTGTTTTATTTAAAAACTTAGAGCTTTTGCCAAGTTTGAAAGCCCTGGTGTTTACTCTGGTCAGAGGACTAAATTCACCTTCACCTAATTCGCCTGCTCCACCCATTTTAGCTGCTAAAGCAATGGCTGCTTTTCTTATGTCCCATTTCATAACAATAGGAATTAAGCCCACCATCAATATCGGACCAATAGAGCCAAATATATAGGTGATGGAATAACCTACAGCAACATTTGTTTTTAAATTTTTAGCTACATCTCCGGCCAAACCAAGATTATCAATTGCATCCCCTGCTGTACCAATAATAGCAGATTGTGTCAAGCCACCGGCTGCAAGTCCTGCTGCCAATCCTGCATCCAAACCAGCCCATATTGATACACCTAAAACAGTTAATAATCCCAGCACCGTCATTCCAACAGCAGCTATAAGATATTTGATTGCTGATGGTTTTAATGAAGCAAAAAACTGGGGGCCACCAAGATAACCAACCATGAAAATAAACAGTGAAAAGAAAATGTCTTTTACGCCTTCGCTGACGTGGATGCCTCCTACTTGTCCCAACAAAACACCAACAATTAGCGTTCCTGCAATTCCTCCAAGGACAAACTTGCCTACTTTAAATTTTCCGACTAAAAATCCTAAGCCAAGAGTTAAAAACAAAGCAATAAAGGGAAAATCCCTAAGCTGTTGAAAAAACACTTCCATCTTTCTTAAATTTTAAGTTTATAATCAATATTGTCCTAAACTGATATTTAGTGAAGAAAAAGCATAAATTTATGTAATATTTAATTTCATTTTTACGCTTTAATATTTTTGGAAAACAGTCTCTTAGCCAAATAATGTCATGAATTGTCAATTAATTCTTTTTCTTATCAATAATGGCCTGTGCCTCACCCTGTGTTCCCAGAAAGATGGCTATCCATTCCGTTTTTGGATTTTGTTCGAGCATAATTTTGATGGCCATGGTAAGTGGTACGGAGAGAAACATGCCGACTGTGCCGAGCATAAACCCCCAGAAAATAAGGGACACGAAAACAATAAACGTTGAAAGTCCCATGCCTTTGCCCATCATTTTTGGTTCGACAACATTTCCTATTATCATGTTTACTGCTACAAAAACGCCTGTGGTCCAGATAACCCCACCAAAACCCAATTGTACCATAGCAAATAAAACAGCAGGAATTGCGGCAATAATAGAACCGATATTGGGAATGTAATTTAAAAGGAAAGCGATTAAGGCCCAAATAATAGCATAATCAACACCTATGATAGCAAGGCTTATCCAAATCAGCGCACCTGTTAAAAGGCTTGTCATGGTTTTTATGGATAGATAATGACGGATGCTGTTACCGATGGTATTTAAAAAGGCCAGAGATCCTCTGGAGTCTTTTATGATTGCTTTAGTCTTTATTGAGAAACTGTCCACTTCCATTAGCAAGAAAAGTACAAGAAAAAAAATGGTGAATGCATTACCCATAAAGCCTCCCAACTGCCCAAGGAATCCGGCCGTAATACTCATGACCTTTGCAGGGTCAAACAGCTTCGTCATCTCATCAGTTGAAATATTGATGCCCTTATCATCGGCAAACTGGAAAACAGTTTTTCCCATCTCACGAAGGTTTTGCTCATATTTTGGTGCATCTTCCGAAAAAGAAGATAAAGATGTCCCGATGAGCTCTCCAAATCCAACAAATACAGCAATTATTCCGATAAAGACAATTGTAATTGCAAGACCTTGAGGTACTTTCTTTTTTTTGAGCCAGGCAATAGGTTGTGCACAAATGATACTGATAAAAAGGGCCATCAATATCTGAGTAATTAAAGATTCTGCATACATTACACCTGCTATGATAATGATAAAAGCAGCGATGTTTAATGCTCCGGTGTATTGCCTGGTAAATGAATTTTTATTTTCCATTGGTTCGTTGTTATTGTGAGAACTTTGCAAAGCTCTCAATTTTATCTTCTTCGGCCACCGCCACCACCACGGCTTCCACCACCTCTGCTTCCACCACTATAACCTGATGAACGTGCACGGTTATAATTTTGATTTCCCGTACTCCTGCTTTGGTGCGATTTATTCATGTTTTGTTTTTGCTGGCTAGACATTCCGGAAGAACCCTGCCTGTTTTGTTGGGTCTGTCCTGTTGATGGCTTGTTCTGAGGTTGCTGAGCAGGCTTTTGACTTGGTTTTTGCGAAGGTTGTTGTGATGGTTTTTGGCTAGCCTTGTTGTTTTTATTCTCCCAGTTGCCGCCTTTGTCACGTTGATAAACATTTCCTTTCTTGTCAGCATAAACATTGTTTGGTTTTGAGGAAGGACGCGCCTTATTATTCAGGTTTTTATTGTTTGCCTGTGCCGTACGTGCATTTGTTGATTTTACTCCGTTAGAACGGTTATTATAAACATTTGAGTTTCTTGATCCTGCTGCATAACCTGCCCTGGCACCCCTGGAATATCCACGATTATAACCTCGATTATATCCACGCCGGTAACCCCGATGGTATCCTCTTGGTCCCCAGAATGCCCTTCTATAAGGATGAAAGCCCCAGCCAATCCATCCGTAGCTAAATCCAACTGAAAATCCCCATCCTGTCCATGGGTTATAATGTACACCAAAACCAAAAGTTACCGGTCGTGGGTAATAATAGGTGCCATACCATGGGCGGTAATAGTATCCTGTTCCGTAGACAACACATCCACCATAAACATAGGAATAATTATATCCGGGTAGGTATCCCACATAAACAACTTCAGGTGTTGATTCATAGATGTAAACATACTTCACGTTATATGCTTCTGATTCGGGCGGAATCTGATCAACCTCATCGGGCCGCACATCGCTTACTATCCACGGGCCTGTTGGTTTATCAGCTACAAACCAGATGGCATCATCCACACAATAGTATTTTTTCTTGATCAGTAAAACAGTTTTGTCCGTATTCTTAGCTACTGATACATCTGTTCCTTCGATTTTTTCAAATTTTGGATCTCCGTCCCATTGTACTTCCACTTTTGCTGTTTTCCGGTCAACCGTTGCTGTTTGCGGAATACTCTGTTCCAACAATGCATTTTCTGCTTCGGGTGTTCCCGGAATACTTGCACGCACATTGCCCATATCTGAATCGGCTGGGATTTTGGAGAAATCTTCAGGTAGATCTTCCGGTTCGGCAAACTTCCAATCACTGTCATTTAAACTCTTTGAATAATACCACCTTCCGGCAATTAATACATAATGATTCTGGGAATTGATATCCATTACAATATCATCTGTGCTATTTGCCACATAAAGTAGCGTTGTACCATCAATAGAAGCATAATCCGGTTCACCATCGGTTGAGACCAGTGAAGAAGGTTTTGTTACAACAATTAATTCAGGGGCTTCGGTGATACTCATCGAAACAGAATCTTGTTCTTTATCTTCAATATTATCCGTAGCAAATTTTTCAATATCCGCAGGTACTTTTTCAGTATGTTTATATCCTGAAGTAACTTGGCTTGAAACATACCAGAACTTTCCGCCTTTGATGTAGTATTTACCTTTTGAATCTTTCACAATAAAAAAAGGTGTATTTACGACGTACTCAAAGCCTGCGCCTTCAACTTCCTTTAGTTTCGCATCGCCATCAATGCTCACCAAAACTGAAGATTCGGTTCTGAAATAAATATCAGGTGGTGTATTGTTCAGGTTTTCTGAAAGTGTTTTTAAATCTTCAACTTGTTCCAGACTTGCAATTAAGCGGTCAAGCGACATAACCACATCCCACGATTCAATCTCTTCAGCGAGTAAACCGGAAAACTTTTCAATTTTGGTCGTATCCTCAATCCCCGGAAAATAAACCTTGTCAATGTCAATATTCTCAATTACAGCCGTTCTTTCTTCCAGGTCAGTAGCCAAACGGGCTTTAAACCACAAAGCACCGAAAACAAGTTCTTTGTCTTTTTCCTTTACTGATAAAGCCATTCGACCTTCCAGGATATTATTTTTAAACGAGTCGTATTGTGGTTGGTACAAAGTAACGGTCGTTTTTTTCTTTACGATTTCCTTGGGCCATTGAAATCCTGTTTCTTCATCTGCAAAGATGATTTGGACAGAAATAAGTAATACAATTATTACAAGAAATAGTTTTTTCATTTTTTATTATTTTAAGTTTTGCGGTATCTATTACAGAAGTTCAAAATGATACAATTAACCTGCCAGAAATTATATTATGGATTACAGATTTATACACTTTGGCATTAATAAATTGCCTTTTCCTTCTCTTTTATTCTATCTTCCTTGTATTGCTGATAAGCCATTCTTTTATTCTGGAAAATAGAAAAGTTTAAAGAAAAATACCAAATATTAGACTTGAGTCCAAGATATGGCTGGCTCCCATCAGGATTTCTGTAATTCTGGTTAAAGAATTCTGAAAAATAATATTTGAATTTCAAACTAAACCCGTAAGGAAACTGTACACCAACAAATACTGAATTATAATAGGACGGCACTCTCGGCGTAAACCACTCAACAAATTTAGTTTTGGTGTTATTAACAAAGGTTTTCTCTTTATAAGCAAATGGAAATTCGATTTCATACCCTCCGTAAAACATTAAGCCATTCATCTTTCCAAGTTTAATACCCAAGGGCAATGCCATATTATAATTTCTGTACTTCTTTTTAATATTCGAATCAGGCCAGTTATAGATAAACCCAACATTTCTTACTGCTCCTCCAAAAATTAACCCGAAATATTTTCCAAAATCTACATTACCAAAAACCTGAACATTCAATACTGGAGCAAACCGAAGTATATTACCACCTGTATGACCATTATTGTTTATTTCAGCTAATGAAAAAATTATCTCAGGACCAGCTGTTGCATATACTTTTACTTGAGCATTTGTAATAAATACTGATCCAAAAAAGAGAAATAAGACGATAAAAATATTTTTCATTTTATAATATTTCCTTAGAAATCTATTTATCAAGATGCACATCCATTTGTGGGAATGGAATGCTAAGGCCATGCTTATCGGCATTTTTGTAGAATTTCTCATTCATATCGAAAAATACACCCCAATAATCTTCTCCTTTTACCCAGGCTCTGGTGGTAATATTTACCGAACTGTCAGCCATTTCGCCCAGGACAATAAAGGGCTCCGGATCAGTGAGTATCCTTTGGTCTTCTTTCAATAGGTCGAGGATCATCACTTTGGCTTTGTCAAAATCATCGCCATAGGCAATACCAAAACTCCAGTCAACACGACGTGTTTCCTGAGCACTGTAATTGACCACTGAACCAGTGGACAATCCGCCATTTGGAATAATTACCGTTTTGTTATCGGGTGTGGTAAGAATCGTAATAAAGATCTGGATTTCTTTAACAACCCCCATATATCCCTGGGCATCAATAAAATCACCTACTTTAAATGGTTTGAAAATGAGGATCATAACACCACCGGCAAAGTTTTGTAAAGTGCCTGATAATGCTAAGCCAACCGCAAGACCGGCAGCACCCAGTATTGCAATGAAAGAAGTCATTTGAATGCCAACCATTGTCAATACACTAATAACCAGCATTATTTTAAGCAAAATACCAATCATGCTTAATAGAAACGGTTTAAGAGATTCGTCCATCTCCTTCTTATCCATTGTTTTTTTAATGCCTTTCATGATTAACTTAATAATCCAGAGACCGACAATAAGAACGACTATTGCTCCGATGAGTTTTAATCCGTATGCCATTGCTAAACCGCTTAGCCATTGTAAAATTTCCTGTGCTTTTTCCATAGTAAAATGATTTTAAATTTTATTTAATTAGGTTGATTTCCAATTCAAAAATATTAATTTTTTAAATACCCAATGATATACCCAAGCCATTGGCAGTTTTAACAAGGGCATTATCACTGGTTACCAAATTAGGTGTTGCAATAGCTTCTTCTAAGGGCACGGCAATAAAATTTGGATGACGATATGCCACCATTTTTCCAAATTCATTATTCAGTACCATCTCAAATGCTTTCACACCAAATTGTGCAGAAAGCACCCTGTCGTATGCAATTGGAACTCCTCCTCTTTGCAAATGTCCGAGCACTGTTTCCCGCATATCATGCTGAAATCCTATCTCTTGTAATTCTTTAATAAGTTGACGTGCAATACCACCAAGTTGTTTATTAGCGTATCCTACTTCTTTATTTTCCTGGTAAATCATTTCTCCGCCCTGTTTATGTGCACCTTCAGAAACAACTACAACTGCAAACCCCCTATCATATTGGAATCTTTTTTCCAACGCTTCCTTCACTTTGTATATATCATAAGGGAATTCAGGGATAAGACATACTTCGGCGCCGCCGGCAACAGCAGCATTAAGGGCAATCCACCCTGAATTTCTTCCCATCACTTCAAGCATAAAAACACGGTTATGACTTGCTGCGGTAGTTACCAGTTTATCAACAGATTCAGTTGCAATCTGAACCGCAGTTTGAAATCCGAAAGTAGTATCTGTAGAAGAAAGGTCATTATCTATTGTTTTTGGAACTCCAATAATATTCAATCCTTTTTCAAATAGCTTTTGCGAAATTGCTTGTGATCCATCTCCACCGATATTAATTACAGCATCAATATGCATGTATTGTAATTTCTTAATCATGTCCTCCGACCTGTCGACAGTTGTCCATGTTCCATCTTTATCTTTAACCGGCCAGGAAAATGGTCCGCCTTTATTTGTAGTTTCAATAATAGTTCCTCCCTGGATATGTATTCCCGAAACCGCTTTATTATCAAGAACAACAACTTCGGTAGGTTCCCATAAAATTCCATTAAAGGCCTGAATACTTCCCAATATTTCCCAATCTTTTTCCTGGGATGCCCTATGAACAATAGCCCTGATCACTGCATTAAGTCCCGGGCAATCACCCCCACCTGTTGCTATTAATACTCGTTTCATAATATTTAATATGAGGGCCAAAAATAGTTAAACAAGTTGAATTTGAGATGTCATTAACTTATTAAATGGATCGGATAAAAGTTATAATATTAAATAATGTAAAATTCTGAAGATATCTTTAACACTTCTGAAGCACAAATAAACTATACAAAAAATACTGTACGTGATCGAAAGAAAAGAAACAGAAAAGAGGCTGTCCAAAAAGTTAAATCTTTATTGGTAATGACATAAAACTTCTTTGTGTAACTTTGAGTGCCCTTTGTGATCCTTTGTGGTTCAGTTC
>Ga0164313_10003734_pt1 | contig 13561 bp, 9 predicted proteins | sample GuaBasSedimGuay4_FD_113735 | JGI IMG/M metagenome (GOLD analysis project Ga0164313, IMG submission 113735) | Subseafloor sediment microbial communities from Guaymas Basin, Gulf of California, Mexico - Guay4, Core 4569-4, 0-3 cm | ecosystem: Environmental > Aquatic > Marine > Hydrothermal vents >... | reverse complement strand
CGGCGTCGCTCCATCATACTTTCGTACATTGTGGAAGATTCTCGACTGCTGCCTCCCGAAGGAGTCTGGGCCGTATCTCAATCCCAGTGTGGCCGGACACCCTCTCAGGCCGGCTACCCATCGTTGCCTTGGTAGGCCATTACCCCACCAACGAGCTAATGGGCCGCGGACCAATCAATCAGCGAGAGGTCCCTAAGGAGCCCCCCCTTTAGTCAAATCAAAATCAATGAAATGACATCTGCGGTATTAGCATCAGTTTCCCGATGTTATTCCCCACTGAAAGGTATGTTATCCACGTGTTACTCACCCGTTCGCCACTCTACTAAGAACTCCTAACGAATTAGTTGTTCTGTTCGCGTTCGACTTGCATGCCTTATCCACGCCGCCAGCGTTCGTCCTGAGCCAGGATCAAACTCTCCATATATATTATATAGGATTATTTACCTGTATTAAGTTTGCTATCATTTTATTTCGGTCCTAATCTGCTATAGCTTACAGATTTGCCCTTTAACAGGGCCTGGCACCAATCCCGAAGGATTGGCCCAAGGAACCAACACAGACCATGCTTATGCGATTCTCGTCTTCTCACAAATTTTAAAGATCTAGCGCTTTTCAGCGCGAACTTATAACCTAGGATATACTCATCTGGTTGTCAACTCTGAGTAATCGTTCTTTTTCACTCAGAGTTAACTCGCTTTTCAAGCAATATCCCAAGTGGAACCCGTATATGTGAATAACTATTCAGGTTGTCAAGGGATGCGGTAATATGTTGTTATCAATATACTTACATATATCGCCGGATTCACAACCGGTTACATTGTCCTTAATACTGAATATTTCAGGAAATTCCCCTCAGAACTTCCAGGTCTCCTTGTTTTTCAGGCCGGAAAAACAGGGATATTCAGTTCAATATCCAGGCATTCCCATTGTTGCGGGTTACTTATCGCTACCCAGAACGTCTGTAAGTTTCTGTATCATATCCTTACTTCTAAACGGTTTCTGAATGAACCCCGAAGGACTGTCATCTTTGAAATCATTCATTACAGCCTGTTCTGTATATCCGCTGCACATTATTACCCTGATATCCGGTCTGATCTCTCTGATCTTTCCGAAAGCTTCCAAACCATTCATGTTCGGCATCAGCATATCCATAAAGACGGCAAGAACCTCTCCCGAATTCTCTCTGAACATCTCAACTGCTTCAACTCCGTCAGTAGCTGATATAACATCGAATCCGTTACTCTCCAGAATCCGGACGCATACGTTTCGCACTTCTTCTTCATCATCAACAAAAAGAATCAGACCTCTCTCCGGCTGACGCTTACGCTTACGGCCGGGCAGGCGGGGATTGGAAATCCCGGTATGTACTTCAGTACAGGGAAGAAGTACTTCAAACCTGGTTCCCTTCCCACACTCAGATCGAACATTGATTGCTCCTTTATGTCCCCGGATGATGCCAAGCACAGCTGCCAGTCCCAATCCTCTGCCGATGCTTTTTGTTGTAAAGAAGGGGTCGAATATCAATGGGAAATCGCTTTCACTAATGCCGCAGCCAGTATCGGATATGGTCAGACATACATATATGCCTTCAGCTATATCCTCGTTGAAGATACTCTCAGTCAAGTACTCTTTGTTGACTGTTACCATACATGTCGATATACAGATAACACCCCTGTCGGCTTCAAGCGCTTCAGATGCATTAATAACTAAATTCATAACCATCTGCCTGATCTGAGAGGCATCACCTAAAACCGGAAGCAGATTCCTGCAGGGATTAAAATCCAGAACTGCACTCTTCGATATGGAAGTCTCAAGAAGATTCAGCATTGCTTCGATCAGCTCTGAGAGCTGAATGGGTTCAATGACGAAGATACCTTTTCCAGAGTACGCGAGAAGCTGATTAGTAAGGTCTGCCGCTCTGAAAGCTGATGTTTCGATACGCTCTATATTCTTCCGGATTATGGACTTGGAGGATAGCTGGTCGAGCGAAAGACTGGCATTACCGAGTATACCCATCAGTATATTGTTAAAATCATGAGCTATTCCTCCGGCAAGCATGCCGATGCTCTCAAGTTTCTGCGCGTGCTGTATCCGGATCTGAAGCCTGTTTTTCTCCTCAACGGCAATCTGTCGTTCAGTTATATCCCTTATGAATACGAGTTCCGCCCGGTTACCCAGGTATGTTGTAGCGCTTCTGTTCAATTCCACATAGAGAACCGATCCATCCCGCTTCTTCAGTCTGATCTCGCTGAACGCGACTTTCTCAGCGTCTGTCGCGTTGAGGTCGGCAATGAACTTCACTGCATCTTCCTGTGAAAAAAAGATCGCCCCGAATTCCAAGCCTGTTACTTCATCTGTTTCAAAACCGAGTACTCTGATAAGCTCCCTATTGGCGAATACTATTCTAGAATCCTGGATAATTACAATTCCATCGCTGGCGCTCTCTACAAGATTTCTGTATTTCTCCTCACTTTCCCGCAGTGAGGCAAGCATCTCATTTCTTTCAATCAGCATCGCAACCTGGTCGGAAACAAATTCGAGGATTTCCCTGTGTTTCTCAGTGAACTGCAGCTCGAACTGTCCGGGTTTCAGTGAAAGAACTCCAACTGTTTCTGCATTTACCCGTAATGGAGTGCCTATCCATGAGGAGATCAGTGATCCTGCAGATTTCATTTCTCCATTCTGCCTGAGTCTCTCAAGCGCACTGTTGCTGTAAATCAGAACTGCTTCTCCGGATCTGATCACAAGCTGTTCAAGCTCTTCAATCACAGGATCTCTTGAAGCTGCATCACCGTACATCTCACCCGTCAGCGGGTCGCTCAGTGTACCTGCTACTTTATCATAGAGAACGATTGAGAAAATCGCTGCTGGAAACAAAATCTGGATAATTTCATAGAGTTCACGATAGAACTCCCCGATATTTGATGAAATATATGGCGTACGTACAATTTTATAGAGTGATGTTGCCATATTTACAGTTCTTACGCTGTCTGCGATATTCCGGATAATCGTAATCACATATGCTGTCCGGTCGTCTTCCATTATAGGAATTTTGTGCGTTTCGCTTATGTACTCCCTGCCGTCGATGATGATACGGGATTCAGGTGTGACGTGAGGTTCTCCGGTTGCGAATACCTCCCGGTACTCGCCGAATACCGTTTCTGATAGAAATGGACAGAATTTGCGAAGACTCGTTCCTAGTCGAGGCTCGATAAGATTAAAATGATCTGACCATTCCCGGACGGAATCGTTGAAAAGAACCAGATTCAGATCGCTGTCCACTACATGAACAGCTTCATCCATCTGATTGATAATTTCGCTGTACAGGAATTCTGAATTCGAGGTGTTATCCGATCTATCGTGTGGGCGGGGGGCAGCTTTTCCGTTTGAATTACTTTTCTGCATTTACACCACTTAACCCCCTAACGATGCAACCGAAGGCTCCACATAAAATAAGAATACACCTTCAGAGTTGAAAAGTCGAGCGGAGCAGTGTAACCCGGATTACTGTCTACTGTATATTATGGAGTGGATGATAGCACTTAAAAAGGCGGGTCTTGAACCAGGGGCTGTCATTCTTGTATACTTCTTATCTGCTCAAGTAAAAGAAGAACTGTTTACCGTCTGCTTCTGAAGATCGGAGGAATGTGCTAAAAACAACGGAAATGCTTCTCCGAATATCCTTATCGGATGAAAAGATCATCACTGTGGTAAGCACTTCACCGGGTGAGGCATCAGAAGATATTCCGGCTATTGCAGGCAATACCGTCGCTGAACTCTTCAGTACCTGGCCTCTTTCGGAGGATTTTGAAATGGTGCAGTTCACTCCAGGTTCCGAAACCTATTCTGCAGCTGCCCGCATGGATTCAGATTCATCGGTTCTAGTCTACTATCTGGACATTGATGAGGATGATCTTTACAATCCTTCAATCCCTGTAATAAGACTCATCCCAGATAGAAGTTTGCCAATGGTATCTCCAGGATTCGTCTGTCTCCTCGGCTATACACCCTGGGAGCTGGCGCAGAGTGAACTCATATCCTCACTGCCGGGTGATTCCAGGGAATCCAGGGGCCAGGTGACCCTTCTGGACAAAACTGGTAGAGGCCTCCGGCTGATCTTCTCCCGCACACCGAACAGATCAGGAGGAACTGACTACACATTTATCAGCAGGCCGGAGGGGCTGCTTTTCCCTGTCAGAGAGCTTAAGCAGCTTGCCCAGATGAAAGTCCAGGTTCCTGAGGACCTGCTTGCTTTCCTTGTAGACGTTCTAAAGCTTGAAGCAGCTGTTCTCCTGACGCGCTCAACAGTGGGTTACGTTCCTATATGCACGGTCAATGTGGAGATTGATACTGAACATTTTGAAACAAGCAGTATTTTCAATCCTGAAAACCTTCAATTCCCCATCTGGGTCGATCTTGATGAAGATCGCGCTCCTCTGAGTCTCACGGGACAATGCCTTGTTTACCCGTCGGGACAACTGGTTCTCGTGGCTCCATGGAGAGGTGATGCGGATACCCTTCAGCAACGGGCGGATTCGATCATGCCTGCGCTATCAATGAAGTACGAATATTTCAGAACCACTCATGGAGAACACAGGCTTCAGAATCTGCTTAGTGAACTGGATTTGCTTCTTGCAGATCAGTCGGATCAGAATTCTCTTCAGAATACTCTTGAAGTTGCTGCAACGGGCTTTTCAGCTACTGTTCTGGCAATTTTCGGACCGGAGGAGTCAGCTACTCCGGTAGCATCAAGCAATACTGACAATGAAATTGGAAAACTGCTCGTTTCGGACCGCCCTTTTGAAGAGTGTTTTAATGACACTCACGTTTCGATCCTGAATAATGGTTTCATACTTCTTGCCGCCTGGAACGATGAACGGGAAGTTCCATACAAGGCGATCGATGACTTCGGGAAAAAACTGAATAAGATCGATCTCGACCAGCTGCGAATGGATGACACTAATCTTCCGGATTTCTCTCAACTGCAGGCTGTATTTATGAAGGATACGAAAGTTCTCTGGCATGGAAGATCCCTGGGTATTTCACACTGCTTTCAATTCTACGGCAATTCCAGGCAGTGTTTCGACTGTCCCGTCGATCACCTTTCTGTCTCCGGAAAGAAAAGTGCGAGGCTTGAGAACCATCAGGGCTACGTAGAAGAAATCTACCCGACCGGCAAAGGATATCTTATAACCTGGACGCTGCTTCCTTCCGAAGGCGTAACCGACTCATCAGTAAGGGAATCATACCCTGGAGGAGAGGCTGAATATACACCCGATGGAGAAATAGTTTCCTGGAATGGATGGTTTCAGGAAGCTACTGGAGTAGGCTCTGAACAGGTAAGTGGACAGAATGCGGCCAGAATACTTAACAGAATAGGCTCCCCGGTTCTTCTTTCCCAGTACAGGGCAGCGCTGGCGGGGATTTTCATACCCGAACCCGTTGAATTCGTATGGAAAGGAATGAAGTGCTTCAGTCGTATGAGGACTCCAGGACCGGGTGAAAATATTCTTCACACAGTCCTCGATTCAAACAGGGCTGGAATAGCAGATGCAACTACTCTGGGACCGGGTTCTCTGTCTTCCTCGTCTGAGCCGCGCTCACTTGCGGAATACCTCTCTATTGCCTGCAGACGGGAAGGATGGGAATTCGACATATCTGGTACAACTTCCGAGGAGGGAGCACCGGTATGGTTCGCAAGAAGAGCTGCAACGGATCTCCTGTCGAGCCTTCTTCATATACTGGCTCCAATGTGTCCTGACAGATGGGCTGGACTTGAAACAGGCTGGCTGGACAATACACCCCAGACCGGGGCTTTTTCCTTTCTTCCAGGGCAGTACCATGTCATTCAGTTCAGACTTCAGGGAATCGGAATTGCTGAAAGATCTTCGATCCTCAGACAGCTGAGTATTCTTTTCAGAGGGTTCGGAGGCTGGCTAGCCGGATCCCCCGACAAGGATGTACTGCAGGTGGGTCTTCCCGCAGGTAAAAAGCACTATAAGGAAATCGATGCGATTATCTACTCCCCGCTTTCTTCATTCACAGAGCTCTATAGAGAGGCTATTTCCGGGATCAAATCGAAAAAGTTCCATGTTGTTGAATCAGCAAGGGAGATGGCTGTGAGACAACAGACAGCTGGCGCTGTAATATGCAGGCTTGATCAGAGTAACATTCATTACGCCACAGCACTTGCGGCGCGAATACCTGATCAGCCTATACTGGTCGCGTCAGGGCTTTCAAGCGGGATTCCTTCAATCACTACGAAGGTCAGACATCTTCAGTTACCTGTTGACAGGAAAACCCTGCTCTCCGCTATCAGAAAAACGTTAAGAGGTTAATATGCTATCAATAATGATATGCACTATTCTTCTTACCCCATCAACACCAGAGGGTTTCGTACAAGAACTGTGCGAGAACAGCATTGGAATTGAAGGCGCGCAGTTCTGGTCATCATACGCATCAACGCAGGTTCAGTCCGCTCTTAGTGATCCAGATTCCCTGGTGATGATTCTGAATGAAATGCAGGACCTTACCGTAAGCACCGGAATAAGGACAGCATTTGAGGATAATGAAAATGCATTCAGGATCGAATTCGGTGAATCCGAGTGGACCTGGATCGATTCAAACGGCAGTCTTCACAGGATTACCGGGCTTACCGTCGTTGTTTGTTCTCTGGGGAACTATACATGGTTGGAAATACCGGTTCTATCATCAAGATCCGTCAGTGTCGGAAGAAAGGAAAGATTGATCTCGGGAATCCTGATAACATTTATGTTGATGATATCTACTCTTGTTTTTCTAGTATGGTTAAAAAGACGATATCTATGAGAAAGCTCTTATTTGAATCGTTCCCATTCCGATGAGAAATCCAGAATCTGAACAGGCAGTTCCTGAACGGAAAGCTCCATAGTTACGGCATTCTCTATAAAATCTTCCATTTCCCTGTGAAGAAGTATCAGCTGAGACATAAATACCTGGTACTTGCTGATGTTCTCAGCCACATCGGTGGGAAATTCCTTACCTGATTCAAGCTGTTCCTGAAGGTCTTTAAGCAGAGATGAAACAGCAAGTATCATTTCCGTAGCCTGATTGAAATCTGTCATTACTCTCTTCCTGTTGCAGCTTCTGAGGAAGCAGGATAATTGCGAATGAATCCTGATCCGTCAACACTGAGATGTTCTGTATCCATGCCCTGAATATACTTAACAGCCTCGTTCAGAACCGTTTCCATCTGAGGTCTGCTCCATGTATCGCACTTCCATACCGGATGGCCTGCACGCTCAAGTATCAATGCAAGCCCTCCTGTCTCCCCGGCAAGCCTCAACCCTGTTTCCGGAGGTGATATCCTGTCCCGCTTACCGCTAATATAAACAAATCTGGTTTTAAGCGGTTGACCGATGTAATCACAGGGCATGAATACCTTCAGTCCATTCATAACACCTCGGGGGAGAAATAGTTTCAGAATGACTGTTCTCAATCTGCCCATTCTGAATACAGATGCCTCAAAAAAATTCATGAAGACACCATGCGAAATGACTCCCGCAACACCATCTCCAAGAAGACCGGATACCTTCATGGCGACAGCTCCACCCATAGAAGAACCGTAGATCACAGTCCTGTTCCTGGCAAATCCCATGGTGTCCCGGACATGGCTTAGAACACCTGCAAGGTCGTAAGCCTCGGCCGGACCTCCACTGGTAACAGAAAGAGGGTGATCATCATGTCCCCTCATGGGAACCAGGAATACCGAGAATCCGATCTTCAAGAAAAGTTCTCCCGGATGCACCATTGATCCGATGTTCTCGTGAAGACCGTGAACAATCACTGCAAGATCTTCGCTGCCTCTGCGGAAATATCCCTTCATCTTGTATCCATCAAGAGATTCAACATCAACCGGCTGCCATGGTGCTGCCGGAAGAGGACTATAGTCTGGCTGGCGGTACCTGAATCTGTTGGCAAAACCTATCAATCCCGATCTTGCAGCCATTTTCCTGAAAACCATCCATGTACAGAAAGCGGTAAACAGTCCGATACCCCACCCGGTCAGCACATCAACAGGATAGTGTACTCCAAGATAAATTCTGCTGAACCCCACTAGAGCGGACAGAAGAAAAACAAATGGAGCAAGCGGCGGATAGGCAAACGCTGTGACGGCAGCAAGGGATGCTGAATTTGCAGAATGAGCGGAGGGAAAGGATCTGTTGCCGTACACATCCCCCCTGTAACTCACCTGCATTGAAATGGATTCGTCAAAACATGGTCTCGCTCTGCCCACCCCCCTCTTCAAATGATAGCATATCTGGTCCGAAGCTGCTGTCGCTATTATCAGGCAGAGCAGTACTATTCTCGGGTTTCTACCGGCGAAAGCTCTTCTCCATCTGCTTCCGGAGGAAGGATGAGGTCTTGTCCTTCCCCACCACAGAAGCATCAGAATGTAACCTGCAAGAACAGGGATCCAGTTATCAACATTTGTTATGAAACGCATCACGGTTGTCAGAAAACCCGAATCGATCCCGTTCACCGCAAGAAATAATGACCTGTCCCACGCCGGCCAGAGCATCAGCATTGTGCCCGGGATTCGGGCTGAACACCAAATTCAGTTATCACTTTTCTTTCCATTCCGTATCCATTTTCTGTACTTCTCCAGATCGGTTCCGATGAATTTGATGCACAGAGTCACCACAAAAGCATCATCAATATATCCCACTACGGGAATTATATCGGGAATAAGATCGAAGGGATTCACAAAATACAGCAGAGTGAATGAAACTGCGGCAATCGTTCTGTATGGTAACTTGTATCTACCTAGGATCGAATCGCGTATCATGCTGTATAGAAGTTTGATGTCCTGCCACAGACCTTCCAGAGATTCAGGAATACCGGAACCCTCAAGCCTGTCTATTTTTGTGCCCGCCCGGGTTTCAGCCTGCTCAATCTGCTCATCATCAATTGAATCCAGTCCGGTGTGGAACATCCTCTCGAGCCGGGTCTTCCCGTTCTTTCCAAGATACCTCATTGATAACTCCATTTCATTGGGCAATAACGTGAACATATCCAAGCGACCCCCACAGGAAAAGACAGGGTAGTTCGCGGTAATGGGAATGTGTTAGCTTTCTGACTATGAAATTCCTTGTAACTGTACCTCCGGTCATTACGCCTTCGGAACCGCCATCGGGCGCCTTCCTGCTTGCTGCAGGACTTGTCGCAAGAGGGATCGATGCGGGGTTCCTTGATCTGTCGCTGGAGTATTTCAGGCACATTTTTTCACTCTCCCCGCAAGGCAGAGGATATCCGGCTGTAATGCCTGCTCTGGATTATCTGCTGAACAATCCTCGCTACAACCCTCAGCAGCATCGTACTGCGGTGGGGGTTCTCAATTCCTCCATGAAGCTATTCTCAAAAGGATTCCCGGGGTGGAAGATAACCCTGATGGACCTTGTCCCTCCGGTAACTCTCCACCGACCTTCGGAATTAATGAAGGTCTGCACTGAGGGTAATACACCCTTCACAGGATTCTGGGAGGAGTATCTTCTTCCGATACTTAAACGGTACTCCCCGGAAACTGTCCTTGTCTCGCTCTCCTACCTTTCACAGCTGACCGCTGGAATCGATCTGATCCTGTTTCTCAGGAGGACTGGATACAAGGTAATAGCAGGGGGTTCATTACTGAACAGCCTCAGTAGAACCGGCATGGGTTACGAACTTGTGCGAAGTGTACTCCCGGAATCCAGCCTGGGTGACGGCTCCAGTTTTCCGGGATTCGATTCCGGTAAAGAACCTTTTCTCAGCCGGCTATCCTGGCCGAGCATGCCTGGCGAATGGAATTATGTCTGCGGAAGACCGGTGGTACCCTACACCCTTTCCACGGGATGCTACTGGAACAGATGTCTGTTCTGCCCGGATTCAAGCAGAAAGCTAACCGTTTACGGTCATGAAACGTTTGAAAGATTCATATCAACAATTCCTGCAGCCGTAATGGAAAAGAACCCGATCATTCACTTTGTTGATTCGGCAGTACCGGGCAAAGCGCTGGAAGGTGTACTTCCACTATTGAGACAGAATAAGCTTGATTTCTACACTTTTGCAAGGCCGGAAGGCTGGATATCCAGAATTGCGGACAGACTGAGCGAATCCGGATGCCTCATGCTTCAGCTGGGTGCAGAGAGCGGAAGCAGATCTCTCCTTGACCTTTTTGAAAAGGGAATCGACCCGGATACTGCACTGAAAGTCCTGAAGGAATGCGCTAATGCTGGAATAAGGTCCTACGTGTATATGCTTCTGGGCCTCCCGGGTGAAACAGATCATGATATAGAGGCATCGCTTGGATTCCTTGAAAAAGCTGGTGATTCGATCGACTTCATCAATTTCTCAATTTTCAATCTTCCTGTGAACTGCGATCTTACAGACAGGGCTTCCGAATTCGGTATCGACCTGCTCGATCATGATTCCCCTGATGACGCGATAAGATTATACAGGCCTTTCCTTCACAACGGACAAAATCCGAGAATCGCAGCAAGACGAGCTGTATCCGAGTGCTTTACAGAAATCCCGTCAGTTGCCGAAGCTCTGAGGAGAACTCCCCGATGGTTCAGAACATCACACTTCCCGCTTATCGAGATACCGGGCAGAATATCCGGATTCAGTACTGATCAGGGTCCTGATACCTCATGATCATAGTAGTCCAGATAGTTACTAATAACGTCGAGGTTTACATTGCCAGCTTACTACCTTAGTATTAAATGTTATCGATGTTTTAGATTACTCTGATAATCTGATAAATTAACAGGACACTATTAACAAATAGAAAGGAAGTTGATGATGATAGCTTTAACTCTTGCAATTTCTGTACTGTTCGGTGTTTCAGCCGATTTCTCCGGTGAAATCACTGCTAACTCCGAAGGTATCCCGGAAGGTGACGGTGTAGTTGTCTCCTATCCCTCAATGACTTCTCCAATGGGACTTGATTACGATCCAGCTAACGCCTGGCTGTGGCAGGCCACCGAAGATGGGGGTTGGGTATACACTCTTGATCCCACTACTGGAAGCTATACCCAGCGTTTCAACATCCCAACGTATTTCGGAGGAGCGGATCTTAATAGCAACGGCGCATACCTTGATGACGCTGAAAACAACCTCTACTTGAGCGATTACAACGGTGATGGCGGAGCCACGATCAGTGATGCGATCTACTGCTTTGATGTGGACACTCCCGATTCTCCCATTCTCCTTAATTACTGGGACCTAGGAACACTCGATGGTTTACTGGGCATAACGTACAAAGCTCCATACTTCTACTGCACCTTCTACGGGGCTGGTCAGCTTCGTTCCTACACTCTCGGTTCCGGCGGAGCTTTCACACTTGAAAATAGCTGGAGCGGATCGTATGGCGGCATATGGTATGATGCTGCCTGGAACGTCTTCTATACCCATGATGCGCTTGGAACAACAGTGCGCGTGCTTGACGGTGACGATCCTTCAGACCTGCTTGATTCCTTTGTTCCGGGATGCGCTCTATCCTGTGCCATGTCGGATGCCGCTGACCCGGAATATCTCTGGACCTCGGAGTTTTCTGGTCAAACTAACAACAAGATCGATGATGAATACGTACCCGTACCACTCGTAAGATCAACCTGGGGTAGTATCAAGACGGTATTCTAGCTGAAAGACTGAACATGGTTTGGAAAGGGGCATGCATTGTATGCCCCTTTCTTGCGTTTGGGTCAACCGGAACAGGAAGTGAACTTCATTTCCTGATACTCAGGAGAGATGATACTACGAACACGTAAAGCAGAGGTTTACATTACCTATTTGCTACCTTAGAATTTAATAGTATCGGTGTTCTTATACTGCTTTGATTTGAGAATACTGAAAATTGAAAAGAACACAGTAAACAGATCGAAAGGAAGTTGATAATGGTAGCTTTAGCTCTTGCGGTTTCTGTACTGTTCGGTGTCTCTGCCAATCTCGAAACTGGTGTAACTGCCGGTTCCGATATTACGGGAGTAGATGGAATTGTTAGTTCCTACGCTAATATGCCTCAGGCAATGGGATTAGATTTCGATTCTGCAAACGGATGGCTCTGGCAGGCAACGCAGAACGGTGGATTGGTTTACACCGTTGATGCCTCAACAGGTGCCTACACGGAACGCTTCGATATCAATGATCTTATGGGGACAGACTCTCTGGCTTCCAATGGGTGCTATTTTGATGAAGCCGCTAACTACCTTTACCTTACCGATTTTAACGGCGATGGTGGAGTAACGTACGGCGATATTATCTACTGCTTTGATGTTGCCAATCCTGATAGCCCGGTGTTGATTGACTTCTGGGACCTCGGTGCATTTGACGGTATTCTGGGGATAGCCTACAAGGCTCCTTACTTCTACTGTAATTACCACACCGCTACGGAAATGCGAGCCCTCACACTCAGTCCTGGCGGAACTTCTATGGTGGAAGATTACTGGAGCGGATTGGATTACGGAGGAATGTGGTACGACGAAGCCTGGAACGTTTTCTACACCCACGATGCGCTTGCATTAACTGTCCGCATTCTGGACGGTGACGATCCATCAAACCTGCTCGACAGCTTCGATCCCGGATGTGAAATGGATTGTGCGATGTCGAACGAGTCCGACCCTGCAATCCTCTGGACATCAGATCGTGATCCAAATCCTTTTAATTACAGGATCGACGATGAGTACATCCCTGAAGCACTTGAGCATTCCACCTGGGGTAATCTCAAGACTGTATTCTAGTTTATAGAATTACATGATCTGAAAGGGGCATGCCTGTGCATGCCCCTTTTCTATGCGTTAGACACAATTAGAATGGTAAGTGCAGCCAGAAGAATGATCCATACTACCACTGCCAGAGTAATCAGTATCCGTGCTCTGGTTACATCATCCTTTGAACCGGGCCGTATCCCCACAGCCAGAAATGTAAGAACTCCCGCCAGATTGATTGATATGAGATTCACCCCAAGAAGCTGAAGGGCTCCCAGGGCTCCGCTGTAATCTCCAAGTGCGCTGAGCATACCTGTGACAACAAGAGGGGGCATAAGGGCTGCGGCTACCATTACACCTATAAGTGTAGCCGGAGCACCGGTGCTTAAAGCCAGAGCTCCGGCCGCCCCGGCTGCAAGCGCAATTACGATATCGGTATAACTTATGGAAGTTCTTGATAATATCTCTGATACCTGCGGATCAATATTGAAGGCAACCCCTACTGCAACAGCAAACACCAGGGCTGCTCCTATCCTGAGAATATTTTCTCTGAGGGCTCTCAGGATTAAACTGAAATCTCCAAGGGTCACGCCAAGGGCAAGCCCCACGTTCGGACCGAGAAGTGGAGCAATAACCATAGCACCGATTATCACTGCAACATTGCTCCGGGCAAGACCGACTGCACATACAACGGCTGATAGTATGGTCATAACGATATTGGGCCAGGAAGTACGCATCATTTCCTGCACGTCAGCGTACAGTTCTTCCCTGCTTACTCTGTGCATTCTCCTGCGCAGAATACTTCCGGGTTTCCTGTCCTGCTCCAGGGTTTCCTCGGG
>Ga0164313_10003732_pt1 | contig 13564 bp, 10 predicted proteins | sample GuaBasSedimGuay4_FD_113735 | JGI IMG/M metagenome (GOLD analysis project Ga0164313, IMG submission 113735) | Subseafloor sediment microbial communities from Guaymas Basin, Gulf of California, Mexico - Guay4, Core 4569-4, 0-3 cm | ecosystem: Environmental > Aquatic > Marine > Hydrothermal vents... | reverse complement strand
CCCAACCCCGAAGACCTGAAAAGAATAAGGGAAGATATTGCGATGGATGATATGGAGTTACGTGCCGTACTGGCTGATAAGAAGTTTAAAAACACGTTTGTAGAACTGCTGGGCGATAAGGTGAAAACGGCACCCAAGGGGTATAAAAAAGACCACCCGGCTATTGATTTACTTAGGCACAAACAGTTTTTAGTGATGAAAAGCTTTACTGATAAAGAAGCATTAGCCGATAATTTTGCGGATAAGGTGGTTGGAACTTTTAATGCTATGCGCCCGTTCTTTGATTATATGAGTGTAGTCCTAACGACTGATGCGAATGGGGAGCCGTTGTATAAGAATTAATTACTTTTTTACTTCAACGCTTCAAAAACCTCGATCGCATTAAAATCCTGGGCGCTTTGACCTTCGCGTACAATTTTGATGCGAACGATAAAATCGTCCTTTTGAATCTGATTAACCACATCAATTCCTTTAACTACATAGCCAAAAACAGTATGCTTACCATTTAACCAGGGGGTTTCTTTATGTGTAATAAAAAACTGTGAACCATTGGTAGCCGGGCCTGAATTTGCCATAGATAGTGTTCCTGGCCGATCGTGTTCCAGATATGTAAATTCATCCTTAAAACTATAACCCGGATTACCAGAGCCAGTTCCTAAGGGGTCACCACCCTGAATCATAAAATCGGCAATTACCCTGTGAAAAGTTAATCCATCGTAATAGGGCACTCCATTTTCTTTGTAAGGATTGGGCATATCACCCTCTGCAAGGGCTACAAAATTAGCGACCGTTAATGGAGTAACCTCATATGCCAATTCAATTCTTATTTCGCCTTTAATCGTAGTAATAACCGCATACATATGATCCTTACCATCTGTAGTTTGCTGCGTTTGCTTTTCTCGAGTGTTCTCTTGATTAGATTTTTCTTTTGCCTCTGTTCCGGTACAACCTAGTACAAAAAGAGTTAGTGTGATCAATGCAATTTTTTTCATTTTGTTTACTTTTTACTTTACAGAATTATTTGTATTGTTTTTTGTTTGGTGTTTTTTATGGCGCATTTGAATGAATGATTTTTCTAAACTCCTCAACATTATTATCTTCCTAACTCTAATCATCACCATCACTACCCTCCTCTTTTTCAGCGGTATCCAATGGCTTTGTCCCTTTTCCGCTCATCATAAAATATAACAGCCCACCGGCAAATGCCAGGGGGAGTATCAATAAAAATATGCCGATTGCCAGACTGTTCATAGTTTATTTGTTCCAAATATAAATAATACTTTTAATTGACAGGACTCCTTGATTAAATACAAATTAGTATTTTATCTTACTAGGGATTTTGAAAAATGAACTTATATTTCAGCCCAAAATAAAATTAGAAATTACTTAGGAACACTTAAACAAAACAAATATGAAAAATCTATCCTACACGATTACATTATTATTCTCGATTGCGATTAGCTCATTTAGCTATGCAAGCAATGGTGAAAACAATCCAAAAACATCAGCAGAAATTAGAGTCATACCCGGTGAAATCGTTATAAAATTCAAATCTGACCCTCAATTATCTTCCGGGTCGAACCAAACATCTTTTTCGAGAATTAATGAAGCCCTGGAATCTTTACAGGTTAGTGAAATGACTTATGCGTTTCCTTACCTGAAACAATCCGATAAAACCCGTGCAGAAGATATAAGCAATATTTGCTTTGCTAAAGTTAATCCTGTTTATAATATTGTTCCTTTTCTAAAGGCTTTAAATAAAAACCCAAATGTGGTTTATGCAGAGCAAAAACGCATGTTTTATGTAGACGAAGTACCCAACGACCCCAATTATAATTCTATGTCGCAATTTGATAGGGTAAATGCTGAAGCTGCCTGGGATCTTGTAAAAGGGGAAAATGGCACAGTCGTTATTGCCATTGTTGATAGCGGTGTAGACTGGGACCACCCGGATTTAATTAATAACATTTGGAACAACGAAGATGAAATTCCCGGAAATGGAATAGATGACGATGCTAATGGGTATATTGATGATATTCGGGGTTGGAGTTTTCAGAACAATTCAAATGACCCAACACCCCTGTTAAGTGGTCACGGAACACATGTTTCCGGAACTGCCGCTGCAGAAACCAATAACAATGCTGGAGTAGCAAGTTTAAGTTGGAATTGTACAATTATGCCAGTAAATGCTGGCTCACCCACTAGTGCAACCGGTATTGCATTCGGATATCCGGGTATTGTATACGCAATTGAAAACGATGCGGATATTATCAATTGCAGTTGGGGTGGGATTGGTAATCCTTCTGTTTTTGAGCAGGATATTATCGATTTTGGTGTTGAAAACGGCACATTGGTTGTTGCTGCTGCCGGTAACGATAACCTCAACAATGACCTGCCGGGAAATGCACATTATCCATCGAGTTACAATGGCGTGCTTAATGTGGGTTCAACAAGTAGTTCTTCAGATACTAAATCCGGGTTTTCGACGTATGGACGTACGGTAAATGTATTCGCTCCCGGAAGCAACATCTTAAGCACAACCTGGCCGGGAAACAGCTATGGTTTTAATAGTGGGACATCTATGGCATCACCTTTGGCATCTGCCCTGGCCGGACTTGTAAAAACACAAAATCCTGGTTGGTCCCCGGATAAAGTAAGGGAACAAATTCGGGTAACCTGCGATAATATTGACGGATCAAACTCTTCTTCGTTAAATGGTTTATTAGGAAAAGGAAGGATAAACGCCGAACGGGCATTATCTGAGTTTGATATTCCATCGTTACAAATTGTAGATGTAACCGCGGTTGAAGCTCCCGATGGAGGAAATGGCGATGATGTCGTTGATGCCGGTGAAACCATTGATGTAACCGTTACATTTAAAAACTATCTGGCTGATGCAACAGGGGCAAATGTTACTTTATTTTCAGATGATTCAAATATCGATGTTATTAACGAACTAGGCTCGTTGGGTACAGTTAACGGTGATGCTACCGGTTCGGCAACCTTCCGTTTTACTACCGATGATGGTTTGGAAGATGGATATATCTTACGATTTTTTACGGAGATAACTGCCGATAATGGCTATGAGGATATGGATAATTTTAATTTGAGTATTACCCCTGTTCAGTTTATTACCCATGATACTGAACAATTACAGGTATCGGTTACCAACACCGGAAATATTGGTGCCGCAGGCTTTATTGGCTCCTCACCCGGTGATGGCTTTGTTTACAATGGTGACCAGTATTTATTCGAAGGGGGTTTGTTGGTTGGTGTAAGTAGTTCACAGATATCAAACACACTGCGTGTTGCCGGACAAACGGAACAAGATCAGGACTTTTCGATTGCTGAAGATGGTTTTCTAACCATTGTTGAACCGGGTGCTGATTTTGATCAGGAAAGCAGTGTATTATATACCGATGAAAATGCGGTTAACCCGCTTAATATTTTTGTGGAACAAAATGGACTAAGCACATTGAATCCTGATTCTAACGACTATATTATTTTAACTTATGAAGTCAGAAATGAGAATGCATTTGTACTGGAAAACGTACATATCGGCTTGTTTTTTGATTGGGATATTAGCGCTACAGCTGAGGATTATGGCCGGCATGATGCAGACAGAAGATTGGGAATAACACAAAATACTGCCAATAACCCTACGAAGATTGTTGCGGTAAAATTATTAACACCCATAGGTGATTATCACCATCGCACCGTGCATAATCCTGATGAGGTTTACAATGATTTTAGCGATGCGGAAAAATTCCAGTTTATTTCTTCCGGAATTCAAACCGAAACGTTGGATAATGTTGATGTTGCAAATATGACCGGTGTAGGGCCATTCGATTTAGAACCCAACCAAACAGTAAGTGTCGCCTTTGCTATTATTGGCGCAAACAGTATGGCCGACCTTGAAGCATCGGCTGACCAGGTGCAAGCATTATGGGATGGTGTTACGGGTATTGAAGAGATTGGTATTAACCCTGATATATTTAACTTAAGCCTGTTTCCAAACCCGGCTAGTGATTACCTGGCTGTATCGTTTAACCTGGCGCAGAAACGAAATATTGCTTTAAATGTTTTGAATATAAACGGGCAAGTGCTTATATCTGAATCGGAGAAATCTTATCAGGTTGGAGCACAAGAAATCAAAACCGATTTATCGAATTTATCCTCCGGTAATTACCTGTTGCAATTGGTAATTGACGGACAAGCTGTTACTAAAAGTATTATTCTTGAATAACGATTTTAGTGAATTAAATTTTTGAAAAAGCCCGGTTATAACACCGGGCTTTTTTATTGCTATTTCCCTGCCTTAGTTTTTAATCAGCTTGATGCTTTTTAAAACAACGTTATCACCGCTTAACCGAACAATATATACACCTGTATCAAGTTGTTCACCAATTTTAATGCGGCCTTCTGTATCATAAATAAATGCTTCTTCAACCAGCTGTCCTGAAATATTATAAACCCGCAACATGGCATTATTAACATATTCGTTAAAATGGTAGCGAATAGTAAAAGCGCTGCTACTTGGATTAGAGATAGCTACTAAAATTGCCTCAATCCCCGAAACATCACTAATGTCCGTAGCTTCACCTTCAAAGATTTTAAAATTATCTAATCCGGCTTCCGAAACAGTTGAAAAATTACCGGGGGTTTGGGCTTCTAAATAAATCGTCATGGTTTCGGACGGATTAATAATCGAAGAAACATCAAAAGTAAAATACTCCCATTCGATTTCTGCCAATTCGTCGTAAGTAATGTTGGTAACGGTTTGGGTTTGCTGCCCATTGCTAATCCTGATCTTCAGCAAATCGTTTCCAGCCTGGTTGGTGTTAATATTAAAATTAAAAAACCAGGTGTAAAAGCTAATGGCCGGGTTTTCGAACCCACTTAAATCAAATTCGGGTGAGGTGATTCGTGCGTTCCCTCCAATAACAACTCCACCATTTATATTACTGGTATTTCCTGTTACATAACATGAGTTGCCTTCATCTTCTGGCACATCCTCGGTAGGAGTTAAATAAAATGGAAAACCGTTGGGTTGCACACCAATTGGTGCTCCAATTTCCCAATCTCCCTGTGTAGCCGAATTTGTTGATGTCCATCCAAGATCCAATGAAAAATTATCTTCGTAACCCAATTCTAAAACAGCATTAAAAACGCTGTTACCTTCGCTAAAATTCTCACCGGAAAAAGACAAAGTAACGTAGCCCCATTTTCCTATGGAAACATCGTAACTTCCTTCAAAAAACTCTTCTATTACAAAACTTCCATCTTCAGATGTTTCAAAATCAAAAGTAAAAAACCCATTACTGATAATTACCTTAGCATTCGCAATGGGTTCGCCACTTTCACTATCGCTTACCATACCCGAAACCGAAAAACTAGGCAATGGGGCTAGCGCAACGTTTAACATGCTGGTCGAATCATTTTGTAGTACAACGGTTAGCGTATCTGCTACGAAACCAGGCTTAGAAACAACAACCGTATAACTACCGGCAATCGCATATCCGGTGTTTATTTTTCCAAATAAATCGCTTTGGTCAATTACATTGGTCGAAACAATCTCAATGCTCGCATCAAACAAAGGGGTATTGTCGTCAGATCGTGTTACAACTCCCTCTAACCAACATGCCCTAATATAAGTAGGCTCCAATACAAACAAACCACTTTGTATATCAGAAATCAGGATTAATCCCGAAGGTAAAAAAGGATATGCTCCCCAGGCACCATTAAAACCCACATTATCCGGTAAGTAAGTGTCAAAATTCGCTACTTCTACCAGGTTTGAGGGATTGGAGCCATCGATAATTACGCAACCATCGGTATAATACGACATTATTATATAGTCATTCAACACATGTGCATTGTGTGGAATTACACCTTGACCAGCAGTTTCCAACGGAATAAACTGATCCAGCTCTTTAATATCTGAAGGGTCTGAAACATCGTACGATCCAATGGTGGCATTGCCTTGCTCATCTGTCGTAAACAATGTATTGCCATCGTCCGACAGCCACGAATTATGCGTAAAATTAAATTGCGTACTTTGATTCCCTAACAAAACTGTATTGCCTTTGTCAGAAACATCGTAGATTGAAAACATACCATTATTAATTTCAGATGCATACATTTTGTTATCTCTTACATATACATCGTGCGAATAAACTGCCGGTCCTTTTCCAATGTATTCGGGCGAACCTGGCGTAGTGTTCACATCCACATAAAGCATTCCTCCGCCGTTAAGATTTGAACCGGCGATATAGGCGATTCCGAATTCATCAATATATAAATTATGTATGCTGTTGAGAACACCCAATCCGCTAATGTTGGGTCCCCAGTTAACCGCCGTTGCTGCATCAGGCAATTGACTTAAATCTATAACCATTAAACCATTTGCCGATTCATTGCTTACATAAGCGTAGTCGCCCCACACATCAATGTCTCGCCAGATGGAGCTTATCCCATTTAAAAAAAACAATTCTACAGGATTCTCCGGGTCAGATAAGCTTACGATTGAAACTCCGTTTTCTACACCAACAATGGCATATTCGGTATTATCCGGGGCAACATAGCCCCACACATCGCTAAGCGAATTGTCGTATGTTAAATTTCCAATTTGGCTCATGTTTAATTGAGCACTGGCTGAAAAAATACCAATAAATAATAGTAAGGTAGTCGTTAAAACTTTCATTTTTAAAGGGTTTAGTGGTTTTTATCTAATTAATTCAAGACAAATGTATAATGAACACCTACTGATCTAAATAATAAAATGATGAATGGTTGGATTAATGCGATGGATTAACAAATGAAGTGGTTAACCTGAAAATGCTATATTTCTCCACTTACCCCCATACCAAACAAAGCAAAATCGTATTTTACCGGATCTATCGGATCGAATTTTCGCAATTGAAGCATTACTTCTTCCAGTGCTTTCCAGTCGTTTTGTTTGCGGTTAAGCAATCCGAGTATTCGAGCAACATTACCTGTGTGCACATCTAACGGAAGGTAAAGCTGAGCCGACTCAATGGTTTTCCATAACCCGAAATCCACCCCTTTTTCATCGGATCGCACCATCCACCTTAAAAACATATTAAATCGCTTTGCAGCTGAGCCGCTAAGCGGATTGGGTAGGTGTTTTTGCGAACGGGCTAAATGTTCTTCACTAAAAAACGAGGTTTTAAAACCGGTAATCGCAGATTTCATCTCCCCATTTGATTTTATCAATTGTTGGCTAAAAACATTTTCCAGCCCTCCCTCCTGTTTGTATATCGTTTTTAGCCGATAAATAAAAGACAGCAAATCATCGCTATTAAAAGTACGGTGAACAAATTTTTGTAATTTCTTAAGGTCTTCCGGTTGATGATTAATGATGAAGTCGTACGGTGCATTATCCATCCATTGCATCAGCTGTGTAGCATTTCTAACAATCGTTTTTCGCAAACCCCAGGCAAAAATGGAAGTCAGGAATCCGGCTATTTCAACATCTTCTTTATTGCTGAACAAATGTGGGATTTGAATAGGGTCATTTTCTATAAAACCCGGAACTTCATACTGTTCGGCTTTTTCATCGAGATATTTAATAAAGTCTTTCGAATTAATCAAACTGTTAATCGATAATTATACATTATTAATTATTTTCTTCGTTTCATCAAATCTTTTTCCACGATAACTTTTAAATCATCGCAATCTGCAATGTGAATAATCTCTTCAAATCCTACCTTATCATCATTCCACACTCCGGCATAGTCAACAGGAAATAAAATTTCAAAAATACCATTGGTACTATCCAGCGTAATCTTGTCCACCTGTTTAGAAACCAAAATAGTAAAGCTTTGCGAGTTTAGTATTCCCTCTCCATAGATTAAATGCGCCGAAATCATGCTGCCCGATTTAAGTAATGATTTTTCTTCTTCACTCAATCTAAAGCGAACTTCCTGGTTTTCTATCCTGACTTTCATCTCTTGTTGTTTCTACAAAAATAGCACAGAAATTGATAATCGGTTCTATATCCTTAAATCCGCAAGCATATTCGTAGCGAAAAGTCAAAATGTGCATCCGTATTGGTGTAGCGCAGTTTTGAGAGACGCAAGCATAGCATTTGCTATGGTGAGTATCGAAAAGCGAGCATTCCCAATAGTGGTGTGCAGTTTGGCTTTGCAGTAGAAGATGGTTACGGATTTAAGGTATATTTACCAATCAATGCCGAAAGCGAATTTTAATATTAATTTTGTTTAACAAAACAATCATAATATCAAATAAATGAAAGCCCCGAAACTCCCATCGTTTTTAGGTCACAATTATAGGTTTAAGCGATTTGGTTTTACGCCCCGTTATTATAACGAAGAAAAAGAACGGCTCGAAAAAAGAAAACGTTCGATCGAATCAGAAGTTGACAGGGAACAAAGGCAAAAAGATGACCCTTCCCTGGAGCGCCATGCTCGTATGCGAATTAACATGGAAGATACCTGGAGAAACCGCAGGTCACGGGAAATGCGAAAATCAAATATTAGGGTTGCAATAATTGTAGCCATCCTCGTAGGTATTATCCTGATTATCAAACAAAAACTAGGAATTTAATCGATGTCGGATATTATTAACCTCTTACCCGATGCGGTCGCCAACCAAATAGCAGCTGGTGAAGTGATTCAACGACCGGCATCAGTTATTAAGGAGCTGATGGAAAATGCATTGGATTCTGGTGCAAGTGACATAAAATTGCATATTAAAAATGCGGGTAAAACCCTTATACAGGTTATCGATAATGGCACTGGCATGTCGGAAAACGATGCCCGTATGTGCTGGGAGCGCCATGCCACATCGAAACTTAAAGTAGCCGATGACCTGTTTAATATTAAAACCAAAGGTTTTAGGGGTGAAGCTTTGGCTTCAATGGCTGCAATTGCCCATGTTGAATTAAATACGCGCCGCAAAGATTTTGAATTGGGTACCCGTATTATTATAGAAGGTTCGGAGGTTAAAAGCCAGGAACCGGTATCTACTGCAATAGGGTCGCGTTTCTCGGTCAAAAACCTTTTTTTTAATGTGCCGGCCAGGCGCAATTTTTTAAAATCAGACCCGGTCGAAACCCGGCACATTATTGAAGAATTTCAACGCGTGGCCATCGCCCATCCGGGGATTCGCCTGTCGTTTTACAATAACGAAAAGGAAGTTTTTATCCTTCAACCGGGCAACCTTAAACAAAGACTGATTGCCTTATTGGGGAAAAAATATGCCGAACGCCTTTTACAACTGGAAGCAGAAACCGGTTTTGTTAAGGTTCACGGCTTTATTGTAAAGCCCGAGTTTGCACGTAAAAGCCGGGGAGAACAATACTTTTTCGTAAACCAACGCTTTATCAAAAGCCCTTACCTCGGACATTCGGTGAGTACAGCTTTTTCTGACCTTATACCCAAAGATGTTTACCCTTCTTATTTTATTTTTCTGGAAATTGATCCTCATGCCATCGATGTAAATATCCACCCGACCAAAACAGAGATTAAATTTGAAGACGAACGAAATATTTATGCGGTTTTAATGGCTGCGGTAAAACAAGCGCTTGGCCGGTTTAATGCCACACCATCCATCGATTTTAACCAGCCCGAAGGTTTTGAAATTGATGTCGTTACTTCGAAAACAAAGATTATTCCTCCCGAAATTAATGTAAATAAAGACTACAATCCGTTTACACAATCGGGCTTTACCCCTAAACCCAAACCAGAAGGTAAAGAATGGGAGAGTTTTTACGACCTCGATGATGTGATGAAAGAAATGGGTGGAGAAAAACAAGCAGGGCCAAGCGGTCAGTTAGTCCCTTCGGAATGGAAAGATAAAGCGGTAAAAGATTTACCTCTGGCCTATCAGTTTAAAAATGCTTTTATCATCACTACATTAATGTCGAGCCTGATGATTATTGACCAATACCGGGCGCACTTCAGGGTTATTTACGAACAGCTTTTAGAGCAGTTAGGCAGTTCTGGCGCGAATTCACAAAAACTGTTATTTCCACAGCCCTTTTATCCTTCTGTAGTTTCATACCATGCGCTTTCAGAAATGAAAGAATGGCTCGAAGCCCTTGGTTTTTCAATTGATTGGCGCAAAGACAGAGAATTATTAATTTCGGGTACACCTGCTGACTATAAAATAAAAGACCCATTAAAAACCTTGCAATACCTTGCAGATGAATGGACAGCCGAAACCATTGATAAATCAGAGCATCCTAAGAACCGCATGGTCATAAACCTTGCCGCTCAATTGGCGGTTAAAAAAGGAAAGAAACTCAAAAGAGAGGAAATTGAGGCATTGATAGAAGGGTTGTTTTCTTGTGAAAATCCTTATTTTTCGCCGCGCGGAAATCCCGTGATGTTTAAACTGACCTTAGAAGAGATTCAAAACAAATTCGAGTAAATATGTTTGGAAATTTATTTAGAAATATGACACCGGTGGTTAAGAATTTATTGATTCTTAATGTACTCATGTTTTTATTGGCTTATGCATTTGGAAAGGATGCGTACGGCGGACTGGCATTGAACAAAACATTGGGCTTATATATTTTCGAAAGCCCAAATTTTAAACCTTACCAATTGATTACCCACATGTTTATGCATGGCAGTTTAATGCATATTTTCTTTAATATGTTTGCCCTGGTTATGTTTGGGTCGCCCCTCGAAAAAGTGTGGGGAAGTCAGCGTTTTTTGATATTTTATCTTGTTTCGGGATTTGGTGCAGCTTTTATTCAACAAGGGGTTTCAACATGGCACGTGCACCAGGTTATGGCCGAATTAAGTGCCTACAATGTAAACTGGGATTTGGTCAAACAAGCTTCTGCTCTGCAAATTCCAACACAAATAAACGAAATAGAATCGCTGTTAAACCAGGCCGCTAATCAATCCGGGGCTAGTTTCAGGATTATTGAACAGGTTTTTTATCAGTATAAAATCCCGGTTGTTGGGGCATCTGGTGCTGTATTTGGAATTTTATTAGGATTTGGAATGCTGTTCCCAAATACCGAACTGATCATGTTGTTTTTTCCGGTTCCGATAAAAGCCAAATATTTTGTGATTATTTATGGTGTTATCGAATTGGTTTCCGGAATATCAAATCGCCCCGGAGATAACGTTGCCCATTTTGCACACGTTGGTGGAATGATTTTTGGATTTATTTTAATTAAAATCTGGCAGAAGAAGGATAGGACGAATTTTTACTAAATCGGGTCTGTTGAGACAAAGCACAAAACCCGAAACTCAAAATCCAAAACAATATTAAATGTTTAAAAAACAAATGATTAAAACATCGGAGTCACCAGGTAAAAATATAGTTTTGGATTTTTAGTTTGGATATTTGGGTTTATTAAGCATGGTTTCTCAGAGTAAAATTTTAGTTTTGAATTTTATCATTTAAATTTTCAGCTTATTTTGGATTTTGGGTTTAGAAATTTGAGTTTAAATATTAATATCTAATTATTTTTAATACAACAAATCCAATATTCAATTAGCCTGCATATGTACAGCTTCAATCAAAAAAATAACAGTTGGAAAGGTCAGTTGCTTAACGGTTCACTGTTGATAAAGCTGATATTTGTAAATGCGGTTGTTTATCTGTTGGTTAACCTGATTGCTTTGTTCGCTTTTTGGTTTCAAGCAATCGATTTTTTGATTTATTATCCCGATGGCACTTTTACATCGAAGCTTACCTATTGGTTGGCTGCTTCCTCTTCATTTATTGAAACCCTGAAACATCCCTGGTCGGTAATAACTTATATGTTTTTGCACGAACGGTTTTGGCACCTGGTTTTTAATATGGTGTTTTTATATTTCTCGGGACGGATATTTATACAGTATCTCGGCGAACGACGATTATTTTCCACTTATATTTTTGGCGGACTTGCCGGACTTATATTATATATGATAGCTTATAACCTTATCCCCTATTTTAACGGTTCCGCAGGCATACCAATTATGGGGGCATCTGCTTCGGTAATGGCCATATTTATCGCTATTGCTGCTTATCAGCCTTCATTACCCGTTTTACTGCCTTTTTTAGGGCAGGTAAAACTAAAGTATGTGGCTATTTTTTATTTAGTGATGGATTACATTTCAATTCAGGGCGGGGACAATGTTGGCGGGCATATTGCTCATCTGGGTGGTGCAATATTTGGTTTTTGGGCCATAACCCAATTCCGAAAAGGAAAAGATGTTTTTTATGACTTAATGCCTTTGGTCGATAGTGTCGGAAATTTGTTTAAAACCAAATCAAAACTAAAAGTAAGGTATAGAAAACCGAAAACCGGCAATGCCACCGGAAGGGCCAGGTACACCAGTGACGAAGATTATAATTTAAATAAAAAGAAAGAGCAGGAGCGCATCGATGAAATTTTGGATAAAATTTCGAAATCGGGTTATGATTCGTTGAGTAAAAAAGATAAGGACTTTCTTTTTAAGCACTCATCTAAAAACCAGCATTAAATTGAAAACCACCGGAAAAATCGTTAGATACTTACTCATTCCGGTTAACGTTATCGCTGTATTATTGCTTTGGTTATCAGGGCTGTCGTCGAACATAGACCCCATTCAATTTGTTTTTCCTGCATTTCTGGGCCTCGCCTATCCGTTTGTTTTATTGGTCAATGTGATTTTTATTTTTACCTGGATGCTTTTACAAAAAAGGTATATGCTAATTTCCTTTTTAGGGATAATTATCGGTTACCCAGCATTTTCCAACTTTTTTCAAATTAATTTTAATGTGGATAAACCGGATAAAACCATCAAGGTAATGACCTATAACGTTCGCTTATTCGATCTGTATAATTGGTCGCACAATGAAGAAACACGAAACAAAATATTTAACATGTTGCAAAACGAAAATGCCGATATCTATTGTTTCCAGGAGTTTTATCATGTCGATAAAAAAGGGGCTTTTACAACCCGCGATACGATGATCACTTTTTTAAAAGCCAATAAATACCGCGAAGCTTATACGCACAAAATGCGCGGTGACCAATATTTTGGAGTGGCTACATTTACGGTTTATCCCATTGTAAATTCCGGGGTTATAAAATTCAGCAACGATATAAATAACGTTTGTTTGTTTACCGATTTAATAATTGATGAAGATACAATCAGGGTTTACAATATGCATATTGCCTCTATTCGCTTCAGTTACGATGATTATGATTTTGTGAAAAATGCGGATTATACCCAGAATGAAAAAGAATTGAAAAAAGGGTTTAGAACCATTTATCAGCGATTATCAGAAGCATTTGTAAAACGTTCGGTCCAAACAAAAAAAGTACTTGCCCATATCGGGAAAAGCCCCTACCCTTCAATAGTTTGTGGTGATTTTAATGATTCACCTATATCGTTTTGTTACCATAGTTTTTCTGATCAATTGATAGATTCATTTAAAGAAGCCGGAAATGGCATTGGGAACTCCTATGCCGGTACCATGCCCTCGTACCGGATTGATTATATTTTCCACAGCCCCGAATTTAAAGCAAGCCGATATGCAACGTTAAAGGATAAATTATCGGATCATTATCCGGTAACTGTTGAGATTG
>Ga0164313_10003731_pt1 | contig 13566 bp, 15 predicted proteins | sample GuaBasSedimGuay4_FD_113735 | JGI IMG/M metagenome (GOLD analysis project Ga0164313, IMG submission 113735) | Subseafloor sediment microbial communities from Guaymas Basin, Gulf of California, Mexico - Guay4, Core 4569-4, 0-3 cm | ecosystem: Environmental > Aquatic > Marine > Hydrothermal vents... | reverse complement strand
GTCTCACTGGATTACCGGTCGATATGCGCGCAACATGACAAAAGAAGACAAAGCCGACTTCCAGCGCAATTTACGTGAAACCTTTTTATCCAGCCTGTCAAAACACCTGGGAAGCTTTGATGCCAAAAACACACGTGTTCGCTTCAGTCCTGCACGTTATCGTGGACAGGCTGAGGCCTTTGTCAGCGCCCGCATCTATCGACCTGACACATTACCCGTTAACCTGGAATTTCGTATGCGCCGCGATGAAGACGACTGGAAAATCATAGACGTAAAAGCCAATGGTTCAAGCGCTGTCATTTACTATCGCCGTCACTTTATGTCTCAACTACGTCAGTTCCAGAGACAACAGCGAAGTTATTACTAACCCGGCTTTGTACCGCAAGCACTGAACCCAATGCCAGTAAATTAAGATAATCACTAATGAGCAATCACCGGCAAAAATCTTAACTTACTGGCATTGGCACTGAACCTGTTTGTTTAGTTCTGGTCTATATTTAACTCAACGCCCTGATAAATCAACACCAGGGGTCGGGTTAGCAAGTTCCCTGTTTAACCTTTATTGACCATGAATGAGCAAACTGAAGACAACAAAAATAACAATACAGAACCAGGACGTAAACGCCAGAGACGTTGGGGCATGGGTTCATTTATTGTCATTTTCCTTTTTTTTGTTCTAATTGTTTACAGTCAACATGAAGTCGTCAACACCATTGACTGCAGCCCACAAATCATTGCCAGCAAACCTGATGTCATCATGTTAGGGGCATGGTGGTGCAGCTACTGTTACCGCGCCAAAAAATATTTTCAGCAGAATAATATTCATTACTGCGAATACGACATGGAAAACACAGATATTGGCAAACAGCTTTATCAAAAACACGGTGCCGGTGGCGTACCGATACTGCTAATCGGCGAATATCAATTAAACGGTTTCAGTGAACAACAGGTCGAAACTGCATTAACCTTATTGAAAGAGAATTCAACTATTTCGAATTAACCCTTATGCTTACAAAATTACAACAGTTTTTTAATCAATACTTAAGCGAAGACACGAAAGACAACAACCCTCTTGAACGTCGCTTGCAAATGGCAACCGCTGCTTTAATGGTAGAAATGTTACATGTGGACGAGCAGGTCACTGCAGAAGAAGAAAAAAAATTACGACATATACTCAAACAACGTTTTAAGCTGGACACAAGTGAAATCGAAGCCTTAATCGACCTGGCCCATAATGAAAAACATGAAGCCACTGATTATTATGCATTTACTTCCTTAATCAACGAACATTACACACAGCAACAAAAAATAAAACTGGTAGAAGACTTGTGGCAGCTGGCCTATGCTGATGGCGACCTGGACAAATATGAAGAACATTTATTGCGCCGCCTGGCAGATCTATTACACGTACCACACCAGGACTTTATCCGCACAAAACACAAAACTCTAAAAAATATTAGTCCACAGATGGACGCAAATGAACGCAAATAAAAACAAAAGAATGTTTTTGTTGTTTTGTTAACTATTAGGTTTATTGTGAAAGGTATCTTTTAATATCAGGTTGACTATATGTAAAATTCAAGTTTTAGAAAAACATATAGGTTTTTATTTGCGTTCATTTGCGTTCATCTGTGGATAAAATATATTTTTTGTTTTTAATGCAATGAACTCTCCGAGCCCCACATATTATTGTAACGTTCAACCACTTCACGCACCTCATCAGGATAAGCAATAATATCCATCTGCTGCATTCCTTCTTTAAAAAACTGCCGCGCTTCCTGTGGTAAGTTTTTCACCAGACTATCGTACGCCTGCTCAATCAATTCTATATTATGGCTGCGCGTTGCAACAATGCCGTAATTCAAGTTTAAAATACGCCACGGTCGCATCATATTGGTTTGTTCAACATCACGACGAATTTCATTATCACAGGCATCAACAACTTCTTTAATTACCGCCGCTAAATCAGCAAGCATGTGAGGCTCGGTTATTTCATTGGCATATCCCGCCAGTGAGTTAACCAGCATATCAATTTTCGCTAATTTACCACCGTGACGAGCAATCCATAACGATACCGGCAAACTTAAAGACAATAAATCCCGATTCTGCTCCCCTGTTTTGTTTTGCGCAAAAGTAACCATGGCTTCGAGTATATCAAGCGCATACTGGCCTATTTTGCTAATATCTTTTTCCTCCAGCAAACCCATGCTTTCAGCGCTCATCTCTTCTTTCACGGCACTATCGGCATCGGCTCTAGCCATCACATCAATGGCCTGGTCCATGGCTGCAAGTAAATCACGAGCTGAATTTAACTCTTTCTGATCTTGCCCGGTTTCTTCATCTTCCAGATATTTTTCTACTGCACTATGAAACAGATCTTTGAAGGTGTTGGCATTAAATGAAAAATCCATAGTTTGGTCCCGAATATTATCAAGCGCTATTAAACATTATTATTTTTCCCATTATAAGTTAAGCTATCTATAAACACTAACTATCACAAAAATCATCATGAGATTACTGCATACCATGTTACGCGTTGGCAATCTACAAGATTCCATACAGTTTTATACTGAAACTCTGGGCATGACTTTATTGCGTAAAAAAGATTACCCGGAGGGAAAATTCAGCCTCGCTTTTCTCGGTTACGGTGATGAAAAACATCATACAGCCCTGGAACTTACCTATAACTGGGATACCGAGCACTATGATATCGGTTCCGGTTTTGGTCACCTGGCTATTGAAGTTGATGACGTATATAAAGCAGCTGAAAAAATCCGAACAGCCGGTGGCAAGATCATTCGTCAGCCTGGCCCAATGAATGCAGGCACTACCCTGTTGGCATTTGTCGCTGACCCGGACGGCTACGAAATAGAGCTGCTTCAGCCCAAAGCCTGACTGCTGCTATAACTTATAACTTATAACTTATAACTTATAACTTATAACATAACCCGCAACTTAAAACTTCTAACTGCTCTCATGACCCCTGAACTTATCGAATCATCCAGCAAGATGGATGAACTACTGAAACAGTTAAACGGTGTAAGCCTGATCGCTGTCGATACAGAATTTTTTCGGGAAACCACTTATTACCCGCAACTTGCACTGGTGCAAATTGCGACTGGCTCAATCGTCGCCTGCATCGACCCTTTAGCGTTTGATGCTAAGCCGGCATTAAAAAAACTTTTACTCGATAACAACATTACAAAAATCTTCCACTCCTGCTCACAGGATCTCGAAGTATTATTTTATTATCTTGGTGAAGCGCCCGGTGCTATCTATGACACTCAAATTGCCAACGCCCTGCTTACCGAACATCAGCAGATTGGCTATGCATCACTGGTTGAAAACGAACTGGGCACCCTACTGGACAAATCACAAACCCGAACCAACTGGCTGCGACGTCCATTAACTCAAAAACAAATTCAATATGCTGGCGACGATGTTTTATATCTTTACCAGCTGCAACATGTTCTCGATAAAAAATTACAACAGCTAGGCCGAAAAACCTGGTTTGATGAGGAATCGTCAAAATTATCAAACGAAAAAAATAGTTTTCAGGTAGCCACAGACAAGCTCTGGCGACGAGTTAAAGGTGCAACAAAATTAACTAGAAGTAAACTGGCCATCGTGCAATCAATAGCTATATGGCGCGAGCAGCTAGCGCAACAAAAAGATAAAACACGTAGAAAAATTTTGTCTGATGATAATATTATTCAGCTTGCGATTGATCCGCCTGAAAACATCAGTGCTCTCACCCCGTATCTTGACCGCAGCAGCAATTTTAATGATAAAGAAAAACAACAATTGTTTGAAACGATACACACCGCCCGGAACTGCCCGAAAAATGAGTGGCCAGATAACCGGTTTAATGTTTTAGACAATCAACAAAAAGCCTTAGTGAAAAACTTACAGCAATATGTCAGCAACCAGGCTGAAAAGCTGGGTATTTCCAGTACTATTTTATGCTCAAAAAAAGACCTGGAGCAACTGATAGCGCTCCATAATCAGCCGGATGAATTGCAACAAAGTAAACTAAACATCCTGCAAGGCTGGCGTTTTCGCTGCATAGGACAGCACTTAATGGAAACCATTAAGAACAACAGTGAAGAAAATCAAGTGAGTTGACACTAACATGAAGAGTTACCCTGGCTGTAAGCTGCGCCTTGAATTGAGAGATTTGTGCTAGCCTAAATTATCAAACAATTTGATGCTCGACACTAGATAACGGTTGTTTCAATAGCGTAAGCGTAATACTATCTAGCATAGAGATACCATTAACAAAGTATTTTTCCTGAAAGACTGTAGTAAACTGGTGAACTATTTTAACCTAAACTATACATATGTATTAATGTCATAAATAACGACAACAATAAAGGCGCACCACGAGGAGAACCTATGCATACTCTAATCAACAACATTTTTAAGTTTTTATTTATTTCTGCATTATCGCTAGCCAGCTTGAATAGCTACGCCGAAAGCTCGAGAGAATTTGGTGATTACGTAATACATTACAATGCGTTCAGAAGCGACACTATTTCACCTGAAGTAGCCAAGCAGTATGGTCTGACACGCGCCAGCAATCGTGTTCTTATCAATATTGCTATATTAAAAAAAGTCATGAACACCACTGGCAAACCCACAAGCTCAAAAGTAACAGGGCATGCCAGCAATTTAACCGGACAGTTAAAAAATCTTGAATTTAGAGAAATTACTGAAGGAACCGCCATTTATTACCTGGCTGACACAAAAATCAGTGATGGTGAGTTTCTTAAGTTTGATATAAAAATAATTCCTGAAGGCGAAACCCGTGCGGCCAGGCTACGCTTTGATAAGCGTTTCTTCACTTATTAAGTGCGCTAAAACATATGCCAGTAAAAAAAGCCGATAATTCGGCTTTTTTTATGTCCATGGATGGACGGGCTGAAAATTGCTCCTTGCATTTTCCGCACTTCCCACATCCATGTGGGTCGTATTCCGCAAGGAGCCAGGAAGGCGGTGCGGTTATGTCCATGGATGGACGGACAGGCCGCCATTTTGGCACAGGTCTCAATTTGGCCCGCTTTCAGTATCTTCATGCGGCAATTTTGTTTCCACCACCTGCTTACCAATCAAAACAATATAACCCTGTTGCCGCTCACCAAATTCTGAGCGAGCAAGAGCTGAAGCAGCGGTGCCGGAACTCTGACCGTTGTAATATTCAAAACTGTATAAACGGCATATCTGCACACTGCCAGCAGAACCTCTCCGCAACCACACGCGCTGCCGGGTAACAGTGGCATCTAAAAGCTGCAAACCGGCATTTATACACTTTTGCTTACACACAGCCAATGCAATCTCATTACACTGCTGCGTGTCCCACCAGTACCAGATAATGGCAAAAATCAAAGTTATAAACAGTAAATCTTCCATCTTTTCGTAATACTTCGCATAGTGCGGCTCAAAATCATTTCATCGTACATGATTTTCAGATAAAATCGATAACTTGCTGAAATTATAATTTAACCACAACCCAACCGAGATACATTATGCCTGCGGATGAGGAAAAAACCGTTCGACCCAGCTCATATAGCTACGAAGACCTGCTAACCTGTAGTCGGGGTGAACTGTTCGGCCCCGGCAATGCGCAATTACCAGCACCCAATATGTTAATGCTGGACCGCATTACACGCATAGCTGACGATGGCGGCGTATACAACAAAGGTGAAATTAAAGCTGAGCTGGATATAAATCCTGACTTATGGTTTTTTGAATGTCACTTTAAAAACGACCCGGTAATGCCTGGCTGCCTTGGGCTGGATGCGATGTGGCAGCTAGTTGGCTTTTATCTGGGCTGGTTGGGCCATCCCGGCCGTGGTCGTGCATTAGGTGTCGGCGAGGTCAAATTCACCGGCCAGGTTCTTCCCACGGGGAAAACAGTCCAATATCAAATCGATATTAAACGCGTTATCGCGCGTGGACTGGTTATGGGCATTGCTGACGCAACTATGTCAGTTGATGGCCGTGAAATTTATGCAGCAAAGAATTTACGTGTTGGTCTATTTACTTCAACAGAAGATTTTTAAGGTATTGTAATGAAACGAGTAGTAATTTCTGGTATTGGAATCGTATCCTGTCTCGGCAATGATAAAAATGCCGTTCTGGACTCACTGCAACAGGGTCGTTCGGGCATTAAATTTAAACAGGAATATGCGGACATGGGTATGCGCAGCCACGTTGCTGGCAGCGTTGATATCAACACCGTTGACTTGATCGACCGTAAAGTTAAGCGTTTTATGGGTGATGCTGCGGCTTTCGCCTACATCTCCATGCAACAGGCAATTGACGATGCAAAACTGGACGACAGCCTGGTATCAAATATTCGGACCGGCATCATCATGGGTTCAGGTGGTGCATCATCAGCCAACCAGGTTGAAGCCGCTGATATCCTACGCGAAAAAGGCATTCGCCGTGTTGGCCCTTACATGGTACCACGCACCATGGCCAGTACCGTATCAGCCTGCCTGGCAACGCCTTTTCACATCAAAGGCGTTAACTACTCAATTAGCTCGGCCTGCGCAACCAGTACTCACTGTATTGGTAATGCCTACGAATTAATTCAGATGGGCAAGCAGGACATCATTTTTGCCGGTGGTGGCGAAGAAGAACACTGGTCACTCAGCATGTTGTTTGATGCCATGGGCGCACTGTCAACAAAATACAATGAAACCCCGGAAAAAGCCTCTCGCACCTATGATGCCAACCGCGATGGTTTTGTCATTGCCGGTGGTGGCGCAACGGTAGTTGTTGAAGAACTCGAACATGCACTCAAACGCGGCGCGCCCATTTATGCCGAGCTGGTGGGTTATGGTGCAACCTCCGATGGTGTTGATATGGTCGCCCCGTCTGGCGAAGGCGCTATCCGCTGCATGCAAATGGCGATGCAGGGGATTGAACAACCACTGGATTACATCAATTCGCATGGTACCAGCACACCGGTGGGCGATTCAAAAGAGCTTTACGCTATTAAAGAAACCTTTGGCGACAATATTCCAGCCATCAGTTCCAGTAAATCACTGGCCGGTCATTCTCTCGGCGCATCCGGTGCCCAGGAAGCCATTTACACAATGCTAATGATGCAGCATAACTTTATCCAGGCATCAGCCAACATCGAAACCATGGATGAAGATGCTGTAGATATGCCCATTGTTACCGAACGCAAAGACAATGTTGAGATCAATCTCGCGATGTCGAATAACTTTGGTTTTGGTGGCACGAATGCCTGCCTGGTGATGAAGAAATTTAATGAATAATTAGTGCCTTATCAACACTTTTCTATTCTGCTGCTACAATTACAGGTATTATAAAAAAACCAAAGTTGTATGGCATGCTGATGATCGATTTACTTACAAAAAAAACAATACAGGTAAGCAACACAATCCGCCAAAATAAGCTAAGTTTTGCCCTGTTCGCCGCCACACTACTGTCTTCACCCGGCACCTTTGCCAACCGTCCAGCCATGGAGGAAAGCAGCGATACCAGCCATGAAGTCAGTAGCGAAGCCGTAGAAGCCGCATCGAACACACGACCTGAAGCTTTACCTGAAGATCAGCAAACAGGACCCTCCTCTGTCGAGCTCATGATGCAGCAGCAAGGCCAGCAGACATATCAAACAGGTGATGTCGTACAGTTGCCGGCAAAAGAAATGCAGCCGGGTGAAACAATAAAAATACCATTACTTGATTTTCCCCGTCGCGGCATGAGCATGGATAAGGTTCAATTCACCTACGGACAGCCCATCGCCATATCAGAAACTGTCGGCAAACCACCCATCACACACTGGATCTATAATGATAGAGTGGTTTATTTTGAGTATGCCACTGTTATACACGTGGTTGCACGTTAGCCGGAAGTCGTTTGCCTGAGATCATTGCCCAATCATCAACCGGGCACTTGAATCTCGATGCTTCAGTATTAGCAGATAGTCCCTTACAGCGCTTAGAAAGCCCTTTCCTTGCAGAAGCCAAGGTTCTACTTTACGTTAAACGTGATGATTTAATTCACCCTCAGTTCGGTGGTAACAAGTGGCGCAAGCTAAAATACAACCTGATTCATGCCAGAGAAAACCAGTTTGATACCTTGTTAACATTTGGTGGCGCATGGTCAAACCATATTTACGCAACCGCAGCAGCGGGCAAATATTTTGGCTTTAAAACCATCGGTTTTATTCGTGGCGAACAGCATTCACCGCTCAACGCCACCTTATCATTTGCCAAAGCATGTGGCATGCAGTTGCATTACCTCACGCGCGCTGAGTACAGGCAAAAAAATGATGCGCTATTCATAGAAAAATTAAAACAGCAATTTGGCAATGTTTACATTCTGCCGGAAGGCGGCAGTAATGCACTGGCCATCAAAGGCTGTAAAGAAATAGTAGATGAAATTAGCCAGCAACTGAACAAACCGTTTGATGTCATCTGCTGCGCCAGCGGGACCGGTGCAACGCTGGCTGGTTTAATCTCTGCCATAAAAACAACACCCGAGAAGCATAAACCGTTGGCTATCGGCTTTTCAGCATTAAAAGGTGGTCACTTCCTGAACGACGAAGTCACTCATTTTCTCAACAGCCAATCCACTCCCGCTGACAGATACACCGATAACTGGCGCATCGAAAGCTCTTTTCATTTTGGTGGTTATGCAAAAATAAATGACGAACTCATTCACTTCATGCAGGCATTTCAATCTCAATACGGCTTTGCCCTGGATGCTGTTTATACCGGAAAGATGTTTTATGGTTTATTTAACCTTATACAGAATAAAACCTTTGAACGCGGCACAACAATAATTGCCATACATAGTGGTGGACTGCAGGGGAATGCCGGCTTTAAGTTATAAATTTTAAGTTTTAAGTTGTAAGTTGTAAGTTTATTTAAGCCGTTTTTACTTATAACTTACAACTTAAAACTTAAAACTTCTCTTCTATCCATTTGCGAAAAAAAAACATTTACGATAAAGTTAAAAATACATGCAAACCCAATGCCCCCATTGCGATACAAAATTCAGAGTCACTGAAACTCAGGTTCAGGCTGCTGATGGATTTGTACGCTGCGGTGTTTGTAGCGAAGTTTTTAATGCCATTGAAGTAGCCAGTCAGGATAAACACCAGGTCTCATTACTTGAAGACGCTGCCGAAAAAGAGTCGGCTACAAAAGAACAGACCGCCGCAGTAACTGAAGAAAATGAAAACGTTGAAGCTTCAACTATTATTGAAGCTTCAACTCTTGAAGCGCTGCCTGATGACGCCGCCGTTAACTTCAATGAAAGCACGTCAGCCGATGAACCAGGAAAAGACCCTTTTGACTTTTTTAATGAAGAAAGCAATGAATCACTGCAACACGTTGTGCCGGAAAAGTTCCGTGATTCTTACTCATCACAAACACCATCCACTGCCTCAACTGCGCTATGGAGTATAGGCATACTATTATTAACAGCAACATTAATAATAGAATATACCTGGTTTAACCGAGACCAGTTAAATAAAATCCCTGAACTGCAGGGCGCGATCAACACCTTATGTCAGCAGTTCGAATGCAAAAACTTTTCCATACGAGATCCAGCAAACATTGAGCTAATCACACGTAATGTTTTCTCACATCCAAATGAAAAAGGTGCATTAATGGTGAATGTCACCATGAAAAACAATGCGACCTTCGCACAACCTTACCCTGTCATACAAATTGATTTTTCAGATATTCGTGGTAACAGCGTTGCTGCAAGACGCTTCTGGCCAAAAGAATATCTTACCAGCGAATACCAGCAGGCTAACGCCGAACAGCCCTATTTATTACAGGCCAATACCAACGCAAGCATCAGCCTGGAGATTCAGGACCCTGGCAAACAGGCGATGGCCTATGAATTCAATTTTTTATAGTCCGAGAACTTTGCACTCAATACATTAAAGTGTCATTTTACAATTTTCAAAAACCTGTCAAAATACAAAGCTAATGAATATCGGCCAATACACATTTAACACTCCAGTAATTCTGGCACCGATGGCCGGCGTTACCGACCGGCCGTTCCGCAACCTGTGTTATCAACTGGGCGCTGATTTATGTGTTTCTGAGATGGTGACCTCCGAAAAACACCTGTGGAACTCCAGAAAAACACAGTTACGACTAAATCATAAAGGTGAGAAAGGCATACGCAGTGTACAGATCGCCGGAACAGATCCAGAAAAACTGGCTGCAGCCGCGCAATTTAATGTCGCCCATGGCGCGCAAATAATCGATATCAACATGGGCTGCCCGGCAAAAAAAGTCTGTAATGTACTGGCCGGCTCTGCCCTGCTGAAAAATGAACCTTTAGTCGCTGAGATTATTGCTTCCGTGGTGAATGCAGTTGATGTCCCGGTCACCTTAAAAATTCGTACCGGTTGGGACCAGTACAACAGGAACGCAGTGAATATCGCCAGGATTGCTGAACAAAATGGCATACAGGCACTCTCTGTACATGGCCGAACGCGGGCCGATGCCTATAAGGGTGAGGCGGAATACGAAACCATCGCCGCCGTTAAATCGGCTATTGCTATCCCGGTTTTTGCCAATGGTGATATTACCGACCCGAAAAAAGCCAAAGCCGTACTAGAAGCCACTAACGCAGACGGTTTAATGATTGGTCGCGCAGCCCAGGGCAACCCCTGGATATTCAATCAAATAAAACATTACCTGGCTGAAAACAGCCTGCTTTCACCACCGGACAATAAAGAAGTTTGCCAACTGCTAACAACACATTTGCAACAGCTATATGATTTTTATGGCGAAGACTCAGGCGTTCGTATCGCGCGCAAGCACATTGGGTGGTATATTAACAACCTGACTGCAAAAACCGGCTACGAGAAAAGCAGACAGGCAGCTGAATCCTTTAGAAGACAGGTAAACCAGGTTGATCAGGCCACCACCCAGCTCGAACTCGTAAGCGAATTTTTTAACCTAAAACAGGGACCGTTAGCAGCATGAGCGAACAAGACTTGCAAAATACAAACAAGAATGACAGTGATAATATTACTAACTCTGCACCAACAGAAATTTCACAACTAAGCCATGCAGTAAAACACTCCATACGTCGTTATCTTTACGAGCTGGATGGCACCCAACCAAACGATATGTATGACCTGGTACTAAGGCAAATAGAGCGGCCTTTGTTTGAAGCGATTTTAGAACATACCAAAGGCAATCAGTCTCGAGCTGCCGAACTGCTTGGCTTAAACCGTGGCACTTTGCGTAAAAAGTTACGTAGTTATAATCTACATAAATAACACTGCCGTCATACCGGCATGCTTCTAGCCGGTATCTAGGTTACACTTAAAAACCACTTGATTTTCCCGAGCCTTGCGGGTCTCGCCCTGCTGGCGAGTTGCTCTTTTGCATCAGCTAATTTCACTGTTTTTGACTTTTAACTTTAGCCCACCTCGGCAAGCCATTTAACCAGTAACATCCAAACACCAATACATTCAATACAACAAAATAACTCTATCAATGTGACATAAATCACCACTCTCAGTTATAATTTACCTCCTGAAAAAATTCATCTAAAGGCTGACTTATGACCAACGAATCTTCACGTCCCGTACGACGTGCACTCATCAGTGTTTCTGACAAAGACGGTATTATTGAATTTGCCAGAACACTGCACGACCGGGGTATAGAGATTCTGTCTACCGGCGGCACAGCCAAACTGCTCATCGACAACATGATACCGGTGATGGAAGTTTCCAAACATACCGGTTTTCCTGAAATTATGGATGGCAGGGTTAAAACATTGCACCCGAAAATTCACGGCGGCATATTGGGTCGCCGCGGTATTGATGATGGCGTGATGAAAGATAACGACATTGCACCGATTGACCTGGTTGTGGTCAACCTCTACCCTTTCGAAGCCACTGTCGCTAATGAAGACTGTTCATTAGACGATGCTATTGAAAACATCGATATTGGCGGCCCGGCCATGGTACGCGCAACGGCGAAAAATCACGCTTATGTCAGTATCATCGTAGACCCGGTAGATTATCAACGGGTTCTGGAAGAATTACATAAAAATGATGGTGTCGTCAGCGATGCCACTCGCTTTGACCTTGCCGTTAAAGCCTTTGAACATACATCAAATTATGATGGCATGATCGCCAACTACCTTGGCAGGGTTAAAGAAGACGGCACCATGGACGAGCTGCCACGCACCATTAATCTGCAATTTAGTAAAGTACAGGAAATGCGATACGGCGAAAACCCGCATCAGCATGCTGCCTTCTACACCGAGAAAAATCCAGCCGATGCCAGTATTGCCACCGCAAAACAGCTACAGGGTAAAGAACTGTCCTACAATAACATCGGCGATACCGACGCGGCACTGGAATGCATCAAACAGTTTGACGAACCTGCCTGTGTCATTGTAAAACATGCCAACCCCTGCGGCGTTTCCGTCAACAACAGCCTCCTTGAAGCTTACAATACTGCATACAGCACCGACCCTGAATCTGCATTTGGCGGCATTATCGCCTTTAATCGTGAGCTGGACGGTGATACTGCAAAAACCATTGTTGAGCGCCAGTTTGTAGAAGTAATTATTGCGCCTTCTATCAGTGGAGAAGCCATCGATGCGGTTGCTGAAAAGAAAAATGTTCGCTTACTGGAGTGCGGACAGTGGCAAAAAGCCAACGAACGGCTGGACTTCAAACGCGTTAATGGTGGTTTACTGGTGCAGGATGCCGACCTGTTATTACTCAACGAAATGAAGGTTGTCACCGAAGCACAACCCAATGAACAGGAAATGATCGATTTACTGTTTGGCTGGAAAGTGGCCAAATTCGTCAAATCCAACGCCATTGTTTACGCTAAAAACAGCATGACCATTGGTGTCGGTGCGGGCCAGATGAGCCGCATCAACAGTGCCCGTATCGCTGGCATTAAAGCCGAACACGCAGGCCTGGAAGTACCCGGTTCGGTGATGGCATCCGATGCCTTCTTCCCTTTCCGTGATGGTATTGATGCCGCGCACGAAGCCGGCATTGTTGCCGTTATTCAACCGGGTGGTTCTATGCGCGATGAAGAAGTCATTGCTGCCGCAAATGAGCATGGCATGTCGATGATATTCACCGGTATGCGTCATTTTCGACATTAATCAGTGGGAGCAAGTAGTTAATAGAACAGCCAACTGTTAGAGACATGGAATGGGACCCGTTGCCTGGGACCGTCAACCGCAGGGGTGCGCACTACTGTCCGGAATAAATGAGCGGCAAGAGCTAAAACAATCTTTCATTCATACATTTATAAATAGAAGCACAAATTGAGACTTAAAATACAATAGCCTCTCGTTGATACTGTTATTTCTCGGGGGGATTACAGTGGCTCCTGTGTTTTACAAACCGACATGTACCTGAATTACCTGTCTGATCCACGTCTCCCGCCAGCTGTCTCTGCAAGCGGTTTTATTGTTGTCTTTTTGTCCTCCTGAGAGATCTGGATTGGGGCTGTCTGCCTGAAAGCCTCGTTCGCAGGGACGCGAACGTGGAGCCTACATGGAGGTATTCACGGCGAC
>Ga0164313_10003730_pt1 | contig 13567 bp, 10 predicted proteins | sample GuaBasSedimGuay4_FD_113735 | JGI IMG/M metagenome (GOLD analysis project Ga0164313, IMG submission 113735) | Subseafloor sediment microbial communities from Guaymas Basin, Gulf of California, Mexico - Guay4, Core 4569-4, 0-3 cm | ecosystem: Environmental > Aquatic > Marine > Hydrothermal vents... | reverse complement strand
CGGAGTCTGCTTTTTCGGCCATACGCATCATCCGGTCGTTTTCGACGGCCATGGCTTCATTCCCATCAGGCAGAAGAAAATCATGCTGGAAAAGAGCCTGCGTATGCTGGTGAACCCGGGCAGTGTGGGACAGCCCCGCGACAACGATCCTCGCGCCTCGTTCCTGTGGTGGGACCGCGAGGAGGGATCGCTCAATTTCGAGCGGGTGGAGTACGACAACCTCGCTGCGCGCCATGATATTCTGGAAGCCGGTTTGCCCCGTATCCTGGGTGACCGCCTGCTCGAGGGCCGCTGATCTCCTTCCGCACCTGAAAATTACGGGAAATTTCCTGCCGATTGCCTATATTTCCGATCATACAACCTATTGAAACCACCTCCGACAAGGGAGAGGGCCCATGGCCATCGAGACGACCCGTGAAATGGTAAGCAATGTCTACGAGCAGACCCGTCAGCGGTTGGCGGTTGTGCGCGAACGTCTGGGCCGGCCCCTGACCCTGGCCGAGAAGGTTCTCTTCGGGCATCTGGCCGATCCCGCAGGGCAGGAATTCGAACGCGGCGAGGCCACTCTGGCCCTCAGGCCCGATCGTGTGGCCATGCAGGACGCGACGGCCCAGATGGCCATCCTGCAGTTCATGCAGGCCGGCCGCGACGAAACCGCGGTGCCAACGACGGTCCACTGCGACCATCTGCTGCTGGCCCACAAGGGCGCCGATTTCGACAAGGCCCACGCCCTTGACGTGAACAAGGAAGTCTACGATTTCCTCGCCTCGTCCGCGGCCCGCTACAAGATGGGATTCTGGAAGCCCGGTTCCGGCATCATCCACCAGATCGTCTTGGAAAATTATGCCTTTCCCGGCGGCCTGATCATCGGCACCGACAGCCATACCCCCAACGGGGGCGGCCTGGGAATGGTGGCCTGCGGCGTGGGCGGCGCCGACGCCGTGGACGTGATGGTCGGCCTGAACTGGGAAGTGAAGGATCCCCGGCTGATCGGCGTGAAGCTGACCGGTGCGCCCCACGGCTGGACCGCTCCCAAGGATGTCATTCTAAAGCTTTTGGGTATTTTGACGGTCAAAGGCGGCACCAACGCCATCGTCGAGTACTTCGGGCCCGGGGCAGAGGGGCTCAGCTGCACGGGCAAGGCGACCATCACCAACATGGGAGCCGAGCTGGGCGCAACCACCAGCATCTTTCCCTACGATGACAAGATGGGGGCCTATCTGAAGGCCACCGGTCGGGCGGACCTTGCCGAACTGGCCGATGCCAACCGGGATCTGCTGGCGGCCGACTCCGAGGTGCTGGCCAATCCCGCAGATTTCTACGACCAGATCGTCGAGATCGATCTTTCCACCCTGGAACCGCACCTGGTCGGGCCCCATTCGCCGGATATTGCCCACCCGGTAGGGAAGATGGCGGCCGACACTGAGGCCGAGGGTTACCCCGAAAAGTTGACCGCCGCACTGATCGGCAGCTGCACCAACAGTTCCTACGAAGATATCAGCCGGGCCGCCGACGTGGCGCGGCAGGCCAAGGCCAAGGGTTTGAAGATGAAGACCAGCCTGTGGGTCTCGCCGGGCAGCGACCTGATTTACCAGACCATCAAGCGGGATGGACAGCTGGCGGACCTCGAGGAAGTCGGCGCCACGGTGCTGACCAATGCTTGCGGGCCCTGCATCGGGCAGTGGCAGAGGGACGACATCAAGGAAGGCGAGGTTAATTCCATCGTCACCTCCTTCAACCGCAACTTCAAGAAGCGGGCCGACGGCAATCCCCAGACCCACGCCTTCATCGGCAGCCCCGAGGTGGTCATGGCCTATGGTCTGGCCGGTACCCTGAAATTCAATCCCATGGCCGATGCCCTGACCAACGAAAGCGGGGAACAGGTCACGTTGGATGCTCCTGCGGTGGCGGACGAACTCCCGCCCAACGGATTCGTGGTTTCGACCGACGGATACCAGGGTCCCCCGGAGGATTCCTCGGACGTGAAGGTCAAGGTTGACCCCAACAGCGACCGCCTGGCCCTTTTGGAGCCTTTCAGCGCCTGGAACGGGCAGGATTACAAGGGTCTGCCGCTGTTGATCAAGGCCCTGGGCAAGTGTACCACCGACCACATCTCCATGGCCGGTCCCTGGTTGAAATACCGTGGCCATCTGGACAACATCAGCAACAACATGCTGATCGGCGCGGTCAACGCCTTCACCGAAAAGACCAACAGCGTGAAGGATGTTCTTTCCGGGGAATACGGCGGGGTGCCCGACGTGGCGCGGCACTACAAGGCCGAGGGGCTGCGCTGGGTCGTGGTCGGCGACGAGAACTACGGCGAAGGCAGCAGCCGTGAACACGCTGCCATGTGCCCGCGTCACCTGGGTTGTGCCGCCGTGGTCGTGCGCAGCTTCGCCCGGATCCATGAGACCAACCTGAAGAAGCAGGGGGTGCTGCCGTTGACCTTCATCGACCCCGCCGACTACGACAAGGTGCAGGAGGGGGACCGCATGGACATCGTCGGACTGGCCGATCTGGCGCCGGACCACCCGGTTACCATGATGCTGCATCACGCCGGCGGTGGCAGTGACGAGGTCAAACTCAACCACACCATGACCGATGAGCAGATCGCCTGGTTCGTGGCCGGCTCGGCTTTGAACAAGATCAAGGAAGTGGACGGATAACCGGTGAGAAAGTGGGGTCTTGTCGTTCTTGGAATCATGCTGGCCCTGGCGTCGGTTTCCCTGGTCGAGAAGGCACTGATCCCGCAGCCGACTCGGTTGAATGATATCCCCCCGGTCGAACCGGGGGGATTTTCCATACCTGTATGGGTGGTCACCGATGGATCCGGCGAACAGGTTCCATTGCGCTGGCGTTCCGTACCTGGAGCCCTCGCCTATACTCTCTGGCGTTCACGGGACCCGGACGGTGGTTACCGGGTTATCCACCAGGGCTCGGATACTACCTATACGGATCGGGACTGCCCGGATCCTGGCGAACAATATTTCTATATGCTGACGGCCATTGATTCGGAATTTGGCGATTCAGGGTATTCCGAAAAAAAATGTGTCAAACATTCAGGTGGCCAGGAGCACGACGGCCGCTGAACCGGGTCTGTATTTGCTTGTCGGCACCCGTTTCCCTCCCGGTGCTGGAAAAAAAACCGGATTTGCGATATACTTACCGACTCAAACCTCCCTGGACATGGATTGGCGACCACCCGGTCAATCTTGTAAACAATTTCAGATCAATCCAGAAAAGGGGATCTCATGGCGTTATTTTCTTATTTGAGAGGATCCGGATTTATTGCCGGCATCCTTTTCGTGGCCGGGATAATCGCGGTTTCCGTGATGACCGGGCCTTCCCCGGCGGTTGCGGCCGATGTCCAACCCATCTCTTCGGTCCGAATATTTTCCACCGCTCCCGTCGATTTCGCCGCCGCCCGCGCCGAGGACCAGGAGCGCGAGGAAATAGGCCTCGCACCCCGCTTTGCCCTCACCGAGCAGGTGAACATCACCCCGGAAACCGATGGAACCTGGGAAGCCCGGGATTCCCGTTTCGATCTCTGGCGTTTGCGCATCAATTCGCCGGGCGCCTTGTCGCTAAACCTGGGTTTCACGGAATACCGTTTGCCCAAGGGTTCCCGTTTGACGATCCGTCCCCCCGACTCCGATGGTCCGTCGGATCCCCGTGGCGTGAGGACCTTCACCAACCGGGACAACGAGGCCCACGGCGAGTTGTGGACCCCGGTGGTGCTGGGCGATGATATCGTTATAGAACTGGTGATACCGCGCGAATCGCGCCACGACTACGATCTCCAGCTGACGGCCATCAACATGGGTTACCGTTTTTTCGGGGAATCTGCAGCTGATGCCACCGATAAATCAGAGCCATGCAGCGTTGATGTGATCTGTCCCGTGGGTGATGACTGGCGGCTGGAAATCGCCTCGGTCGGAGTCATTTCCACGGGCGGCAGCACCTACTGCTCGGGGTTCATGATCAACAATACCGCCGAAGACGGCCGGCCCTTTTTCATGACCGCCGACCATTGCGGCATCGGCACGAACAACGCCCCTTCCCTGGTGGTGTACTGGAATTTCGAAAGCCCGGTCTGCGGTCAGCACGGCGGCGGCTCGTTGAGCCAGTACATGACCGGCTCGACTTTCCTGGCCGGCGCCAGCGCCACCGATTTCACCCTGGTGGAAATGGATGACCCCGTCGATTCCGACCACATGATCTCCTTCGCCGGCTGGAACAGGAGCAACACCGATGCCACCAGCGCGGTGGCCATTCACCATCCCGCCACCGACGAAAAGAGCATCAGCTTCGAGGATGATCCCACCACGACCACATCCTATTACGGCACCAGTTCGCCTGGTGACGGAACGCACATCCGGGTGGGGGACTGGGATCTTGGGTCCACCGAGGGTGGATCCTCGGGGTCGCCCCTTTTCGACCAGAACCACCGCGTCATCGGCCAGTTGCACGGCGGCGACGCGTCCTGTTACAACAACCTTCCCGATTGGTATGGCCGCTTCGCGGCCACCTGGCCCTTTGTCAGTCAGTACCTCGATCCTGTCGGCACCGGTGCGGTGACCACCGACACCTACGCGCCGTTTTCCACCACCATGAGGGTCAACCCCAGCGACGGGGCCGCTTTTGAAGGCTTATCCGGAGGGCCATTTACGCCGGCAACGGTGGAATACATCCTGTCCAACCATTCGGATGTTCCGCTGACCTTCCAGACCAGTGCGGACGTTGCCTGGGTAGACGTGACGCCAAGCTCCGCCTTCATCCCAGAAGGAGGGTCGCTGACTATCGCCGTGTCGACCAACGCTGCGGCCGGTGACTTGGCTCTGGGCCAGTACGATGGTTTGCTGACGATCCTCAACATGACCGATGGCGGCGGAAACACGACCCGGCCTCTCCAACTGACCGTAGGGGTGCCGGAGTTGGTGTATTCCTTCCCCATGAACACCGACCCGGGCTGGTCCGCGGAAACGGAATGGGAATTCGGCCAGCCGCTGAGTGCGGGAGGCGAGTACGGTTTTCGCGACCCCTTCAACGGATTCACCGGCACCAGTGTCTACGGCTACAATCTGGCCGGCGATTACGAAAACGACCTTCCCGAACGGCATCTGGTGACCGGAGCAATAGACTGTTCCCAGCTGGATGGGGTCACTCTGAAGTTCAAGCGGTGGCTCAACGTCGAGGAAGCGGCTTATGATCATGCCTCGCTCTCTGTGAGTAATAACGGGGTTACCTTCAACACCATCTGGAATAACATTTTCGAGGTCACCGATACCAATTGGATACCCGTGGAATACGACATCAGCTCCATGGCCGATGGCCAGTCCCACGTCTATCTCCGCTGGACCATGGGTTCCACCGATGGCAGTTACCGGTACTCGGGCTGGAACATCGACGACGTGGAGATCTGGGGCCTGAAGGGCGATGTGACGGCGGTCGGGATTCCCGACCGTTACCGACTCAGCGTCGGCAATCATCCGAACCCCTTCAATCCGATGACGACCATCGGCTTCGTGCTCGAAAAGGATGGTCATGCCTCTGTCAGTGTCTATGATCTGAAGGGCCGGCGGGTCAGAGGGCTGATCGACGGGTCTTTGAATGCCGGGCCGCATAGCGTACCCTGGGACGGCATGAACGAGGCGGGCCAGCGGGCCGGCAGCGGTGTGTACCTGGTTCGGATCCTGGCTGGCGGCAAGTCCGCCGAGCACAAGATGGTTTTGTTGAAATAGGAGGTCTTGCTTGGATAACCCCTGTGATCTGACTGGTAAATGCGCCCTGGTCACGGGCGCCAGCCGCGGGATCGGCAAAGCGGTGGCCGAGATGCTGGCTCGCCATGGAGCAAGGGTCGCTGTTCATTACGGGGTTGACGCCGTTGCCGCGGAAAAAGTTGTGCAGGGGTTGTCCGGTGTCGGCCACATGAAGTTGGCCGCTGACCTGGGTGATTCCACCCAAGCTTTACGGCTGCCGGATCTGGCGGCCGAGGGGTTGGGCCGCCTGGACATCGTGGTCAACAACGCGGGGATCTTCGTAACCCACGATATTTCCCGGCTCGATTCGGCCCGTTGGCAGGAGTACTGGAACCGGACCATCGCGGTGAACCTGTCCGGCCCCGCCCACGTCCTGCATGGGGCCATCCCTCACCTGGAGGCGTCCGGGGGAGGACACATCGTGAACATCTCCAGCCGCGGCGCGTTCCGCGGGGAACCCGAAGCGCCGGCCTACGGAGCGAGCAAGGCGGGCCTGAACAGCCTGAGCCAGTCGCTGGCCGTGGCCTTGGCGCCCAAGAACATCAAGGTTGTCGCTTTGGCCCCCGGCTGGGTGCTGACCGACATGACCCGTGAATACCTCGAGGGCCCGGGCGGCGACAAGATCCGCAACCAGAGTCCCATGGGCCGTACCGCCACCGCCGATGAAATCGCGCAGGTGATATTGATGGTTGTTTCGGGGAAGGCGGATGCTTTGACCGGGGGGATCATTGATGTCAATTGCGCTTCCTATTTGAGGTCGTGAAGAATGGGCGCCTCTTGCGCGTCACACGATATGTCCTCGTTCCTGCGGATTAATCGTGTGACGCGCAAGAGCCACCCATTCTTCACGGCCTCGCATCGGTTGTAGTTGGAAAGAGGTACGTTGGTTTCAGGTGTGGTGGGATATTGGATATCATTGCGGGGGAGTGCCCCCGGGGGCACTTCCTTGATCTATTTTGTTTGTTTTCAATATGTTAAGATTTTGGAATAACCATTGCGCCACGTTTCACAATATATAAATTATTCCAGCGGGCTTGAAGCCAGCCTAAAGGCCGTGGATCTTGTCGGACACAATTTCAGCGCCACAACCAACAGCTCATAATCCTGCCCGCCCAAAGATCCTGTTCCTGATCCGACTACGGCCTGTCTGAGGTCTTGAAGGGGCATCTGCTCGTACACATCACACGATTAATCCGCAGGAACGAGGACATATCGTGTGATGTGTACGAGCAGATGCCCCTTCAAGACCTCAGACAAGATCCACAATGGACCCAAAGTCAGGATCGAACAACCGCTTGTAGATTCGGATGGCGAAACCATCGGTCATCCCGGCCAGGTAGTCACAAATGATGCGCGCGCGAATACCGGTGTCGTCGCCGACCCGGGACATCTCTTCCTCGAAATCACGCGACAGCAGGGCATACCTGGGCGGGCCGTCCTCGAGGTAGTTTTCCTGCAGGGCGCCGAATAACCGTTCGAGCATGAAGCCGCCCTTGTGTTCGAGCTGGCAGACCTGGGGCGACTGGAACACCAGGTCCACAGCTAGGCGGGCATAGATTTGTTGCTCCCGCACGGTGTCCGGCTCGACGACCACCCCGTATTTGTAGCGGTTGGTCCGGTCGCTCATGAAGTTTTCCCGCTCGACCAGGGAGCAGGCCTCGACGAAGGCGCCGATCTTGCGGTTCATGGAACGCTCCAGGCCACCGGCGCCGATGACGGCGATGAGATCTTCGATGGTCCGGCTGTCCCTGGCGTCGAGGCTCTGGTCGGCGGCCCAGCGGGTGACTTTGTCCGTGGTAACGAAACCGGCGTTGGCGCTGTCGACCAGGTCGTTCAGGGAATAGGCGGTGTCATCGGCCCAATCCATGATCTGGCATTCGAGGCTGCGGAATCCGTTGAGCTTTTTGCCAGGGGTCAGTTCGGCGGGGAAGGGGACGCCGTCGAAAACAAAATCCAGGTACTGCTTCTGGTCATCATAGATGAAATGCTTGACCGGATCATCCCACTGGCTGAACAGGGTCTTGTACTTGAGCACGCCGTCCACGAAGGCACGGGTGGGATTCATGCCGCGTCGGCTGCGTCCGCTGGTGAAGATGATCTCGGTGATCAGCCGCAGGGTCTGCGCGTTGCCCTCGAACCCGCCGTAGGATTTCATCAAACGGTGCAGGGTGCCTTCACCGGCGTGGCCGAAGGGCGGATGCCCGATGTCGTGGGCCAGGGCCGAAGCTTCGACCAGGGCGTTGTCTATGGAAAAACCATCGGAGAGCTGGTCGCTGGAGCTGTTCAGGTAACGGGCGATGGAGCCCGCGATCTGGGACACCTCAATTGAATGGGTCAGGCGTGTGCGGTAGAAATCGTATTCACCGGACAGGAACACCTGGGTCTTGGCCTGCAGGCGGCGGAAGGCGGCGTTGTGGATCAGGCGGTCTCGGCCGCGCTGGAAGGAGCTGCGGTAATCCTCCTGACGCGGGTCGAGTTCCGAGCGGTCGAATTCGTTGTAGAAATCATTGGTCATGGTTTGTCCGCTTTCCGCAAGGAACGTTGGCGAACGGCTTCATAGAGAAGCACCGCCGCCGAGGTGGATACGTTCAACGAGTCGCCGGTTCCCAGCAGGGGGATGCCGACGGTCAGGTCCGCCCGGGAGAGCCAATCCGCGCTCAGTCCCTCGTGTTCGGTCCCCAGCAGGATGGCGGTCGGTCCGGTCATCCCTATTTCATCCCAGCGGTGGTCGGCCACCGGGCTGGTGGCCACCGCGGCGATTCCCTGGGACTTCAGGAACTCCTGTACCGAATCGGTATTCGCGGCGACTGACGGCACGGAGAAGAAGGCTCCCCGGGAGGCCCGCATGACGTTGGGATTGAAGAGATCGGTGCCGCTGCCGCAAACGATGACCGCATGGGCGCCCGCTCCATCGGCCACGCGCAACATGGCGCCCAGGTTTCCGGGTTTTTCCACGCTTTCCAGAACGATCAGCAACGGATTGGCGGGCAGATCGAGATCCTGGAGGGAAAGAGTCAGTTGGGGGGCCACCACCAGCAAGCCCTCGCTGTGATCCCGGTACGAGATCTTGTCCATGACCGGTTCGCTGACCTGGATATGCTCCAGGCCGGCCAAATCGAGGAGGCGGCCCAGGACATCCGTAAATTCCGCGGGGACCCTTTCGGGACAGTGGAAGAGGGTCTGCATGGGATAATCCGCGTCCAGGGCCCGGGCGATGACCAGCGGTTCCTCGATCAGGGTCAGTCCGCTGCGGTCCCTTTCCCGTCGAGTGCGCAGCCGGACAAGATCCTTGACCCGGTCGTTCTGAAGGCTGGTGATGATCAGGGGGGTGTCGTTCATGCTTCCGGTTCCCCGAAAAAGGTGGAATTCTTCACGGCCGCAGGCAGGGCCGCGATTTTTCGCGCGCTGTAATCGAAACAGGCCATGCCGTTTTCGACCAGGGCGATCGCCTGCCCGTCATCGGACCGCGTGACCCGGTAGAAGATACGAAAGCCGGTCCGGGATGGCTCGCCGGCCGCCACCTCGAAGACCAGCCGGTTTCCGGCATAAGCCTCGGCCTGGTAGATGACTGCCGCGTCGCCCAGGATCAGGCTCACACCGCCGAACTCCAGTTCGCTCAGGCCGTGCGCGGCCAGGAAGGCGACACGGGCCTCGTGCACGAGGGAAAGAAGGCGATCGTTGCCCAGGTGGCCGCCGTAGTTCAGGTCGGTCGTGCGCACCACCTGTTCGCAGGAGAACGGGTAGGCGGGCAGGGGGTGAAGTTTCAGACGAGGCATGGATCCTCCATGATTTATCCCACCAGCACCCCGGCGATGGTCGCGGTCAGCCACGAAGCCAGCGCCCCGCCGAACATGGCCTTCAAGCCGAGCGCGGCCACGTCGGACCTGCGCTCGGGCATGATCGTGCCGATGCCTCCGATCTGGATGGCGATGCTCGAGAAGTTGGCGAACCCGCACAGGGCGTAGGTGCCGATCACGACGCTGCGGGGCGAAAGCGTACCGGCGTCGCGGGCGGAGATCAGTTCGATGTAACCCACGAATTCATTGACCGCGATTTTTGTTCCGAGAAGATTGCCGAAGGTAGCCGCCTCACTCCAGGGTACCCCCATGACCCAGGCAATGGGGGAGAAGACCCAGCCGAAGATCTGTTGCAGCGAAAGGCCCAGAAACCCCAGACCGTAGTTGACCATAGCCACCAGGGCGATGAAGGCCAGCAGCATGGCGCCGATGTTGGCCGCCAGTTTCAGTCCCACGCCTGCTCCGCCGGCGGCTGCATCCAGAACGTTGGCGTATTCGCGAGGCACATCCAAAGTGACGGTGCCCCTGGTGGGAGATTCTTCAGTCTCGGGATACATGATCTTGGCCACGACCAGCGCCGCGGGGGCCGACATCACGCTGGCGGCCAGCAGATGTCCGGGGTCCACGCCGAAGCGCACATAGGCGGCCATCACTCCACCCGCGACCGTGGCGAAACCTCCGACCATCACGGCCATCAGTTCACTTTGGGTCATGGTCGGCAGGTAGGGACGGATCACCAGGGGCGCTTCGGTCTGCCCCACGAAAATGTTTGCCGCGACCGAAAAGCTTTCGCTGCCGCTGGTGCCCATGGTCTTGCGCATGACCCAGGCGATGCCGCGGATCAACATCTGCATCACGCCCAGGTGGTAGAGCAGCGCCATCAGGCTGGAAAAGAAGATGATGGTTGGCAGGACGTGGATGACAAACACCGTGCCGATGGGCACAAGCTGTCCCGTGACCGAATCGGTGACCTGGATGTGGCCCGCTTCGGGATTGATGTAGGTCACCAGGTCTTCGCTGGTGCGGTAGAGATTGCCCCACAGGAACGAAGCGCCGGCATCGGTGAAACCCAAAAGGCGGGAAACGAAACTCCGCGCGCCGTTGAAGACGGCTCCTCCCCAGGGGGTGCGCAGAAGGATCACCGCCAGGATCAATTGCAGGCCCAGACCCCAGCCGGTCACGCGCCAGGGGAAGCGGCGGCGGTTGTTGCTCAGCAGCCAGGCCAGGGCCAGCAGCACGACGATTCCCAGCAGAGAGATCAAATTTTCGAGCAAGACGGCCTCCCGAAGGGGGGAATGTAAGGATTTTCAGGGATTATTCCCGATTGTGGCCCCTTTGGTCCACTCCCAAATTGACAGTTGAGGGGTTGGCGGGTATTTTTTCGCCATGAAGGAATTGGATGGCAAACCACTCCCGCCTGTGATCATCGGGATAGCAGGTGGTTCGGGCTCCGGCAAAACGACGGTGGCCCATCGTGTGCGTGAAGCCTGCCCCGGCAAGACCATTCAGATCATCCATCACGACTCCTACTACTTCGATAATTCTCATCGGCCCCTCGAAAAGCGGGCCGAGATCAATTACGACCATCCCCACGCCTTCGAGACCAATCTGCTGATTGAGCATCTGCAGGCCCTCAGGGAGGGGCGGGCGGTTCAGGTGCCATGTTACGATTATGCCTCGCACAGCAGGTTAAAGGAAACCGCCATGTGCGAGCCGGCGGATATCGTGTTCGTGGAGGGCATCCTGGTTCTGGAAGCGGCCGAGCTGAGGGGGCTGATGGATATTCGCCTCTACATCGACGTCGACGCCGACGAACGGGTGCTGCGTCGCATGAAAAGGGACATCCTCAAGCGCGGCCGGACCATGGAATCGGTCATTGACCAGTATCTCAACGTCGTTCGCCCGATGCATCTGCAATTCGTGTGGCCGAGCAAACGCCACGCGCACCTGATCATTCCCGAGGGCGGATACAACAAGGTGGCCATCGACCTGATCGCCACCAAGATTTTGAACATCATCCGGGAACGCGACCGGCTGCGGGCGCTGGGGCATGAGATCGACAAGGCCAAATCGGAAGACACTTGATTGGTGGGGCCGGCATTCGTTGGTCCCGGACATTTTCAAAACTGGAGGCGGATCGTGACCTTCGACGATCAGGAATATCTGCATCGCTACCCGTTCATCGACCGGATCCTGATTTCCTCCGAGGAAATCCAACTTCGCGTTCGGGAACTCGGCAACGAAATCAGCCGGGCCTACAAGGATTCGACACCCATCTTCATTTGCATCCTGAAGGGCGCCTATCCTTTCCTGGCCGACCTGACACGATGTGTGTCGGTCGATCACGAAGTGGATTTCATGGCGGTGTCCAGCTACGAAGGCGGCACCCAAAGCACCGGTGTGGTGAAGATCGAAAAGGACCTGAAGGCCAATATCACCGGACGTGACATCATCCTGGTCGAGGACATCATCGACACGGGGCTGACCATATCGCATCTCATCGAACTGCTGGGCACGCGCAACCCTCGCAGCATCCGGGTGGCCAGCCTGCTGGACAAGAAACCGGCCCGCATCAAGAATGTGCCCCTGCATTACGTCGGTTTCGAAATTCCCAAGGAGTTCGTGATCGGGTACGGACTGGATTACGACGAGAAGTACCGGAACCTGCCGTTCATCGGCATCATGAAGGCCTAGGAGAGAATGAGCGGAATGAAAAGCGACCATAACCAGCGGGAGTTCCGTCAGGCCCTGACCTTCGACGACATCCTGCTGGTTCCCCGTTACTCCGAGGTCACACCCAAGGATATCGACACTTCGACCAACCTGACCAAAACGATCCGTTTGCAGATCCCGTTCCTGTCCGCCGCCATGGATACGGTGACCGAGGCCGATATGGCCATCGCCCTGGCGCGCGCCGGCGGCATCGGCGTTGTGCACAAGAACATGGAGCCCAGGGAGCAGGCGAGTGAAGTGGAGCGGGTCAAACGTTCGGAATCGGGCATGATCACCAAGCCCATCACCCTCGAACCGGACAGGTCCATCGACGAGGCCCTGGAACTGATGAAGCATTACCGGATCAGCGGGGTGCCCATCACCAAGGGCCGGAAACTGGTCGGCATCCTGACCAACCGTGACCTGCGCTTCGTGAAAAATACGCGGCAGCAGGTGAGCGAGGTCATGACCAGCGAGAACCTGATCACGGTGCCCGAGGGAACCACCCTGGAAGACGCCGCCCACATCCTGCACGAACACCGCATCGAGAAACTGCTGGTGGTCAACAGGGACGGGGAACTGCGGGGGCTGATCACGGTCAAGGACATCCAGAAGAAGATCGACTATCCCAACTCCTGCAAGGACGAAAAAGGCCGCCTGAGGGTGGCCGCGGCCGTCGGTGTCGGACCGGACACCATGCTGCGGGTGGACCTGCTGGTGGACAAGGGCGCGGATCTTCTGGTGGTCGACACCGCCCATGGGCACAGCCGCAATGTCCTGGACACCGTCAGAGCCATCAAAAAGAAATATGACGGCGTGCAGATCCTCGCCGGGAACATCGCCACCGCGGGCGCGGCCCAGGCTTTGATCGATGCGGGCGCCGACGCGGTGAAGGTGGGCATCGGCCCCGGGTCGATTTGCACCACGCGGGTTGTCGCGGGGGTGGGGGTGCCCCAGATCACCGCGATCATGGATGTGGCGACGGTTACCAAACCGGCGGGGATTCCGCTGGTGGCCGATGGTGGCATCCGCTACAGCGGCGACGTGGTCAAGGCCATAGCCGTGGGCGCCGATGTGGTGATGGCGGGTTCGCTGTTGGCTGGTACCGATGAGTCGCCGGGGGAGAAGATCCTCTACGAAGGCCGGGTCTACAAGACTTACCGCGGCATGGGTTCGTTGGGAGCCATGCAACAGGGCAGCAAGGACCGTTACTTCCAGGGCGAGATTACCGAAGCGGATAAACTGGTGCCCGAGGGTATCGAGGGGCGCGTGCCCTACAAGGGCAAGGCCCAGGACGTT
>Ga0164313_10003729_pt1 | contig 13568 bp, 11 predicted proteins | sample GuaBasSedimGuay4_FD_113735 | JGI IMG/M metagenome (GOLD analysis project Ga0164313, IMG submission 113735) | Subseafloor sediment microbial communities from Guaymas Basin, Gulf of California, Mexico - Guay4, Core 4569-4, 0-3 cm | ecosystem: Environmental > Aquatic > Marine > Hydrothermal vents... | reverse complement strand
TGCAAGATGGGTGAGATCGAGCAAACGATCGCCATCGAAGGATTGCCCGCGATCGAGAAGAAGGACACCGACAACTGTTGTGAGCACGCGCCGGTCAAAGGCTTCGAGTGTGAGTGGATCGTCGATCGAATCATCCTCCCGGAGCTCGGCGCCCAAGACGACGAGGACGAAGACGGAGGGGACGACGCCAAGGACAGTCCGAAAGACCTCCTTGACGATGCCACCGACGAGATCGAGAGCCAAGGTATCACCTCGCAGGAGGTCATCGCGGGCCAGGGGGGCAACCTCGCCATGCTCGCGTTGCAGCTGGGATTCCCGATCTTGAAGCCTTTCCTCGAGGAGCAGGTGCGAAGAGCCACGGTGTCCGTCCGATGGAAGGAAGGGTCGAAGGAGCGCGGATTCGACGTCATCCAATTCCTGGTTTCGGATCAGCCCGCACCCTCAGACGATTCTGAGACGGAGGGAGAAGAATGAGGCGTGGGTTCACCCTCCTCGAGATCATGCTCGCCGTGTCGGTTCTCGCCCTGGTCGGTACGATGATCTACGGCGGTTTCTCTCAGACGGCACTCAACAAAGCCCGAATCGAGAAGGACGTCGAGCAATCGCGAGTCGTTCACATGGCGCTCGAACGCATGGTGCGAGAGCTCACGATGGCGTTCGTGTCCACGCACGTGAACCCGTCACCCGACCTTCGCGTCGTGGAGACGGCCTTCATCGGGAAGGACAACGGAAGAGATGACCGCATCGATTTTACGTCGTTCTCGCATCGGCGTCTTTACCGAGACGCACGCGAGTCGGACCAGAATGAGATCAGCTATTTCGTCACCGAGCACCCGGACGATCCCGATGTCCAGGTCCTCGCTCGCCGCGAGCAAAACCGAATCGACGATGACCCTCGACGGGGTGGCAAGTCACAGATCCTCGTCGAGAACGTCGAGGAGTTCAACCTCGAGTACTTCGATCCCCTGCTGAGCGATTGGGTGCAAACCTGGAATACCGAAGATGTGCTTGCCCAGCCCAATCGCCTCCCCACGCAGGTGCGGATCCGGCTTGCCATCACAAATCCGCGCCGCCGGGGTGAGGCGCTGGCCTTTGGCACGCGCGTGATGATTCCGCTCACCTACGCCCTAAACCACGCGAGCTACAATCCATGAACCGGCCGGCCACGAGACCACGCCGCAAGGGCTCTGAAGAAGGCGTCGCCCTCATCTTAGCAATCACGACGGTGGCGATTCTCTCTGTAATGCTGGTGGACATGCATGAAACGACCGGCACGGCCTTTGCGGTTTCGACCTCGCAGCGGGATGCCCTGCAAGCGGAGTACATGGCGAAGAGCGCCACCAATCTGACGCGTTTGCTCATCTCCAAAGAACCCCAGGTGCGCCGTTTCGTAGATCCGCTCTATCGAGGCGCCACGGGTCGGGCTGCCCCACAGCTGCCAGTTTGGAACTTCGTCAACGAGCTTCTGGCGCCGTTCTGCACGCCCGAAGACCAGCGAGACACTTTGATGCAGCTCGGAATCGACTTCGGCGATACGGTCGGATTCGAGGACCTACCTGGTGAATGCCACGTCCTCGCTGTCAGCGAGAACGGCAAAGTCAACGTCAACGACCCGCTCTTCCTCGACGGCGAGCGAGCCCGAAACAACGTGGCAACTCAGCTCTTTTCGCTCACCGGAGGATATCTCCCGGAGAGCCCCTACGACGCGCTGTTCGCGACAGCAGATGAAACCGGCACCCTGACCACGCGCATCGATCTCATCACCGCCGTGATCGATTGGTGGGACCGCGACATCCAGCGCACCGATTTCGACCCCGGCGCCGGCGCGACCCGAACGGGCGGCACCGGCACAGAGGATGACTCGCTCTATCAGTTGCACGACAACCCCTACCGAAACAAGAACGCCCCCTTCGACTCGATCCAGGAGCTCCGCTTGGTGCGTGGTTTCAACGACGATTTCTGGGCCACGTTCGTCGAACCGATCCCAAATGACCCGGTGTCTCGGATCATGACGATTTACGCCTCTGGGCTCATCAACATCAACGAAGCAAGCGCCCAGGTGCTGCTCGGCCGGATCTGTTCGTACGCGCCGGAAGTGAGCCTGTGCACGGATCCACTCGAAGGACTGAAGTTCACCCAGATTCTCACCACGGTTCGTCAGCTCATTCCGATCCCGCTATTTAGTCGTCCCACAGACCTAATCGACTTCGCCGAAGGCAAGGGAACCAAGAAGGACTTGTACGGAATGATCACCGGTTTCTTGGGCGAAGATAGCGAGCTCGTCTTCACTCCTGTCGAGTTCCCCGAGGAGCAACGCGAGCCGATGGCCCGCTCCTTCACGACGTCGGCTCAAATCTTCACCATTCAAGCCACCGCGCTGGTGGGCCATTCCCAGGTTCGAATCGAGTCTGTCGTCAACTTTCACGCGCGGTGGGTGCCACCGCCACCCAACACCGGTCGAATGCCGGGGTTGGGCGTCTTCCACTATTATCGGATGAATTGAAATGTCTTTGGTTCTGGGATTAGAGGTCACACCCCGAGTGGTTCGCGGCGCGTTCTTGAGGACGACGCTGCGTGGCTCCGAAATGGAGCGGTATGCCGAGGCGCCACTACCCTACTCTGCCGAATCGGAATCGGAGGAAGGGTTGCTTGCAGCCGCCATCGCGCAGGTCATCAGCGAGGGGGCGCGACCACCCGACCGCATCATCGCCGCGCTCAACGGTGACGCTGCTTCGCTGAGGCTGATCGACCTGCCGGCTGGCGTCGAGAAGAAAGCTGCCGAAGTCTTGCCCGGCGAGCTCGGCGCCGTGCTTCCGTTCGACGTCGAGGATGCAGTTGTCGACTACCAGATAGTCGGTCGTGACGAATCGACGATCCAGCTCATGGCGGTTGCCGTTCCTCGCCAAAACGTCGCCAACCGCCTCCGCGAGCTCCAAGCCGCGGGTGTCGATCCACGGGAGCTCGCCGTTGGAGCAGCTGCGTTCGACGGCCTGGGAGCGCTCCTTGGCGAGCCGCTCGAAGGCAAGACGGTACTGGTGATCGACGTAGGCCCAAGCAGCACCGATTTCGCCGTGCTAACCAACGGCCGGTGCACATTCGCAAGAACCGTCTCCGGTGGCATGGACCTGGTCGAGTCCGGCGCGCGCGCGGACCTTGGCGCCTCCCTCCAACGCACATTTGCGAGTTACCGGGCACAGCGCTCCGAAGCGCCTTCCCTCATTTTGTTGTCCGGGGAAACCGCACCGATGGAGAGCGCGCGACAATGGCTGACCGAACAACTCGGTTTGGAGTGCGACGTGGCCCCGCTCCCCCCAGCATCGGGCGCCGACGAGGAGATGCGGCCCAAGTTCACGAAGGCCGCGGCGCTCGCAGCACGTGCCATCTCACGCGGAAAGCAGCTCGATCTCCGGCAAGGTGAGTTTGCGTCACAAGCCGCTGCAAGCGAGATCCGGAAGCATCTGCGGCTCATCGCCGTTTGTTTCACTGCGGTCGTTCTGTCCTTCGCGGTTTCTCTGATGGCCCGTTATCGAGTAGCCCGAGCAGAGAACGAGGGGCTCACGGCCACGCTAGAGGAAGTCAGTAAAGACCTCCTCGTAGAGGAGGCTCATAGCGCTCTGCATGCACGTGAGCTGCTCACCGCCGGGCCTCGAATCGACGATCCGCTCCCCCGCTTCGACGCCTATGACGTCCTCGAGGCCATTTCGGTGAGCATTCCCGACGACATCCAGCACGACACGCGCCGTCTTCTGATTGAAATCGATGACGACGGGGACCATGGCAGGTTCGAGATCCAGGGCACCGTTGGCTCCATCGCTGATAGGGATCGGATGGTCGATGCACTGAAAGCTCATTCTTGCTTCGCAGACTTCCAGAAAGGGTCGATCTCCACCGCGGTCGAGGACCGGAAGGACTACAAATTGTCCGTCAAAGTCGACTGTGACGAAATGGCTTCGCGCGCCGGGAAGGAGAAGTAACGTGGCTCTTGCAGACGCATTGGACAACGTCCGCAACTGGGCTGACGCTTTGAGCGATCGCGAGCGTCGGTTGCTGAGCAGCATGGCCGTCGTGTTCGTCGCAATCGTGGTCGTGCTGCCGATGTATGTCGCGATTTCGACCATCTCGGACATCGAGACCGAGAACGCGGAGATCGCGCAGGTCTTGCAAGATATCCGCCGCTCGGAACCACGCCTGCGACAAGAAAAGGCCGAACGACTGGATGTGGAACGCCTCTACAACCGCAAAGCACCATCCCTTGGGGGCTTCCTCGAAGAACGCGCTCAGCAGTACGGGGTGACCGGCCTGGGCATCACGGATCAGCCGAAGCTCGACATAGGCGGCTACAGCCGCCGATCAGTGCGCGTCTCGTTGCCTGTCGTCGAGTTGCGGCCACTGATCGAGATGCTCGCAGACATCGAGAACAGCTCCTACCCGATCTCGATCGAGCGCATTCAGATGACCGGCGGTAGAATGCGCACTGGCTACACGGTAAAGCTGGCAGTGAGCGCATACGACCGCGAAAATCCCTCAGGAGCAGGGCAGGAGTAGGCCGTGGGACGAATTCCGATCGGGCTGATCTTCAAGTGGATGGGCTACCCCATCTTCTTCTTTGTGTGCTTCGTCTTCTTTGCGTACAAGACGTTCCCCTACGAACAGCTGGCACACCGTCTGGTTCAGGAGGCGCAGGCGCAGGGATACGAGCTCGAAATCAGCGACTTGACGCACTCGGGGCTGACGGGACTCACCTTCGAGAACTTGCGTTTGGTCCTCCCAGCGGAGGGAGAGGGATCGCCTCCCGTCGACGTGATCTTCGACGAGCTGACGGTGAGCACCTCGTTGTTTTCGCTGATCTCCGATACGAAGTCATACAGCTTCGAAGCCGAGCTCGCGGGAGGAGAGGCGGAAGGCGATATCGTGCTCGGAGAAAACACCATCGAGGTAGACGCCGAGATCGACGACATCAACCTAGAGGCACTCCCGATCCTCCGGAAGTTCACCAAGGTCCCTGTGTCAGGAACGCTCAACGCCGAGATCGAACTCGCGATGCCCAGCGAAATTGCGGAGTCGAGCGGCAACGTCGAGATCACGATCGAAGGCCTGAACGTCGGCGACGGCGAGTCGAAGCTGGAAATCCCGGGATGGGGCGGGCTTACCATCGACAGAGCGGACGCCGGAAACCTCGAGCTCATCGCCACCATCGAAGAGGGCTCGGCGAAGATCGAACGTGCGACATCCCACGGCAAAGACGTCGAGCTCGACGTTCTCGGCAGAGTTCGGCTCCGACGTCCGCTCAAGCGCTCCGAGCTCAACGTAATGCTCCGGGTGAAAATCCAAGACGCATACAAGGAGCGGAGCGCCAAAGTGGCGACGATGCTCGAACTGGCTTCGTCGGGGCTCAAAGCCGCACAGACCGCGGACGGAGCAATCCAGTACGTGGTCGTTGGCTCGTTGGCGGGCCGTTTTCGCCCCAGAGCGGCGGGTAATCAGTCATTCCAAGCACCGAAGTGAAGGCCGCCACTGGACGCCCCGGGGGGCTGTGCTTTAGAGAAGGCTGTCACGAGCAAGATCGATGATCGGAACTGACCCAGAGCCACCTGATGAGTTCGACGAGCCGCAAGGCGTCGAGATCGTGGATATCGATGCGGAGGAGGACGGCGGCGAGTCCGACGCCCTGGTGAGCTCATCTTCATCGCTCACGCGCCGTGACCCGCTGGGGGCCTACATGAGGGACGTGCAGCGGTACACTTTGCTGTCGAAGCAAGAGGAACACGACCTCGCAGTACGGTTCATCGAACAAGACGACCTCGAGGCTGCCAAACGGCTGGTCACGTCCAACCTGCGTCTAGTGGTCAAGATCGCCTACGACTATCGCCAGGCGTACAAGAACATCCTCGACCTCGTGCAGGAAGGCAACATCGGCCTCATGCAGGCCGTGAGGAAGTACGACCCGTACAAGGGCGTGAAGCTCTCGAGCTACGCGGCGTGGTGGATCCGCGCCTACATGCTTCGTTACATCTTGAACAACCACCGGTTGGTAAAGGTGGGCACGACGCAAGCGCAACGGAAGCTGTTCTTCAACCTGAAGAAGGAAAAAGCCAAACTGTCCGCGATGGGCATCGAGCCGACGGCGCAGATCATCGCGGAGCGTCTCAACGTTCCCGAACGGGACGTCGTGTCGATGGACATGCGGCTTGCCGCGGGAGACGCTTCCCTCGATGCACCCGTCGGCACCGCCGAGGGCAGGTCCGTGGCTCGTGTGGAGCTTCTTCCATCCGAAGACGTTCGCGTCGACGATACATTGGCCGATGCGGAGATCGGGGACCAGTTCGCTCAGAAGATTCACGAGTTTGGCAGCTCCCTCGAAAACAAGGAAAAGAAGATCTTCGAGGACCGTCTGGTCGCCGACGACCCGAAGACGTTGCAAACCCTGGGGGACGAATTCGGAGTGAGCCGCGAGCGGGTTCGTCAGATCGAAAAGCGTCTATTGAAGAAGCTCAAGGCCTACCTTCAAAGCGAGCTCAGCGAGACCGTGGTCGAAGTTTACGAGTCTCCGTAAGGAGCCGGGTCGCAGCGTGACCGAGATGTGGTAACGCCCACGAATGTCAGGTCGCCTATCCGTAGTCGCGACGCCCATTGGATGTCTGGAGGACATCACGCTGAGGGCTCTACGCATTCTCCGCGAAGCCGACCTCATCCTCGCAGAGGATACACGTCACACACGCACGCTCTGCTCCAAACACGACATTGACACGCCGCTGCGGTCGTTTCACGCACACACCAACGACGACAAGGTAGATCTCCTCATCGCCGAGCTGGCCGACGGGGCTCACTATGCGCTGGTCAGCGACGCTGGCACGCCCGTGGTTAGCGACCCCGGCGTGTATCTCGTCTCGCGCGCCGCGGATGCGGGCATCAACGTGGACGCGATTCCCGGTCCAAGTGCAGTGTTGGCCGCGTTGTGTGTGGCGGGCCTCCCGGTGCGGCGATTCGTGTTTGAAGGATTCCTTCCACGCGGAGGTGGAGAACGAACCCGCGCTCTCGAACGAGTCGCTCAGTCGGGAATCACGGTCGTCCTATTCGAGTCTCCTCATCGAATCCACGCGACTCTGGATGACTTGGAACGCGCCCTCGGCCCTGACAGGCAAATCGCGTTGTGCCGGGAGCTCACCAAGATGCACGAACAAACGATTCGCGGCACGGTTGCGGAAGTGCGCAGTGAGCTATCCGATCCGGCCCGAGGCGAGATCACGATCGTCATCGAAGGCAGGCCCGCGGATATGCCGGTCGAGGACGTCGACCTCGAAGCGCTGGTCGTCGAGTGGAAGCGTGAGGGGCTCTCCACGAAGGAAATGACCCAAAGGCTGCAGCGGCAATTCGGATGGAAGCGCAACGCTGCCTACCAGGCCATCCTCGAAGCGCTGTAGTCCGGCTAGAGCTAGCGGGCTGACGTCGGGAGCGTCATGCAAACACGAAAGCTCCCTGCCGTTCCCGCTTCGGTCCAGATGCGCCCGCCCTGGGCCTCGATCACGTTTCGGGCGACCGCGACTTCCAACCCGAGCGCATCCGAGCGAGATAGCGGTTTCTCGAGCCGCTCCACCAGGGCAAGCGTATCGGCCGACGAATTCTCGAGGGTCGCCATCAAATCGAATTGGACGAAGCCCTTGCCAACCTGGTCGCGGCGGGGCGGCGCCACACGCATGACGATATCGGTTCCGGAGGATCGAATGACCAGCACTGCAAGACTCACCAGCGAGTGAACCGTCCGATGGCGATCCACGAAAATCCGGGGCAAGTCTTCGGAGCCCCCGCCGATGACCGATGTGTCCTCGACCCGCGACCTCACGAATGAGATGGCCTCAGAGATCAGCTCATCGGGCGCGACCCACTGCTGTTGCAGCCGAAGGGTTCCCGCCTCGAGCTTCGCTCGATCGACCACCGTGGAGACGAGACGCAACAATCGCTCCGCGCTCGCGCGAATCGTACGGACGCTTCGCTCCTGCTCGGTGTTGAGCTCGCCGTCGACGCGGCCGAGCAACATGTCGGAAAAGCCAGTGACCGAGTTGAGGGGATTGCGAAGCTCATGCCCCAACGCACCGAGGAAGCGCGCGCGTTGGTGTTGCGGGTCCTCGGGGTCGGCTGAGTGAACGTCGACTGCCGCTTGGATTGAGATCTGCGGTGCCGCCTGTGACTGGCTCCGCGACGCTGGTTGCCCATTCCGTCGGAGCAGTCCGAGGGATCGTAGGACCCCTGCCCCCACGACGAGCGCGACGAGGAGAACGAAGAATGCGCCCCAATAGGCGTGCTCGTCGGCCAGCAGCATCCAACACACCGCGAAGTAGAACGCGACTACGACGACGGCGGACCGAAGCTTCGGAGCTGCGGCATGGAACGTGGTGGTCATCGCGGACTTTGTAGCGGAAGGCGAATCAGAAACCGGGACGGCGCGTGTCCGTGATAGAGCGAGCCGTCGTGGCGCGCGATGACCTCGGACGTCACGGCGACCGGCCAACGCCGGATCTCGTTCGCGTCCTCGGATGCCAGAATCTCCGCAGGTGTTGGAAGCGCATCGATCGTCAAGCGATCCGAGGGGTCCGCGGTGACCTCGATCGCGACGTGGCCGTCGGACAGCACCACACTCAGTCCGATGTTGGCATCGCGGTGGTCGGTCGCCAGGAAATCGGCAAGCACGAGGATCGATCGCCGGAGGCGAGCTTCGTCCACGGCAGCAATGCACGGCCGATCCGGCAGCGTACAGCCGGCCGTTCTCTTGTTCGACCAAAGCTGCCCGGCCTCTACCGCGACGCGCGCCACCAAGTCTCGAACGTCGGTGCGATCGGCGTCCAAGCGTAGCTCGCCGTCCACAATCTGAGAGAGGTCGAGCGCGCTATCGAGGAGTATTCGCAGCCGTATCCCCGACGCTCGAATGATCTCGAGGTCCTCGCGTTGCGAGTCGTTCACCTCCCCGTCGATGCCACTCAGAAGCACATCCGAAAACCCCAACACGGCGTTGAGCGGAGTGCGGAACTCATGGCGAAGCGCCATCAAGTAATCCACGTCATCGTCGCTCGACTGCACCGATTGGCCCGGGGCCACATCTTCGTAGACCGACCCGTCCAAAGCTTCCAGCTCCTCGACATCGGGCTCCTGACCGTCCGGCCACGCGCCCACGGCTCCGGAGCCCAGCACCGATCGAATCCACCACACAGCCCCGATGACGCCACCTAAGGACGCAAGCGCAAACCAGACCCAGGGCTCAGCCCCACGAACCCCGCCTACGAAGAACAGACCAACGCCTGTCAGCAGAGCCACGAGCGACGCGTACACGCCGAACCGCAGCGGCGCGATACGGCGGGTATCCACCTCATGTGCGTCCGTAATTGCCTGCACGCTAGCGCCCGATCTCGACCTCGGGAACTCGAGGTGAGCCTTCATCCCGCAACCGCAGCGCCAAGTCGATCCTGGCGGCAGCGTTGATCAAGCCGAGATGGCTAAACGCCTGCGGGAAGTTGCCGAGCAGCGTGTGTGTCCCCGGATCAATTTGCTCTGAAAGAAGGCCCAGGTGGTTCGATGCCTCGGCGTGCGCCACGAAGACGCGCTGCGCCTCATCGAGCTGACCCGCCATCGCGAGAACCTCCGCCAACCAGAAACCACACAGGACGAATGCCCCCTCCTCGCCGCCGACCCCATCGTCGGCTCGGTAGCGGTACACGTACGGACCATCCCCCAGCTCGGCGCGGATCCACTCCACGGTCCGCAGGACGCGGTCGTCATTCGGCGGCAAGAAGCCGTGGATGGGAAGCAGGAGCAGGGACGCATCGGGATGCTCATGGTCATATGCCGCGACGAATCGCGTTCCCGTTTTGTCCAGCCCGCGGGTGCAGAGCTCCGCGTGAAGCTCGTCGGCGACGTGCTGCCATCGTGTTTGCAGGGGTTGATGGCCGAACAGGGGCGCTAGCTCCGCACCTCGGCGAAGCGCGAGCCAGCTCATGAGCTTCGAATGCACATTGTGCCGCTTGCCCGCCCGCGGCTCCCAGATGCCGTGATCGGGCTCGGCCCACATGGTGGCAACGTTGTCGACGACCTCCCGCAAGCGGCTCCAGCCACGCGCTGTGAGCGAGCCGCCACCGCGCTCGTAGACGTAGGCGGCATCCATCAGCGCCCCCGCGGTATCGAGCTGCAGCTGGTCCCGTGCGCCATTGCCGATTCGCACGGGCTGCGACCCGCGATACCCGGCGAGGTTGCCCAGCGTCTGCTCGTCGGGAACGCGGCCTCCATCGACGGCATACATGATGTGGAGCTCACGGTCGCGCTCGAGCGTGTCCCTCACGAAGTGAAAGTACTCGCGCGCCTCGCGGTTGCAACCCAGCAGATTGGCGGCGCGCACCGCCATCGCGGTGTCGCGCGTCCACGTGTACCGATAGTCCCAATTTCGCGCGCCGCCAATCCATTCGGGCACCGAAGTCGTCGGCGCGGCCACCATCGCACCGGTCGGCGAATACATCAGCATTTTCAATAGCAGTGCCGAACGAATGACGTGATGCCGCCACGGCCCATCGTATTGGAGGTGTTGAACCCAATCCCGCCATCGGTGCCGCGTGTTTCGCAGGGCTTCGTACGGGCGGTACGCCAAGATCGATTCCGACCCGGAAGCGTTCCAGTCGATGACGACCCAGCCCCGCTCGCCGGATTTCAACGGAAACACGGCCTGCACGCCGCCTTCGGGCCGTGGCTCCCATTGGCCTACGTCACCGAGTACGGCAACCAAGCGTTCGCCCGAAGCCCCTCTCGCCAAAGCCGAACGCCCATTGATTTCAAACGTCGTGTCGGCGCGCCCGTAATCGAACCGTGGGTCGAAGACGACCTTCACGACCGCCTCTCCTTCGACGCACTGCACGCGCCGGTGAACCTCGTGTACCGCGGAGCGCGGGTCGTCCGTCCAGGGCATGTAGTCTGTGAGACGAATCGTCCCACGCCCTTCAATCTGAAAGAGTGTCTCGAGCACGTTGGTGTCCGGGTCGTACCGCTGCAGGCTCTCGAACGGATAGTCGACTGGGCTCACCGACGTGGAACCACCGTTTTCGCTATCGAGCAACGCGCCGAAGACGCTCGGGCTGTCGAAACGCGGCATACATAGCCAATCGATCGCGCCGTCCGCACGGACCAGAGCCGCAGAAAACCCGTCACCGATCAAGCCGTGGTCTGCAACACAAAGAGCACGCGTCGACGCCACGTCCGTGAAGACGAACGGTCGGTTGAGCCGCTTGGCAGCGCTATACAGGTCCATGCGCTCCGGAGAATAGCAGATCGTGCGCTTCGCAAGGCACATGCTAGAGGCACGCCGTGCAGCGGCGCAACACCCAGTGGGGTCTACCACTCATCCTGATAGCCCTCACCTTCCTTTCGACTTTCTACGTCGGCGCCGGGATGGTGCTCGGACACCCGCCCACATCACTCACAGAGCTACAAACGGGGTGGCTGTTCTCCGTGCCGCTCATGGCGATTTTGCTGGCACACGAGTTCGGCCACTTCTTTGCCGGCCGATACCACCGGGTCGACGTGTCGCCCCCGTATTTCATCCCAGTCCCGTTCTTCCTCCTCGGCACTTTGGGGGCCGTGATCCAGATTCGCGAGCAGATTCGTTCTCGCAACGCGTTGCTCGACATCGGAGCCGCCGGCCCCCTCGCCGGCATGGCCGTGGCGCTGCCCGTGGTCATCTACGGAATCGCCTCTTCCCCGGTAGAACCTCTGCCCGAGGCGACCTACATGCTCGAAGGCCGGTCCCTCCTGTATCTTGGATTGCTGAGCTGGTTGAAAGGCCCCATCCCGCAGGGGTACGACATCATGCTTACCCCGACCGCGCTCGCCGGTTGGGCCGGACTGCTGGTCACGATGATCAACCTGCTGCCTTTCGGCCAACTCGACGGCGGGCACGTAGCCTATGCGCTTCTGGGCAGTCGGCAGGACCAACTCTCCAGGCGCCTCCTTCGCTTTCTGCCGCTACTCGCCGTCATCGTCAGCGCGACATACGGCATTCCGAGCTACATCGATGGGGTTCGCGGGGACCAACTGATGTATGACGTCATGGCCGGCATGCACTGGCTGGTTTGGGCTTTCGTCCTGTGGATGCTCACCCGTGCGACGGGCCCGAGCCATCCGCCCACCGAAGACACCTGTGTCTCGCCTCGGCGCCGTGTCGTCGGTTGGTTAACCCTTTCGTTATTCGTCCTCCTGTTCATGCCGTCGTGGATCCGCATGCAGTAGGAAATTTCACTGAAACGTCCGAATTCCTTAGGTTCGGGCCATGCGCTGCAGTCGCGTCCCTGCCTTCGTTCTCTTCGTCTTGGTCGCCCTGCTCGGCTCGTCTTCACCAGCTCGAGCGTGGACACGCACAGTGGTCAACGGCGCCCGGGCTACCGTCGACGTCGAGCGCGACGCGACACTGAGCATCCTGCTCCGGCTAGACGTGGAAGTCCACGCTGGTTGGCTGCACGAGATGGAGCTCGCGGGTCTCGGGGCGGGCGTCGAGCTCGACCGCTACAGACCGCCCTACTTTCGCTCGGAGGAAGGTAAGATCTTTCGCCCCGAGTACGAGGTTCACGAAGATGGCATCATCCATCTCTCCTTCGCGCGTAGAGAAGCGCCAAGGCGGGGAGAGTACCGCGTCTTCATGCGGTACCGCACCAAAGCGGACATCCGAGCCGTCGAGGTCGAGGGTAAGTCACGAGCGCGCCTCGTTTGGTCGATCCCCGGATGGGAAACCGGCTTGCACGCTGTCTCGGTCGAGATCCGCGCACCGCGAGGGTCCTCTGTTCCAGCCGAGATGCACGACACACCCCCGGGCGTCGAATTCCAAGTTGCCGAGCGCCGCAAGCGCACGGTCGTCGAGTGGCGACGTATCCACCTTCCGCGCATGACCGAGTGGCCGCTCACGCTCGACATTCCCGCCGAAGCGATCGCCTTGCCGGTCAATGCCTCCGACGCTCCGGAGCCAGCCGGTTTCAAACCACTGACGATTCCGCAAGAGCGCTCCGTCGCGTGGGCTCTACTTGTGTTGGCTGCGCTCGTTCTCCTCAAGCGCCGCTCGAACGAGGTTCGAATGGGTCGGAGCGGGCTGTTGGTTCAAGCGCCGTGGGCGGCGGTCTTGGTGATCACCGGCGCGGTTCTCGCGGCCGGTCAATGGTTGATCCCGAACTATCTCGTCTGCGCGCTTCCGCTCATCGCCTTCTCCCTGCACCGGCCCGTAAAACGGTCGGCTCCCCGCGAGCGCACAGACTGGCACCGAGCGCTGTGGAAGGATCTCCCTGAGGCCAACACTCCGGCAAGTGACTTCCTCGATGGCACCACTGCGACCGGTTTGACCGTGTTGGTCGCCGGGGGCGTAAGCCTGGTCGTGCTCGGCCAGCCAACGGCCGCCCTCCTCCTGCTGCCGCTGTTCCTGACGGGAACACGGCATCACACGGCCAGTACCGCTGCGCAGACCGCCGATGCGCTTCGCCTGTTCGCGTCCGAGCTCCGCGCCCCCGCCGACGCGCCCGAACTGTCGTTCAGCTGGGAGCTGTCCTCGAACGGTG
>Ga0164313_10003727_pt1 | contig 13569 bp, 16 predicted proteins | sample GuaBasSedimGuay4_FD_113735 | JGI IMG/M metagenome (GOLD analysis project Ga0164313, IMG submission 113735) | Subseafloor sediment microbial communities from Guaymas Basin, Gulf of California, Mexico - Guay4, Core 4569-4, 0-3 cm | ecosystem: Environmental > Aquatic > Marine > Hydrothermal vents... | reverse complement strand
TCAGGATTATAGCTGGCGAAAACCAGGATGATGGCAAAAACAAAACGCAGAAGAAAGCCGTCCCAGCCAAAACTTTTTCTTGATGCCATGATGGGTACCCTTCTCACAGTGTCTTGTTAGTAAATTGAGAGCTTAGTATACAATTTCCTACTGATTATTTCCCGGCTCGATGTCGTTACTGTCTGTTGGGGCAATAAGCTTGTCATAGGCTTCTATATCAAGATGGTATTCAAGGCCGATTTCCGGCCGGGCAATAACTAACCAGGGATCAGTATCGGTGACCTGATAACGTATGGGCTGTGGTGAGCTGCTTATATAGATAAATACTTCACCCAGTTCTTTGCGTTGAAGATACTGGTGTACACCAAATGCCTGATCATCTGACCAGTGCTCTAAAGTTCTGGCAACATTGTCTGCGCTGATATCTATATTGCTTTGCCATCGTCCCTTCTCATCTTTGAAAATAGTCTGGTTCTGCAAAATGAGTTTTGTTGGTTTACTGCCTGGCGGTAATAAATTGAGTGATACCAGTGCGCCAAAATGTGAACTGATTAGCGGGTAATAAACATCTTCAATGGTATAAATGCTGTTGTTTAATTTGATGTAGCGTAAATTTGTGGCCGGGTTGATAATACCAAAAGCGATGACCTGTTTATTAAACTGGATGGTCGTTTTCGGTTTGTCCAGGCCTGTTTTTTTACTGTTAATTTCTGCTGAGGCATATTTATTATGCACTGGTGCATTTAATAGTTCGAGAATGGAGTTGATGCGAAAGTTATTTGCAGCAACATCTACCGGTTGAGTTATTTTCCAGTTGTGGCCGGCTGTTTTATTAATCGATATGGTGTTTTTATTGTGCTGTATTTTTATCGTTGTGATGTTGTCTGAATTAATATCGCTTAATCGGTCCAGTAGCGTGCTTTGTTCTTCGCTGAAATATATTATGGACGCAAGCGAAATGACAATAATAAAAAGAAACAGGTTGAGTATAAGTTGTCTGGACATTATGAGGTTCGCTATTACCGTATATGTTAGCAAGGCGCATGAAAAGACTACCCTGTATCACTGCTGTCCCGTTAAAAAATATATTATTGTATGCAAATGGCGATATAGCAGACATTAGCCAATGATTATATAAACCGAGACATGAATCGGTAACTACTAGCTGAGACACGCAGTGAACCCATCCTTGCGGGTGACGGTCTCAGCAAGTAGTTAGCGACCCATTTCTCTAGCTGTTAACGGGGCAGCAGTGATACAGGGTAGCCTTTTCATGCAGCATAATAATAAGTCACTGATTTTTACGTTTATACCAGAGGGTGAACCCTGTTATTAATAAAAGCAGTGGCAAAACCAGGAAGAAACCAAAGCCGATAATGACCAGCTGGGTGTCATTTAATTCAAGTTTTGTGTCAGGTGAAGGTTTTACTTCTATAGAAACAAAGTCATCATCACCGATTAGCCAGTTAAAAATATTCAGCCCCAGGTTAAGGTTTGCGCCCGCACCGAGATAATTGTCTGCAAGGAAATCGCTGTCACCGATAACCACGACTCGTTGGCTCTGGGCTTGAGTTGCGCCTGATTCATCAGCGCTGAGGTTCGTCCTGTGTAATGCGACCGCAATAGTTATCGGGCCGGCAACATCGCCTGCGCTGGAATCAAATTCCATCTCTTCAGTTAAACCGCCGGTCTCACTCCAGCTTTTGCCATAGGAACTAAACAGGGCTTCCGCCTGCCAGTCGTTCACTGTGTTGTCATTTGTCAGCGGGCTAATGCCGCGTGCCATCGGGAACAGCGTATTGTAGCGCATAGTATTGGTAATAATGTGCGGGAAATATTCAGTTACTGGAATGATGGCAGGATGCTGAATGTTGAGTGTTTGCCGCAGGTCTGCATTGTTATCAACAATAACACCGTCCTGTAACTGCAAGCCAAGTGATGTGGCCAGTTTATCCAGGCCCTGCAGTTCCCCGGGGTCTGCCAGCCATAACAGGTTGCCGCCGTTGTTAATAAATTTTTCAAGCTGTTTTATTTCGCCGGCAAGGTAGTCATGTTCCGGTGCGGCGATTACCAGCAGTTTGGTGTTACCGGGTAGCGGGTTTTCTAATAAGTTAACAGCTTGCAAGTTGAAGCCCATTTGGCTTAACTGCTGGTTTAATGTTGCATAAGCTCGTTTGTTTTTGCCATTGATATTGCGTTCACCGTGTCCGCTGAGGAAAACGACCTGCTGGTTGTCGCGCCGGTTTAATCGCAACAGGGCATTGCTTATTGCCTGTTCGCTCAGCGAGTTTATATGTTCCATGCGCTTGTTGTAGTAAATAACAAAAGCAAACGGCTTGTTCATCACAATACCGTCCTGTTGTGCTTCAGCGATATCGATATCGGGGTTTAACAGGCGCAGATTAAAATCAGATTTGATGTGCTGGTAACGGCCAATAATTTCTTTGATTGCTTTTTGAGTAACATCATCCGTGGTATAGGCGTGAACAGTAATGTCTTTATCTAAAGCATTAAGCAGCTCGATACTGCTGGATGATAATGAGTGCCGTTTGTTTGCGGTCAGATCAAACTGGTAGGTATAGTGGTTAGTGATCCACGCCAGCATGCCAATGCCGCAAATAAACAGCAACAGAAAGATTATTTTCTGAATGTTAAGTTGTAAGCGGGATTTATCTGATAGTTTCATGTGTTTTAAAAGCTTTTAACCACAGAGGCACAGAGAGCACAGAGGAAAAATTTCAATGGTTTTTTGCGCCGAAGGCGCAGCTAAAAAGAAAAAACTCTGTGCTCTCTGTGTCTCTGTGGTGAGTCGTTTTTGAATTTAATCTGCTCATGATTGCAATCGTTGTGTTTCCAGCTGCCTTATCGCCAGCACAACAAAACCGAAGATAAACAGTAAAAAGTAAGCAATGTCACGGCTGTTTACTATGCCGCGTAACAGGGCAGTAAAGTGCGTATGCAAGGAAAGGTAAGCCAGAACATTCTCGCCACCGCCAGCAGAAGCGCTGTTCATATTGATCATCCGTAACAGCAGTAAAAGACCAAAGGTGCTAATTGCGGCAATCATCGGGTTGTCAGTTAGTGACGACATGTAAAGCCCGGCAGCACTAAACGCAGCCAGCATTAAAAACAGACCAAAAGCGCCGGAAAATAATTTCTCGTAGTCCAGTTCCGTGCCCATGGAAAGTGACAATGGCATCAGCACAATTAAAAACAGCATGGTCAGAATAAAAAATAATAAACCCAGGTATTTTCCCAGCACGATTTCAGTAATACTAACCGGCGCACTGAGTAACAGGCTCATGGTTTTATTGCGCTTCTCTTCACTGATTAGACGCATGGTTAATAACGGTGTCACCATCAACAGGATGATGCTGGCAACTTCAAATAACGGACTGATAACAAGATCGGTAACACCCGGCGCATTTTTTAAGGTGCCCAGGTCTGCCTGGATGCTAAAGAAAACATCGATCGAGGTAAAGAATGACCATGCCAGAATTACCTGCACGACGGCAAGTATTACCCAGGCCAGTGGTGATAAAAACAGGCTGCGAAATTCACGTTTTGCGATGACCAGTATCATTTTTATAAAACCTGCATTATGCGGCGTTGCTTTGCCGTTTCTCGTTGTTTAGGTCTTTATTGGCCGTGCGTTCATCAGCCGTATTTGTATCTGCCGGGTTTGTATCGGCGAGGGTTAAATCAATAAAAATCTGTTCAAGTGAGGTTTGCTGGGTGATGAACCGGGTCAGCCCCCATTGCTGCTGCACAATATATTCAGTGAGCTGTTCCGCGCTGAGATCACTTTCTGCAGAAAAATGGTAGCCATCAATAAATTCAACTGCGGTAAATACGCGATGGTCGCTCAGTTTGATATCGTCTAACTTCGATGACAGTGTTATCTCAAACCTGCCTGTCTGCCTGCTTAACATGTCCGCCATATCGGCGCTGTAAACCAGTTCACCCTGGTTGATGATCTGCACTCTATTACATACTGCCTGAACCTCGGGCAGGATGTGCGTGCACAAAATAATACCGTGAGTTTGCCCCAGTGTTTTTATCAGCTGGCGTATTTCCAGGATCTGAATCGGATCCAGCCCTACCGTGGGTTCATCAAGTATAATTACTGGCGGCGAATGTAAAATTGCCTGGGCAATGCCGACGCGCTGTTGATAACCTTTCGACAGATTTCTGATTAAACGTTTTCGTACATTACCCAGGCCGCAACGCTCAATCGCAGAATCGCAAACGCTGCTGAGCGCCTGTTTATTGATCCGATGCAGCTGTCCGCAAAATTGCAGGTATTCCGCTACCGTCATCTCTTTATAAAGAGGCGGGGTTTCAGGCAGATAGCCTAAAGAGGTCTTGGCGGCTTTCGGGTTTTCCAGTAAATCAACGCCATTGATGCTGATCTCACCAAGAGTAGGTGCCAGGTTGCCGGTTAACATCTGCATGGTGGTCGACTTGCCGGCACCGTTGGGGCCAAGAAAACCAAGAATATCACCGGTAGCAAGCTCAAAGCTGATGTTATTCACCGCGCAAATATTGCCGTAGCGACGGGTCAGGTTGTTAACAGAAATAAGCGAAGACATGGGGCGCTATTATTGCTGAATTTGAACAAGTTGTAAGTATTAAGTTGTAAGTTTTAAGTTTTTTTTAACTAATAACTTAAAACTTATTACTTAAAACTAATATTCCCGTTCACGGGAATGTAAAATACCGTATGGCTAAATTCCTCGGCGTCGATACCGGCGGTACTTTCACCGACTTCGTCCTTTTTGATGACGAGTCAAAATCGATTCGCATCCACAAAGTTCTGTCTACACCCCACGCGCCCGAACAGGCTATCCTGCAAGGTATTGCCGATTTAGAAGTCAACAGCAATACCAGCGCCAACATGCTGACCATGGTACACGGCTCAACCGTAGCAACCAATGCGGTACTCGAAGGCAAGGGTGTGCGCACGGCTTATATCACCAACAAAGGCCTGGCAGATGTGCTTGGCATTGGTCGACAGGCACGCGAAGAGTTATATAACTTGACGCCGATAAAGAAACCGCCGTTAATTCCGCCCGAATTATGTGTGGAAGTGGATTCACGTCTGAGTGCGCAGGGTGAACATCTGCGACAGCTCAGTCAACAGGATTTGTCCGTATTAATAACACAACTGCAGGCGCTGGCACCGGAGGCGGTTGCCATCAATCTGCTGTTCTCCTTTTTCGAAGACAGCGAAGAATTAAAGATCGAGCGGGCTATTGTTGATCACTTCGGGGTAGAGGCCGTGTTCATCAGTCGTTCATCGGATGTGCTGCCGGAATATAAAGAATATGAACGCGGCATGACCACGACACTCAATGCCAAGGTCGGGCCATTAATGCAGGGTTATCTAAGTCGCTTAGCGCAAGGACTCGAAGATAAACTTTGTAGCCAGGAAAATCAGCATGAAAATCAAAGCCTGGCACTCTCTATAATGCAAAGTTCTGGCGGCACCACCAGCGCCGAACAGGCAGGGGCTTACCCGGTTAACCTGCTATTGTCCGGTCCTGCCGGTGGTCTTAAAGGTGCGCAGACGCTCGCCGGTGCATCAGGTATCAAGCAGTTACTGTCGTTTGATATGGGCGGTACATCAACCGATGTGTCCATTATCGATAAAGAAATTGGTTTTACCATTGGTGCAAAAATCGGCGGTTATCCGGTGGCCGTTGCCATGGTGGATCTGCACACCATTGGCGCAGGCGGCGGTTCAATTGCACAGATTGATGCCGGTGGTTTATTACTGGTTGGTCCGGAATCTGCCGGTGCTGATCCGGGGCCGGCCTGTTATGGTAAAGGCGGCAAACAACCGACAGTGACCGATGCTAATGTGGTGTTGGGTCGATTACTGCCGCAGTTGTTTCTTGGCGGAAAAATGCAGTTAGACAAAGACGCCGCTTTTGCCGCAGTAAAAACACTGGTTGATGCACTGCGGCCTGATTCGTTACAGCCTGATTCACTGCAGCGTGATGTTTTGCCGTCAGAAAAAAAGTGTATGTCTGTTGAACAGGCGGCCCAGGGCATAATCGATGTGGTCAATGATCACATGGTTCGTGCTTTGCGTGTCATGTCAGTCGAGCGCGGTGAAGACCCGAAAGATTTCACCCTGGTTTCATTTGGTGGTGCCGGTGGCCTGCATGTATGCGCACTGGCAGAAGAACTGGAAATGACAAAAGCGCTGGTGCCGGTAAACGCAGGGATATTATCCGCCCTGGGTATGCTGGCAGCAGAGGCGAGTCGTGAGCGTTCACGTACGATTAACAAATGCCTGAAAGATTGTGATGCGGACAATATAAAACAGATATTTGCAGAACTGGTGAAGCATGCCGTTGCAGAACTGGATCCTAATGCTGTTATTGCCAAAAAAGAAATCGCCATTGCGACAAGATCGTCTGCAACAATTTTGAACGCACAAAGTACAGCACGTAGGGCGGAAGGCAAGGATACCTGGAGCAACGAAGCGCGGCAGTCTAAAGAAGCGACGCAGTTGTCTACAGGAGATTGCTTCGTGCCTCGCAATGACGACATAAAAATAACCTTGACGGTAGACGTCCGCTACCAGGGCCAAAGTAACGCGCTCAACCTGCCATGGACTGACTTGCAGAACATTGAAAAAGCATTCCACCAGAAACACAAAGACAGCTACGGTCATTATTTAGATATAGACATCGAACTGGTTAATCTGCGTGTGCGTGTCCATGAGCAGCGGCAATCATTTGCAGTACCAGGGTGGCAGCCGACGCAGGCTTTGAGCAAGAAAATCACCACTATGCCCGGTATAGAAGAGCCTGTTGCAGTTATTAATCGAGCAGGCTTAAGTGTGGGGCAGAAGATAAGCGGGCCGGCTTTAATTACGGAGACCAGTTCCACGTCCTGGTTGGCGAAAGGCTGGTGTGCAGAGGTTGATGGCGTGGGAAACCTGCTATTCTCATTCGGCTGATTTTTCCGGGGCATAAAAAAACCCCAACCGCAGGGGTTGGGGTTTTGGGGTCCTTGCTTGGTGATGAGCCTCGCGCTTAGCTAGTCCATAGAGTATCCATCCATAGAAGTTACAAATCCGTGTAAACTTTAACCTTTCCGTAATCCATGTCCGTGTTAAATTTCCTTAAAGCTAATTATGTCCTTATGTCCCTGTACGGCTCGCTCCCTGTGTCCTTGATTAATATTATGGCCCTGTTGATTTCGTTTTGCTATCAGCGAGCGGATGAAGTGTTTGTAGGAAAATCCTTACAAGCTTTTTATGGAGCTGAAGAATGGATATAATGCTGACCTGGTCAAGGTAGATCACTGCTGTCCTGTTAACAGCTAGAGACATGAATCGGTAACTTCTTGCTGAGACACGCAGTGAACCGACCTACACGGATGTAGGAAATGGGGATATTGCATATGTCCATGGATGGACGGTAGTAGGGCAATGCAGGAGCAATTGCCGAGGAGCAAATATCCGCCATCCATGGGGCTCGCACCCGCATCCTTGCGGGTGACGGTCTCTGCAAGAAGCTCCCGATTCATGTCTCGGTTTGTAGAGTCATCGGTTAATGCCTAATATATCGCTATTTGTATACAATAATATATTTTTTAACGGGACAGCAGTGAGGGTAGATATATAATGATTGCTTTACTGCAGCGGGTTAATTCAGCGTCAGTCACCGTTAATGGCGAAAAAATCGCCTGTATCCCGCAGGGTTTGCTGGTGTTGCTGGCTGTTGAAAAAAAAGATGATGCGACTACTGTAGAGCGACTGGCAGAAAAAATTCTGAAATACCGTGTTTTTGCCGATGCAGACGATAAAATGAATTTAAGCGTACTGGATATTAAAGCTTCAGTGCTGATGGTGCCGCAGTTTACCCTGGCGGCAGATACCAGGAAGGGGCTTAGACCGAGCTTTTCAAATGCGGCTGAGCCGGAAAAAGGATTCGCGCTGTTTGCCCAACTTATTGATATAATGCGTGTGAAAGGCGAGGCAATAGTTGATGATTTACCTGCAAACTGGTTGCAGACAGGTAGATTTGGTGCCGATATGGCGGTCGAATTGCTCAATGATGGGCCGGTTACTTTTAATTTGACTGTATAACCAATGTGCATTAATCCTTGCATAAAGCCTGCACAGGCTTATGTGACACTTTATAGGAATAACTGGAGAGAAAATGACGCAACGTCAGGCAAGTGTTGAACGCAATACACTGGAAACGCAAATTCAGGTGAAAGTAAACCTGGATGGCACCGGTGAGTGCAATCTTGATACCGGTGTGCCTTTTCTTGAGCACATGCTGGACCAGGTGGCACGCCATGGTTTGATTGACATGGCTATCCAGGCAAAAGGTGATTTGCATATTGATGCGCACCACACGGTCGAAGATATCGGCATCACCCTGGGGCAGGCAGTTGCCAAAGCGGTTGGCGATAAAAAAGGCATTGTGCGCTATGGCCATGCCTATGTACCACTGGATGAAGCCTTGTCACGTGTAGTCATTGATTTTTCAGGCCGACCCGGTCTGGAGTATAACGTCACGTTCGAACGTGCCAGCATCGGCGATTTTGACGTTGATCTATTCCATGAGTTTTTTCAGGGTTTCATCAATCACGCTAATGTGACTTTGCATATCGATAATTTAACGGGTGATAATGCACACCATATTGCAGAAACGATTTTTAAGGCATTCGGCCGCGCAGTACGCATGGCATTAACCGCTGACCCAAGGATGCAAGGTGTGATGCCCAGCACCAAGGGCAGCCTGTAGTAGACTGCTATTTATTTTAAAGAAAGTTTGATGTTTAATTGTTTTTAATATGATTTTTAATTTTTCATTTTTTATCTCCATGGATGGAGTGTATGCTGAGAATCGTCTGGAACGATTCCAGTACATTTTTCATTTGACCGGGCACCGGTCATGAGCTCAGTTATAGCCGTCGTTGATTACGGCATGGGTAATTTACGTTCAGTTTCCAAAGCACTGGAACACGTGGTTGCTGACAATCAGCGCGTGCTGGTCAGTTCTAATAGTGATGAAATCGCTAATGCTGAGCGAATCGTGTTTCCCGGTCAGGGTGCGGCGCGTGACTGCATGGCGCAGTTAAAAAATCTGAAACTGGACGAAGTGGTTTTGCAGGCCGCCAGCGAAAAACCGTTCCTTGGTATTTGCATGGGCATGCAGGTATTAATGGCGCACAGCGAAGAAAATCAGGGCATCAACTGCATGAACCTGTATGCCGGTGATGTGCGTGCCTTTGCGGATGAAACATTGCGCTCACAAATGCAAGGCCTGAAAATTCCGCACATGGGCTGGAATAACGTTTCTCACCGGCAGGCCCACCCGTTGTGGCAGGGTATCGAGGACAATAAGCGATTTTATTTTGTACACAGTAATTATGTTGAACCTGACGATAAGAGCTTAATTGCAGGTACAACAGACTATGGTATCGAGTTTGCTTCTGTGATTGCCAGGGATAATGTATTTGCTGCGCAGTTTCATCCTGAAAAAAGTGCGCACGATGGTTTACAATTACTCAGGAACTTTTGCCGCTGGGACGGTAAAGTATAATCAGCGTTGCCTTAAAATAAGAGACTGGACATGTTATTAATACCTGCAATAGATTTAAAAGATGGACACTGTGTACGCCTGCGCCAGGGCGATATGAATGATAGCACCGTGTTTTCCGAAGATCCTGTGGCGATGGCAGGGCAATGGGTAGCGGCCGGGGCGCGGCGACTGCATATTGTTGACCTCGATGGTGCCTTTGCCGGTAAACCTAAAAATGCCGACGTGATACATGATATTGCTTCTGCTTACCCGGATTTAAAAATTCAACTGGGTGGTGGTATTCGCGATGAAGATACCATTGCCGGATACCTGGATGCCGGGGTGAATTATTTAATCGTTGGTACCAAAGCGGTGAATGAACCGCATTTTATTGCTGAAGTCTGTGCAGAATTTCCTACCCATATCATTGTCGGCCTGGATGCAAAAGATGGCAAAGTTGCCATAGAGGGCTGGTCGAAACTGTCCAAACACGATGTTATCGATATGGCAAAACGCTTTGAAGATGATGGTGTTGAAGCGATTGTGTACACCGATATTTCGCGTGATGGCATGATGCAGGGTGTAAACGTAGAAGCCACTGTAAAAATGGCACAGGCAATCAGAATCCCGGTCATTGCTTCCGGCGGTATTACCTCGATGGACGATATCAAAGCCCTGAGTGCTGTTGCTGATGAAGGCATCATGGGTGCGATTACCGGTCGTGCCATTTACGAAGGCACTATTGATTTAGCCGAAGCGCAGGCCTGGCTGGATCGGCAGTAGTTGCCAATTTATTTGTGGTACAGATTATTTAAAAGAAATATTACCGCAGAGGCGCGGAGACGCAGAGGTAAGTTAGTTTTCTGCGCCGCAGGCGCAAGAAAGTAAAAAAATGTTTTTCTCCGCGTCTCTGCGCCTCTGCGGTGAAAAGCTTTTTCAAGATATATAAACGAAGTTAAATAATGGCACTAGCGAAAAGAATTATTCCCTGTCTCGATGTTGATAACGGCCGCGTGGTTAAGGGCGTGCAGTTTGTTGATATCCGTGATGCCGGCAACCCGGTCGATGTTGCCCGGCGTTATGATGAGGAAGGTGCAGACGAGATAACCTTTCTGGATATCACCGCAAGCTCTGATGACCGTGAAACCATTGTGCATGTTGTCGAAGAAGTTGCCAATGAAGTATTTATTCCGTTAACGGTAGGCGGCGGTATTCGCACGGTAGATGATGTGCGTCGAATGTTAAATGCCGGTGCCGATAAGGTGGCGATAAATACCGCTGCCGTTTTTAACCCTGAATTTGTCCGTGAAGCGTCGGAAAAAGTCGGCTCGCAGTGTATCGTGGTGGCGATTGATGCCAAACAGGTCAGCGGCGAAGGCGAGCCGCTGCGCTGGGAAATATTTACCCATGGTGGTCGAAAACACACCGGTCTGGATGCCGTAGAATGGGCGAAGAAAATGGTCGATTATGGTGCCGGTGAAATTTTACTGACCAGCATGGACAGAGACGGCACGAAAATCGGCTTTGATTTGCCGTTAACACGGGCGATATCTGAAGCCGTTTCAGTGCCGGTAATCGCCTCGGGCGGCGTCGGCAATCTGGATCACCTGGCCGATGGTGTAACTGAAGGACTGGCCGATGCGGTGCTGGCTGCGAGTATTTTTCATTTTGCAGAATACACTATACATGAAGCAAAACAGCACATGGCAGATCGTGGCATAGAGATGCGTCTGTGATGAGCTGGTTAGATGAGATACGCTTTGATGAAAAAGGCCTGGTTCCGGCAATTACGCAGGATGCAGGCAGTGGCAAAATTTTGATGATGGCATGGATGAACCGTGAAGCATTACAGTTAACGGCAGAAAAAAAAGAAGCGGTGTACTGGTCACGTTCTCGAGGCAAGCTCTGGCATAAAGGAGAAGAATCGGGCCATACGCAGAAAATAGTGGATATACGTTTTGACTGCGATGAAGATGTGATTTTGCTAAAAGTTGAACAGTGTGGGGGTATTGCCTGTCATACTGGGCGTGAGAGCTGCTTTTATCGCCAGTTACAGGGTGATCAATGGGTTGAGGTTGAGCAGGTAATTAAAGACCCGAAGCAGATTTATTCGAAATAATGTGGTTGTAATGTAGAGACAAGGCATGCCTTGTCTCTACGCGGGTTACATGTGATGTTTTCGCATCAATCTGTGGTTATTACTGAAACGGATGAAAAGAATACCCTGTATTCAAGATTGTCTGTAGCATGGATGCTACAGTCAAGCCTACATGGACGTATTTACGGCGCATCTTGAATACAGGTATCCTTTTCATGCGTCTTGTTAGTAATTTATAAAATTGAGAGTTATGAGTAACAACGAAATACTGGCACAATTGAGCGAAATACTGGAGCAGCGTAAAGGCGCAGAGCCTGACTCATCTTATGTCGCAAGCCTGTATAATAAAGGTCTGGATGCTATCCTTAAAAAGGTGGGTGAAGAAGCCACGGAAACCGTAATGGCAGCCAAAGATGTTGCGCACGGTGGCGATATAGATAAACTGGTGTATGAAGTGGCGGATCTCTGGTTTCACACCATGATATTGCTGGCAGATCAGAATTCATCTGCCGACGATGTATTAAAAGAGCTGGCGCGCCGGTTTGGCGTGTCAGGCCATGATGAAAAAGCGGCAAGAAAGTAATTTAATTAATACGTCATTGCGAGATACGAAGCAATCTCATGATGATGACACTGGCGCCTGGGTAAATTGCTTCGTACCTCGCAACGGCGAGGTCGGCTAGACGAGCAGTCATCTGTTAGATAGGCTGATTGTCGATTTAAGATAAAGAGATTAAGAGAGTAAAGATTATGGGAATTAGTATTTGGCAATTATTGATTTTGCTGGCGGTTGTTATTTTGATTTTTGGTACTAAAAAATTAAAAAATATCGGTGGTGATTTGGGTGGCGCTATTAAAGGCTTTAAATCTGCTGTTAAAGAAGGTGATGCAGGTGATGATAAGGGGGCAAAGCAAAATAAGGTGGCACAGGGTTCAACTGAGGATTCTGCCGGTGATGCTACCAGGGATGCAGCCGGCGCCGAGTCTGTAAAAAAAGAAGATAAAGTTTAAATTTGCTTATATGCAGGTTAAAGCCTCAGGGTTTTAACCTGCACTGCTAATCATGTTGTCTATTCACGCGGTAATTCATGTTTGACGTTGGCTTCTGGGAAGTCCTGTTTATTCTGGTGTTGGCCCTGGTTATTATAGGACCGGAGCGCTTGCCCGGTGCTGCAAGAAAGGCCGGCTTTTTTGTCGGTAAAGCCAGACGTTATATCGAAGGCGTGCGCAGTGAAGTTGAATCGCAGATTGATGTAAATGAATTTAAACGCATGTTGCATAATCAGGAAGTGCAGATTAATGAGCTGCAGCAACAGGTAAAAGCGGGTGTTGACGAGGTAAAAGCCGACATGCCCGACCCGGTTTCAGCAACGGATATGTTAAACGACAGCTCATCGCTTTCTTTTGATGATGAGCATGACGTGATAGAAACATCGTCAGTGTCAGATGCGTCCTCAGATGATAAGTCAGAAACGGCGCAAACAGACTCAACTGCCAGCAAAGACACTATCTCAAAAGATACTGGCTCAAGTAAATAGATAAATGGCAGAGCAACAAACGCAAACGCAGCAGGAAGAGAAAGAACAGAGCCTGATGGATCACCTGATCGAATTGCGTGATCGTTTGTTGCACATGGTATTAGCCATTCTTATCGTTTTTATCTCGCTGTTTGCTTTCTCAGAAGATATTTTTACTATCGCCGCGCAGCCATTATTAAGCCTTATGCCCGAAGGCACCTCGATGATTGCCACCGGTGTGACCTCACCCTTTTTAGTGCCGTTTAAACTGGTACTGCTGTTATCGGTGTTATTAACTATTCCTTATTTACTGCATCAGCTCTGGGCATTTATAGCGCCGGGTTTATACCTGCATGAAAAACGCATGGCGACACCGCTGCTAATCTCCAGTGTGATTTTA
>Ga0164313_10003725_pt1 | contig 13572 bp, 9 predicted proteins | sample GuaBasSedimGuay4_FD_113735 | JGI IMG/M metagenome (GOLD analysis project Ga0164313, IMG submission 113735) | Subseafloor sediment microbial communities from Guaymas Basin, Gulf of California, Mexico - Guay4, Core 4569-4, 0-3 cm | ecosystem: Environmental > Aquatic > Marine > Hydrothermal vents >... | reverse complement strand
GAAGGATAAGGCAACATTGACAGGCAATAGAATTTGGGCTTATCGCTGTCTTCAGAGACTTCAAAACTTTTCGCCTGGTCCCAATAAGCCTGGACCTCGGCCTCAATTTTATTAAAATCGTAATCCATCGCAGCAGTGTACGGCGCTTTTATATACGCCTGATAGTAAGGAAGCGCGCGATTCTACCCTAAGCGGCCCTGTTCTCAAACCTTTACCACTTTTCGGCGGGTGTCGATGCCCTCGAGGCAGCAAACGAGGCGCCTTTTTTGCTATTTACCACTAATATTTCATGGTTTATTTAGGCAAAAGAAACTATAATGGATCATTAGAATATCTTATTAATTTAGTGAAAATAAAGGCATTCATTACTGATATGCTTTGCATTGACTGAATATAGATGCCTCCCAAAAGGGTTTACCCGCAGTGGCATCTCAGGGTTTTAAACCTGTTCTTAAAACCCGGGCGATAACACAGCGTTGATTTTTGCAAATGTTATCGTGCAGCAACAATCAGAACAGAGATATTTATTTGAAGGTGTAAAACATGACAAATTTGATGAAATTATTTGCCAGCCTGGTGCTGGTATTCGGCTTGGTAGCCACAAGTAGCGCAGCCAGCGTCCTCTCCATTGATGATGGCTTTAAGGTGTATCAATCCGATACCGATACCGACGAGACAACTGATGGCGAAGAAAAAAAGAAAGTAGAAGGTGAAGAAGAAGAACCTGACTGCTAAACCCGGTTATGCCAATAGACATAAACTAAATAATAATAACGTCGCATAACCACTCTATTCTCTACTGCCGGCAATGTCCGACAATAGAAATAAATGCTTGCCCTCCCTGGGCAAGTATAATTTTTTAAATCCAAATTATTCAAAGAGGAAATTATAAAATGATCAACACAAACAAAATTTTACTGGGCCTTTCATTTGCCGCCCTGCTGGCCACATCTGGCGCCGCCAGCGCTGCAGACAAACCTGTTGGCATTGGTTCCGGCGATCAGATGAGCGCTGACTTCATGGTTGATGGCACCAAGATGAGCATCACCCGTAACCAGGACAACAACAACACCATCGACGAAAAATTCGTTAAGACCTCACGCCCCTGCCCACCTTTCTGCATCCAGCCAGCTGTTTTAGCGCCGGGCGTTGAAACCATCGCAGAACTGGAAATGATCACATACATCCAGTCCATGCACAACGGCGACCCTGTCATTGTTCAGGATTCACGTACCGAAGATTGGCACGCACGCGGCCATATCCCCGGCACTGTTAGCATTCCATGGACCCTGCTGGCGACTAAAGCAGGTGCAACGATCATTGATATCTCAGAAATCATGGTCGAGCAATTTGGCGTAAAAGAAGTTGAAGGCATCTTCGATTTCAGCGATGCAAAAACATTGGTCATGTACTGCAACGGCATGTGGTGTGGTCAATCACCTGCGTCTATCATAACGCTGCTGAGCTTTGGTTACCCTGCCCATAAAATCAAGTGGTACCGTGGTGGCATGCAGGACTGGGAAGTTCTGGGCCTGTCTACGGTTATGTAAGTACAAGCTACAACTCGTAAAAAGCCGCGGCATTGCCGCGGCTTTTTTTGTTTAACCCGGGGACAGTATACTTAATTCAATTGAATTAAGTATACTGTCCCCGCGGATTAGCCAATATGCGCCCGCTGTCGCTTATTCGCCGACATGGCTCTTTTCCCTTTGTTGGACTGCGAACGAGATGCCAGCAAACATTGGGGCAAGCCCTTAATGCCACTGCGTTCATAATCAGCCCTCAAACAGGCTTTTGCTGAGTCCTTATCGAGCTCGAATTCTGTTGTCAGCGCATCAAACAACAAGTCAAACATCCGCTTCAGGCTAATTTTATGGGTCTGCCCGGTAGTCATATATAACCACTCACTCAAGCGCATAAATTGATCAAAGGGCGAATCACCCAGCACCCGGGCCAAACTCTCTTTAAATCGACCGGAATTAGCCACAATATCCCAGTAACGCGCCATGCGCCGCAGTTTTTGCATTTCCTCGAAACTCACATCCCGTGTCGACAAAATATCGTACGGGGGATTGGGGTTAAAAATCAGTTTATATTCAGCCTCGTGTTGCGCCATGGGCATCCCGCGCAAACGTTTTAATATCCCCAACTGAATTTCATCCGGCCCCAGGGCAACCAGCTTGTTGAAACTATTCGCCATACTTCCCATGCCCTCGCCGGGCAAACCGAAGATAAGGTCTGTATGAATATGTGCCGGACTGTGTTGACATAACCAGTCCAGGTTCTGTTCTGTACGCAAGTTGTCCTGCTTACGTTGAATAATCGCCTGAACCTCGGGATTAAATGTTTGCACCCCGACTTCAAATTGCAGGCTTCCGGGCGGAAACTGTGTAATCATGGCTTTGAGTGATTCCGGCAGGCGATCGGGAATCACCTCAAAATGGACGAAAATATCGTTCTGCTGTGGGTCGGATTGCATGCGATCGAGAAAAAACTGCATGATCGGCAGACTGACCTTTGTGCTCAAATTGAAGGTTCGATCTACGAATTTAAAATGCCGCGCGCCCCGCTGATAAAGCCCATCCATCTGCTGTAAAAAAGCCTCCAGCACAAACGGTTTAGCCGTTCTATCCAGTGCTGACAAACAAAACTCACATTTAAACGGGCAGCCACGAGAAGCCTCGACATACAAAATCCGATGCTTTAGATCCTCATCTGAATACAGATAATACGGCAGTTTGATTTCATCCAGCGTGAGTGCTGGAGAGTAACCGGGCGTTGCACCATCGAGCAACGCCTTACATAAGGTATAAAACTCACCTTCCGCGGGACCACTCAACACGTAGTCCGCCAGACGACAGATTTCTTGCTCATCCTGCTCGTAGCTAACCTCAGGCCCACCCAGCACAAGTTTAACCTGTGGCGCGATTTTCTTAATCAGCGCTGCGGTCTCCAGGCACTGCTGCACGTTCCATATATAAACGCCAAGGCCCACAATCTCCGGCTGGTACGACAAAATCCGCTCAGCAATATCCAACGGGCGCTGCTCCAGGGTGAATTCACATATTGTGGTGCTCGCCTCAAGCTCGTTCAAATTTGCCTTGAGATAGCGCAAGCCAAACGCCGCATGAATGTAACGCGCGTTCAGTGTCGCCAGAATAATGTCGGAACTCATGCTGTATGTACTAAGTTATAAGTAGGATGTAAAAGCCGCAATCAACAGGTATGGTAATCTCGCTTGTTTTCCGATGCTTACGCAGGCTAATTTAATTACACTATTTTCTGCAAAACGTTGCGCCTACGACGAGCAAAGCGTAAACTTGCATCAATTGTAGTGCTTGAGCGGTTGTATAAAGAGGATCGCAAGGGTAACAAGCTTTTTAGACATTATAACTCATTGGTTTTTGGGAGAAAACAAACATGCGTCAGGCAAAATATAAATTATTAAAACTTTCCACGCTCGCAATTGCAATTGCGGTAACAGGTGGTTGTGTTACAGCGAAAACAAATCCGGGCGACGAAGAAGCCATGGCTGCACCTGCTCCCGAAAAGAAAGTCGCAGCAGCTGCACCAATGAAAGACAGTAAAGTGACCAGCTATACGGTTGCTAAAGGTGATCACCTCTGGGGCATCTCAGAAATGGGTGATATCTACGGCACTCCCTACAACTGGCCTTTGATTTATAAATCGAATGCCAATCAGATCAATGACGCTGACCTGATTTTCCCGGGTCAGGAACTGGATATTCCTCGGAACTCTAGCCAGGGTGAAATCGACGCAGCTGTAATGCACGCCAAAACACGTGGCGCATGGTCACTTGGCCCAACTGAGGCAAGTGATACCTCATATATCAGCGGTTAAACTCGAAAGACATTACTCCGAATTTTCACCGGAGAAAACAAAAAGCAGCGCGTTTGCGCTGCTTTTTTTGTGCCTGATACAAACACGCGTCAGAAGCGAGGCGAGTTGTTAGCCAACCAGCTTAGTTAAATTCAGCTCCAGAATGCCTTCTGCGCCTGCAGCCTTTAGCAGTGGAATCAATTCTCGTGTTTGTATGCGATTAACCACGGTTTCAACCGCCACCCAGTCATCACCGTGCAAACGATTGATGGTCGGGGCATGTAAACTCGGCAATACACCCACGATCTGATCAATCTTATCGACAGGTGCATTGAGCTTAAGCAATACTTTTTCTCGCGCCGCCATGGCACTTTCCAGCATCAGGGCGATATTCTCGATTTTTTTGCGCTTCCAGGGATCCTGCATCGCCTGCTTATTGGCGACAAATACCGTATGCGTGTGCAATAAGTCTTCCACAATACGCAAGCCATGCGCACGAATTGTAGTCCCGGTTTCTGTGATTTCCACCGCCGCATCGGCCAGGCCCTCGACCACCTTGGCTTCGGTAGCGCCCCATGAATGTTGAACCGTGGCCTGGACACCGTGTTCCTTAAGATGCCGCTCAGTGAACCCCGTCAGCTCTGTCGCGACTGTTTTGCCCGTCAAATCCTGAATAGATTGAATGGGTGAATCATTCTTAACGATCAGCACCCAGCGGCATCCCTGGTCGGAGGCTTTGGAATAATGCAAACCACAAATTTCTTCAACATCAGAACCAAACTCGACGATCCAGTCCTGACCGGTCAGGCCGCAATCGAGTACACCGCTCTCAACATACGCCCCTAGCTCTTTTGCTTTCACCAGTTTACAGGACAGTGTTTCATCATTAACCGTTGGAAAATAGTGCCGTGAACGCACGCTTATATTCCAACCCGCCTGGTCGAACAATTTGAGGGTCGATGCTTCCAGGCTTCCCTTAGGTAGGCCCAGTTTTAGTTTTGTTTCCATGAGGTTTGCGTTATCGAATTTGGACCGCGATTATACCCAATCGGCCTGGAGTTGTAGAGAACCGGGTATAATCCTCTTGAATACTATTGAATTACCCCCATCTGCGTTATATCTCGCCGAATTGCCGCTGCTTTTCTGGCACATGAACAGCGCTTACGTTATAGTAACGCGCTTTTTCATTTTTTGACGCACAACTGTGCATAATTTAAGAGGTTGTTGAATGGCTGAAAAGAATACCGGCGTTAAGGGCAAAAAAACCACCAGGTCTACTGCGGCTGTTAAAGCAGTAGGCAAGAAAAAACTTAGCGCTAAAAAAGACGATCAACCCAAGCAGCCGAAGGCGTCTGAAAAATCTGCAATGAAGCAGATGATTCTGAAGGGCAAGGCACAGGGCTTTTTAACCTACGCAGAGATCAACGATCACCTGCCCGAAGACATGCACGACACCGACCAGATCGAAGCGGTCGTCAAGATGATCAACGATATGGGCATCGAAGTATTCGATAAAGTACCGGATGCCGATGAGCTGCTACTCAAAACCGACAACCCGGAAGACGAAGAAGTTGTCGAAGAAGCCGAAGCCGTACTCAAAACCGCGGTAGAAAGTGAGTTTGGTCGAACCACCGACCCCGTGCGCATGTATATGCGCGAAATGGGTACCGTCGAACTGCTCACGCGTGAGGATGAAATTCGTCTGGCAAAGCGTATTGAAGCGGGCTTAAAGCAACGCAACGAGGCCGTCTCAAACTGCCCGCGCGTGATCGAAGAAGTCATCAATATCGTCGACAAAATTAAAGTTCAAGAAATGAAATTGACCGACTTCCTGGTCGATTTTATCGACCCCAACGAAGTTGTACCCGATATTATTCTTCCGCCTCAACCGAGTGAAAATGACGATGAAGAAGTCGATACCGGCCCGGACCCCGAAGAAGCAAACCGTCGCTTCAAGAAAGTTCGTACTCTGTATCGTAATTACCTGAAAATCGTAGAGACCGACAGCAACGTATCTGAGAAGGCGCAAGGGCAGCTGAAAAAGATTGCCGATGAGCTGATGATGCTCAAGATCACACCCGTACAGATTGAAAAACTCAACGATATCATGCGCGGTTCGCTGGATAAAATTCGTAAACTGGAGCGAAAAATTGCCGGTATTTGTATTTCTAAATGCAGCATCCCACGCGCCACATTTACCCAGTACTTCATCGGTAACGAGACCACTGAAGCCTGGTTGGTAAACTTGATTGAGGTATCATCGCCTGAGCAGATTAAAAGCCTGCAACAGTTCAGTGATCACCTGAACCTGCATACCCGTCAGATGCGCAACATCGAAATCACGATGGGTCTACCGCTACCAACACTCAAGGATATTGCGCGTCGCATGTCCATCGGTGAAGCTAAAGCTCGCCGAGCGAAGAAGGAAATGGTTGAAGCCAACCTACGCCTGGTAATCTCGATTGCCAAAAAATATACCAATCGTGGCCTGCAGTTTCTAGATTTAATCCAGGAAGGAAATATCGGCCTAATGAAGGCGGTAGACAAATTTGAGTATCGCCGTGGTTACAAGTTTTCAACCTACGCCACCTGGTGGATTCGCCAGGCGATCACGCGCTCCATCGCGGATCAGGCACGCACCATTCGTATCCCGGTGCACATGATTGAAACGATTAATAAACTCAATCGTATGTCTCGCCAGATCATGCAGGAAAAAGGCCGTGAAGCCACGCCTGAAGAATTGGCCGAACTGATGGAAATGCCCGAGGATAAAGTACGTAAAGTACTGAAAATTGCCAAAGAGCCTATTTCTATGGAAACCCCGGTTGGTGACGATGACGATTCACACCTGGGTGATTTTATTGAAGACAAAAATATTACTGCCCCCGATGAGTTTGCAACCAATATCGGCCTGCGTGACGCGACCAAGGAAATCCTTAGCACGCTCACCGAGCGAGAGGCGAAGGTTCTGCAAATGCGTTTCGGTATCAGCATGAATACCGATCACACCCTCGAAGAAGTCGGCAAACAGTTTGACGTTACACGTGAGCGTATTCGCCAGATCGAAGCCAAGGCACTCAGGAAACTACGCCATCCGAGTCGCTCTGAATTGCTGAAAAACTTTCTAGAAAACTAAATCGAAATGTTTACCGCAGACACTGCTCTGCGGTAACATCCGGTCACCTCAAAATCGGCGTTACCCTCAGACACGCGCACCCGCGCAGATAAGCCAACCGTATCTATACGGGCCTGTAGCTCAGCTGGTTAGAGCAGTGGACTCATAATTTTCGGTTCCCTGACTTACCGACAGAAATGTCCTCCCATTCCTTTGATTTTGTTGTATTACCTTATGTTTTCTTAAAAGGCTAAGCTTCTATTTAGCCTCTAGATGAAGAATGTTCGTTCAGTAACGGACGCGTTTCTAACCATAGAGCTTTCTTGAATACAGTGCCTATACGTATTACAATGAACGCATGTACTGCAAATTAATTACGGAAGTGTTATGGCCTCACTTAGACTCGACAAAGAACTAGAAACTCGACTGGATCACCTGGCTGAAATAACAGGGCGAACCAAGACTTTTTATATCAAGCAACTCATCGAAGATCATATTGGTGAGTTAGAGGATCGCTATATTGCGGAATATCGGCTTGAAAACCCTTCTGACCACTTATCCGGTAAAAACATGAGGCAGGAACTTGGCCTGGACAATTAGGTATGACCGTAGGGTTTTAAAAGACATGAAAAAGCTGGATAAAACTGTCCAACTTCAGGTGCTTAATTATTTTGACGACCGGATCGCACTTTCTGATGACCCGCGCAGTTTTGGCAAACCCCTCAAGTCCACTTTTTCCGGTTTATGGCGTTACCGCATAGGTAATTACCGCGCTATTTGTCGTATTGAGGATGAAAAGCTTGTGATCCTGGTCGTGCGTATCGCACACCGTAGCAAAGTGTACGACTAAATAACCCCAGACCCTGATAAACACTTAGGAATTCGCTGTAATGCCGCAAACCAACCATCGGGGTGTTGGGCTAGCGATGAAAATGCCCTGTCATCAAACATGCGAGCCAGTAACGCCTTCATTGCCACCATCGCCATCAAAACGTTACGACACTTGTTTCCAGAAACGTAAAGCACTTCAAAGTTGTGAACGAGTTGAAACTTAAGACTTTCAGGCTATGGCTTACACAATAAACTATCTCACTCGGGCTCGTAGACCCTAAATCAGTATGCGCCCGCCAACCCCGCCTGGTAACAACAAAATCGCCAATACTCAAAGCGACGCTAACAAAGAAATCAAAACCATCAATCAGAGAATTTCTGTACTTGAGCAGGAACGCGAAGTATTGATAGCAAAACGCGATTCGCTGGTAAGACAATTTTCACTCCAGCAAGACATCTCTCCACAAACACCTGTCTCGCTATCGAAGAACCAGAAGATTGAGCTATTTAAACAGCTCTTCAAAGGCCGATCTGACGTATTTGCGGGTCGTTGGGAGAATTCGAAAGGCCGAAGTGGGTATTCTGTTGCCTGCCATAATGAGTGGGTACCTGGCACTTGCAACAAACCCAGTATCAAGTGTAATGAGTGCCTCTACCGGAAATATAAGGCACTTGATGATCAAGCAGTCTATGCTCATTTAATCGGCAAACAGATTGTAGGTTTATACCCACTGCTTACTGATAATACTTGTCATTTATTAGCAATAGATTTTGACAAGGCTGATTGGCGGGACGCTGTAAAAGCAATGGCTCGAGTTTGCCTGCAATTAAGTATTCCGTACGCTACCGAGATTTCGCGCTCTGGTAACGGCGCGCACCTCTGGATATTCTTTTCTGAAGCAGTACAAGCTAGAGATGTCAGATTGCTGGGGTTTGCCCTGCTAGATAAGGCGATGGAAATCTATCCTGACCTATCGTTCGAGTCCTACGACCGTTTATTCCCCAACCAGGACTTCATGCCGGAAGGCGGCTTTGGCAACCTGATCGCTCTTCCACTTCAATATCAGGCCAGACAGCAGGCTAACAGTCAGTTCGTTGACCGGGAGCTACTACCTTATACTGATCAGTGGCTTTTTTTAGCGCAAATGCAAACACTTTCGTCTAAACAACTGGGTGACTTCCTTGAAGAATTAACACCTGATTACCAGCATACCCTGGGGCAGAGAGTGCCTGATACACGCCCTCCCTGGGAGCAGGGAACCAGGGCAATGCCTATTAAAATCGATAATTGCCCAAAGCAGATCACACTTGTATTAGCTAATCACATATATATCAAGATAGATGAAATCCCATCACTATTGACCGCCAGGTTGAAGCGGCTAGGGAGCTTCTCCAACCCGGTATTTTTTAAAACTCAGGCAATGAGATTCTCAACCCATGGAATTCCAAGGTACATCACCTGTGCTCGAATAGAGCAAGGATACCTGTTTTTACCACGAGGTTGCTTCGATGAAGTTATAAAACTTCTGAAAGAACAAAACATCACAGCTGAAATCGATGACAAGCGCGAACCAGGAGAAAACCTGAAGCGTCTAAAGTTTCTAGGCAAATTGCGAAAGGATCAATCAAAAGCAGTGAACGTGATGACCCAGCACAATACCGGTGTTTTGCATGCACCCACCGCATTCGGAAAAACAGTAGTTGCAATTCAAATCATAGCAAAACGCAAAACAAACACCTTGATTCTTACACACAACTTGCAACTTCTTGAACAATGGCAAGAACGCTTGAAATCTTTCCTGCCTGATACCGAAATTGGTACTATCCGCGGGGGCAGGAAGAAACCAACTGGTCAAATAGATATTGCCACCTACCAGAGCCTCATTAACAGGAAAGACAATTCTATCGACGCACTTGTGCAGGACTACGGTCAAATTATTATAGACGAGTGCCATCACCTCTCTGCACCTGGATTCGAAATGGTGCTCAATGACGTTCGCGCAAAATATGTTCTGGGGCTAACCGCGACACCTGAACGACAGGATGGCCACCAGAAAATTATTTTTATGACAGCGGGCCCTATTCGCCACAAAGTTAAGGCAACTCATTCAGAAAAATTTGAACAACAGGTGATAGTAACTCAGGTTAATGAGCGGCCCCCAATCGAACTAATAAATCCTGAACAAAGACCCCATATTAGCGATGTGTACCGCTGGCTTGTAGAGAACAACAAACGCACCAGGACAATTACGGATGATGTCATTGCAAATATTAGCGAAGGAAAACACCCATTAGTTTTGACTGAGCGGCGAAAACATGCAGAGATTATTAATCAGCTTCTTGTTGATAGGAATATTCAGACGGTCATTCTCAGAGGCGCAATGAGAGCCAAAGAACGTAAAGCGGCTAGCGAACAGTTAAACAATGCTCAAGTAATCGTTGCGACAGGAAAATATATTGGCGAAGGCTTTGACCTGCCAAGGCTGGATACCCTGTTTCTCGCCATGCCCATCGCCTGGAGGGGATTACTGGCACAATACGCGGGCAGGATACATCGGGAGTCTGCCGGTAAGGAGCGAGTTACAATTTTCGACTATGTTGATGCCTCGATACCCATGCTACAGCGCATGTACAATAAACGGGCAAAAGGCTATAAAGCTATGGGCTACCAAATAGTGTTACTCGAAAAAGAGATTTCGCCAAATGCTGGAAAAATTACAAATAGTCAGCGCTCAATAATTCTTTAACAAGGGATGTGAATGACCACGACAGCCTCGATCAGCGTATACTTCCTCAGTTATTTGATGTGCAGACAAACCGTAAGCCCCGATCAACTGTGTACTGATCGGGCGCTTACCTTGAGTACGATGTGGAATCTGTTAGAAAAATGGTCATAAAAGCGGCTCAGGGGTTGGTAGACGTACCCGAACTCGCCGAATACTTACGATCTTTGTGGTACTTAGTCAGCCCCATAAAAACCAGGCATGGCATTGAACAATGAAGATAGATCAAATTTACTGCGGAATTACAATATGGCGGGTAGAAATAACGGCTGAGTGCGGTTACCCTTCGCCACCCAAATTCACAATGTTCAGCGGAAAATGCCACGCCCGATGATCTATTCGTACAATGATCTAAAGCGAGCCTTTGATTCAAACATTCTTGAGCGGGCGGCCAGTCAGCGGATAAAAGTCCGCATTCACGCGAATATCCAGAGAGAAAGCGAGGTGATAAGTGGGCTGGTACCCAATAACAGGGCAAAGCCCTGGCGTAGTTATGTGCGCATCATGACCCTGCTTGATAGTACACTTGATTTTCGCGGAGAATGCAGTTGCCGGAAAAGGAATTGTGTACATGTTGTGATGTTGTTGCTCGAAGCGCTGGACGACATTCCCGCCACATCGGAACCATCCCCCACGGACACCGCAAAAAGGCCTGCGCCAAAAAAGAAAAGTAATTTACACCTGCTGTACATAATGCGTAAAGGCAGAATCAGCCATCATTTTGACTTGCAGTTATTTACTGCGCGCCTGCTTGATTCCGGCGAGCTTGGGCGTACTACCCCGTATTCCCCGCCTGTGCGCCAACTAAGAAACCCGCCGCGTTTTTTAACAAAATTCGATCTTGAGCTATTCAGAAACCTGAATGAAGCTGGCGCGGATGCCTCAAGCCAACCCTTCAAGTTGTATTCTGATTTCTCGCAGGATTTATTCTGTAAAGTGCTCGAAACCGGTTATTGTTTCTACCCGCGCCCGACACACCCGGCGCTTGGAACAGGCGGTGTCAGGCTGGTTACGGCTTGCTGGGAATACGATGAGTCCGGCAATCAGGCACTGTCTTTGAAATGCACGCCGGCCGCTGAACTGTTTATGCTCGCGGATGCGCTCTGGTATGTGGATATGTCTACGGGGCGCTGCGGTGAAACATGTGGCGACCTTGATATCAAAATAATCAAAAATCTGCTTCTCGCCGGGCCGATTTCTCCTGAACAAGTGCCGAAACTCGAGCATGAACTGCAATTGCAGTGCGCCGGGCTACCGTCTCTAAAGCGCCTGGAAGTGGTAGCAATCCCGATCTCCACGCCCACTCCCAGGATCACAATTTCACGGGATAAGCGTGCGAACTTGCGGGTTCAATTGCAGTTTGAATACCAGGGGGTACGACTATCAGATTCTTCACGCACCCGTCAGATGAAAGGGGGCCGGGTTTTTGATATTAGCCACGATCGCGCCTTTGAAACGAGTTGCCGCAAAAAGCTGATCAAATATGGCCTTCAAGTAATCCCCAGCCAGCCAGATAGCTTTGAGCTGCTTGATGATATGCAAAAAGACCATTGGTTCATGCTCATTGGTGCGGCGGAACTGCGGCAGAAAGGCTGGCAGCTTGAATTTTCGCCTGAATTGGGTGTCCAGTTTATTGAGTCCGGGGCCTGGAGTGCGCAATTGAAGCCACACGATGAAAACAATCACTGGTTCACGCTGGATCTAGGAATCACTGTCGAAGGCGAAACAATCAGCCTGTTACCGGTGCTTGTCAATCTGTTGGCTCATCTGCCCGGGGCATTTCCCCGAAGCGGCGTGCAGATGCTGGCCGACGATTCATCAATCAACGTGCCGTTGCCCGATGGTCGATTGATGCCCCTTCCCCTGCGGCGCTTACGCCCTGTACTTGACAGTCTGCTAGAATTTATTGAACAACACGCACTGAACGATGATGGCAGCATCAGTCTGAACCGCTACCAGGGCGCTCAAATTAATGGGTTGGGTGAGTGCGTGCAATGGCAGGGAGACAAAGAACTGATTGGCATGACCAAACGCTTGCGCGACATCAAAACCGTTCCGGCGGTCGACCCGCCTGAGAACCTTCGAGCCAGCCTGAGGCCCTATCAGCAAACCGGACTTGATTGGTTGCAATTCTTAGGCGCGTTCGGTTTTTCCGGCATATTGGCAGACGATATGGGGCTCGGGAAAACCCTGCAGACCCTGGCGCATGTTCAGCTGGAGAAAAACCACGCTCGCCTGGATCGACCCTGTCTGGTGGTTGCGCCGACCAGTTTGTTATTCAACTGGCGACGGGAAGCTGAAAAATTCACGCCTCAATTACGCGTATTAACGCTATACGGGCCCCAGCGACACCGGCTTTTTAGTAAAATACCAGAATATGATCTCGTTCTGACCAGCTACGCATTGCTGGCACGCGATGAGGATAAGCACCCCGCCTATCATCTAATGGTTCTGGATGAAGCGCAGGCGATCAAGAATCCGGCAGCAAAGTCTGGTCAGGCGGCTCGCAGAATCGATACGCGACACCGCTTATGCCTGACCGGAACCCCAATGGAGAACCATCTGGGGGAACTCTGGTCATTATTTGATTTTTTGATGCCGGGGTTTTTAGGAACTCGGCGAGGCTTTGAAGCTTTTTTTCGGCGCCCAATCGAAAAATTCAACAACGCGGAGCGAAGCGAGTACCTGGCACGCCGGGTAAAACCATTTTTGTTGCGCCGAAGCAAAGAAGTGGTGATGAAGGAGTTGCCATCGTGCAGTGAGATTCTGCATAATATTGAGTTGCAGGGTGATCAGCGACAACTGTATGAAAGCATCCGCCTACCGTTGCAAAAACAAATCCAGGCGCTTATTCGAAAAAAGGGCCTGGCGGGAAATCATATAATGGTGCTCGATGCTTTGTTGAAACTACGCCAGGTCTGCTGTGATCCACGCCTGGTCAAGCTTGAAGCGGCGGCAGGTATTGAGCGATCTGCCAAGCTAGATTTACTGGTCGAACTGCTT
>Ga0164313_10003723_pt1 | contig 13576 bp, 11 predicted proteins | sample GuaBasSedimGuay4_FD_113735 | JGI IMG/M metagenome (GOLD analysis project Ga0164313, IMG submission 113735) | Subseafloor sediment microbial communities from Guaymas Basin, Gulf of California, Mexico - Guay4, Core 4569-4, 0-3 cm | ecosystem: Environmental > Aquatic > Marine > Hydrothermal vents... | reverse complement strand
GTGAGCGGGTGCCTCTGCTGGCGCAAATGCTCGCGGAGGCGGCATCGGCCAGCGATACCTCGGCATTCAAATCATTCAAGCTGGAATCCGATGATCAGTGGCGGGAATATAAAATTGGTGCCTGGCTACACGACTGCGGAAAGATAACCACGCCAGAACATATTGTTGATAAAGGCAGCAAGCTTGAAGTTATCTACAACCGCATCCACGAGGTGCGCATGCGTTTTGAGGTGCTGCATCGCGATGCCGAGATCGACTACTGGAAATTACTGGCCGAAAACCCGGAACAACGTGAAGCATTGACTCAGGAACTGAAAGTGCGGCAGGCCAGTCTTCAGGATGATTACAAATTTGTCGCCAGTTGTAATGTTGGTGGTGAATTTCTCGATCCGGAGAAACAGGAGAGGCTGCGCAGCATTGGCAGCAAAATCTGGCATCGCTATTTTGATGACCGACTGGGACTTTCCCCTGTGGAAGAGCTGCGATTACAGGGCGAGCCAGAAAATCTGCCAGCGGAGGAGAAGCTTCTCGCCGATAAGCCCGAGCATATTATTGAAAGGACCCGATCCACCGATTATCCAGCGGAGCTGGGTATCAATATGGACATTCCCGAGCATCTGTACAATCAGGGTGAAATTTACAACTTGTCCATATCCCGTGGAACATTGACCGTGGAAGATCGATTTAAAATCAATGAGCATATGATCAGCACTATCAAAATGCTAGATAGCTTGCCTTTTCCTCCCGAGCTGCAGAATGTGCCGCGTTACGCATCAACTCACCACGAAACCATGGGCGGCAACGGCTACCCAAGAAAATTACCTGGCGATCAGCTAAGTATTCCAGAGCGCATACTGGCGGTGGCTGATATTTTTGAAGCGCTCACCGCTTCAGACAGACCTTATAAGAAAGCCAAAACCGTCAGCGTGGCGATAGACATACTCCACAAGATGGCGCTGGACAATCATATTGATAAAGATTGCTTTAGTTTGTTTATTCGCACCGGCGTTTACTTAAAGTATGCGGAACAATGCCTGCAGCCAGAGCAGATAGATAAGGTCGACATTAGGGCACTTCTAAAAATGCATTAAATTTGGCTTCAATTTCTGAGCATTGTATGGCGTCAGAGTATAAATCAACCATGACTATCTGTTTTCGGTCGATGCTTTTGCTGCAGTTTTAACCATGAGTTTTCTGACCCCATACAAATCGACCCCATACAAACCAGGAGGTTGTTATGACGAGGAGAACATTCTGGAGTAATATCCTGTCCCAGGGAGTCTACTGATATGCTTCATGTGTTCTCTGGATTCATGGTTTCTATTTTCTTTGTCTTACTGACAACGCCTTCACTGGCTGTTTCCCAGCCAGCGGCTTGCGGCAGCCCCTTTTTTAATGATTTGGCCCAATATTTAGGCTTGTCAGAGCATCAAACTAGATTGGAGCAGGGCGATGTAGTTCATACCGCTTTACTTACTGATGAGCAATTGCCCGAGGAAATTGTTGCTGTTGGGGCAATGCTTTTGGTCAGAGGTGTTGCACCTCGCACGGTAATTAATGGGTTTATGGCCGACGAAACATTCAGGAAAGTGCATGAGGTCGAGCGCTATCAAGCCTTAAGTGAATCAGAGCAAGAGGCATTTACGTTTGGCCAGTTGACTGTCGAGCCAGAGTCAGACCTGGCACGAGCTTTTCGAAATCCTGGCCGTAATTTTAACCTCAGTCTTCTGGAATCAGCGAACCTGAAGGCCGTTAATGTTAAAGGCAAACAGGGTGTTTTGGGGGCTGAGCAGGTATGGCGTAATATTTTGGAGAATAGATTAGAGTCTTTTATAGGGAGTGGTGTAAGAGGAATCAAGCCCTATTTCGATTCACATGGCAAGGAGGTTTCACCGGCGAAGGAATTAACATCGGCGATTGAATCTTTTTCATTTCTGGAAAACCAGTTCCCATTGTTTGTTGGTGGATTATTAGCTCCATCATCAGCACCTGAACCCGAGTTTGATCAACAGTATTTCTGGCTAGAGACCGAATTCGATAATCAGAATCTTTGGGCTCTTAGTTCCGAATTACGCCTGTTGCAAAAAGAGAGCGCCCTGGCGTCGGATTTGCACTTTTATGCTTCACGCGGGTACTTCTCAATGTTGACCATTATTGGTGTCGTGCCCTACTGTGATCATTCGTTAGCCTTTGCTGTCAACCATACTTATACAGACGCAGTGCTCGGGTTTGCTGCCGGATTTAAACGACGGGTGGGAAGAAAGCGTGTGGCAGAAGCACTTTCTCTTCATCTGGAAACGGTTCGCTTGCAGCTTGAATAATGAATTAAGTTCTTAAGCAAGTGCCATTCGATGCCGACCCCCTGAAAACCTCTTATAGATGATATTCGTTCGTGGCGGTGATATCTTCATCCACCATTAATGATGAAATATTAGCGTGCCTAAAAAGGTAGAATCACCCACCTGCGATTACACAAACAATGGGAGAGTGAGTTATGTCGGAAGCGGAGCATCGGATATGGAAGATATTGCGTGGCGAAGAGCCTTTAGCTCAATGCAGCGAATTATTAGGCATGAGCGTCGTCGAGATAACCCCTGGTGGCGGCAGAATGATATTTAAGTATCAGCCGACGGAGGCCATGACCAATCCAAAAGGTTTTGTACAGGGCGGCTTTGTTACGGCCATGCTTGACGATGTTATGGCGCCAGCGCTGATCAGCACCTGTGAACCGGAAACCTCGATACCGACCCTGGAAATCAAAACCAGTTTCATTAAAGGCGTCCAGCCTGGCCCTGTACTTGCCGAAGCCTGGATAGTGCAGAAAGCACGAACGGTTGCTTTTATGGCCGCCGAGCTGAAATCACTGGAAGGAGAATTATTGGCCTCGGCATCGGCAACATTTCGAATAATTACTCCTTAGTAACAGGCCATAATTTAATAACGCCTTTTTGCTAGCCGCCTTTTTTTGCCGTCTGTTTGGTAGCAGCTTTACTGGTCTGAGCTTCTACAGCTAATAACTCAAAACCGTAGTCCCCTCCGCAAATAATGCTGCCAGGCCGGGGCCGATTTCGACTCCTTCGATCACTTCATCTTTTGTAATGCCGCCGATGTTTTCCATGCACATCCCACATAATATTACTTTACCACCTGCTTTCATAAACCCTGAGAGCATCTCTTTTAATGACTTCCCACTTACATGTTTATGCTCAGGGATGTTTTTGTCAGCGAGCCAAACACCTTCTACATTCAAATAAATTGTTACGGGTATTTCTAACTGAGTGAGTACTTTAGTGCTGTACGAAATAGCCATCGCTGCCCGATTGATTTCGTTGCTGGTAAGGTTAACAAACAGTTTTTGATTCTTATCAAGAGCAAATGCGCTAGAGGAAATAGCAATACTCATGAGAACGATTACGGTACCTAACTTTTTTATTACATTCATAAACCACTCCTAAATGCCCAAAAGGTTGATTGCTTAAACTTCAAATTGGGCGTAATTGAAGCTTAACTTTTAATAAACTGCGCAGTCGGTAAATTATGTCGTTGTCAATTTATCTCTTGTGTCGCTGTAGTTTGTTTGAACAGCTGCAGGTGATTACTGACCTTTACCTTCCACCTTATGCGACAGTCAGCACTCGACACTCATCACTTGATATTGTCTGTAAGATCAGTGCCAGAGCAACTATGTTTAACGTATCATGTTGTTGATCAATTGGCTTTTCTTTTCTTTTTCCTGTTTTTTTTCTTTTTCTTTGTCGATGCCTTTTTTGCTTTTTTGATAGCTGCTTTTTTTGCCGTCTGCTTGGAGGCAGCTTTACTGGCCCGGGCTTTCTTTAATAATCTTTCAACTTCTTTGAGGTGTTCACGAGCTTTGTCTGCAGCTTTTTGAGCTTTTTCTGCACGCTTCGCGGCTTTATCAGCTTGCACGATCGCCTCTTTGAGGCGTGTTTCCGACTTATTCATTAAATCTTCAAGACTGTTTAATTTTTTGTTAGAGCTCATTAGTTGCCTCCTTTATAGTATTAGAAACTGGTTATATAACGATCTCATCGCGCTCATGAATACGATCCACTTGCCCGGCTATCAAAGGATCCGGTTGACCAACTACGTCTTTGTCCTTGTTAGTGTAGTCCAGCGACGAAAGGAAGTGGCGCATGCAATTGATTCTTCCTCGTTTTTTGTCATCAGAGCGAATCACGGTCCAGGGTGCGTCGTTGGTATCGGTATGAAAAAACATAACCTGTTTGGCCTGGGAGTAGTCGTCCCAGCGTTCCAGAGACGCCAAATCCACCGGACTCAACTTCCACTGTTTTAATGGATCTTTCTGGCGTGATTTAAAGCGCCTGAACTGCTCCTCACGACTTACAGAAAACCAGTACTTAAAGAGGATTATGCCACTATTTACCAGCATTCGCTCAAGTTGCGGTGCCTGGCGTAAAAACTCCAGATGCTCTAGATCTGTACAAAACCCCATTACCTTGTCGACGCCGGCGCGGTTGTACCACGAGCGGTCAAACATAACGATCTCTCCCTTGCTGGGGAGATGCTGGATATAGCGCTGGAAGTACCATTGATTGCGTTCTCGGGCGGTGGGCTTCTCTAAAGCGACGACTCTTGCTCCCCTGGGGTTGAGGTGTTCCATAAAGCGTTTAATAGTGCCACCTTTTCCCGCCGCATCCCGACCCTCGAAAACAACCACTATGCGCTGGTTGGTCTCTTTAGCCCAGCTCTGCAGTTTGAGTAATTCGATCTGCAATTCGTGTTTCTGGTGTTCGTAGTCAAGCACAGCAATTTTGCTGCTGTACGGATAGGAACCGTCTTCATTCCATTTGATGGCTTCATTTTTAGCGTTGAGATCAAATACAATTCGCTGTTTCTTATCCTTAATATCCTGGCTACCCTTCTTCCCCACTGTGCTTGTCACTGATGTTAATTTAGCCATGATTATTTATGTCCCAGAGTAATATCACAAAGTAACAAATTCCCTACGCGCACGACAGCAAAACTGTGCGCGGCGAGTCTTTAGTCTAGTAAAAAATGTGCCGTTTGTTGAGTGATCATTACCCAACCTGAGAATAATATCGAAATATCTATATATATTCTATTAATGAAAGATATTTCTGACTGTTCTATGATTTAGATCATAGAGGGAAGAGGAAATATCTGGGCACGCTGCGGTTAGTTTGAGTTTATAGAGATATTTGTAAAGATACTTTTAACGATGGGAATGATAATCCTCACTAGTACAAAATATTGCTGCTCGACACTCGAACTCTGTGCAGTCAGAGGTAGGGGGATCCGTAATTTGCAAAGCGGGAGCATTAGCCGTTTTGATAATTTGGTCAACCCTAAATGGTTGTTGGTTTTTCAGGCCGGGAGAAGTATATGAGCGGGCCATTAAGCGGATTTCGAATCCTTGATCTTTCTGCGGTGTTGTCAGGGCCGCTGGCGACCATGTTCCTGTGCGATCAGGGTGCCGAGGTTATTAAAGTCGAACCAACTCATGGTGATATCGTCCGACAGATGGGTGGTGGACGATCCGGATTTTCGCCATCCTTTTTGTCAGCTAATCGTGGTAAGAAAAGCATAGCGGTCGATTTGAAAAGCAATGAAGGCGTCGATCTGGTTAAGGAAATTGCCCGCACTGCAGATGTATTCGTGCAAAATTTTCGACCGGGCGCCATCGAACGAATGGGTCTTGGCTATGATGTTATCAGCGCTATCAAAGCAGATATCGTCTACTGCTCAATATCGGGGTTCGGCGAGCAGGGACCCTATGCGCATAAACGTGTTTATGATCCGGTGATCCAGGCATTGTCGGGCCTTGCTGATATTCAAAGGGATCGCGAAACAGGTCGACCCGCGATGATTCGCGCGGTTATTCCAGACAAGACCACAGCTATTACGTCTGCCCAGGCTATTACTGCAGCTCTACTAGCTCGGGAGAGAACTGGTAAAGGCCAGCACGTAAAACTGGCCATGATTGATGCCATGATTGCTTTGATCTGGGCTGAAGGTATGGCGGGATATACGGTCGTGGGGGATGAGGACAAAGCAGCTCCACAGCGCGCACCGGACCTGGTTTATCAAACTGCCGATGGCTATATCACCGCTGGTGCGGTGTCTAATGTCGAGTGGGAAGGTTTGTGCAGGGCACTGGATCGTGAGGAATGGCTTAATGATGAGCGCTTTAATACACCCAATGGTCGGGTCAGGAATGTCACTGAGCGGATTAAAATTACGGCCGCAGTCATTGCTACACAAACAAGTGAATACTGGTTGAAAAAACTGGATGAATACAGCGTACCTTGCGCACCGGTATTAAGCAGAAAAGAATTGTTGAGTCACGAACAAATACTTGCTAATCAGTTGATAGTAGAAATGGATCAGCAGGGTTTGGGCCGAGTGCGACAGGCAAGACCTGCAGCAAAGTTCTCTGTAACCCCTGCGAACATCCAGGGTCCAGCGCCTGGTTTGGGTGAGCATACTCGTGAGTTGCTGGCCGACCTCGGTATAAAAGATAGAGATATCGATAAGTTATACGCATCGAAGATCATCGCTTAGCTCGTCATGACTGGAGCGACCAATCTGTTAAGTCTTCAGCAGTCGAGCGGATTACTCTTTGGCATATCTACTCTTTTGAGTAACAGTTGCACTACACAGCAAGGTCTCCTGCATTTGTATCTATAGATTAACCTCGCATTGAATACACTCAAAATCATTGGCGTGTGGTCAGTTCGCATCGCAGTATGCCAGCATGATAGTCTAGTGATCTAACAACATTTCAGGAGCTCTACATGAGCCAAACCAACACCACACCACGGATGCTTGAAGGCGTTCGGGTTCTCGATTTTACTCAATATGTGGCGGGACCTACCGTTACTCGGATGATGGCCGAACTGGGCGCAGAAATTATCAAGGTGGAACAAACTCCCGGCGGTGATCCATCCCGGCAAATACCGGTGTTCAAAAATCGTCGCAGCGTTTATTACATACAACATAATCGCGGCAAAAAAAGTCTTTGCGTCGATTTTTCCAAACCGGAGACCGTCGACCTGCTCCACGATCTGGTCAAAACCGTCGATATTGTCGTCGAAAATTATGGCCCGGGGGTGATGAAAAAACGTCATCTCGACTACGAATCTCTGAGTAAAATTCATCCCAAGTTAATCATGTTATCGATTTCCGCCTTTGGCCGCACCGGACCACTGTCGGACAAAGTGGGTTTCGATCTGATCGCCCAGGCTTTTTCGGGCTTAATGCACATGACCGGCGAGCCCGACCGGCCGCCACAATTTGTCAACATGGCCATTGCTGATGTAAACGCGGGGGTACACGGTTTTGCCTCACTCGGTTACGCGCTGTTCCATCGGGATCGCACTGGCCGCGGACAATATATCGATATCGCCATGGTCGATGCGCTTTATCACATGCACGAAGCCAATGTGCAATTTTGCGCTAATGCAAAAAGAGAATTTAACCCGATTCGCTGCGGCACTCACAATAAAGGCCTGGCACCCTACGGTGTATTTAAAGGGGCTGAGGGCTGGATAGCCATCCTTGCAGGAGATTTGCAGTGGGCGGGATTACCCCGCGCCATGGGCCGTGAGGACTTGATCGAAGACCCCCGCTTTTCCGAGACACGCAGTCGCGCCGAACATTCTGACGAATTAGTGGCTTTGGTCGAAGCATGGATGGCCACTCAGGAAAGTGACCAGGTAATCCTCGACGCACTTGCCGAGCAACGCGTTCCCTGTGCGCCGGTCATGTCCGTGGCAGACACAATAAAACACCCGCACTTTATCGCCCGCGAGATGGTCCGCAACGTACCTGATGCGGGCATCGACCACGATGTCACCATTCCAGGTTTCCCCATTAAATTTTCTGAAAACGCCGAGTTACCCGAACTGTGGACATCTACCCGCGGCCAGGACAATAGCGATGTATTAAAAACCTCACTGGGATATACAGATGAACAGGTACAGCAACTGGTGGACCAGGGGGTTATCCATGCTAAGTCGGCTTAGTAACTGACGGATGTCAAACATCGAAGGCAAACCCCACCATCTCAGGTCTCACCTTTATACCTGGAAGTTTTGTATGTAGTAGCTTTATACCAGCAGTTTAGATTGATCCAGGATAGACGGCAGAACAGAGAAGTTCTGCCGATTTTAGTTTTTGCTAAGGCTCAAAACTGATCAATAAGAGCCGCCACATCGAGCATACGGTTGGTAAACCCCCATTCGTTGTCATACCAGCTCATCACTCTGATCTGTCGAGCCATCACCTGGGTTTGCGCGGCATCGAAAATAGACGAAGCCGGGTGATGATTGAAGTCGATGGATACCAGGGCCTGGTCGTTATAGGCCAGGACTCCTTTGAGTTCGTTGGCGGCAGCTTCCTGCATGGCGGCATTGATGACAGCAACGCTCGAATCGCTGCCGGCGGTGAAATGAAAATCCACAAGTGAGACATTCAGTGTTGGCACCCTCAGCGCCATACCGGTTAGCTTGCCCTGCAACTCGGGCAGTACCAGACCCACAGCGCTGGTCGCCCCGGTTTTGGTCGGAATAATCGACTGGGTAGCGGAACGCGCGCGATAGAGGTCGCTATGTTGTTTGTCGATCAGGTTTTGATCGTTAGTATAGGCGTGGACGGTGGTCATGATGCCCTGTTCGATACCGACTAGTTCATGCAGTACTTTGGCCATGGGCGCTAAACAATTGGTGGTACAGGAAGCGTTGGATACAATGCGGTGGCTGGCTTCGAGATCCTGGTGATTGACCCCATAAACCACTGTGAGATCAGCCTCCGCCATTGGATAACTGATTAACACCCGTTTGGCGCCGGCGTCCAGGTGCTGCTGGTTGAGATCTCGCTTTTTAAATTTACCTGAGCACTCAAGCACCAGGTCAACATCCAGCTCCGCCCAGGGTAATTTCGCCGGATCTGACTCAGAAATAATACGAATGGGATGGCCATCGATGAGTAGTGTATCGCCATCTAGTTGTACATCGGCATCAAAACGTCCGTGAGTGGAATCGTATTTGCTAAGGTGCGCCAGCACCTCAAAATCGGCGAGGTCATTGATAGCGACTATCTCTAGCTTCTCGTTTAAGCCGCGCTCATGTATTGCCCAGACCAGGCAGCGACCGATTCTTCCATAACCATTGATGGCAATACGCATAAATTCTCACTCCACGAAAAAATTAAAAGCCCAGCCAGAACCGGTTAACACTAACACATCACCGGGCGTGGCTCTGTTATGATCAATGGGAATATGCATAATCGGGCCCACAAAAAATTCAATTCAACGATCTACTTTAACAACATAGGAGATAAGCATGAGTATTTCATTTGACGGACGAGTAGCGGTTGTAACTGGAGCGGGTTCTGGCCTGGGTCGCAGCCACGCAAAATATTTTGCCGCTAACGGAGCCAAAGTAGTGGTTAACGATCTTGGCGGCTCGGTTGCCGGCACCGGTGGGTCGAGCAAGGCGGCCGATGAAGTAGTAAAAGAAATTACCGATGCTGGCGGCAAAGCGGTCGCCAACTATGACAGCGTGGCCACGGAAGAAGGCGGCGCTAATATCATCAAAACAGCGGTCGACAATTTCGGCAAGGTCGACATATTGATCAATAACGCCGGTAATGTGCGTGATAAGAGTTTCGCCAAGATGGACCTCAAAGATTTCATCTCTTTGATGGACGTACATTTGATGGGTGCAGTGTATTGCACTAAAGCCGCCTGGCCGATGATGCTGGAAAATCGCTATGGCCGGATTGTCATGACGTCATCGGCTGCCGGTCTGTACGGCACCCACGGCCATACTAATTATTCCAGTGCCAAAATCTCGCTCATTGGCTTTATGAATGCCTTAAAGCAGGAAGGCACCTCAAAAAACGTGCTGGTCAATTCCGTCGCGCCCATGGCCTTAACGAGAATGACCGAAGAAGTTATGTCACCGAAATTAGCACCCAAAATGAAGCCAGAATATGTCACCGCGTTGATCGGCTGGTTATGTTCAGAGGAATCCACCCTGGCCGGAGAAATCATTGAAGCGGGGATGGGCTATTACAGCAAGGTGCAGATCGTTGAAGCTCCGGGTTATATTTTCAAAGGTGACGAGGTGCCGACACCCGAGCAGATTCGCGATCACTGGGGCGATATCAGTGATATGACCGGTGCGCAGCCCTATCCTGGTGCTGACGATGTTATTCGCGCGGTATTTGGAAAGCTAAAAGCTAGCTAAATTAGAGAAAAACGGGGAGCCGGGCTTCCCGTTTTCTGCTTATCGGCGTTTGGTCGATTTTCCGTCAACTCGTCATGCCCAGTGCGCCGTCGTATAAAAGTTTTCCACCCACGACAAACAGAAAGAAATAGCACAGTCGATACACTAACTGCTCACTGATCCTATGTAGCAAAAAATACCCCAGGCGGACACCGATGGGCGCCAGTGGTGCCAGTACCAGAGCGGTGAGTAGATTCGTTTTGTCGAATTGCCCAAGCCAGGTGTAGGGGATAAGTTTGACCAGGTTAACCACTGCAAAAAATACCGCGAATGTGCCCATCAACAGTGTTTTCTCCATCTTTTGTGGGAGCAGATAAATACTCATCGGCGGTCCGCCAGCATGGATACCAAAGCTGGTGAAACCAGCGATTGTGGCCCACAAACTACCGTGTAAGAGATTCGGTTCGGTTTTCTTTTCCAGAGAGGGCTGTAGCCAGTAGTTGAGGCAAAATACCAGCGAGACAAAACCGATCAACAGGCGGATAGCGTCGTCAGAAAGATAGCGAAAGGTGAATGCACCGACCACGATGCCTGCGATCGCGCCAGGCAGTGTCAGGCGTATATTAGTTTTGCTCCATTTGCCACGAAAGCTCCATACTGCCACCGCATCCATAATAATTAGCAGCGGCAACATGATGGCCGCAGCCTGTACCGGTGGCATGGCGAGTGAAATGAGCGGTACAGATATGACCGCTATACCGCCACCAAATCCGCCTTTTGCGAGACCGAAAATCAGTATGGCCGGTATTGCGCAGACATAAAAAAATGGTTCAGTGATCATCGCGGGTTCTGGGTTCTTGATTCTGGGTATAAGGGTCAGGCCCAACTAGAAAATGCTGGTTTATAGCATTGGCGGCTAACAGTAATACCGGCTAGCAGAAACGCTGAGTTACCGGCGCTACAGGCAACGGAAAGTTAGAGATATTACGATAGCCTGTGAACTTTCCATTGCCCCTGGTGGTTATTATTAGTAGCTGTTTTCAATGTAGTAGCTGTTTTTAATGGGAAGTAGCTTTAGCCGACGGTATTTCTCGGTACATCCCTGAAGGGTCGATCCACATCGGTGCGGGGTTCTTTGGGCATGCCGAGGCCTCGTTCCGAAATGATATTGCGTTGTATTTCATCAGTGCCACCCGCGATAGATTCTGCCGGCACGGATATTAGAATTTCGCTGATCAACCCGTCCATAGCGCCATCATCGTTGGTTAGCATGGCATCCGCACCGGCGATCAAGGTGTGCGCCTGTGCGGCGAGCCGGGCCACCTGACTGCCGGCCAGTTTGCCCAATGAGCCTTCGGCCCCTGGCGGTCGGCCCAGGGCATGGGCGGCCTTGACTCGACGGCCGGTCCACTCGGCAGCTTTGGCCATAATCAATACCTTGCCAATGGCCTGGCGAACTGTCGGGTCATCGAATTTGCCAGTCGCCTTAGCGCGTTCAATCAATAAATCGACACGACCAGCTCGTTGTGGATACCACTTATAGGGTTCCATAACGGTGGCGATCTCGGCTTTTTGCTCTTCATAAACCCTACCGTTGCCTTTGTCCCCGCGGCCCCAGGAACGGATGCCGTCGGCGAGGCGGCGCTCGTGAGCCAGGGTAGTCATGGCAACTTTCCAGCCAACGCCTTCTTTGTTGACCATAAATTCCGGCGCGACTTTGGCATCGGTAAAGAATATTTCATTAAATGAAGCGTGGCCGTTCATTTGCCGTAGTGGCCGGACTTCGACACCGGGTTGTTCCATATCGATGAGAAAATAGGTCATACCCTGATGTTTCGGCACATCCCAGTTGCTACGTGCCAGTAACATGCCGTATTGCGCGTGATGGGCGCTGGTAGTCCAGACTTTTTGGCCATTAAATATCCAGTTTTCACCATCGAAATCAGCGCGTGTGGTGAGCCCGGCCAGGTCGGATCCGCTGCCTGGTTCACTGAATAGCTGACACCAGGTGTCTTCACCGGTGAGTAGTTGGCGCAGGAATTTTTCCTTGTGCATGTCGGTGCCGTGCTCAAGGATGGTTGCTGCCGCGAGCATTCTGACCCCGGTCTTGGCAACACTGACGGCACCTGCCTGACGGAGTTCATCATCCACTGCATCACCAAGGCCGATGGTCAGGCCACGGCCATGCCAATCCTTTGGCCAGGCCGGCACGCCCCAGCCGGAGTCGATCAGTTTGTTGCGCCAGGCCAGCAAGGTCGAATCTGGATCCCAGTTCTGTTCCAGCCAGGTACGAACTTCGCTACGTATCTCTTGTTCGCTTGAAGTTACGGTATTTGTATCGGTCATGATTAATTCTCCCAGCGCAGGACGAGTTGATCGCGGTGATAATTGGGGTCACCCAGAAAAACCTCAGAGCTTTTCGCTCGCTTGAAATAAAGGTGGGTATCGTTTTCCCAGGTGAAGCCAATACCACCATGAATTTGTATGCATTCCTGGGCAGCTTTCATATAGGTATCTGACGCACAGGCTTTAGACAGTGAAGCAACAGCAGGGAAGTCGGCAGTCTGTTCCGCAGCGGCGGCGGCCGCATAATAGGCAGCAGACCTGGCCAGCTCCACCTCAAGAAACATATCGGCACATTTGTGTTTAATGGCCTGAAAGGAGCCTATTAAACGACCAAATTGCATGCGTAGCTGGGCATAATCTAGAGACGATTCGAGCATCTTCTGTGCACCGCCGATTGATTCGCTGGCCAGGGCGACAGCTGCCAGGTTGAGGATATGTGGCAAGGTGGCGCCAGCACCGTTTAACTCGCCGAGCAGGGTGGCAGGCGCATTATCGAACTCTATGCATGCGAGTTTTCGGGTTGGATCAAGACTTTTCAGCAGGCGCCTTTTTATGCCATTGCCACTGCCCGGTAAGGTGAACAGGGAAAGGCCATAGGCGCCGGTGGTACCAGGCGTACGTGCGGCAACGACTAGCAGGTCAGCGATATGACCATCTACGACAAAGCTTTTTGTACCCTTTAACTGGAAACTATTTGCCTGGGAATCACTTGCCTGGGAATCATTGCCGACTGGTTCAGCAGTTACTTCTGTGCTGCCCACCTCCCAGTTGCCCGTGGTGTCGGTAAAAGCGAGCGTGGCCAAGGTTTGTCCAGAAGCGATATCTGGTAGCAGTGCCAGCTTTTGCTCTTCCGTGCCAGCTTCTATAATAGCTGTTGCTGCCAGTGCAGTAGCAGAAAAGTAGGGCGCACAGAGCAGGGCGCGGCCCATTTCTTCCAGCACAATGCACAGCTCGATAAAACCGAAGCCCTGGCCGCCGTATTCTTCGGGTATGTGGAT
>Ga0164313_10003721_pt1 | contig 13581 bp, 8 predicted proteins | sample GuaBasSedimGuay4_FD_113735 | JGI IMG/M metagenome (GOLD analysis project Ga0164313, IMG submission 113735) | Subseafloor sediment microbial communities from Guaymas Basin, Gulf of California, Mexico - Guay4, Core 4569-4, 0-3 cm | ecosystem: Environmental > Aquatic > Marine > Hydrothermal vents >... | reverse complement strand
CCCGCCCTTTCAGGTAACAGAAGTCTGGTGGGCCCACCTGGACTCGAACCAGGGACCGACCGGTTATGAGCCGGTGGCTCTAGCCAACTGAGCTATGGGCCCGATAAGTGAACAAACTTATCTCAAAATGCCGCATTTGTCAAGATGATTTACACGTTCACGCAAGCGCTGACCCTTGCATTCCCCCCGCGGTATTGTTCATATTCCGCGGGATCGTGATTTGAAATGTTCGTATTTAAATCGATGCCGGAGTGGCGGAATGGCAGACGCGACGGACTCAAAATCCGTTGTCCCTTGTGGACATGAGGGTTCAAGTCCCTCCTCCGGTACCAATAGGGACGGAGGTAATTGAATTTTTCAATTACCTCCGTCCCTTTTTAGTGAATCTCCGCTATTTAATAATGGTCATTCTTTGCGTTACGGTACTGCCGTTGGCATTAACGCGCACAAAGTAGATTCCGTTTCCGACGCCCTGGGGAACCATCCAGTTGTAGGCGTGGGTTCCGGCGGCCATTTCTTCTGAACTGATGATCGCTATCCTGCGGCCTGAGACATCGAAAACACCAACATCAACCCTTCCGGGGTTTTCGGTGTAGATCTCGAAGGCAGCAAGGTCATTTACAGGGTTGGGGTTGATGGAGCTTATCAGGATTCCTGCAGGATTCACACCCTGCGGGTTATCTCCAAGACCAACCAGCGAAAGAGCAGCCTGAACTGCAGCGAGAGCATCTATCCTGCCCGCGCCGAAGGTGTTTTCCTTGCCGGCAGCCCCGAGGTCAAGCGATGTAACTTCGATAATACTGTCGATCTGAGCGACAGTGAGATTGGGATTGGCATCGAGTATAAGCGCGACAACTCCAGCTACAAGAGGTGTAGCCATTGAAGTACCGCTCATGGTTGTGTAACCGCCAGTCCACTGGGTGCTTACAATATCTACTCCGGGTCCTGAGATATCAGGGTCGATAAGAGGCTGGGAATCACTGTAATCGTTCCAGGGAGCTACGCTGCCCCACCATGTGACGGGCCCGCGGCTTGAAAAACTGGCAATATTGTCGCCGCTATCCGTGGCTCCGACTGTTACCACTGCACTCATACCACCATGGTAAGTCTGATCGGGGTGGAACCATGGAGGAGGGCAGTCTCCGCTTGAGAGTATCGTACCGGAGCCTGAACCGCTGTTACCCGCAGCAACGCTGTGGAATACACCTGCTGTAAGAAGGTTCTCTTCTGCCACTCTTAAAGTTGCGTCTCCGGTTCCGGGGGCGCCAAGGGACATGGTGAGAACTGCGGCGCCGTTATCGGTACCGAATTCCATGGCCTGTATCCAGGTGGCCTCTCCACCGCTGTAATAGTTGATACGGAGAGCCATGCAGGTTGCGCCGGGGGCGATACCTGTCTCGGTACCCTCTGAACCGTCGCCGAGTACTGTTCCGGAACAGTGTGTTCCGTGACCGTAATCGTCCATCGGGTCGTTATCATTATCGTAGAAATCCCATCCGTAATGATATCCTGCCGCTGTATCGTGCCACATGTTGTTGTGAAGGTCCATGTGGTTGTAATCGGTTCCGGTATCGATGACACCGACAATAACTCCGCTTCCGTCGTAACCAAGAGCCCAGACGTCGTCCGCGTTTACCAGTGTAACGTTCCAGGTTATAGCCTTATCGAGTTCCTCCTGCGTGGCTTCCCGTACTTCGACGGGGTAGATCAGCCCTGCTTCAGGGTTGGCTGCAGGCTCGATAAGTGTAATATCACTGCGGAGAGACATATCTCTGATAACTGCCGGCGACGCTTCGCAGTAGACCGCGTTGGCAAGCCAGAGTGATAAAATGCCGGAAACATTCCCGGGCGCGTAAAGCTCGAGCTCGCTGATAATCTCCGTTTGAGATACCAGGGCGATGTTCTTCAGAGCATCGACAACGAATTCCTGTCTTTCGTCCCGGTTCATATCAAATGTGACAGCATCAACCCACTCTTCATCAAGGTCTCCCTGAGCAAGCATGAAAACGGGAATGAGTTCCGTCCCGCTATATGTCTGCATCAGATCAAGAAGATCAGGATGGATTGTGCCGGAGAATGCGGCAGCTGTAACGATAAGGAGTACAAGAAAATACTTCATTCCGCTTCCTTTCGGTTAGTAAGTATATTTAGACTAATTAGTTAATTAGCGTATAGAATAAGGGTTTTCCAATCTCAACGCAATAGCATAGTAAAATGGTATCTATTATTCCGGGTTTTAAACTAGCTTTTACTTCTCTTCTGTTCCGTCTGTTTCCGTGTTAAACTTATCACCGTTCTGGCCGCGGCGTTTCTGATCTCCCTCGAATCGTGTCTGAGAAGATCTTCAAGATAGGTTTTTGAAAGTGAGTACTTTCCTGTAGAAGCCCATCTAAGCAGGGATACTATGCATTTTCTTGTGAGTTTCAGTTTACCTTTTGCAGTCCTGTCAACCATCCTTGCCAGATCGTATCCTCTAGGGGTAACCTCCCTTGATTTCATGGTTCCGAGAAGCACTTCGAATTCGCCTGAATCATCGGTTTTTTCAATACTGCCCAGGAGCCATTGGGAAAGTTCAGCAGACGCAGGACCGGGTACCTTTCCCAGAAACGTCAGAATCTGTATGCGGTCGACACCTCTCCTCAGGTCGAGGCCGGTAAATGCTGATTCCAGCTTCCTGATCGACTCTTCGGGCAGCCCGTGCGGGTCAAATCTGTCAAGCTGCTGGAGCAGGTCAAAGTATTCTCCTGATTCAGAAGCGCTCAGCATCTCATCAACACATATCTGCCCTCCGAGCGTAAGGAGTGTTTTCCATACGATCTCCTTTTTTGCCCCGGGATTCTCCCTGAGAATATTCGCCACAGCGTCTGCGAGGCTCGGATCTCCCAGGAATGCTGCTCCCTCAAGAGCAGCAGAAAGTTCCTGCCTGCGGTTAAGCCAGAACCTTCCTTCATCTGATCTTTCAAGCTCGCATCTCAATATATCGGCAGCCCCATGCCAGCCGCTTATACCCAGACCTCGAAGGGCGGCCCTGCAGACCCAGGTGCTTCTATCTTCAGCGGCATCCTTCAGATACGCACCGGCTTCTGCTCCAAGTACAAACGGGAGGGCCATTGTAGCGGCGGTTCTGACATGCACATTCCCATCCTTCAGCGCAGTTTTCAGGGCTTCTGCCGAATCCTGATCGGCAACGTTTCCAAGTGCTCTTGCAGCGCTTTTCCGTACTTTGTAATCTTTCTCCTTCTTAAGTATCTCAATGAGACAGGCTGTCATTTTCTTATCGCCAAGGATACCCGCGGATTCCAGCAGTGCCTTTATCTGCAGAATATCAGGCTCCGAATTCCGAAGCCATTCCCTGAAATCACTGTACTCCGGGATTCCATCCCCTCCGCTTAAGAAACTGGCGACCGTATCGGGAAGAAGCTCTCCTTTGAGTCTCTTCTTCTCCAGCCCCGCCCTGCAGGCAAGCTGTTCCACACTGCTGCACCCTTTTCCGTTAACAAGTGATACCGTAAGGTCCATTATTGGATAGAACCTGAATTCACCCGATCTGTCCAGAGCTTCTATCCCGCCCGCGGCATGATCCGGGCCGCTGTAGAAACCGCCGGCTCTTCCGTTGAATACCCTTGCAGCGCGCTTCACGGATTCTGTGAAGCCGTCCCCTTCACCTATCGCGATGAAATCATCACCGCCGATATGTCCAATGAAATATCCTGAGAGATTGAATGTAAGTATTGCGCTGAGGGAACGGAGTACGGCATCCCCTCTGCTGAAACCGTAGTAATCGTTGAACGGTTTGAATCCCGATATGTCGAAGTATGCTGCAAGACTTTGCCCCTCGAGAACATCGGATCTGATCCTGGATGCAATAGCCGTATTCCCCGGAAGACCGGAGAGAGGATTCCTGGTTCGTGCGTTTTCAAGCAGTCTTGAAATGCCTTGAAGAGTGGCCAGAATTGTTTTTCCCGAGGTTCCCTCAGGTATGAACCCGGAAGCTCCTGCATTGAGCCACAGCTCCATGTTCTCCTCCGTGCCGTATACCAGCCAGGGGATATCAGGGCCGCAGCAGTTTATGATGGTTTTAAGAATTTTTTCAGGATTCCGGTTCCCGGAAACCAGAATAGCGGAACAGTTCATGTGATTACAGTTACCAATACTGTCAGATCCGGGAAAGGGGGAATCTTCATCCCCTATCCATGCGAATCTACCTGATGACTGCTTTCCCATCGTGCCACTCAATCTGTCGTTCAGAAGGGACTTTCAATGCAGATGCTGTTCCAGTCTTACCCAGTAAAGAATCTATAATATCATCCAGAATGGCAATACCCGCCGGCTGACCGGTTCTTCCAAGAACGATCCCTGCGGGAGCAGCAGATTTCCGCAGCATCGCGGTAACGCTTATAAGATCGTCCCCTTCTTCAAAATAGGGAATCCCTTCAATTCCGTTTCCATCAAGTAAGTTACCGGATTTAAGCAGTGAATTACCATCTGTGTACCCCCTGAGGGTCTCGTCATCCCGTTCGCATACCAGCACGAAGGGATAACCGGTGTCGATCAGTTTCTCAAATACTGAGTTTCTTGTCTCCCCAATGCGGGTGACAGGTATTTCCTTGAGCTTCCTCATTACATTGCCTATCCTTACATCGTTCATTCTGAGGATTCTCTCCGCAATAGGTCCTGTATCGGATGATGAATCTGCAAGAAGCCCGAGTATTTCGCTCTTACTCTCAAATACACGGGAATCGACCCTTCTGCCGACTATCAACGTGGAAAGAAAATCAGCGATGAGGATAACAGGGAAAAGAACTGCTCTGAGGAGCAGTAGCGGAAGGGATAGATTCGATACCACTGCTTCCCTCGAGACGAGCATCAGATGCTTGGGAATCATCTCAGCGAAGATAAGCATGAAGAAGGAGAGGAAAACTATCAGAACCGGTTCAAGCCATGAAATACCAGTACCTTCAGCGAATCTTGACGTGATAATCGACGCCAGAACAATACCGATATTAGTCCCCACCAGTGTTGTGGTGAGGTACCTTCTGGGATTCTCTATGAAACTGAGAGAAAGACGAGCCCATTTTCTGCCCTCCCTAAGGCGGCTGAGGGCTCGAATTCTGCTGGCTGCCGAGAAAGCTGTTTCGGCACCGCTTGAAAAGGTTGCCAGAATTACAGCGAGGACAAACAGTAAAGGCATCATTTCTGCGGCTCCTCGTCTGTTAAAAGCCTGATCTCCAGACGATCTAGCCTTGGTCCTTCTCTGGAAGCTATCCTGAAAATGTATCCCGAAATTTCTATTTCCTCATGCTCCTCGGGTATCCTTCCTGTAACTTCCTGAATCAGTCCGCCGCATGTCTCGGCGTACCTGGCTTCAAATTCTGTTCCAGAAAGCTCCGAAAGGGTTGAAAGTTTCAAGGCGGCCGGTATCAGAAGCCAACCGTCTTTAACGCTTACACCCGATGGAAGGGTCCCTGGCGGAGCGGCTGAGCTGAACAGGAAATAGTCAAGGATATCATGTACGGTAACTATACCGGTCCAGTCACCGTATTCATCGAATACCGCACCTGCTTCGCAATCTGAATCCCGAAGCCCCTTAAGGACGGTTTCAAGGGGAACGTTTTCCGGGAAGGAAGGCAGATCATGCAGCGTAAGCGGTACTCCGTCCCCTGCGATGAAATACTCCCTCGAGTCCACATAACCGATCACATTCTCCATGGGGCCGTCCAGGACAGGGAATCTGGTAAATCTGTTACTTCGCATAACCTCGCTGAATCGCTCCTCGTCCCATCCCATTCTCAGTACGGCTACTTCGGATCTGGGCTTCATGACATCGGTACACTGAGATTCGTTGAGTGTCAGGAGATTCAGCGTTGCTCCCCCCTCGGATCCAAGCAGACCTTCTGACTGTCCGAGTTCCACCAGGGCGATTATCTCCTCGCGGGACAGCCTGCTGCCGGGGCTGTTTATGCCGATCTTTCCGGATACGAACTTCGAGAACCGGGAAAGAGTGGATGCAATGGGCGTGCACAGCTTCATCAGCAGGAGCAGGGCGGTAGAACTTCTCGATGCCCATTGTTCCGCACGGGATACAGCCAGTGTCTTGGGTGATATCTCACCGAAGACCAGGAGCAGGAATGTCATCGAACCCACTGCCAGAACCAGGCTGAGACTGCTGTTGTCAGGAAACATTCCAACGGCAATAGATGCCGCAATGGCCGAAGCTGTGATATTGACAACCGTATTCCCGAACAGGATTACGGACAGCAGTTTCTCGGGGCTTGAAAGAAGGTGGAGAACCCTTCTTCCAGCTTCCGTTCTTCGCAGTCTTCTCTTCTGAAGCCGGTCAAGGCTGAAACAGGCTGTCTCCGAACCGCTGAAGAATGCGGAAAGCAGGAGAAGAATGACCAGAAATACGTATTTCAGCAGTTATCCCCCCTGTTGCAGTTCAATTGCCAGTAGATCCATGGTAAATTCTTCAGTGAACGTCTTGCTGAAATAACCCTTGCTGGAATATACCGGCTGGATAACCACCTCAATACTGTAATCGCCTCCGGGTAACTGAATACCCCTTGTCGTAATTCCATCCCACTCAGCATGAAAATCACCTGCAGGATACCTGCCTTCCGCAAGGCGGAATACCGGTTCTCCCTCACCGTTATAGATCATTGCGTCAACAATAGCGTATTCCGTCAGTCTGCCCTCTATCCGAAGGCCCCGCCCTGAAGGTTCAATGGAAACGTCAATAAAGTCGGCTCCTATCCAGAAATACCTGGCGCCCTCCTCCTCACCTACGAATACCTGCCCGAAGCGTTTCCAGATTGCAAGACCCGTAGGGGAATAGAATTCCCTGTCTCCGCTGCCTTCTGAACCGAAACTGCAGATGTAATCCATATTGTCTGTAAATTTGTGCACACAACAGGAAATACTGTCTGTTACCCACACGTTGCCCCAGAAATCGATGGCGGGATAGTTGAAGAAGTACCCTCCGCAGTCGGCAAGGGAAGCTTCGGCAATGATCTCACCCTCGGCCAGTTTCACGATGGAAGATGCATTTTCAGTTATTACAACAGCAAATTCCTCCTCACTGTGAAACCACCTCTCACCGCGTACGGCGTCCACTCCTGTGGGAGAATCAATCTCCACGATCTCCCGAAGCGTATCAGCTACGGAACTGTAGATGTAAAGCCTGTCCCCGGCGCGATCCGTAACGTAGATACTGCCGGTCCCGTCAAGGGCTACATCCCATGGTTCCTGAAATTCTCCGTGGAGCACTCCTTCGGGAATTAGTCTCGACCCGCTCCTCCTGAGGATCACAACCCGCCTGTTGCCGGTATCAGCAACAAGAACAAGACCCGAGGGATCAGCAGCGATACCGTGAGGATGCATAAGCTCATCGGGACCTGAACCGTTCTCTCCGTAAAGACCAAGTGTGTACATATTCGCATTGTAAATGATATTGCCGGTGCCTGAGTTAACACCGTATACAGCAAGTTCATCATCGTCACCGGAACCCGCGTCATCCCAGTCATCAAGTTTGACGCATGCAAGTCCCTGAGTGTTATCGAACCTTACAAGCCCTCCGAGGAGCATCGATAGCTGCTCCGTTCCTGCTCTGTAGATGCCCATGCAGTGCCCGAAAGGCGGGTACACCAGAGTCGTGGCGACCGGGGGCTCAACGAAATATCCTGTAACGATCATCAATATAATAAGTATCATTTTCATCGCCTTTCGTATATCCAGGCAGATCTCAGTACCTTTTTAACGTACATTCTGGTTTCCCTGTAGGTTATCTGTTCAATATACATCTCAGGGTCCTCTGGATTCCATCCATGCATATCAACCCATCTTGTCGCATTTCCAGGGCCTGCATTGTAAGCCGCCAGGAACAGGGGGGTTTCGCCGTTGAAATTGCCGTACTGCCTGTTTATGTACAGCGCACCGTAAGGAACCGAAACGAATGGATCAAAGAAATCGTCAGCTTCAAGGAAGGGAAGTCCGTACCACCTCGCAACATCGTACGCGGTACCGGGCATAAGCTGGATCACACCCATTGCTCCCGCCCTTGAAACCACCAGGCGGTCAAAGTAACTCTCCTCCCTCATTATTCCCTGCAGCACATCCGTATCGAGTGCAAGTGAATCCGTCGCCTCTAATGAGAGATCTCTGTAAGGCGAGGGAAAGTAGAAACAGAGAAGGGAATCCGGAAGCATTTCATCTGAAGATTCTCTAAGATCGGTATCAAGTGTGCGAAGCAATCTCAGAACGCACCCGTGGCGCCCCATCAGGGATAGCGCAGCCGCCCTGGCGGAGGGGGAACCTGCGGAACCCTCCGAGAGCATTTCAACAGCTGCTACGCCGAACCCCGAAGCGGTCATTTCAACAGCAAGTGAACAGACACTATTGTCCATCAGATCTATTTCATTAACAGGGAACCCTATATCGCTAGGGATACCAAGCCTTCGGGCGGCAAGCAATCCGTAAAACTCCCAGGGATGATCGAGCGCAACTGTATGAAGAAGGGAATCCCGAAGGCTGACTCGTCCGGCTTCACCTGCCAGTCTGGCTCTCCAGAAGAGCATCTCGTCTCTCCAGTAACCCGCCTGCCACCTTTCGCACGCATGGGACCAGATGGAGTCCGCTTCGTTGAACCTGCCAGACATGTACAGGGAGAATCCGCCGCGCCAGTGAGCCCGTTCATCACCGCCCCATGACCCCGATGTTCGGAGTGAGATCAGATAAGCTTCGGCGGCACTGCTCCATTCCTGTTCGCAATCGAAATACTTGCCTGCATTATAGGCGGCTTCCCTTGCAAATGAATGCTGCGGAAATTGAGCCGCGAATGCAAGGTAAGCCGGATAGTAAGTACTTCCCGGACTTCCGGACCCCCTCAGCGCATGAGCCCTGAAAAGAGCAGCCCTCGCTCTTATCGAATCCGGATCCCCGAGGTTTAAACTGCCGGCTGACTGAAGCAGCTCGTTGTAGTTCTCCTGCTGGAGAAGGACAGCCATCATGGAGCCTGTTCTGTGCCAGAAATCCCCCCTGTTTGAATATTCGAACAGGAGATCAAGGTCATCACCCGGGGCAAGCTGATCAACAACATCCCAGCGGGGGCTGTATTCATCAGGATACCGCTGCAGAACCTCCTCTACTGCTGTGGAGCACGCGAATGCTCCGCCGCTCATAATGCTGTCCCAGTACTCGAAGGAGCCGGAATCGGCCATTGCCTGAATTTCAATGAGCAGAGACTCGCTGCGGGGCGACCGTGTGATCTTATTCAGAATATCAACGCCCCGGAAACCTGCCGAATCAGCGAGTGTTTCAAGTTCTCTTAACAACACTCGCCGCACAGACGGAAAGAGTGCTTCGTACCCGGTCAGATAATCCAGCATCTCCTGCGAAAGGCTTCGGGGCAGAGAAACATTCGCCATCGCAAATACATCTCCGGGAGTATGATCATCCGGTAAGTCGACCCTGAATCCCAGAGAATCGATCTCCCATGAAAGCCAGGCGTACAGGGCTGACTGGCCGTTCGAGAGATATACAAGAGCTCTCTGGGGATTTCCGGCAAGGTCAAGAGCTGAGACCTTCCATCCGCTAAGGGATCCGAAACCCTTCAGTTCGAGGCTGTCAAGGAGCGATACGAACTCATCCTCCATAGCCCTGCCATGGTAGAGCCCAAGCATCCTGAAGAGGACCTCGTCCTGAAGTGTTGAATCCGCACTGAGCAGGCTCAGCAGGGAATCCAGCACGGGCTGAAATTCCCCTGCAAGATAGAGGGAATCAGTTCTCCGGAACAGATCCGCTCTCGCTTCCTCCGCCTGTTCAGAAGGAGGAATATTCTCCTCATGAACACGATTGCACGATAAAGCCAGGGTGAATATCACTGAGGAAAGTAGAAGATATCTCAATTGAACAGCTCCGAATAGATCCATGCATTCGCTATCACATGTTTTACATAACCCCTTGTCTCTGTCATGGGTATCTGCTCAATGAATAATTCGGGATCGTCTTCCGCAAGAGGAAAAGCCTCCATCCATTTCGCAGCGTTTCCAGGGCCGGCGTTGTAGGCGGCCAGCGCCAAGACCGATGAACCATCGAACGCGGAGAACTGCCTCGCAAGGTAGAGAGATCCGTACTGTATGGATTTTTCCGGAACAAAAAAATCGGATCCGGAGAGCACAGGCAGACCGTACCATCTCGCGATATCACCTGCGGTACCCGGCATAAGCTGGATCAAGCCCGATGCACCTACCCATGACCGAGCCCATCTGCTGAAATAACTCTCCTGACGCATAAGCCCCGTTACTATTGTAGCGGGAACATCCAGACCGGCAACGGTGCTCTCGGTCAGCTCCCTGTAGGGAGCGGGGAAGTAGAAGTAAAGCATGCTTTCCGGAAGAATACCGGAGCTGGCGCTTCTCAACTGGAAATCAAGTGTGCGCAGCATGGAGAGTGTACTGTGATGCTCACCCATTAGAGAAAGCGCAGCTGAACTGGTTTCCTTCTCGCAGAGATCGGTACCGCAGAGCATGGAAGATGCCATCGATCCGTATCCCCTGGACATCATATCAACCGCTTCTGCGGTAACAGGATTGCCGAGCAGACTGATTTCCGGCACTCCTATACTCAGATGCTCTGATCCGGTTCTTTCCGCGGCAAGGAGACCGTAGAATTCCCAGGGATGCCTTCTTGCCGTTTCAAGGAGGAGCTCATTCTCCCTCCCGGTATCACCTACTCTATTCGCGTACCTCGCGCTCCAGAACAGCATTTCATCGCACCATGCGGAGAAGGGGTATTTCTCTATTCCTGCAGTCCAGATGGAATCACCTGTACTTCCCCTTCCGCACATGTAGTGGCAAAACCCCCCTCTCCAGTGAGCTCTGGCCGCTCCGAAATCTCCCGAGGTGAGTGCCGCCATATAGGCATCGGCTGCAGCGGGCCAGTTCCGCTCGGAATCGAAATACCTGGCCGCCAGATATGCAGCTTCAGATGCCTTTTCATGCCGGGGGTACGCACGAGCATAATCAAGGTAACTGCCATAGAATTCCCCCGGAGGGCGCTGGAGAGCCCGCAGAGCCCTGGCTCGAAAGAGGGCAGCCCTTGCCTGCAGAGAATCAGGCATTGTCATATCGAGTACAATTGAATCGCAGAGCACAAGAAGCTGCCCGTGCTGTGCAGTCTCCCTCAGGATGGCCATCGATACACCGATGGAGAACGAGTTATCATCAGAAGCGGCAGCAATACTGTCCGCAAGAGAAATATGACCTCCACCGGCAAGTATATCGGCTATCAGCCAGGATCTTCCCCATTTATCAGGATCGATCCATAGAAGCATGAGAGCGGCGGTAAGTGCTACGTCATCATCAAGATCAAGGCGGTATTCCCAGGTTTCAGCGGAGCCTCCGGACAGATGCAGATCCCTTTCGGCAAGAAGCCTGTCGAATCTTCCGCTCTCGTGCACCAGCGCAAGATCCCCGGCAATTCCGTCCCACCAGGGTCCTTCGGTCTTAAGAGTAAGCTCCAGCTCATCTATGACCTCATCGGCAAGGAATCCCAAAAGGGCAGCATCCAGAACGGTCTGCTCCATCTGTCCTTTGCTCATCCTGCCATCCCTACAGATCAATGCCCTTACAGCCCTCTGGGCAACGCAGTCAGGTGCCGGAAGGATAGCTGATGAGATCCCTCCGCCCGATTTACTCTCAAGCCATAATCGAAGCAGAATGTCTTCGGAAGGTACCAGAGCGAGAGCCTCATCGGACCTCCTTGACAGGTCCAGAAGGGATACTTTCCACCCGTACATATCCTCTCCGGTCTGCTGCCCGATGCTGTCAAACAGGAGGATACAATCGTCTTCTCTCCCCACTCCGTGATAAAGACCGGCAAGCCTGTACAGTATGACATTCCGGGGAACATCATCTTCCCGAAGAAGCCCAAGGAGTTCCGAGACCGCCTGTTCATGAAGCCCTGAAAGGATAAATGAATCCGCGCGCTGAAGAGAAGCGGAGATCAAGGGCAATGATACGCTCAGGAGTAATAGAAGAGATTTAAGCATTGATCAATCCATCCTGCTAGTGTCTGAAGTGCCTGGTTCCTGTGAATACCATAGCCATGCCATGCTGATTCACAGCATCGATAACCTCTTGATCTCTAATGGATCCTCCCGGCTGCACTATTGCGGCAATTCCCTCTTCTGCAGCCTTGTCAGGACCATCTCTGAACGGGAAGAAACCATCGGAAGCGAGTACCGCGCCCTCAAGTGAATGTCCCTCCCTCCTGGCCCTCCTGACTGCAAGGTCAAGGCTTTCGATCCTGCTCATCTGCCCTGCGCCGACTCCGAGAGTCCCCATGCTGTCACCGATTACGATAGCATTACTTTTGACCGACCGGCAGATCCTCCAGAGGATATCCATAGCCTCAAGTTCCTGCTCCGAAGGCTGCCGGATTGAAACAACATTAACTTCTTCGAGGCCGCTGACCGGGTCGGTGTCCTGGAATAGAAAACCTCCGTTGATGCTTCTGGCCTGTCTTCCATCCTCCGTGCCGCCCGGCATCCTGAGAATTCTAAGCTTTTTCCTTTTCTGAAGCCGCACCAGAGCATCCTCATCGAACCGGGGAGCCATGACTATTTCCAGGAACATTCCCTTAAGCCCGGCGACAAGCTCCATATCAACGTTGCAGTTCATGGCGAGTATGCCGCCGTATGGTGAAACACTGTCAGCTCTGAAAGCATTGTTGAAAGCCTGCAAGGGAGTGTTTCCTCTTCCGGCACCGCAGGGATTACCATGTTTCATCAGAACGGCTGAAAGGGAACCGCCGGGCATTTCGACGGAAAGATCCCATGCGGCTGTTGCATCCAGATAGTTATTGTAGCTCAGGGCTTTTCCGCCAAGGATCTCCGCAGTTCCAAAGCCGGTTCTAGGCCATGAGAAATGAACTACAGCAGATTGATGAGGATTCTCACCGTAGCGAAGCTCGGGAACGAATCCTCTTTCCATGCTCAATGAGATGTCAAGATCGTAGCGTGACGTGATATCGAAGGTTCTCGATGCCATCAATCTTCTGAATTCATCATCATCAGCACCGTTGGAAATCGCCTCCAGCACTTCTGGAAATACATCGCACCCTGCTGCTGATATGACATGCTGCCAGTTCTTTGCAGCGCCGCGGGCCATTGAGGGGCCGCCAATATCAATGAACTCTACCAGTTCGGGATCATCCGCTTCCATTCCGGCTGTTTTTTCAAAGGGATAGAAATCAACGGCCACCAGATCGAAAACCGGTTTACCTTCCCTGACTCTCTCTGCCCTGTCTTCTCCAGCGGCTAAGATAGATGCGTGAAGCTCTGGATGAAGGGTTTTCACTCTTCCTCCAAGCAGTGAGCTTATACCTGTTATTTCCTCAGTCGGGATCACGTCAATTCCGCAATTCCCTATATATTCCGCAGTTCCCCCGGATGCGTATATCTTCCATCCCATTCCGGAAAGCCCGGCAGCAAGGATATCCAGATTCTTCTTATTCCATACACTGATAAGCGCAGTTTTAAAAGCCATTATCCTCCATCCATTTCCTTGCACTGAAATATACTAT
>Ga0164313_10003720_pt1 | contig 13581 bp, 10 predicted proteins | sample GuaBasSedimGuay4_FD_113735 | JGI IMG/M metagenome (GOLD analysis project Ga0164313, IMG submission 113735) | Subseafloor sediment microbial communities from Guaymas Basin, Gulf of California, Mexico - Guay4, Core 4569-4, 0-3 cm | ecosystem: Environmental > Aquatic > Marine > Hydrothermal vents... | reverse complement strand
TGCTCACATTGATGCAGGTAAAACAACAACAACTGAAAGAATTCTTTTCTATACAGGTGTTGAACACAAAATTGGTGAAGTACATGATGGTGCTGCAACAATGGACTGGATGGAGCAAGAGCAAGAAAGAGGTATTACCATTACTTCTGCTGCGACTACTTGTGAATGGAATAAAAAGCAAATTAACATTATCGATACTCCGGGACACGTTGACTTTACTATTGAAGTTGAACGTTCTATGAGAGTACTTGATGGTGCAGTATCTGTATTCTGTGCAGTTGGTGGGGTTCAACCACAATCTGAGACAGTATGGAGACAAAGAAACCGTTATGGTGTACCTTCAATTGTATTTGTAAACAAATATGATAGAACTGGGTCTGACTTTTATGAAGTTGAGAGACAAATCGTTGAGAGATTAAAAGGGAATCCAGTTCCTATCCAATTGCCAATCGGTGCAGAAGAAAACTTTGCAGGTGTTGTCGATCTTGTTAAGATGAAAGCAATCGTTTGGGATAAAGATGCAGAAATGGGTTCTAACTATCATGTAGAAGAGATTCCAGAAGACATGGTTGAGTTATGTGATAAATACCGTGAAAATCTTGTTGAGAAAATTTCTGAAGCAGATTGTAATGAAGCACTTATGGAGAAATTTCTTGAAGGTGAAGAACTTACAGAAGCAGAAATAGTTGCTGGGATTAAAGCTGCAACTATTGGTATGCATATTGTTCCTATGACTGTTGGCTCTGCCTTTAAAAACAAAGGTGTTCAGACTTTACTTGACGCTGTTGTTGATTACCTTCCATCTCCATTAGAATGTGCTGATATCAAAGGTACTATGATGGATGACGAAGAGAAAGAAATTGTTGTTCCTTCATCTGACGAGGGTGCATTTGCATCATTAGCATTTAAAATTATGACAGATCCATTTGTTGGTCAGTTGACGTTTATCCGTGTGTATCGTGGTTCTTTGGAGTCAGGTTCTTACGTACATAACTCAACAAAAGACAAAAAAGAGCGTATCGGTCGTATCATGAAAATGCACGCGATTAAACGTGAAGAAGTATCTGAAATTTATGCAGGTGAGATCGGTGCTGTTGTTGGTCTTAAGAACACAACTACTGGTGATACACTTTGTGATGCTTCTGACAAAGTGGTACTTGAAAGAATGGATTTCCCGGATCCAGTTATCTCTGTTGCGGTTGAGCCTAAAACTAAAGCCGATCAAGAGAAAATGGGTGTTGCACTAGGTAAGCTAGCAGCAGAAGATCCTTCTTTCCGTGTTTCTTCAGATGAAGAGACTGGTCAAACTATTATTTCAGGAATGGGTGAACTTCACCTTGAAATTCTTGTAGATAGAATGAAAAGAGAATTTAATGTAGAAGCTGATGTAGGTGCACCACAGGTTTCTTACCGTGAGACTATTAAAGATGCTGTTGATCAAGAGTACAAATATGCTAAACAATCAGGTGGTCGTGGACAATTTGGTCACGTTTACCTTAAAATTGAGCCACAAGAACCAGGATTTGGTTATGAGTTTGTGGATGCAGTTAAAGGTGGGGTAATTCCAAAAGAATTTATCAAACCAATTGATAAAGGTATTCAAGAAGCAATGGCTAGAGGTATCCAAGCAGGTTACCCTGTGGAAGATCTAAAAGTTACTGTATATGATGGTTCTTACCATGATGTCGATTCATCTGAAATGGCATTTAAACTTGCCGCATCAATGGGTTTAAGAGAGGGATGTAGAAAAGCTAACCCTATTATCCTTGAGCCTATGATGAAAGTTGAAGTTGAAACTCCAGAAGATTATATGGGAGACGTTATTGGTGATATTGCCAAAAGACGTGGACAAGTATCAGGAATGGATGACAGAGCCGGATCTAAAATCGTTAACGCATTTGTGCCACTTTCTGAAATGTTCGGATACTCAACAGACCTACGTTCAATGACACAAGGTCGTGCAACGTACGCTATGGAATTTGATCACTATGAAGAAGTTCCACAAAACGTAGCAAAAGAAATCATCGAAAAGAGAAATAGTTAATCTTTCGTAGTATTTCACTGCATCTTTGAAGGAGTGAGTTCAGTCATGTACTGAACGTACACTCCTTCATCACAACCTTCAAATCTTCAGCAAACTACTACAAAATCTTTAACTATTTAAATCTAAATATTAACCATTCCATAATTTTAGTATTATTCTATTTTAATTTTAAATTAGTATACAATAGTATTTAAAGGATAAAAAATGAAGTTCATCATAGACCTCATAGAGGACGTAAGAGAACAGATAGGAAACCATGAAGCATATGAAGTGACTGCCGGGCTTCTCAAGACAGATGAGAATAACAGTGAAAAACTTATTTATGCAGGTGAAGCACCTTTAAACATTTCAAGTCTAGATGGTGAGAATAAACAACTTAACTTTAAAATGGATGGCAGTGAGACAAGGGTGACGATAGGAGCACTTATTCCTCCTTTGTTGATACAGGACATGGATGTAATGATGTATGAGCTTAGAATAGATGTCAATGCCCAATACTCTGATATGGAAATAGTTGGTTTTGGAAAGAATGATGAGGAAAAACGGTATATCCTGTTCATTAAGATCTAAAACCTAAAGTTTAGAGGTATTGAGGTTTCTGTGCTAAAAGTATCCAGTTCAAACTGATATGATGCTGTTTACAAAAATGAGCCAGAGGTTCATAAGGAATCTTTTTACGTCTTTTAATCACGGCAAAGTATTGTGGATCAAGTGCAAGAGAATCTGCTATATCTCTGTCCAGTATTTTTTCTTTCTGGATTTGGGTAGAGAGTATCTGCTTGACTCTCTGCATTACTTCATAAAAATCTATCATGCATATCCTTCTTATTTATATGCACGTATCATAATAGATTTTTGGAAAAGAGAGTTAATATGTGTCAAATTGTAATATTTTTGTAAAGGCAGAAGGCAGAGATGTGACAAAATGCTTTAATTGTATCTGTTAATGAGTATTTCTTCATTGATAGGTTTGCTTATGCCAAACCCTTGCACATAGTCAATACCAAGTGCTTTTAACTTCTCTTCCTGACTCTCATTATCTACCCATTTTGCAACAGTTTTAACTTGTAGGTCTTTAGACATTTTAATAAGAGAGTGCAACATGGCATAGGTTGTTTCATTTTCAAGATTTGTGACATAATCTCTATCAAATTGGATCATGTCAAATTTAAAGTGTTTCATATACTTCATGGAGGCATTGGATGAACCAAAATTGTCGATACAAATACGAAGACCATGGGATCTGAATTTTTTTAGTGTCTTGAGGTATCCACTAAGATCATGGTGTGTTTTTCGTTCATAAAGTTGGATGATGAGACGTGAAGGGGCTACGTTTCTGAGCGTTAAATACTCAAATACTTTTGTTTGAAAGGTATGGTCTCTAAGAGAAAAAGGTGAAAGGTTAAAGGTAAAAGAAATATTTTCATTGACTAAAGGCAGAAGGTCTATGACATGCTTAACCAGTGTAAGATCATACTCTCGTCCTAAACCAAGACGATTGACAATAGGAAGATAAATACGCGGTAAGATATCATCATTTTGTGTATAACATTTGAGTTTTATAGCGATTTCATAGGTATCTACGATATCTGTATGGGTATTGAGCAGAGGTCTAAAAGATAAAAGTAAGTCTTTGTTTTTGATAGCAGAAATCACATACTTCTCTATATCTGAGAGCTCTTTTGTGTCTTTTATATTGTGAGTATTTTGTTCTGCATCATCTTGGACAGATTGACTGGCAATAATGTCTCTAAGTTGTAAAATGGCTTTTTGAAAGTCATCATTGGTATTGGTGACCACGGCAAAAGTATAATCTACTTCCATATTGTTAATACTGCTGTTTTCTTTGATCATCGTTTCTAAGATAGACTGCATATCCTGATCATTATTATTGACGGCAATGAGTACTTCAGAGCCACGCCCACGCCCTATGAGTATACGGTCAGAACCATTTTGGGTAAACAGCTGATTGAGCTGAGAACTTATCGTGTAAAGAAGATTATCGATTTGGTCACTACTGTAATTTTCACTCAAAAGGGTAAGATTTTTTATGTTTAGGCAGGCAATGGAAGTGGGTTTATAGTACTGCAACTTTTTGAGAAAAGATTTTTTATTATAGCCTTGTGTGGTTTGATCAATGATAGTTTCCTGAACAGAAAGGTTCATAAGAAAATAGATAAAGTAGATGGTTACAAAGGTAATACCTGTAAGAAGGAGTCCGTCCAGTAGACTTATACTAGGGACTTCTCCTTTGTGCATGGTGGTATAAAAAACAAGAAAAACAAGAAGAAGTACGGGTATACCAGCTCTAAGTGCCAGTGTAAAACGTCTTCCTCGTTCTTCTTTTTGGGATTGAAGCATTAGACATCCAAATGTTTCACATCTTTGGCATGGCTTTCGATGTAATTTCGTCTTGGTTCAACTTCATCACCCATGAAGAGGACAAACGTGTCACTTGCTGCTTCATCATCTTCTATTTTGACTTGTAAAAGTCTTCTATTCTCAGGTGTCATTGTTGTCTCCCAAAGTTGTTCAGGGTTCATTTCTCCCAGACCTTTGTAGCGTTGAATGTATGCACCTTTTTTGGCTGAGGATTCTACCATTTCAAACAACTCAAGCAAGTCCTGGTCTTTAAATTCATCTGTGATGTGTGCTTGTATCTTTTGATGGATCAGAATTGCCTCATTATAGTGAGGATTGGTGAAAAGTATATCATCAACAATAAGTTCTTCCAGACCATCATTTGTTTGGACAAAAAGATGAATAGTCTCATTTGTAATTGACTTATTGAGGATATTGTATCCCAGTTTCGCAATATAGTCTTCGATCGTTTTAGCCAGTGCTTTGTTGTCCGTACCGACAACATCAGGGTTTTCTATCATGTATCGGATCATTTCAGGTAAGGCAAAACGTTTTTCGAGCTCTTTGAGTGTCATACGGTAATAAGCGACAAGTTTAAAGAGATCAACAAGATCAGCTTGCCCCATTGTTGTACTTTCTATTGCTGTGATACCATGTTCTATGAGGAAATCATTAAGTGATTTTTCATCTTTGAGATAGGTTTCATTTTTCCCTTTTTTATAACGATAAAGAGGTGGTTGTGCAAGGTAGAGGTATCCTTTTTCAATGATAGGCTTTAAGAATCTAAAGAAGAATGTCATAAGCAGTGTTTGAATGTGTGACCCATCAACATCGGCATCGGTCATGATGATGACTTTGTGGTATCTCAGTTTTTCTTCGTTAAATTCTTCACCGATACCACAGCCAAGTGCCGTGATCATGTTTTTGATCTCGTCGGATTTAAGGATCTTTTCTAAACGTGCTTTTTCAACATTCAGGATCTTACCTTTAAGTGGTAAGATCGCTTGGAATACTCTGTCACGTCCCTGTTTCGCAGAACCTCCTGCAGAGTCCCCTTCCACCAGGTAAATTTCAGAAATTTCAGGGTCTTTACTCTGACAGTCTGCAAGTTTACCAGGAAGTGTTCCGATGCTCATAGAGTCTTTACGTTTTACCAGATCTTTTGCTCTTTTAGCCGCATCTCTACCACGTGCAGCAAGCAGTACTTGTGCCATGATCGCTTTTGCTTCTATAGGGTTTTCTTCGAGGTATTTATTAAAGTTCTCAGAGAAGAATTTTTGTACCAACGGACGCACATAAGAAGAACCTAGTTTCCCTTTGGTCTGACCTTCAAATTGTGGTTCGGGTACACGTACTGAGACGATACAAATAAGGCCTTCCTTACAGTCATCACCAGTGATTTTAGTACCTTTCTCTTTGGCATTCGCATTTTTGGAGATATAGCTTGACATAGAACGTGTCAGTCCCGCTCTAAAACCTGCTTCATGTGTACCACCATCAGCTGTTTTAATGTTGTTTACAAATGAGAGTGACTTTTCAGAGTCAGCATCACAGTACATGATCGCAATGTCGATCTCGATATCATCTGCTTTCCCCTGGAAGAACTGTGCATTTGAAAGCGGCTCTTTGCTATTCATATCTTCTACAAACTGTTTGATACCACCGGCAAAGTGGAAGACTTCTTTTGTACCGTCACGCTCATCTCTAAAGTCGATCGTGATCTTTGGGTTAAGGTAACAGAGTTCCTTAAACCTTTTCATCAGGATCTCTTTTTGGAAATCAACAGACTCAGTAAAGATAGAGTCATCCGGCCAGAACTCTATTTTGGTACCTTTCTTACGGGTATTCCCCGTGGTTGCCAATATTTCTTGAGGGATACCTTCTTTAAAGTCCTGTTCATGGATAGCCCCATCACGGTTAACGGTGAGGTGTAAGTCTTTGGAGAGGGCATTTACAACAGAAACACCAACCCCGTGAAGACCACCAGAAACTTTGTAGGTGTCTTTGTCAAATTTACCACCCGCGTGGAGTACGGTCAGTACAACGGTTGCCGCAGACATTTTCTCAGTAGGGTGCATCGTAACAGGAATACCACGACCATTATCTTCAATGATTGCTGAACCTGCTTTGGTAAGGGTTACTTTGATGGTATCACAAAAACCAGCCATAGCCTCATCGATAGAGTTATCTACAACTTCATATACAAGGTGATGAAGACCTTTTGTAGAGGTGTCACCGATGTACATACCAGGTCTTTTTCTTACCGCTTCTAGTCCTTTAAGGACTTTAATATTACTAGCACCATATTCTGCCATATTGAGACTCCATTGTGTGGTTTGAACCTATTGAATAGGTTCACTATAAGTGTATATATTTTAGCTAAAAACAGCTTAGGAAAAGCGTGTTGTAATGTAAGTATTTTGATTGAGGGTAAAAAAAGCGGAAGTGTCGAAAAAAAGGGGCTTAAAGTAGCATTCCGCTTTGTTGTTTTTTGGTACTTACAATATCTATTTCATTGGGGTCGATAAAGAGATTTTTCTCATAGGCATCTATAGCATATCTTCCAATCATCGCAGCATTATCCGAACAATATTCCAGAGGCGCAACATGCAGTGTTTTCCCAAACTCTTTACAGAGTTTTTCATAGGCAGATCGTATATATTTATTGGCAGATGCTCCACCCACTATGGCAAAGTCTTTGATATCTTCTTTTGCGAAGATCTTTTTACTTTTTTGCAGGAGGTGCAGTTTAACTGCTTTTTGAAAGGAGGCAGAGAGATCAGCCCTGTCTTGTTCGCTCATGTTTTCTTTGCCTCCACAGGCTTCCACTTTAAGTCTTACGGCATTTTTAAGACCTGAGAGTGAAAAGGCTATGAGTGGAGAGTTCCGCAAGGGTATCGGCAGATCAAAACGAGCTTCATTCCCTTTAAGTGCAAGTGCTTCTATGAGAGGACCTCCCGGGTAGCCCAAGCCCATCATTTTGGCACATTTGTCAAAGCTTTCACCTACAGAATCATCCATAGAGGTAGCCAAAATTTCCATGCGTTCAAAACTTTCAACCCTAACGACCTGTGTATGCCCTCCTGAGATGAGAAGAACAAGAAGGGGAAGGGTAGACTCTTTTTCTATGAAAAGCGAGTATATATGCCCTTTGAGGTGATGTACAGGGAGAAGAGGTATGTCAAGTAAAGAGGCCAGAACTTTTGCCATAGCAATGCCTTCAAGCAGTGTAACTCCAAGACCAGGTTGATTGGTTACGGCAATGGCTTTGAGTTTAGAAAAGTAAGGCTTTGTCTCTTTCAGTATCTCCGGTAAAGCTACAGCATGCAGTCTGGATGCGAGTTCAGGAACAACTCCTCCATAACAGGAATGTTGCTCTTCCTGGGAGATCTTTTTATGATAAATGATTTTTTTTGTAGTAATCTCTGTGATCGAAATAGAACTGTCATCACACGAACTTTCTATACTTAAGATCATGACTTCTCCAGCACAAGTTGTTCTATGAGTTCCCATTTCCCATAACCGCTGTCTGCATTGATATGCCCTGCATTTTCAATGATAGTTAGAGGGATATCATAGTGTGAAGCGATCTCTTTTGCCTCTTGCTTCTTTACCCAAGGATCGTTGTCTGAGATGATCATTTGTATCTCTTTTGCGTAAATATTTTGGGGTAGTTCGCAAGGGAAAAATGTTTTGATAGTGGATTCTGTAGTGCTGAGACTGGGAGGAGAGACCATAAAAAGTCTTTCAACCGTGGGCATCTCTTCTTGACAAAGCCAAAACCACAAGGTATTTGCCAATGAGTGGCAGACAACAGTGTCCGGCTTGAACTCTTCGAGAAGTGTTTTGACTTGTCTCATCCATCTGTTTTTAGAGGGGAAGTGACAATTGTCGAGTAAAGGAAAAGCAACAGTACCGTAGTTTTTGGCTATTTCTGCAGCAAGTTCTGCTTGCCAGTGTGGTGCATCAGATCCTCCCCATCCATGTAAGATGAGTACTTTATCTTGCATTTGCAAAGGTTCTCACTTCCGTATCTATCTGGATGATCTCATCAAGGTTTTTAGCTTTTACAGTTTCAAATTTTTTATAGGCATCTAAAACCATATCTGCCATCCCGAAAAATGAACACTGTTCTTTTTGAAATGCTTTAATGGCTTCTTCATTGGCTGCATTGACGATGACACCTAAATGGGGGTTTTTTAAAATATGCTCTTTAATACTCCAGATAGGGTAACGTTCTGATTTGATGGGTAAAAACTCCAATGCCCCAATATTGAGAAGATCTGTAGGAGGCAAGATAGGGTCTGTGACTTCTCCTTTGAGCGCAAAAGCTATAGGCAGTTTCATATCCACTCCGGCAAAGTGAGCTGTAGTAGAGCCATCGGTAAATTCTGCAAGGGCATGAATGATAGACTTTTTTTCTATCACAGCGTCTATATTTGAAGTGTTAAAAAGCCATTTTGCTTCTAACAGTTCAAAAAGTTTATTGGTCATAGTGGCTGAGTCTATGGTGATCTTGTTTCCCATAGACCAGTTTGGATGTTTGAGTGCATCTGAAAAGGTGGCATCCTTCATTTTGTCCAGTTCCCAGTCTCTAAATGCCCCACCGCTTGCAGTGATATAGAGTTTTGAGACAGGACGCTTATTCATCAGATACCAAAGGCCAAAGTGTTCAGAGTCTATGGGAGTAATATGTGAGATATCGATGAATTCGCCTGCCACTACCAATGATTCCTTATTGGCCAGGGCAACTCTTTTTCCAAGGGTTGTCGCTTTGATCGTAGGGGCAAGACCAGCGTATCCTACCAAGGCATTGACTATAGTGTCACTTTGAGACATTTCTATGAGTGCCAAGATACCTTCAGGGCCACAGAGAACATTGGAGTGGTTGACTCTTGCCTTATCTGCTTTATTTGCTATGGCTACCATTTTGGGTTGGTAGAGTTTGATCTGCGCATTAAGCAGATCAATATTATTCCCTGCAACCAGTGCTTCTATAGTGATATTATATTGTTTTGCAATGATGAGAGTATTGACTCCGATGGAGCCAGTGGAACCTAAAAGGACTATACTTGACATAGATTAAATTAAGGCACGTAACGCAATAACCATCATAATAGCACCAAAAAGGTAGCCGTCAATTCTATCTAGTATCCCACCATGTCCGGGAAGTAGGTCTCCAGAGTCTTTTACGCCGGCTTCACGCTTGAGATGGGATTCAAAAAGATCTCCAAAGACTGAAGAGACAGCAGTTACAAGTGTCACAACAAAGGCGATCCAAAACTCTACAACATAAAGTCCGGCAAAAGAACCGGCTATAGTTGCAAGGATGATACCGCCAAACACTCCTTCAAGTGTTTTGTTTGGTGAAGTGTCTGAAAATTTGGTTTTACCTATGGCTTTTCCTGTGAAAAATGCTCCAACATCTGTCAGCGCAACGGTAACAAGAAGCCAGAACATGGACTGTATACCAAAATCCTGGTAGAGGATGAGGAAAAAGAGTATTCCACTGACGGGGTAAAGGAAAGGAAGAAGCAGTCTTTTGTCAAAGTTGTGAAAATAGGCAAGAGAAGAGGCAAATATGACTGCCATAAAAAAGAACAGATCATCAGGATTAGGATAAAAATATGCAACGATCCATAAAAGAACAGCCCATACGTACATAGAAGGTCCGGTGAGCTTGAAAAGCTTCATAGCCTCATAGAAAGCAAAGATATAAATGACACCTAAAAATGCCCACATGACAAAAAAGTTATCGATCCAGCCTATAAATCCAACTAAAGCAAGTAAACCAATACCTGTTAACCAACGCTCTTGATGATCTGTAAAAAATTTAGTCATACTTTTTCCTAATTTGTTATGGGAATGATTATACCATCCCTTGGGTTAGAAGTGGCTATATCCGTATTTCAACGCCTTCTTTTGTAACACGGATGGTATCATATTTATTATAGAGCACGTTAGAGCCTTCCTGTACTTTTACAAATTTTCTTTTGGTGTAGTCTACTTCATAATCACCCGGGTTTTTGACTGAAAAATCTACGCAGAGTTTAGCTGCAGCCTGGATGACGGAATCGGGTAGATTTTGTTTGTCTGTTCTAATGATGACATGAGAAGAGGGTACATCTCTTATGTGCATCCAAAGGTCATTTGCTTTGGCGATCTCTAAAAGTTTCTGGTTTTCATTGGAGTTTCGTCCTACCAATACTTTGTAGTCTTCGATCCAAAAGAGTTCACCTTCTCGAAGTTTCTCTTTTTTACGTTGAGATTTGGCACGTTTAGGGACAAGAAGTTCAAGTTCATAGGGTTCTTTTGCCTGTTCCAATGCATAATATATATTGTCATAAAAGTCTTTTTTACTCTGTAGGTTTTCTTCTTCTATATGCACATTTTTTGCTTTACTTTTAGCGCGTTTTGCAAGATTGAAAAAATGGTCAGAGATACGGTTTACTTTTACATTTTTAGGCAGTTTTATTGTTATTTCCATGCCCTCGAAGTCAAAAGTTTTTAATTTTGTATCATAAGGTTTTATCTGATATAAATTTGCCAGGATGAGGTTTCCATAAGTGTTTGAGAGTTTTGCCTGTTCTTCCAAACTTTCTGCATTGGGTAACTTCTCTAAAAGTTGGCCAAGTTTTTTAGATTTCTTGGCTGTGACAGAGAGTTTCTGCTTTTTAAGTTCTAAGAGTTTTTTGGCCTGTATTTTTGTATAAGTCTCTTCCATATATATATCAATATCGGGTATCTCTTTTCTCTCTTCTGTCCGTTCAAAAGGCGGAATGGAAAGTAATTCCATCCCAGGACGAATGACACGAAAAGAGCTGTCAGCATCTATGTGACGTAAAGCTTCAATGATAACTTCATTGTTGTCTATGAGTATAGCATTGGTATTTTTCCCTGTAAATTCCAATTGGAAATAGATGATCTTGTCTTTATACGAACTTTTTGGTGCAATGGTGAAACGTAAAATACGATCATCATTTGGTACGTCTACTGATATCAGTTTACTTCCGCTCAGTAGGGAATGTAATAAAGCATCAAAAGGGGCATTATATCCTTGAATGGGTCTTTGTGAATCTGCTTTATAGACAAAACTGTGTCCTCTTGTCATATTGAAAAAATAGCTTTGAGATTTATCGAACATGATTTCAATCGTATTGTCTTCTATGCGTCTTGCGCGGGAGATAAAGGTAAATGTATTTAATCGCTTTGCGATGGCTTGCAGTTCATATAATTTCATAGTTGAGATTATAGCAAAGTTGTTCAGATGTAATGTTTAGGAATAGATAGAATTAAAGCATAATTTTTTTTCGCTATAATTCGCGTAATATTTAGATACAACTATTGTATACGCAAGGACGACCTATGGTACAGACTATGACAGAAAAGATTTTTTCAGAACACGCAGGACATGACGTTAAAGCAGGGGAGATTGTAAGAGTCGATATTGATATGATCATCGGTAATGACATTACTACCCCTATTTCTATACGTGCATTTGAAGAGAGTGGCGCAGAAAAACTGGCTAAACCTGACAGCTTCGCTTTGGTGATGGACCATTATATCCCGGCAAAAGATATTGCTTCAGCAAACCAGGCAAAAATTTCAAGAGAATTTGCATACAAGCATGACCTCAAATACTTCTTTGATGAAAAAGATATGGGGATCGAGCATGCATTGCTTCCTGAAAAAGGACTTGTTCTCCCTGGTGATGTGATCATTGGTGCAGACTCACATACCTGTACACATGGTGCATTGGGTGCATTTTCTACGGGTATGGGTTCAACAGACCTTGCTTTTGGTATGATCAGCGGAGGAAACTGGTTTAAGGTTCCTGAAACGATTAAAGTTGAATTAACAGGGAAACCAGGTGAACATATTTATGGAAAAGATATTATCTTGGAGCTTATCCGTCAGATAGGTGTAGATGGTGCGCTTTACAAAGCGATTGAGTTTACAGGTGACGCGATCCAGTATCTTGGTATGGCAGATAGATTTTCTATTGCAAATATGGTGATTGAAGCGGGTGCTAAAAACGGTATCTTTGCAGTAGATGATGTGACACTTGCTTACTTGGAAGAGAGAAAAGAAGCGAATGGCGGACTTAGGGCTGAACCTAAAATTCACTCTTCGGATGCAGAGGCCACTTACTGTCAAGTGATTACCATAGACACGGCAGTGCTTTCCCCGGTGATCGCTTATCCATTTTTACCATCAAATGGTAAACCGGTAGAACAAGCCGTAGCAGATGATCTTAAAATTGATCAGGTGATGATAGGTTCTTGTACCAACGGACGGATAGAAGACTTGCGTATCGCAGCAAAGATCATGAAAGGTCACAGAGTAGCAAGACATACACGTATGATCGTAACACCTGCCACACAGAAGATCTTGCTTCAGGCACAAAAAGAAGGTTTGATGGAAATACTTATTGAAGCAGGTGCGGTGGTTTCAAACCCAACATGTGGTGCATGTTTGGGTGGATACATGGGCATACTTGGAGATAATGAACGTTGTGTCGCAACAACAAACCGTAACTTCGTAGGCCGTATGGGTGCCCGAACTTCTGAAATTTACCTGGCAAACTCTGCTGTTGCGGCAGCATCAGCGATAGCAGGAAAGATCGTAGATCCTAGAGATGTTTAATATGAAAAATATCTTTATCCTTTTTGTATTCCTTTTTGCTACTTCCAATCTTTTTGGGGCATATCAGATTAAGATAGCAGTGTACAAAGACCATGCTAATCTTATGACTTACATTTCGAAGATATATGGGAGAAGCTATAGAAAAGATATTATCATAGAGAAAAAGAATCATTTATATTATGTGACTTCTACGCTTTATGAGAGTGAAAATGAAGTTAAAAAAGCATTAAACGCTTATAAAAAAGTGTTCCCTGATGCTTTTATCGGAGAAGTAGAGCAAAAAATCGTAGTTTCTGCTTTAGCAGAAGCACTAGGCCAAACCCCTGAACCGATAGAAAATGAACAGTCGACAGCTATTGATGCCAAAATACTAGATGCTAAAATACTCTTAGAAAACAAAACAGTCTATATTTGTAATGAAAATGGATCCGAGAAGGCTAAAAAAGAAATCATTAGACTGGATTTCAAAAAAGAGTATGTGTTATACAGTAAACTCAGTAGAAATGTACCCCCTATAGAGATACCGTATA
>Ga0164313_10003719_pt1 | contig 13582 bp, 6 predicted proteins | sample GuaBasSedimGuay4_FD_113735 | JGI IMG/M metagenome (GOLD analysis project Ga0164313, IMG submission 113735) | Subseafloor sediment microbial communities from Guaymas Basin, Gulf of California, Mexico - Guay4, Core 4569-4, 0-3 cm | ecosystem: Environmental > Aquatic > Marine > Hydrothermal vents >... | reverse complement strand
CCAAAAGGAGGCGCAGGAAAGTATATTTTTCCTATTTTTGCATTCCCGGGGTGTTAGCTCAGTTGGTTTAGAGCGCTTGCTTGACAGGCAAGAGGTCACTGGTTCGATTCCAGTACATCCCACAAGGCTGATTATCTGCATAAAAGTAGATTTTCAGCCTTTTTTTATGTCCCTTTCCTGGCTGGGATTAATTGGACACTATCTAAAGTCTATTAGAAATCAAACTCTGATTAATCATCAAATGATTTACCATCCGTAATGCCTTTCCAATTATCCGTTCTAAAAGGAGAAGCCGGTAATCCTTCCTTATTGTACAGGTTAAAACCCGCTGAGTATTTATATGTTGATAATTATAAATATTCGCGAATTCTAAAAGCTATCGTTTTTAGACTGGACTCATCAATATTCTACAGAAACTTATCGAACTGCTAACTATTTAATAACTAGCTTTCTACTAAATATATTTCCGGTTTTATTTTTTAAACTTAGAATATAAAAACCGGGAGTTAATTTATCGACAGAAATTGAGTAAAGTTGATTTACCTGAGCATTAATTGTTTTAGAGAAAACAGCTGTCCCTTTTTCATTGTATAATACAATGTCTGTTTTTCCTTTTAGCTTGTGTGTTTTTATTGTTATTGAATTAGTTGCAGGGTTAGGATAAACTTCAATATCAGAATTATTCTGTATTTCGTTGATAAGCGTAACTGATTCCATGCTCAATTTTAAGCCCCAGACAGACTTCCCAAAATGCGTATCCGGCAAGTCGACTATCAGGTCGTCTCCCTCTTTTACAAATTCCAGTGGTCCTTGTCCACCAATGGGAACAACTGACACAGGATTAAAAATTCCAGCTTGTGGCAACGTTACTTTACCATCCGATGGCCAGTTTACAAACCATGCGTAGAGCACACTATCCTTCATTGTGTAGCGTACCGCATCTTGTTCATAATCGTTAAAGTCTTTCCCATCAGCAAGTGTATTCAGTTTGCCAGCCCCCCAAGTATTCCATGGCTTGGAACCTGTTATACCCTCACTATTTATCTCCATCCATTCCCCTAATTCCATCAATACATTTTCCTGATTCTGATCCAATGTCCCATCCGGACGTGGTCCGATATTAAGCAGCAGGTTGCCATTACGACTCACCAAATCAACAAAGCAGCGCAAAATGGCGCTCAACGATTTCGCAGGACGCTCCCCCATATAGGCCCACTTTCCATTTACAGTAAAATGTGCCTGCCATGGTCGTTCAGGGATGCCCATTTCTAAACTGCCTTCTGTATCATAGATTGCTTCGCCCTTTTCCATGGCGTCACGTTTCCAGGAAAGTACCACATCCTTATCCCACTCCACACTTTTGTTGTAGTAACGGGAAACCACACGGTACATAGCATTATAGAAGTAATTCTTTTTGTATTCAGTAAGTCCATCACAAATTCCACCATCTACAAAGATGTAGTCCGGCTGGTAGTTATCTACCAATTCGTTCATCACCCTTTCCCATTTTAAAGCATCTTCAAAGCGTGGAGGATCGGTGTCAGCACGACGTTTACCATAAAGGCCTACATTGACAGTATCCCAGGTGTCGAACTCCTCACGGAAAGGATAATATTTCCAATGACGTCCATAGTGAGTTGAAACACCGGTTTTTATTCCTTCTTGGCGCATGGCCTCGGTCAGTTCACCAACTACATCACGTTTTGGTCCCATGTACATGGCATTCCAGTCAATTTCATCGGAGTCCCACATGGCAAAACCATCGTGGTGAACTGCCGGCGCTGCGAAATAACTTGCACCCGATTTCTTTACCAAATCCGCGTAATAACCCGCATCAAACTTATCCATTTTGAACATTGGTATAAAATCTTTATAACCAAACTCGTTTAACGGACCATAGGTAGCTATATGATGATCCCTGAAAGTCTTTGTCCACTCATGATGAATTACTGTCGGATTATCTTCAGCATAATATATATGGCGCGGGTACCACTCATTCTGGAATGCCGGTACTGAGAAAGCACTCAGATGCATGAATATACCTAACTTGCCCTCACTGTACCAGCCTGGTACATCATAAGATGCAATTGATACATGAGTGGTATCATATTGCGCAAATATTTTTAGTGAAACCACTAATAAGAACAAAGAAGAAATCAGTAATTTTTTCACCATTTCATTTTTTTTTGAATCATTAATAAAAATTTCGCGCTGCTAATCATCAAATGATTTACCATCTGTAATGCCTATCCAATTATCTGTTCTAAAAGGGGATGCCGGTAATCCCTCTTTATTATAAAGATTAAATTCAGCAGGATTGCAAGCCCATCCAAAACGAACAGCAACAGGTGCTTTCACCTCATCGGACCAAACTATAATTTTATCGCCTTCTAATTTTGCCTGTGCCCAATAAAATTCCTGATCCTCTCCGGCAATCTCAAACTCGTTAATGTAGCCATGCTTATTCTTAATCATGAGTCCTGAACCGACATGGTCAAAACTGATTATTGCTTTATTCCCTTCAATTTGCATGGACTTATACAGAGGACCAGAATATACGATGTCTTTGCCGTAAGCTACTTTTAGGGCAGACAGCATAAGCCTTTTTCCCACATCCTGTTTATTCAGCGGATGAATATTGCTTGCATCACCTATATCGATACTGACCGCCATTCCAGTGTTTTTAACGCTTAGCGTTTTGGTTTGTGTTTCACGCAATTCTGCCCAATCATCGTCTTGAGGTATACTGTTGGGCCGCTTAAAATTAGCAAGCTGAACGAACAAGAAAGGAAAATCGCCTTGTTGCCAATCTTCGCGCCAATTGTTAATCATATTCGGAAAAGTAATCTCGTATTCTTTTGACCGGGGCGTATTTGATTCTCCCTGGTACCAGATAGCACCTTTTATACCGTAGGGTATCAGCGGATAAATCATGCCATTGTACAATAAGCCTGGGACATCGTTGGGCGATGCCTGAAAGTTGGCATATACTTTGTCGATCTTAAACTTCCATTCACCGCTGAGCGGAACAGTCTTTTGTCCCAAGTTCAAACAGAAATTTTCGACCTTGCTATGAATACCACCAAGGCCTCTTGGATCATCCACCCTTATTGTAATCACATTTTTTCCAGCTACTAATAGTTCAGCAGGTATCGTGTAAATCCGTTCTGTATCGTAGCCCCATTTCATTTCTCCTACCTGCTGTCCATTAAACCATGTGATGTCAGAGTCATCAATTTTTCCAAGGTGTAATTCTCCATTGCCATTGATATCCTCAGCACTTAAAATGAATTCGTAGCTGAACCAGACAACTCCATCCAATAAAGGGTAACCTGCATTTTCCCACAGGACAGGCAGGTTCATGGTTTTCCAGGAACTGTAGTCGGTGCCTGGCTTCATCCATTTTTCATCCATGCCCCTTTCCTTTTCAGGAAAACTGCCAAGTACTTTTTCCAGTTCCTTCTTCTTTTCGTTTATAATGGTTTCCGGGTCGTAATTATCAATTCTTTCACCAAACGCTTCATATTTTGCCACCCTGGTAATAGATGCTTTCGAAGTCCACGTTTCGACTACCGTTCCGCCCCATGATGAGTGGACCAGTCCTATGGGGACATCAATCTCTCTTTGTAAATCTCTGCCAAAATAATAGCCTACTGCCGAAAAGGCTTTTACATTTTCCGGGGTACAAATTTGCCATGAAGCACCGGGCATTTTTTCAAGAGGAACATTGCTAATCTTCCGAGGAACTGTAAATAACCTTATGTTGGGGTAGTTCGCCTGTTCGATTTCTTTTTCTGCATTGCTCGTTTCAGAAACTTTCATTTCCATATTGGACTGTCCCGAGCATACCCAAACGTCTCCAATCAGAATATTTTTGAGTACGATTTCATTTTTTCCATGTAGGGTCATCTCAAATGGTCCACCAGCTTTCATTGGCTCAAGTACCACTGACCAAAGCCCCTCTTTATCGGCTTTTGCTCTCAGTTTTTGTCCCTTAAAACTCACCGACAACCTCTCTCCGGGATCGGCGTTGCCCCATACTTTCACGTTTAAGTTACGCTGTAACACCATATTGTCAGAAAATATATCTGCAACACTTACATTGGCTTTACATACCAGGGTAGTGATACCTAACGCTACTACAGTTAAGAATAATTTTAAGCTTCTCATCCGTTTATAATTTATACTTATACGATATACTTTCTCCTTCACTAATTAAATTGGTCTTTTTGAAAGCATGAACTTTATACTCTCCCAGTTGAAATGTATTCAGTGCCACATTGCCGTGAAGAACTGCGAGGGTAACCCTATAATCGTCGTCACCTTTCACTATCTCACACATCCCCCAGGCATAGCCATTTGACCAAAAATATTTACCCGGTTTATCAGTAAACTTTATTGACTTGTCAACGCCTGAATATTCGAATCCAGTCCAGGCAACTACACCTGCCCATGCTGCCATTGCACGTGCATACCGATGTCCGAATTCTCCTTCGTTAAAGGGATTTCGTTTTTTACCATCGAATCGATTACGAATAGCCTCAAATACTTTTACCCCGTTTTCTAATTGCCCTTCATAGATCATGTGAATGGCTGTGCTGTATTCAAAACCAGTCATTATTTCTGTGTAGTAAGGAAATGGAAAATCTAGTAACTCACCTTTTGGATAGGAAGCCATTATCAAACCGGCCTCATTGCCCAAGCCAAAACTACGGAAGGTGTTGGTATGATTATTAAAATCATCCACCCAATTGTATTTCATAATACTTTCTAAGGTTGTTTTTATGTGACTTTCATTCAGCACATAACCTAGTCCAGCAGTATGAGCAAGGTATTGACCAACCAGCTGATCTACCAAACATCCTTTACCAAGTTGAGCCACTCTATCATGCCCTTCTGGAATGATTTGCTCATAATATTCACCATTAAACAGGTTTGCATCTACCCAAGAGCTTCCTTTCCTAAATAATCCTTCGCACTCCTTTTTGAAAGCTTTGTCATTCATATAATCGGCCATTTCAATTGATGCCTTAAGGGCACCAAGATACCATGCCGACATTTGTGGATTTGGTCCGTAATAATTGATATCCATCGTATTGTGCTGCGAACCTTCCATTACGCCATCCATATTGGTGTCCCAAATTCCTGTCCATGCAAAGCTCATGGCTTTTTTAATATAGGGCCACATTTCTTCCAGCTTATCATCGTTACCAGAAAGTTGCCAGTCACGATATACTTTAATAAGGGTTCCCATCTGGCCATCGGCTGCCCAATGTTTAAACTTTTTAGCGTTTTCATCGAGCGGCAAACCCACTCTGTGGCTCATTGCTCCATCATCGTGGGTAGTGTACAAAAACTCAATTTCACGAAATTTCATAGACAAATTACCAAAAAGAAAAGGTAGCGTTGACTCATAATTCCAAACATGAAAACAAGTACCCAATCCCCAACCTGCAGCCTTGGCTGCACCTAGCCTGGTTCCTTGGACACTTCCGGTTCCTTCCCAACCAAAGGGATAACCATCGGCAGTTTGAAAGACCGTTTGACTACGAAGATTACAGCTATTAAAAAGTGCCGCTTCTTTAATGGATATTGGAATATCACTTTCACAAAATGCGCTTACAAAATCTACCGTCTTTTTTTCGAGTGTGGAAATATTATTGTTTACTTTTTGAGCCACATCCCAGGCATCCCTGTATCTGGTTGAGTAATAATTTCCGACTATTTCGCTGGTTCCAAAACCACCATACCTATCGTTTCCAAGATCCCATCCACGACGATTCGGAAAATTCCATGTGATGTAGAAAGTCACTTCTTTTTCCTCTCCCGGCGCAATGGTCTCTTTTACAGAAAGTGTAGCAGGAGGAGTAGCCAAACTAAATTTCTCCTTGTTTTTCATCTTTTCCCCCAACATATCACCTGTGTTGAAATCCTTATCATCTGCATCAAATCCCAGGTTGACCAGCTCACCATCGTTGGTGAAATCATCGATAAATTCCCGGAAAGTCCAGTTCCATCCCAATTTAGCCCAGGATGTACGGTAGGTAACATTTCCTTTAGAGTTGGTAGAAAGAGCCATTGTGCCCCAGTTTACATCCGTTGAATCGACACCATTTGAAAACATATAAAGCCCCTTTAATGAGGTTTCATTTTTAAATTTGTTTTCATTTTCATTTGTTTTACCTCCCCAGCCATCAATTCCTATATAATTGGGAATCATACCACATACGGCAAACTCCATTTCTTTATCCGAGTTATTTTTTACCGAATAAGTGAGAATGGCTACAGGAATACTACTGTTGTCTTCGTCTCCCGGAATCATTGGATTGAACGCTTTTAGCTGAACATCAAGAGGTACATCTTTGTGTTTGAAACTAAGTTGCGCCAAAGGGTAGGCAGCTTTAAATTCGGCTTCTTCAAATCGTGGAAATCCGGCATTGTAAACGTCACATCCCCAATCGCCATAATATTTTGATTCTGAAATAGGGCCTTCCAAAAGTCGGAGCTGTCCTTTTTCTTTTCCTTTCTCTTTATAATATAGGGCAAAAAAGGGTGCATTGGCAATGGTAGGCTCCACCAGTTTCACCCCTGGTGTCCAGCCAAGGGCTCCCCGGTTACCCAATTCCCAATCACGCAAATCTCCTCGCCCTCCAATGGAAACGGTTCCTGTTCCAATGCCACCCAAAGGCATGGCAAGCTCAGTAAGCTTATCGCCTGTATATGTTTTTAATACTGGCCATTCATAATTCAAATTTTGATTATTCACCAAGCCTTGCGCATTTCCTATTGAGAAACAAGCGATTAGCAGCAATAATAATCCGATTTTCTTCATGTTGTTATCAAATCTTTACAAATTACTGTCAACTCTATTTAATCATTAGTTTGTTACCGAATCGTTGCCCTTTGTCATCGATAATATTTATGAAATAAGTTCCAATGGGAAGATGCAGAACAGAAAATTCATAATTCCCTGTTTGTTGAGAATTAAAGCGCTGAGAAAAAACAATATCTCCTCTTACATTATATAATTCCAAATTTGTATTCCCTTCTAATCTATTTGTTTTAACAGTCACTGCGTTGGAAGCAGGGTTTGGATAGAGTTCAATTTTTTCTTCTTCCTGATTCAATTCATAGATAGAACTTGCATCTGTTTCTTCAACTAAAAACTCAATCATAGTCAGGCTGTATTCCGGAACAGTTACTGTACTACTTGCATTTTCTACCTGTACATTAATATCTTCTGTAACTCCCGGATCCTGAAAACAAAGTGCCTGTTCAAGCGATTTTATGTCCATTGCATTAATGCTTATATTCATCTCAGTTTCAGAATTATTCTTATTCAATATAAAAACAGAGGCCTTATTGCCCTCTTTAAGCACACTTGTTGTCAATACTTTACTGTCAGTACAACTACTTTTCAAAACAACTCCGTTCCGGGCATTTTTATAGATTTGAAACATAGCTGCCGCAGCACTGGGGGCATAATTATCGTCTGAATTTATGAGTTGCAGAAACTCCGATTCTGAACTGTTCGGCCAATGTGTGGTCCACATAGATGCAAATTCAATACCTGCCTGCATCATCTGCATTTGCATTTCTGACTGCATCAATGCTGTTTTAAAATCAGTATGATCAGGATTCGCATTGTGCCCACCCGGTGCAATATTCCATTCGAGACTTGCCAGTTTAATATGAGACTGTCCTGCTGAAACCGCTAAATTGTTGAAAAACGCTGTTTCTTCAACATAAGTGCCCCCATCGTACCATTCGGTTTCATTTTCCATTGGCGTTTTTGCGATCCATGCATCCCAGCTTGCAGCTCCCCATTTCCAATACCAGTGCACATCCATATAGTCAATGTGATCACCGGCTATACGAAGTATTGTTTTATAAGCAGATGTATTGTCTCTCAGGTGTTCCTTCCAATTTGCAAAAAGTACTGCGTCAGGCACATATTTTCTTATTGAATCGGCGTAAAGGTTGAATTTCTGGGCATAAATTGTTGGCGTCCATTCTCCACCATCGCCAGCAAGGTCTTTGTTATAACCGTTTCCGTCGTGGTAGGGCTCGTTATCTAAATAGAAATACTTAGCATCAAAATTCTTTGATTGACAATACTTTATCAGCGCAACAGCTTCGTTTAAACCATCGGCTTCTCTATGCCACTCCATGCCCGAACTCATGTTAATTCCCAACATGGGTGCTGTGCCAGCTGCATTGCTCAGTGTCATGTATTCGTCTAAATCCATATATTGCCAGGGTTCCGGATCCCAGGATTCCGGATATTCAGGATTCCAGTTGTCGGTCCAGCCGGCCGACAGATCATTCCAGTGATACATTGTAGTGGTTGTACCTCCTGGCCAACGCAGAAAACCTGCACCCACATCCTGAAAGAGCTGAGCCATAACTCCGGTAGTATAAATGGAATCGGTTTCCATTGAATATGAAAGTCCGTGTCCCTGGATCATGGGGCTTATGGTGTGACTCTTTTGCGTGGCATCAATACTAATATTTACCTGTGCTGTGGCTGAATTTGATATTAACAGCAACGCAATTAAAAATGTACTCAAATATAGCTTCATAGTAGATGTCTGCTTAATGAATAAAACCATTACAATACCATAATTTTAGTATTTACTATCCCCTCATTATGAAAAATACGAAGCACATAAGTGCCTTCCTGAAAATTTGATACATCCACACTGACTTCAGTTTGATTGATTTCATTTTTTGCAAAGGTCTTTCGACCCGCCACATCATATATTTCAAGCCTGGATACCCTCTTAGAAGAATTCAATTTGATATGCATGTAATTTCCTGTAAGCGGATTTGGGTAAATGCTAATATCCTCTGTAGTACTTGCATTAGCTGAGGTTGAGAGCGCAAGTTTAAATACGGTAATGGAGGTTGAGGGAAGGGTGTACTCTATAAGGTTAGAGGAAACATTGGCACTGCCCACCTGTCCCAGGGTCGGATTCTCATCCCATTCATCAGCTCCTTTATATTGCCATACTTCAGCAGAGCCATAGGTGTTTTTAGAAGAAATTGAAACATTCACATTTTTTGCTGATGTTTCTTTATTAATTACAAATACGTTCAATTCACCTGTATCATCATCATAAGCAGCATACGAAACTATAGCACGATCTCCATTAGATGTTTGGACCAAATCATCTTTAAGAAATTGATGCCACAAAGCAAATGGTTGAACCACCGGCAATGGGCTGTTCTGGTTATCAAAAGCATCCCCGTTGTTTTCAGAATAAATACCCTCAACAGGGTACCACCTGGTGTTCCAGAGCAATCCGTATTCTGTTTTAGAGCTTTTTAAAATCTGCCCGACAAGGTCGAAAATTATAAGTCCTTTCCCTGTATTATTCGAAAGATCCCAAGTACTGCCTGACCAGTCTGCATGATTGCATTCAGATATGACTGTATTCAAAGAAAGATTCTCGTTTACTTTCAATAAATCCACATTCCTGGTTCCTTTATAATCCGAATAAGAAGTACCTCCACCATCTGTATAATTACTTATGGTGACAAAGTCAAGAGCTGAACCACATAGATTAATAAGCTCTTGCATTTCATGAGCTTTCCAGCTTACACCAATTTTTATAGTAGGGTCAATAGCTTTCATGGCATTGGAATATTCAATTACCAGCTCTGCCATAGAATTAAGATCAAACGAAAGCTGGGCCCATTCATTATCCTTGTCAGGATGCCACAGTTCGTTTCCAATTTCCCAGTATTTTACTCCGTAGCTTTTGGTAAGGTTGGCATATCTAACCCATTCGGCAGCCAGGGTTTTAGTGAATGTTACCGTATCCCATATATTTACGGCCACATTCACATGTGCCTCTGCACCCGTTTGCTCACACAGGGCCATAAATTCATCGAAATTAAGTGTTGTAAGGGCTATATCTGCGTAAACCGCTCCCCAGTAATTCGTGGTAGGATCGGGATTCATAGGATCTTCAGTCCAGACAAAATAGTTTGATTTTTCGCCACCAGGGTAGCGGAGATACTTTGAACCTGTCTCACCAATGGCCACAGCAAGTGATTGCGCACCTTCGGCTCTATTGACATCATGGTCAACACCTGCATTTACATTTATGCCATATTTGGAATTTACTCCACGAGCAATAGTACTGACTGTATAAACCCCAATATTGATCTGTGACAGCGCTGTGACAGAGCATAAAAAAGACACAAAGAGTGTAATGGTAAGACTGGATATTTTCATAATTGTTTTTTTGGCTTTGGAGGATTCACCTGGTGATCCTTCAGATACAGTTTATGGTCATATATCTCTCCCTTTATGGGAGGGGTATATGCATCTTTTAATATGACTTTCAATTGATCCGCAACCATTGCTTGCTCCTGTACCAGGTTTGAGCTTTCACCCGGATCAGCTTTCAGGTCATACAATTCGAATTCCGACCAGAAATCATCTTTCAGCGTAGCGTGTAGTTTCCAGTCCCCCTGCCTTACTGCATATTTATTCTTTTGTCCCCAGACCAGGTAGTCGTGCTGTACCTGCTTCCCTGAGCCGCTTAGCTCTGGCAAAATGGACATCCCATCACAATCCTCAGGAGGACGTACCTTGATAATATCCGCAACAGTTGCCAAAAAATCCGGAAAATACCATAGCAAATCACTTCTCGAGCCTGGTAAGATTACATTCGGCCATCTTACAAGCATGGGAATCTTCAAGCCACCTTCATAAACCGTTCCTTTTTGTCCCCGGAACTCTTTTTGATTGTCAGGATTCACATTTGGACCAAATATTCCCCTCGGATTTTTATCTGAATTAAAATAATCCTGTCCGCCATTATCACCTGAAAAGAAGATCAAAGTACGATCATCAATTTCCAGGCTTTTCAATAAATCAAGTATCTCCCCGATCTGCCCGTCCGTTTTATGAAGCAGGGCGGCGTAACGAATAGCATCATCTGTTTTCCAGGAATTTGGAGATGGCCAATCATTTTCAGAAAAAAGTTGATAGGAAGGATGTTCTTCTGAAATACCCCAGAGTCCGTGTGGAGGTGTCCAGGGCAGGTAACAGAAGAATGGCTTATCGGCATTTGCTTTGATAAACTTTACAGCTTCATTAAATATCACATCCTGGGCATGCGTTTCTCCCTGGTAATAGTCTCCTGTATTTCCTTTAAGAGGGACCTCCTGACTGTTTTTTATAAGATATTCCGGATAAAATGAGTGTGCGTGTACCTGATCGTAATAGCCAAAAAATATATCAAAGCCATGTTCTTCAGGCACGCCGGATGTACCACGGTTGCCACAGCCCCATTTGCCAAATCCGCCATTTATATATCCGGCCTCCTGTAAAAGAGAAGCAACTGTTTTTTCATCAGCTCTTATAGGTTCTCCTCCTGAATTTTCTCTCATACTGGTATGTCCCAGGTGCTTTCCTGTCATCAGGCTAACGCGTGTAGGTCCACAAACAGCGGCCCCTGAATAGGCATTGGTAAACACCATTCCTTCATGAGCCATTTTGTCAATATTGGGAGTTTGCAATTTCGTGTTACCCATATATGAGGGTTCATAATATCCCACCTCATCAAGCATGATATAGATGATATTTGGTTTTTCAGCTTCAATTTTCTTTGTGCAGGAGGCTAAAAAAACAAAGCTTACAATTGCTAATACTAATACTCTGAATTGGATTTTATACATATTTATCAGATCCTTACAGTTCATAATCAATCTCCAGGTTTTCACCCTCATGGATCGTCCTGGTGTTTTTAAATGTCAGGGGTTTATTCGATCCCAGTTGGAAGGAGTCCAAAACCACCTTACCATGGAGCACCTTAAGATTTACCTTGTAATTATTTCCAGCTTTAGCAACAGAACAAATCCCCCATGCATTTCCGTTTGACCAGAAATACTCCCCGGGCTTATCCGTAAATTTCACAGATTTGCTCACCCCTGAATAGAGGAATCCGCTTTCTGCCAGGATTCCGGCCCAGGATGCCATGGCCCGGGCATAATGATGGCCACACTCAGCTTCATCAAAGGGATTTCTCTTTTGACCATCATAGCGATCCCTGATGTTTTTTATGTTTTCCAGGCCTTCCTGCTCCATGCCTTCGTACAACATACCAATGGCTGCGGTATATTCAAAGCCGGTCATTACCTCGGACCAGTAGGGAAAGGGGATTTTAGGTCGTCCTCCATGGGGCCAGCTGGCCATAAGCAGGGCCTTTTCGTCGCCCATGGCATAGGAGCGCATATTGTTAAAATGCTCGAACATGCTCTCCCTTTTGTTGTACTTCTGAATACTCTCCAGGGCGGTTTTAACGTGCTCCTCTTTCAGGAGGTAACCCAGGCCAATAACATGGGCCATATATTGTCCCACCAGCTGATCGACCAGGCAGCCTGTTGCCAGTTGAAAATCAGGATTTTTTATATTTTTAGTTCCCATTCCGGCCATCAGTCCCTTCGCAATCTCTTCTTTGCTTTCAGGTGTTTGAATCTTATGGAAATAGTATTCCCCGTTAAAGAGATTTGCATCTGTCCACTCGGAGCCACGCTTATACAATTTATTACACTTCTTGGCAAAGGATTTATCCTTCATATAGATGGCCATTTCTTCAGCAGCCCTCAAGGCTCCCAGGTACCATATTTGCATTTGCGGATTGGGACCAAAATATTCCACATCCATGGTGTTGTGCTGCACACCTTCCATCACGCCATCCACATCCCCATCCCAACCATTTTCTATCCAGGCAAAAGCCAGAGCAGCTTTCACTTTTGACCAGTATTGTTCCAGAAATTCATCATCGCCGGATAACTGCCAGTCCCGGTAAAATTTCATAATGGTTCCCATTTGCCCGTCGGCAGCAGCAACAGCGATACCCGATGATGATTCTTTCAGGGGCAGATTGGTTCTGAAACCCATGTGTCCGTATTCATTCAAGGCGTATCCAAATTCCACTTCACGCATGGTCTTCGCCAGATCATTAAAGAGGAAGGCGGTTGCCTGCTCATAGTTCCATACATGGGTACATGAGCCAAAGCAAGAACCAAAACGATCCATCACGCCCTCCCAACCGAACATCTTTCCGTCATCGATACGAAAAACAGTTTGCGAGCGCAGGGTGCTGAGGTTAAACAGCGCTGCCTCTTTGATCACATCAGGATAGCTGCTGGAAAGCAATGCGTTGACAAAAGTCAGCGTCTTCTCTGTTAATTCGGGCAGGCGATCTGCCTCCTTCTCAATTACATCCCAGGCATTGGTATATTGCGTGGTGTAGTAGTTGCGGAGCTTCTCCTTTGACCAGGAATATCGATTCGGGAAATGCCAGGTCAGGTAAAATGTAAAGGTTGTGGTCTCTCCGGCTTTTAATGTTTTATGCACAGCCAGAGAAGCCATGGGATCGTCATCAACCTGTTTCTCTTTTTCAGTCAACATCCCATCTGCACTGAAATCGTCCCAGAAATCAAGAATTCCATTGCTCCAGGAGTTCTGAGCGGTGCTGGTCCGGTAGCTTATGTTTCCATCATTTTCAGCCGGGGTTGACAGGGCAAAAGTACCCCAGGCAGCATCGTCTATGTCCACCTT
>Ga0164313_10003718_pt1 | contig 13587 bp, 21 predicted proteins | sample GuaBasSedimGuay4_FD_113735 | JGI IMG/M metagenome (GOLD analysis project Ga0164313, IMG submission 113735) | Subseafloor sediment microbial communities from Guaymas Basin, Gulf of California, Mexico - Guay4, Core 4569-4, 0-3 cm | ecosystem: Environmental > Aquatic > Marine > Hydrothermal vents... | reverse complement strand
GCCGACACAGGTGTAGACAGTATAATCAGGAGCATCTAAAGCGCCATCTTTTGGTGCTAAGAAGATGTGTAAATCATCACCTGCGTCTAACGCTTCAATCGTACCTTGGATCGTAACGTTATTTGGAGGTGTTACCGTGTTTCCATCTAAGTCTTTAAAGGAGTCAGATGCGTTAACTTCACCAGAAGCAAAACCAATACCCAAAGCACCAATCCAAGAGCCTGTAAACTGAGCCAAATGGTTAGGGTGTGTAGACATCTTAGTTGGTGTTCCAGATACGGTACCTGTAGCGGAGCCTAAGCCTGTTATTTCAATTGCATTAGCAGGGAATACACCAGTATTAAGGTGTAAAATTAGTCTTACAGTAGCAGTTCCTGTTAGTGTATCTACACCTACCAAATTACCAGTTCCAGCAGTAGCACCTGAGCCCCAAGATAGAGTTTCATTTTGCACCCAAGTACCTGTTCCTGGCGTTATGACGCAATCATATAATCTACCCATCCACAAGTTACCATCAACACCATAAAGTGTTTCTGAAGTACCATCAACTAGGATGGACTTAACAAACTCATATAATGCTTTCTTTGTAGACTGTGGAGAGTATGACCATTCACCTAAGAATGGCTTATTTCCATTGCCATCTAAATCAAGTAAATTATACCCTTCAGACTTAGCAATACCATAAGCCTCTACAGTACCTTGAAGAGTTGTATTTTGAGGATCAGCTTCAGTGGTAATAGAAGCAACTGCCTCTCCTAATGCTAAACCTGTTTCCCATACAGCGTATGTTTCTAACCAAGTACTAGCTTTGACGTTAACAAGTAAATTATCAATAGCTACTCCAGTATCACGACCTTTAATCATAATACGCAAAAGGGTGTTAGAATCAGTCTGGTTTTTACCAGTACCCCAGTGTGACGTTAGCTCAGTAAAATTCTGAATAATTTTCAAAGGTATTGGAGTAGAGTTTACACCAAGTACAATCAAACCATAGTAGATATCAGCACCACCATTCTGTGATACTGAACCACCAAAGTGATATTCCATAACTTCATCAGTAACAGTATAATTCACGCTGTAATCAGTAGTGTGATCAAATAGGGTAACAATCTTTCCAAGTGCTTCCTCTTTTGAAGGATTTGGAAAGGATAAGTTTATTTCATCATCACCTGAAATAGCAAAATCCCAAGCAAGCTTTTGTAATGCTCTGTTAATCCATTTTACATGGAATGTATGCGCACCAGTAACATAGGTTATGGAGCCATCTGCTGCCACTTTAAACTCTGCTAACCAAGCAGCAATAGCTGTGGCACTATCTGCATCTGTATCATAAATCGACATTTTTTTATCCTCTTAAATTGGTTGTAATCTAACGGAAATCGTTAGTCCTGAACTCGTTATAGTACCACTTACATTTTTAGGTGTGTAATCTGTGCCTGTTAAGCTCATTTCTCGCACCCATCCCACTACATCTGTATCAGATACATAATCAAGAGCAATTGAAGCTTCGCCATTGACATCGCATTCTGCATTTAGAATTTCTGTTTTTGTTGCTTCATCAGTAATATTCACTCTGGCATCTGGTAAAGCTAATCCTGTACTATCATCAACAACTTTCACTAATAAAGTGACTTGATTAGCTACAACAGTCATTACTCCTGAGTCATTAGTTATGCTTGAAGTATTGCCATCTGACGGAGTATTAAATGTTGCTATACTTGCATTATTATAGTGTAAATCTGTAGTATTGGTACCATGGGAAAATGATATATCACTATATGTTCCAGATTCAACAATATAAGCATCATAATTATTATCATTAAATGTAATATTATCAACATTATTAGTCAGTGGCAATAACATAGCACCTTGGGTGATATCATCTGAATCAGTAATGGTATTAAATTCAAATGTTGCCGTTATTGGCCTCACCTGACCACAGTTATTGAAGACAGAAGTTATGATTGATTGCCCAGAAGCAAAAGTACAAACTCCTGCTCTTGAAAAAGACATACCAGAAATATCTACTGCTAATGCACTAGACAGATCAAAAATAAATCTAGCAACATCATCACCAACCAATCCATTAGACTTAATTGACCCGTTAGCCATTGTAATATCTGCACTTGTATCTGCTGATATTTCATAAAAGCCTGAGTTGATAAATCCACCCTCTGGAAAATCCTCTCTGAATTTTACATCCTCATTTGATGAATCAAAATCAGTGGCATTAATCACCACCTTGCCTTGAGCAAAGTTGGTACCCTCAATAGCAGAAAGTACACCATATTTATAGGTCACAGAGTCACATATTGCTGTTGCTTCTTTCCAAGCTCCACCTGCTACATTAGTGGTACCAGTAATAGTCACACCTGTACCAAATCTAGGAGCATCAATCCAAAAGTTACCAGTTGATGAACGGTGATTTGAACCAGATGTATCAGCATAAACAGTCATAGTTTCAACAACTGACCAATCCATTGTTCCAGATGAAGCAAATATTTCAGAGGTATTGGAAATATCAATAACAAAATTAGTCCAAGCACCACCCCAAATATCTCCACCAGTAAGATGGAATGTTACATAATTAGAGCTAGTGTCAGTGAACCTAATCATTATTCCAGATTCAGTTCCTGTTCCTGTGGTTTTAGCAATTAAAGCAGGAGCAATAGTAGACATCAACCAAATATAAAAATGAGTATCAGCTCCAGACATATCCCAAGAAGTTGCGGCAGTTAATGTTGTATCTTCATTAGAATTTTTTGGGATATACCAATAAATTGAACCTGAACCCTGCCAGAAAATTTCTGTATCTGATCCTGATAAATCCCCACCCCAATTTCCTGCACTATCACAGTTATTGGAATCCATGTCTTCAAGGTTTGGTGTTATTGCTAAGGTCATTATCTTATACCATTATGTTTAAAGCTGAAGTGGTTCATATCTTTAATGATACGTTTTGAGCCACCTAACTGGTCCCAATAATTATGCAGGATTACCCAAGCAGGGTGACCACCACTAGTTATGTATTTACCATCCACAAATAAGTTTAAATCAATTGCTAATTTTTCTCTATGTGTAGATAACTTATGTCCATGGGAGCAAGTCTTTGCTCTATAGCAATCACCATAAGTAAACTCATATCCAAGACTTAATCCATAAGAAATTAAATCATTTGAAGCCTTTAAAAAATTTCTTTGTTTTCTGCTTAACTTCATTAGGGTGCATTCCTATCACTATCGTGTTTCATCAAAAGCTCAAGGACTTTTTCAATAGACCTTGAATTCTTTTCAAGCGTCTTAGTCATATGCTCTTGATCATTTCTAATAACAGCAGTATCAGTTTGGATACTGGACACAGTAGTTTGCATCTGTCCCTGTACAGCTTCTATTTTTTCAATACGTTTGTTAGCAGTAACTTGATCGCTGGCTAATGCTTTATATCCCATGCCCATTATGAAGGCAGTAGCCAATACTGAACCAATTATTTCAAAGCTAAATAATTTAGACATTTTGTTATTGCTCACATCCTTCTCTCTTCTGTTTTCAGTAATCATTCACACTCTCCTGCTTTTATATCACAGGTGCCATAAGGAGTTTTTGCTTCATACTTAAAGCAATATCCTTTTGGTAATTCCTTTGAGCATTTTACCTTACAAGGAACACCAATTGTCCCAGTCTGGGAGAGATAACCAACATTAGCATTAGCATGAACAGCTTTACAACCATGAATGAATTTTTCCTCTTGTATATTGTCTGTAATTGCTCTATCAAGAGAGCATCCACCCATAAATATTGTTGCTAAAATGGTTGATAGAAATACAAGAAAAGACAACCAAGACATAAATTTATTTTCTTTATATTCACACATTTTCAAACCCTCTTTTTTTGGCTTCAGCAGGAGTGCCTACAAGCTCAACCAAAGACACATATTTAGCAATTCTCATTCTGCGTATGTACTTCATAAATCCGCAACAAGATTCAGCATCACAAATCTTTTTCAAATTGTTATCAAATTCCTCATTACCTTTCTTCAAATCATCTAAACTGGTTGCTATCTGCCATGATATATCGTGGCCAACACAAGCAGATTCAATATCAACAAACCACATAGTTTTGGGAACCTTAACACCACCTTTTGCTCCACAACCATTTGCATGTTTATGATTCAATCTTAATAAATGAGTACCAGTCACTTCCAGACTGTATTTAAAAACATCGCCCATAAATTCATCTAGTGATTTCATATCTTGAACCTTTCTTTGTATGCTTCAACTGCTCTATCTGCTATATGCTTAGCACTTGTTTCACTATCAACAACTAACGCTGCACAATAGGCTTTCATCCATATCATTTTAACAGCATTAGAGTGAGGCTTCTCAGGTGTTTCAAATTCATCAGAAACCTTTGGGTCATCACATCTTTTAAATCTCTTTGGCATCATTGGGCTCACCATACAAATATCTCTTCTGGTTGTCTCATTTTTCTAAGGAATTGACTCAAAGAATCAACCTGATCAAAGTGTTCACTATTGGGGAAATTTTCCACTTCAGTTTCAAAGTCAAATAGCCAAGGTGCTTTATTTGGAAGCCAACAATTTCCTGCTTCTATAGCTGGCGATTCGTTGCTCATCCGTACAACTTTGTCGCCTTGTCCTGTTGGGTCTATGGGAATAATATTCCAGTATGTTTCTCGTTTCAAATCCTGGATCAGTTGCTGTCCTGAAGCTTTGTCTTCTATTATGCATTCGTTTGGTCTCCACTTCTCAAGAAGGTTAATCACCTTGCGTTTCAAATCAGGATATACAACACGGTCTTTCCATACATCAACTAAGTAGTGACCAGCATCAGTTGTTAACCAAACTTCTGCTACACTTGGGTCATTAATCTCTTTGTCTTTGTTTGCTGTATCTAACGATATGCGTAAGCTATGGTGTTCTTTTCTTTCAGGAGCAACATCATATCTATTAAACCATTCAAGCTTAATTATTCCACCACCCTTTGGAGATGGACGTTGCTGTTGTTGAGATGAATAGCCATAACTGCCTAGACGTTTTTTGAAGCTCTTTACTTCATCAGGACCAACACGATCAGTATGTAATAATTCACCCTCTCTGCGTGTTATTATTTTACCAGTTCTTGGATAAGTTATAATCTGTGATATCTCAGCTTCTTGAGGAATAACAACTTGTGTCCATCCATCATCTTCACTAAGCATTTTACCAGTAGGGTCTTTGACATGTAGTCTCTGCATGACTATGATTTCTACAGCAGTTTTTGGATCATTCTTTCTTGTAGACCAAGTTTGATCAATCCATTCATTGGCTGTATTTCTTTCAGCTTCAGACATCGCCATTCTAGGATTAATTGGGTCATCTTGTATTAAGAAATTGCCTCCATCGCCAGTAGCAGAACCACCTACAGAGGTAGCAATTCTATGACCACGTTTGGTAGTCTGAAATTTCTCTTTAGCATTTTGATCTTTGGCAATTCTTGTCTCTGGAAATAGTGTTTTGAACCAAGGACTTTCAACAATCAATCTACTATCAACAGAGTGCTTAACAGACAGCTTACCAGAATAAGATGCGCACATAAATTTCTCTGCTGGGTCTTTGCCTAATCCCCAAGCAGGAAATGATACTGTACAGAGATTTGATTTCATAAAACGTGGTGGGATATTCAATATCAATTTCTTAATTTCACGCTCCCAACAAGCTTCAAGATATTCACATATGTATTCAATATGCCAATTCATTTTAAGTTGGGCACCAGGATCAACTATTGGGAATGCAGCCAAGAAGAAATCAATCATGTGCTCACGCTGAGCTTTTCTTTGAAGAAGCGTTTTGGCTGCTTGCTGTTTAAGCTGTGGACTGGCTATCATCATCTTCCTCATCTATTGCTATATCAACTTCAACTCCCATAGCAATTTTCTGTAGTATGTCATCAGGAATATCTTTAACAGCCTCAAAGTATTCAACCTTGTTTATGTTCTCAACTGAACGCTTTTTAGCATGGATATATTCTGTTAAACTAACGATGTGTTTAGACTGTAATTCAAGAGTGGGTGTACTGGTAGAAAGTGCGTGTTTAACAAGCACCCAGAAATCATTTAGCATTGACATTCTTATTTGATTTGTCTCAATACCTTTTTGAATAATTTCCCATTTGCTTTCAATCTTACCAAAATCAGGATGAGGTTTATTGATAGCATTTCCCATTGCTAACTTCGCAGAAAGCGTTAGTGGGTCACACCCCATTTCCTCTAATTGTTCTATGATATCATCTTTCATAATTTCTTCCATTACCCTCTTTAATTATAGCGTTTTTTAGGCTATAATTAAAGGTTTATTTTCACTATTATAACGTCTATTCTAGCCTATACTAGAGATTAAAATCTAGCCTATATCGTTAGGTTAGAAAGGATAGAAAGAACGCTATATCCACTGTTAGAGCTATGCATAGTACCCTATCTCGGCTAATCTACCCTTAGCATAAATTCTGTAATCTCTTTCACTTAAAATGGTCAACTCTTCATCAACTATGAACTTCCAAGACTCACCATTCCTGCGATACATTATCACTGGCTCTTCTTGTCTGTCTAACGCTGATTTTAAGGACTGCTTCCACCATTGTTTTAAAGCAAGTTGTTGACACCTTTTCACTTCAACACAGAAGCAACCAACTCCAACTAAGTCACCACCACCTGATCTTACTTGCTCCAAATTCCTTTCTGGTTTTGTATGTAAATTCAAATTGTAATACAACCAGTCAGCAGCTTCTCTCTCTCCACTAGCACCCTTATTTCTTGAGTTTATTCTGCCCATCTTCATCTTCTCTTATTGTTATGGTTATGTTAACAGGAGCATCTTTTCCAAGTACTGATTTATTGATATAAATACATTGTACCGCATCCGCATTATCACAACTATAAACATGCTTGTTTTTAGTTGACTTGCTGTACTTCATTTTTCTAATTATTGTTTTCATTTTTAGTCCATTGTTATGCTGATTGAATTGCCCTTGATAACCTTAATCATTTCTTGGGCATCTTGTATAGTCATGTTACCTTCTGCTACTGCCTTTATCACTTCTGCTACCGTTTCACTTTCTATCTTTTGTAAGTCACCTGCTTGTTGTAAAATTGGTAATACAGCATTGAATAACTTATCTTGAGCACGCTTGTCTCCAGATGAATTCAATGTATTATTCTGAACACCATTTGCTCTGTCTGATATAGCTCTAATGGCGTTAGCACCTTCAATTAACAAGTACTGCCTTAGTGCTTCTTTTGTTATGGTCTTATTTTTTATCACTTCTTGTATTGTATCTAAAGTGTACTCAGCCATTTCTTTCTTCTTATTTGTATCTTGCTCCTCATCAGGATATCTGTCTTTGCTAACGTCATCTACAAGTTTCAAGACTTGCTTATGTGTTAAATCGCTCATTTATTTCTCCTTGTTATTTCATAAAAGATGACAATGCCAATATATATTGATATATGCTTGTATATACTGAAACATATACCCGCAAAGTCAAGCTGGGTATGGGGTAGAGAGGGAAAGAGAGTCTTAATATATAAATATATATATATACTAACGCTTACTTCCCCCTTCCTACCCACCGATGCCCACACATCCATTTTTACTCATTTGTTTTTCCATTTGCGAGCACATCCACTTTTGCTAACGCTGTCTTTTTCTCTTGCCCATGTCCAAATACCCATACTTTTTCACCCACCCTCGAACGCTCTATATATTATATATATTTCATATATGGAGCTATAAGTCCTTGATTTTAAAGGGAAAAAACCGATATATTCAGTATATATCCAGTATATAGAATATATATGGAGTATATGATCAAGGGTCTGGTCTTTCCTATTTCACTAACAATTGAAGATATTGACCACGAAAATCAACGCCCATAGTGTTCTTAATTTCTTCATCATTACCTTTCACTACTCTCCAGTGACCAGCATTTTGACCTTCTATGTATGCCTCTTGGATACACCTATTTTTATTCTTTGAAGGTGACTCCATGGCAGCTGCGATACTTGTAACAGGATTTGTACCAAATACAATAAATGAGTGTTTAAATAAACTGTAGCTATGCTCTCTTTTTGAATGCTTTTTATAGTAGTTTTTGCTACCAAGTTTAGCAATCATGAACTCTAATATTGCTTGCACTAATCTTGAGTCCTGGGTATCTACAACTCCCATATTACACTCCATTGAACGCTTACATTCTTCAACATATGCCTGTGCTTCTTCCATATGCTCTATTGTTATCAAAGAAGGCTTTTTGTTTAGTATCTTATCTACATAAGCATAGAGCAAAGACTCTGATTTGATTTGCGCAGTACACCTTACTGCTAACGTCCATTCAGACTCTGGAACATCATCTCTTGACCGCATAGCAAATTCATCTTTGATACGTTGATCCAATAATGCTCTGGCTTCAGGAGTACATTTGAACAATACATAATTTTCTGTGTTAACAACCTTTAAACTTGGTCCATCAAACTTTGATTCTTCATTAGGAGTGTAGTCAAAATCTTCACCCCTGTTTGCTTCCATAATTAGCAATTTTAATTTGTTGATTATCCTACTAGAATATGGAGCATGAGCCAAGTTGGTTGGCATACAATTAGGCTTATGATCTACAAAGTGATGCAACTTTCTGGCTTCATCTCCAGAGTGTACGCTGTCTATTGTAAAATTATGAATATAGGAAGTCTGGGTTGACTCTTCCAAAATTGATAACGTTGGACCATAGACGTCTGGTAAAGCATCGGCATAATCTGATATATCATAAGGTTGGTAAGCAGACTTGGCTATGTTTTGCATTAAGTATTGCTTCACTTTAAATACATCACCAGTTGTAGACTTGGAAGCAATGCCTGCTTCTGGGATAATTATTGACATTGAAGGAGCGTGCATTAGCTTGATATGGAAGGCTTTGACCCCATATGTACCCTTGCTTCCCCTATAGCACTTTAACAGGTCATTACTGGTTTCTGCTATGAGCTGCTCGATGATTTCATTTAATGCTTTATTAGCAGTGTCTTTACCTACACCTTGCCTTGCTAAGAGGATATTTATTTGAGTCATAGGTATGGATTCAAATGAGGCTTTTCTTCCTATCAAAGACCTGATAATATGCCTAGCTGAAATGATAGCAATTTCTTTATTTGGCCAAGCCATTCTTTCCCAAATTTCTCTAGCAAGTTCACCTACAAAAGATGATGGCCATTCATGATTTGTTAGCTTATCTGAAGTGTTGGTTATTTCAATTTCTACTTTACTTTGAATGGCAACTTCAAGATTGTAATTTCTTCCACCATGAGCATGACTGAATATTCTGGGAGCAACAGATACAAGATCAAGGTATGCAACTTTGTTAAAATAATCTTGGTACTCTGGTTCAAAAGGATCATAGCATCTTTGGCCATGATAAGTATCAGGGTCATCCAATAATTCTTTGACAGATATTTTTGTTCCATCTTCCAGCATTACCTCAAACGCTTGATATAAGATTTCATCATCACGCATTTTTAAAATCTGTTCACGTGATAACTTTTTCTTCTCGATTTGTTTCTCAACCCACTTATCTGTTTGCTTATCTGATTCAGGTTTTGCATCTTCTTTTGCTTTCTCTACTAAAGCAGAGTATTCAGTTTCTTCTCTGGTAGATAAATCAGGAATCTTAGATGAGTCAATGGGGTCTTTGGAGTTGTTGTAAATCTTAGTTTGTATATCTTGTTTATCAGGATCAATTACATCAGCTTTAATGAAGCATAATCTCTCTGGAGAATTGACTGCTTTATCCATAATGGTTCGTGGATGCATTCTACCTGCTTTATCAACAAAAATGTATCCAAATCCAAGTAGCCATAATCTTTTAAAAAGCAGGTTATTCAATCTTGGTATATCAAGCATTTGACTAACGGCAACTATAAAATGTTGACCTGTAATTGGCGAGTCATTAATACAACTTGAGCTTGAGGTTTTCCATAGGACTGGAGCATCTGCTAATTCTGGCAATGCTTGGGTGTAAATTTCTAGTAATTCATCTCTTCTCAGTGACTTGTCATTTGGGTCATAATCAATTAATAAAAACCCAGAACAATCTCTGTATTTGAAATTTTCTTTGGTGCGTTCCATATATTGATTTGGAGCACCTTTGTAAGAAATTGGGACAGATGCTTCTTTGTGACTGTGTATTCCAAAACCTAAAGCATTATGTGAATTGGCTCCATCTATCATTTCTTGGAGTTCAATAATATCTTTGATTTCAGCTCTGGTTGCTCTGCCGTTTTTTAATGTTGAAGGGTGTGTTAGTTTTCCATCTCTGAACTTTTTTGCGATAGGATTATGCGCAGATTGATACAGCGTTAGTTTCATTTTTATTATTCCTTATTGAGGGGTGATCCACAAGCAAAAATAAGGAGGAAAAATGCTTGTGAATCTATCTAGCTAAGACAAGACTATTATAGCCTATAAAAAGCCTAATAGCTATATGTAGCAAGGCTTATAGAGGTGTTTCAGGTGAATAAAAATAATAGCTCTATAAAAGGAAGGTGGAGGACTAAATCAAGCGTTAGTCAATACTTGAAAGTAGTTTTTGACCTATAGACTTCAGCTAGTATAAAGGTTAAAATAGAATCTAATAAAATGACCTCATAGGTGGGTTGTTTACAAACTATACTGGAGAATGAAATGGACATTGAAACACTGATTGAGTTGATCAATCTTAAAAAAGATTTAGCAGATACCAAGTCTGAGGAAATGTCTTTGCGTAAAGAAATTATGGGGGACATCACTGATGGCTATGAAGGTAAAAAGAAAACTTTTCATTGGGGTGGTAATTATGAAACTGAGTTTGGAATCCCACTCCATTATGATGTAGATGTATCCTGTAATTTGTCGTTGAGTCTTGATAAAGATTTGTTCCACGAATACATCCACGAAGGCAAATTAGCAAATATGACTGCTGAAGAAAAAGACTGCTTAAAGATGGTGCCTACACTTGTTGTTCCTTCCTTGAAACACATACCTGATGATAGCATACTTTATGAGTTGATAGATAGCAAACCTGCCCTACCAAGTATCAGAATTAAGAAGACAAAAATCACTGGAGACTCCTATGAGTAATATGGCTGAAATATACAGAGAGTGGCACAAAATCAGGAAGGATAAAAAGATGGATAATCTGTCCAAAAGCAAAGCCATTCTTGAGGAAGAAAATATTGAATTCTCAGAGCATAATATGGGTAGCCATTTTGTTATCTATATCAATGAAGCAAGAGAGTTTGACTTCTGGCCAACCACTGGGAAATTCTGGCATAAAGGCAGAGGTATTAGAGGAACAGGTGTGTTTAATTTAATCAAGCAAATTGACAAAATAAAGGATATTGGATAATGGCTTTCTTTGGTGGTTTAAATGGTGATGGCTTCTTTGATGAAGAATATAATGAAGCTGGCATTTCTTTTGGAGATAATGGCTCCCAATATGAACCAAATTATAATAGAAATTATACAAAATCTCTGTTCAAAAAGAACAAATGGTTTTATCATAGGAAGGTGAAAGTTGAAATAGTAACCCAAACTGATTTAGCCTATCTTGTTGAAGATAAAATTGGAACATATTGGATACCAAAAAAGTTATTACATTTTGGTAAAAAACATACAAGACAATATAAAGATTTTGATATCAAGTATAATGAAATGTTTAACAAACAGGAAGGTGGATAATGAACTTAGAAAATATGATGGGCTCTTTTCAAGCTATGGATAAAGAGCAAAAACTGATACTGGCTAAAATGACTATGGATGTAGGCATGGATGGCAAAGGTAAAATAAATAATCAAGATTTGGTTGTTTTGTTTATTGATTTATCTGGTGCTATTGCTAGAAATAAAGTTGAGATTAATGATCTGAAAAAGCAGATTAAAAAATTGGAAACCATTTGTGATGTATTTGCTGGAGAGACTCTTTGAGCCTTCAAGAGCAATTAGCAATTAATGATGAAAACTGGGAAGGTTGGGGTATTCAGGAATGTCTACCCTTATTCCAGACGTTATGTCCTGCTCAATCTGATAAGGTTTCAAAGGTTAGTTTAATGTATTGGTTTGATGAACACGGTGATATTGGCCACCCAATAATACAAGCTATTTTGAAGAGCATGGATATGGAAGATAGGATTGAAATATTTCAATACATAGGGGATTAAAAATGACTAAAAGTGAAGAACAAAAAAGAGAACAATTTAAGATAGATTGCATTAGGCAGGCAAAGAGAATGCTAGATGGCAAAGATATAATGAATATCCAAAGTGCTATTGAACTTTCCATAATGGCATTCGCAGAAGAAACAGATCAATTGAAAAGACATACTGCTGTAGCTTTGACTTCTCTTGCTATGGCAGTAATTGTAAACCAGAAAGATGAAGAAGATGCAAATGATGCTCTTCTACATATGGTTGAACAAGCTATGGCAGAAAAAGAAATGGGCATTATGAAATCACAAGGCAAGGTTCAGTGATGGAAATATTCATAAATATTTGGATGATATACTTACTTGGTGTTGGAGCAACAATGTGTTGTATTTCTTTACTAAGTATGCTATATTATAGAGCAACAAGAACAAAAGATATGGAGAAGTTTTATATGCCATATTTGTATGTGTTTATAATCGGTGCTGTGTTATTGGTTTCCACTTATAAGTATTTGTTTTAAATGGAGTTTATATGAAGTTTAGAATTGAGAAGGCAAGTGAAGTTAGGCTTGATTGTAAACCAGAATACATACACTTTGAAACTCTGGTAGAGCTTATGTTTTTCGTTAGCAAGAAGGGTAAAGTCATAATCTACCCTGATAATAAAATTGTCATTTATGATGACTATATGGAGTGAAGATGAAAGGTAAAATAATTACAGGTCACCTATCAAAAGGCAGACCTGAAGATGCTGGCCAAGATATACACTGTGACTCTATGGTTTGTATTCCTGCTAAAGGTTCAGTAGCAGTAACGACCAATTTAAGAGTTGCTGTTCCATTTAGACACGTTGGTTTGGTTTGGCCAAGAAGTGGCTCAAGTTTTAAGAATCATATTGAGACTGGAGCAGGTGTAATTGATCACGAATACAGAGGTGAAATAAAGGTCAAACTTTATAACCTTGGTGATGATGAAGTATGCTTTGAGCCTGATGAAAGAATTGCTCAATTGCTTACAATTCCTGTTAATTCTATTCCTTATGATATGGCTACAGATGATGAAGCTAAAGCACTAATGGAATGTACAAACAGAGGTGAGGATGGTTTTGGTTCAAGTGGTAAATAACTGGAGATTGAAATGAATACAAATACACTAGCATCTTTGGTAATATTCAAAGACCTTAAAACAATCAAAGTATTGTTTGAACCAGGAGGCAAATCATATACATATAAGACTCTTGATGATACAATTGAAAATGGTGATGAAGTTGTTGTTCTTGTTAATGGTTTTCTAAAAATAGCAAGAGTTTCAAAGGTTGATAAAGTAGCAGACCTAACAAAAAATGTTGAGTATAAATGGATTGTTCAGAAG
>Ga0164313_10003717_pt1 | contig 13589 bp, 8 predicted proteins | sample GuaBasSedimGuay4_FD_113735 | JGI IMG/M metagenome (GOLD analysis project Ga0164313, IMG submission 113735) | Subseafloor sediment microbial communities from Guaymas Basin, Gulf of California, Mexico - Guay4, Core 4569-4, 0-3 cm | ecosystem: Environmental > Aquatic > Marine > Hydrothermal vents >... | reverse complement strand
TTTAGGGTGGTCAGTTTAAACCGGTATTGCATGGTCACTTTGCTCCGGTTTTAGGTGGTCAGTTTCACCGGAATTTGCAGTTAAGACTTACTATTGTCTGTGCGTATACAGAAATAGATAAATCATATCTCGCTGATTTATGTCCTTAATTTAAACAAATCTTTAATAAAAGAAACTCGCAACTTTTCGCATTCTTCTATACAGGTAGCGATAGATTGTTCTTTTTTGATGAGGAAGTATGAAATATGGAATAGTGACAATAAAAAGACCTAAAACAAAAAGAATACCTAGTAATAAATTCACATTTAATCCGGCAATACTTAAACCAAATGCAATTACTATAAATATGATATTAATAGTAATGGTAATTAAAGTGGTTTTTAAATGAATTTTATTTAACCTTAATATGCAATGATGCAGGTGGTTTGTGTCTGGAGTAAAAGGTGATTTTCCATTAAATATTCGAACAAAAAATAATCTAAAAATATCTATCAATGGAATGATCAGTATGCCAAATGCAACTGCTGGAGCTGCACTTACGGAAAAATCCGACTTAACGTTATTGAGTTCAATGAATTTAATTGTTGCTACAGAAAGAATTATTCCAATAATTAATGAACCAGAGTCTCCCATAAATAGTTTATTGGATTTCCCAAAAACATTAAAATAGAAGAAAGAAATCAGACTTCCTGATAACGCAAAACAAAGTATTGAATATTCAATATTTCCTGATAAATAGAACCAAATTCCATAAACTACTAAACTGACAACAGCTATACCGGAAGCTAATCCATCCACCCCATCAATAAAGTTAAATGAATTAATTATAACTACAATTAAGAAAACGGAAGTGATAATACTTAAAAAATAATTTATTTCATGTATTCCAAACAAGCCCTGGTAGTCAGTAATCCGCACATCACCCATATAAATTAATATAAGGGAAGCTAAAATTTGAAGTGTAAATTTCTTATATGCAGAGATCGCCATAATATCGTCCTTTAAACCAATGAAGAACATAATAATGACTGCTGCAATAATATACTTAAGAACATCAAAAGAATATCCGTTTGAAGATATGATTGTACTAAGTATAACTCCAATAAAAATAGCAACACCTCCTAAAGAAGGAACTGCTTTCTTATGAATTTTTCTATCTCCAAGTTCATCAATAAGATTTTTAGCATTTGCAATTCTAACTATTGGAGGTATTGAAAATGCAACAATAATCGCTCCCAGAAAGAAAGCTACAAGAATTAGAAAAATGTCAATATGTGATTGATTTAACATCATACAATCAGCTCTAATCTAATGCGATATAAAACAAATTAATTAACCGAGTTTTAAGATGTAGATTTACCACTGTAATAAAGTTACACCTTATACGTATCGTTTAATACTAAGTTACGATAACATTATGCTTAAGATATGTATTGTAACGCTGACAATGAAAATAAGAAAATGCTAGAACTTAATACTTGACTTTCTTAATTGGACGGGTAGGTTAGTTTCGTTTTTCATAATATTGTTTTTTGGTTCAATTGATCTTAGTTAGGAAATTCTTTTCTTTTGCTAAGATATAAAAAAGATATTAATGCTTTTCTTGTAAACTTAAAAGCATTGAAAAGAACGGTTGTTTAACTTTGCAACTTAATTAAAAAATATTGGGGATTACATTAAAGATATTTTTCACTTGCATTTCTTTTTGCGTTGTATTTTCTGTTTTTTCACAGGAATCGTTTCAATCAATTCAACCAATTGAATTAGCAATAAAAGAAGATGATTATTCTAATGCTTCAAATGAAATACAGATTTTCTCTTCCCTTGCTATAAATAACATTAAAAATATAGATCAGGTAAAAATTTATTTAAAGGGTGAATTGCTTGTTAATATTCAAAGGGATAAAGAGAATCATTTGTTCGCCTATATTAAAATGATAAATCATAGCTTATCAGGCGAAATATATTTTAGAGATTTTCTTATTGATACCCTTTTGATGCCATTAGCGATTGAAGGGACATTACGTATTTGGAATAATTTTATGCCTCTAATTGAAATGCCCATTGAAGTTCTTTTATCTGGCGGGGTGTTAGATTTGGAAATAATTGAAAAAAAAATCATGTCTTTCGAGGAACTTTCACTTGATGTTACTATTGAACGGTTTTTATATAGTGATCAACAGCTGATTGATTATATGAAGAAAGCAAGTATAATCAACAGTTATTATTCATATAACGAAGTCTTAGAAATTCTATTGACGAAGTTCCAAAAACAACAAATAAATCGCAGCAATCCCAGTTCCAGTAGATTTATTGCATGGCACCAAATAAACCGGATTAACAGTTATATTGATTCTCATAACTTTACATTAGAGTTACAGCTAGAAAAGAATGATCCTCAAAATTTCCAGGAAAAACGGATTAAATCTCTCAGGTTGGAAAAAAGGACTTCAACATTGTTTACAAAAGAACTCAGAACCGGTAGGAAAGGTAAGTTATTGGATCGCAATGATTATTGTAAGAGTTATGTAGATATTTCAAAGAATTATATTGATTTGGCGAAAAAATATCCACCAAATATGGTTTCTGCATTTAATGAATTAGTTAATATCTATCCAGTTGAAGCAGACCTGGTGAAAATGATTGGTGTCGCAAAGTTCTACGATGTTTTTAAAATAAGCGGTAACCCTTCTACAACAGAGCTTATTTACAATTATTTTATCGAATATGCAGAAATTGCCTTAAAGCACCAGGAATATTTAAATGCACTAAGCTTGCTTAGAAATGCAAATGAAGTTGAATCATTTTTTAATGGGATTGAAAAATCAGAGAAGTTCACAGAAGTTTACATTAATTCTCTCGATGGTTTGATGAGTTCCTTTTTGAAAGTTTCTGTAATGGCATATAGGGCAAGGAACTTTAAAATAGCAAAAAAGTATTATCAAAGTGCACAACAAATATATAATGAGCATATAACTGTATTGGGAAATGAGATATCGGTAAAGTATTCATTCAGTGAATTTGTTGAAAAGCAAGTTGAACTTGCTGAAATACTTATGGATGATAATTATTATGAAGAGGCTATAGAATTGCTTGACCAGGCAAAAGGTATTAGTGAACTAAATAGTCTTGAACTCGATAGATTGGATTTTGAATCAAATTATAAAAAAGGATATAGTAAATTATACGAGTTGTTAGTCGATAGTGTAGAATATTATATCGAACGAGATAATAACAAAAACAGTCTTTCCTCTTTATTGTATTCTGATGAATTTGAAAATTCGCATAGTGAATACTTAAGCAGAGATGAAAGGATCACATCATATGCCCTAATATTATTCAATAATTATTATAAGCGGGGATTGGATAAACTAGGTGGCAGTCATCCTGAAAACGCTATTGACTATCTGAAGGAGGCGAAAAAGATAGATGCGATGTTTTTGCAGCAAAACAATATAAATATTGATTCTCTGATTAGCCAGGCCGTAGTTCCGATTATTATGCAAATTATTAGAAAAGCCGAATTTGAGGTTTGGGCAAAGAGATTAGAAAAAGCACATCATTTAAGGGAAGAGGCTGTTGACATACAATTAAAGTATTATATAGTAGATAATAAAGAGGTTAATGATGCTTTGAATGATTTAGATAATAAGATAAAAAATAGAATTTGTGTCGATATTCAATATAAAATAAATAAAGCTTGTAGAAACTCTGTCAACCGGATAAATTCAGAGAAATTTGAAGAAGCAAAAAAGGAATTAAATACTGCTGAATCATTGTTGGATAACTATCCTGACTGTAGAGTAAACAAGGTTAAATTGGATAGTTTATTGCTTTTTTATCAGCCCTTATTTCGTTTTATAAGAAACTATGATACATTAATTTCTGATATGCAAACTGTTTCATTTTCAAATCTGGTTGGATCTTACAGTGGCTTACTGAAAGAATATAAGGATCATGAGCTGAACGATTATGTAGATGAGCTACTATCCCTTTTAGAATTGCTTGAGGATAATGGCAATATCCGACTTTATATAGAAGCTATTAATTATTATAATGAAAATAAAGAGTATACAATTTCTTTTATGTATCTGAATTTATTAAGAATACAACATGTGGAAGCTAAGATAACAAGGGAATATCAAAAGTTAATAGGGCATGAAATTTGCAAAGGCAAGGCAAATAAGGAAACCTTTATAAAAAGTTTAACAAAGAATGACATATGGTTTAAGACTTTACAAAAGTCTTGTCTTAAAAATTAATATCAATCACATATTTTTGATAATTTTACAATGAATTAAAAAAATATAAAATGGGTAAAAAACTTCTATTGATCAGTAATTCAACTATGGCAGGCGAAGCGTATTTGGGCTGGCCAAAAGCATATATTTCGGACTTTCTAAATAGCGAGGGAATTAAAAAAGTAACTTTTGTTCCTTATGCTGGTGTTGGGTTATCAGAAGACAGCTTGGAAGCTTCATACGATGAATATTTAAAAAGAGTTAGTGACGTTTTTGGAGCTTTGGGCTTCGAAGTCGAATCAGTTCATAAAGCAGCTAATCCAATTCTAATGGTTAACGAAGCAGAAGCAATAGCCGTGGGAGGAGGAAATACTTTTCATCTGGTTACTATGATGCATAAAACAGGTATTATGGATGCCATTAAAGGAAAAACCGAAAGAGGCACTCCATACATGGGCTGGAGCGCAGGTGCTAATGTTGCCTGTCCTACAATAAAAACAACAAATGATATGCCCATTATTGAACCTTCCAGTTTTAACACACTTGATTTAATACCATTTCAAATAAACCCACATTACCTTGATGCAAACCCTGAAGGCCATGGTGGGGAAACCAGGGAGCAAAGAATTGAAGAATTCCTGGTCGTGAACAGAGACATTACAGTAGTTGGATTGCGCGAAGCCAGTTTGATCTATATGGAAGGTGATCTTTTAAAATTGTTGGGAAGCAGAGACATGAGGTTATTCGAATATGGTAAAGAACCTGTTGAGTATAAACCAGGTACCGATCTTGGCTTCTTACTATAAAATTTATTTAACGTAACTACATTATTATGAAAAAAATGATTTTGTCAATTGCTTTATTGGGATCATTTCTCATTTTAGCAAATGATGTTTTTTCTCAGGAACCTCAACTAAGTGAAAAGGATAAAAAGAAAATTGAGAAAGAAGAAAAGAAAAAACAAAAAGAAGCTAACGAATTAGCTGAATGGAACGAAGCTAAAACTATGGCTGAATCGAAAAGATTTGTTTTTACGGCTAATGAAATGTATACAGCTGATGGAAGTATTTCATTAGATTCAAAAACCAATTTCTTTTATGTAATTGGTGATGACGCTACTCTGCAATTCACTTTCATTGGACTTCAGGGTATACCAAATCCTAATGGACTGGGAGGGATTACTTCGAAAGGAAGAGTAACCAAGTACAGTTATAAAGCTGACAATTATAAAAAACCTGTTACTATTGAAGTGACCGTGAATCCGCTTGCAGGACAGGGCCAAGGGATACATCAAATGGTGGTGACAATTTATGGCGAAGGCTATGCTGAATTGCTTATGCCCGGAAATGGAGCAAGGTTAAAAGGGCGTATTGTTAAGCCTGAAGATTCAAAAATATACGAGGGTACGCAACTATAGCTTACTGCTCAAGCCATTCCATTAAGGTGTTTATTACCTGCCTTTTTTGAGATTCAGGAAGATTGTTGATTCGTGTTCTGTGGCTCCCTTTTGGTTTTACAATTTTTATTGAATTGGTATGATATGTTAACTCGACTGCAGGAGCTGACCAGGGATCGTATTCGCCGTAAATAAATATCATATTATTCGCTTTGTGCCTGATAAAAAAGTCAACTTCTTCCATTAAATGAGGGCTGTAGTCTACTGATACTCCTTCGGGTAAGCTAAACTCAAATGTAGGATTCTTTGTAAAAGTGGTCCATTCTTTAAAGGGTGAAATATCATAACCATAGAAGCCCATTTCGCGAATTGCCTGGTAAAAAAACGGCTGAAGATCCTCAATGCCTTCATTTGAAATCCATTTCATTCCGGCAACGTCATCAAGGTGTTTTATCAACTTTTCCTTGCTGGTAATATCTCCTGGTATTTGCTCACAAGTAAAATAGCCCCATTGCCAAAAGGCAAACGAGTATTCGAATACCGTTAAGTCATATGCTTTTTCAATACCCATACGATATGTCAATTTCTTTTCCTGTGCTAATTTTTCGAATTCATCTATATAATCTGCCTTATTTTGCATTAATTCTTTTTGAAATTGAAATATTCGCTCCCGACAAAATTTACTTCCAACAGAATCCAAAAACATATAGACACGTTGTTCCTCTACTGAGAAATTTAAAGGAGCAACATAAGGAACGCTAATATCAACATCTTCAGGATAGAAAAAACGATGGTACATAGTTGTTTGTCCACCTTTGCTAATGCCCGTATTTATCCACTTTCCATTGTATAATAATTTTAAGACTTCTATAATTCTATGGTGATCAGCAGCAGCGTTGCTAACAGTAAGATAGTCCCATTTCAATGGTTCTGGTATGGAGGTTCCAAAATACCGATGTTCAACACATATCTGATTTGTATGAAGTAATCCGGCTAGTTCACTTACAAACTTAGGATTTTCTGCATGCCAAGCTGTATATCCTTCGGTGATAAAGACAACAGGCTTGTTGAAATCTAAATGAGAAAGGAATACGCGCTGACTAAATTTAACACCCTCAGGGTTTTGGTGATCAACAACTTGCTTAAACTGCAGCAGGTATTTTACTTCAAACAGGCTGTCAACCTTTAATTCCTCAACCGTAAAGTTATATAGCTTAGAGAGTGAATCAAGTTTATCTTTAAGATTTTGCGAATAACAAACTACACTTAAGGCGAATTGAATTAAAAATATTATGTAAATTTTTCTCATAGTTACCATGTATCTCAAATAAATTATTTGCTTAGTATGTTATTTCAGGTCAAAAAGGGATTTATTCTTTCTTGTTAATTTTTAATAGAGGCTAAAATAGATATACTATAATTGACATCTTAGCCTTTAAACGAAATAGTTCATTTTTAATAAAAGTTAAAAATATTCATTTAGATTGTTATAATAATGTTAAATGAGTGTTTTTCTTAAAAAAAAACCCAATAAATATTGACAATTATAATATTACATCTTATATTTGCAGGGTTATTAGAGAAATAATTCATATTTCTCGCACAGGGAACAATTAAGACCATTTTCATACCCCACAAGCTTTCCGCTCACAAGCGCTTGATTATTAGTATATAATTAAGAATTATAATAATCAAAATATACAATTTGATCCTGCTTTAGGTATTAAATTTTAATGACACAAAGCAAGCAACCGGCAGGTGGGTGAATTTATTCACCTGCCTGCTTTTGCTAATTTTATGTGTTTTTTTTAAATATTATCGAAAAAAGTTTGGATTTGAGAGAAATTGTATATCTTTGTATTGCTTGTTTTGTTTGTTTTTCATAATTGGGCCCACCCAAATGATTTTTAATCAAGGGTGGGTTTTTTTTATTGACCTCTTCCTCTTCCTGGATAATATCTTCTCATAAATTATTTTGAAATACCGTAACTTTTCCAACGATTAGAAGTATATAATTACGCTTGTTTTGTTTGTTTTTCATAATTGGGACCCATCCAAATGCTTTATGTGTTGGATGGGTTTTTTTATTTCTCCCAAAACAAACATATAGATCAGGATTTTCATATATCTTTATATGCACCAGATTCTTAAATTTAATATAACTGAAAAACAACAGATAAAGAATGTCCAAATCGCTGTACAGTCTACTTGAAATAGATGAGCAAAATGCCAAGAATATCGCATTAGATTTATTTGGTATAAATGGAAAAGCAAATGTTTTGCCAGGAGAATTAGATTTTAATTTCAAAATATCGACCAATTTCGGTAATTTCATTCTGAAAATCAGCAGACCCAATGTTGATAAGAAATATATTGAGTTTCAGACAAAACTATTAGATCATATAGCAAAATCAGGTTTTGGAATTACTGCCCCCGGAATTATAACAAATATTGAAGGAAATACTATCAGTAGAATTACTGATGCTAATGGTACTGAACGATTAGTTAGATTATACAAATGGATTGAAGGCCGTTTATGGTCTTCTGTAAACCCTCATAATTATAAATTGCTGTTTTCTCTTGGAAAAGAAGCAGGAATAATTACCGAAATACTTCAGAATTTTGATCATCCGTTAGCTCATAGGAAATTGGAATGGGATATTAATCAGGCCGAATGGACGTTGAGTTATGTCAACTTATTTGATAAAGATTTTAGAAAAAAAATTGAATACTTTCAAAGAAGGTTTATTGAAATCCAAGCTAAACTTAAAACTTTAAGACATGGAATTGTCCACAATGATGCTAATGATAATAACATTATTGTAACCGGAGATATTGTCGAGCCCATCGTAAAAGCAATTATTGATTATGGTGATGCAATTTATACATCTATAATAAATAACCTTGCTGTAACAATTGCCTATGCAGTGATGGGGAAGCCTGATCCTTTACAAGCGGCTTTACCAATTGTTAGAGGATATAATGAAGAATATCAGTTACAAGAGAACGAACTAGAATTGTTATATGTTCTAGTGGCAATGCGACTCATAATTAGTGTTACAAAATCTGCTATTAATAAAATTGATGAACCTGATAATCAGTATCTTTTAATCAGTGAAAAGCCTGCTTTGGAGTTGTTAAGAAAATGGTATGTTGTAAATGAAGAACTGGCTAATTATAATTTTAGAAACGAATGTGCTTATGATCCTCATCAGAATGAAGTAATGTTTAAAAGATGGGCTGACGAAAACTCGGTGGATTTAAAAAATATGTTTTCGGGCCTGAATTTTAATGATGTAATAAATGTTGACATGAGTGTTTCCAGCGACTGGCTGGGACATAAGAACGAATACAATGATGATTATCTTACAACATTAAAATTAAAGCATCTTCAGGATAAATACCCCAACTCCCTGATTGCAGGTGGTTATCTTGAAACAAGGCCGGTTTATTGGACGGATTCTATGAAGAAAGAAGGCAATAATGGCTATGAATATAGAACTGTTCATCTGGGTATCGATTTTTGGGTAGGCGAGGGAACACCTGTACATTCATTGTTTCGGGGAAAAGTATTTAGTATTTACGACAACATTAGGGGTAAGAATTGTGTACCTACATTAATTCTGGAACATACTTATAACAATAGTGATAAATTTTATAGTATTTATAGTCATTTAAGCCGAAATTCCCTGAAGGCTCATAAACAAGGTGATGAGGTGAAAAAAGGAGATCTGATAGTTTATGTAGGAGATTCAGACGAAAATGGAAAGTGTTCGCCACATCTTCATTTTCAAATCACTTTGGATATGGCTGGGCATAAATCTGACTTTCCGAATGCAGCCTATCCTGACGAATGTTCGGTTTGGCGAAGTATTTGTCCTGATCCAAATTTATTATTTAAGGAAGAAGGCCTGATTAATAAAGCAAAAAAGAATCCGGAAGATTCAATTTCAATTCGAAAAGAGCATCTTGGAAAAAGCCTCAGTTTATCCTACAATAAACCACTGAAGATTGTTAGAGGTGATGGAGTATATTTAATTGATGAAACAGGAAGAAAGTATCTGGATACTGTAAATAATGTTGCCCATGTTGGCCATGAGCATTACCGAATTGTAAAAGCAGGGCAGAGGCAAATGGCAATTTTGAATACAAATACAAGGTATCTTCATGATAATATAAATGAGTTTGCGAAGGAATTGTTAAAAACATTTCCAAAAGAGTTATCAGTTGTTCATTTTGTTAATTCCGGAAGCGAAGCAAATGAGCTTGCTTTACGAATGGCAAAGACATCTACAGGGCAGAAAGACATGATTGCTGTTGAAGTAGGATATCATGGGAATACAAATGCATGCATTGAAGTCAGTTCCTACAAATTTGATGGAAAGGGTGGGGGGAAAGCTCCCGAGCATACTCATATTGTACCTCTTCCTGACTCATATCGTGGTATTTACCAGGGAAGTAAAACAGGAGAAAGATATGCTGCACATGTGCAGGAACAAATTAATAAGATTCAGCAAAAAGGAAGAAATATAGCTGCTTTTATTTGTGAAAGTATTATGAGTTGTGGCGGCCAAATTGAGCTTCCAGAAAATTATCTAAGGATCGCATATGATGCTGTAAGAGCAAGCGGAGGCTTATGTATTGCTGATGAAGTTCAGGTTGGCTGTGGAAGGGTAGGCAGTGCTTTCTGGGTATTTCAACGGCATAATGTTATCCCTAATATAGTAACAATAGGAAAACCAATTGGAAATGGGCATCCTATAGCTGCTGTTGTGTGTACAAAAGAAGTAGCTGATGCTTTTGCTAATGGGATGGAGTACTTTAATACGTTTGGAGGTAACCCGGTATCATGTTCGATAGGATTGGAAGTGTTACGAGTAATCAAAGAAGAAAATTTGCAAGATAATGCTTTAATTGTTGGAAATTATTTAAAAAAGCAATTGCTAAAACTTCAGATAGATTTTCCAATAATTGGTGATGTAAGAGGGCAGGGTTTGTTCCTCGGTTTCGAATTAAATGGAAAAAATAAGATTCCTTTAGGGCAAAAGGCAACTTATCTTGCTAACAGGATGAAGGACTTTGGAATATTGATGAGTACGGATGGGCCAGACCACAATGTGCTTAAAATTAAACCACCATTGGTTTTCTCAATAGAAAATGCCGATGAATTGATTACGAGGCTAAGGACGGTTTTTAAAGAAGATTTTATGCAGCTTGATAGTATTATTTAATGCTAGTATCCGAATAGTTCACCTTTTATATGAAATATTTTACAATCGGGGGTACTATTATCTATATTAATGGTACTAATAATTGAAAAACAAACAAACAAGTAAGAGGAAACAGTTATCAACTCATCTTACAGATGAGAGCTAACAGAATTAAGAGAAGCGTAAGTAATTACGCTTCTTTTTTTTTACCTTGAAGCTTGAATCAACCATTATTATTTGAAGTCAGAAATCTTCTATTCTCTATCAAAGTCAGCTTTTGTGCAATCTTCTAATTTAGGAGAAGACATATAATTATAGGCTTCTTCATTGTTAGTGGAAGATGAATTTTCATTTGCTGGAGGAGTCTCTTTTTCCTTGACCTTGGTTTTAATTTCGTTTGATTTCTTTTTGTTCTTTTTTTTGTCTTCCAGCGAATTCTCGTGATCATCAGTATAAAAACTTAAAATAGCCGCATTTAAGTCTGTTGTACTAATTAAGATGAAAGATGAAATAATTAGAACTGTAAATAGTTGAATTGATTTTTTCATAGTGATTGTATTTAGTTTCATTGATTCTATGTTGAAATGCAAACATACTTAACACCTAATCCGAAAATTGTTATTCAGTTGTTAAAATCGTTAATAAACTGTTAAATAATAGCGTTTTACTGTAATTACTATGGGGAGTTGTTGTTTGGCTGAGAGTTTTCTAATATGAAAAACAATTTGAAAACAAGCAAAAAGATTATTACGAAGCATAAATATAGTACCTAATCTGTCATGCAAATAAATACATTTACCCGAATTTTATTTGAAATAGAATATTATACAAGTAACCCTATCACACTTGAGAGTTGAATCTACCATGCCATTATAAGACAGCTTTGGCTAAGGTTGCCGTTGTTAAAGGAGAAGGGGAGCAGATGGCTTTAGCTTTGGTGGCGAAGGCATGAGACTACGCCAAGTGTGGATGTATTATAATACGGATTATGTTTATATAGCTTGGGGGATTTAAATTAAGCTGGACCTTCGCTTTTCTTTTTAAACTGTATTTCGCCTGAACTGATTTTTTTTCCTTCAATACTATACCAGACTTCGCTTCCCTCTAATTCAAAACCATTTCCAACTGCTTCCAGAAGCATATTTGAAAGCCCTATCATATTTTTATCTTTATTTCGTAAATTCAAACTAATGAACCTATCTTGAATAAATCCTTCTACTGCAAACAATTTTATTCTTTTTCCCTTAACTTTTGTCATTTCTTTAAATATCTTCAATTCTCCTTTTAATTTTCCAGCAGCCTGATGTAATACAAGAGAACTATATTCCTTGGAATCTTCAAATACCTGATCAATTTCCCATTCACCAGCTACACTAATACCCTTATAAATATATTGACTATGCCAAGGGAGAATCCAATCAATAAACATCTTTGAAATGAGAAATAAAAAAAGAGTAGTAACGCCTCCTGTCCCCACTCCAATAAGAATTGTCCAAAATAAATAAACTGGCTGATACATTTCTGGTTCCATAATAATTTGGTTATATTTTGGTTAATGGCACTAAATTACAAAAAAAGCCCCGTAAAAAAGGGTGAACTGATTAAACGGGGCTAAATCAGCCTAACTTATTACCATATAAGGCAGGCATAGCGCAAAGGTAATAAATAACATATTATATTTTTAACTTTGTTTCATCATAAATAAGTGGTACATTCAACCACTAAGTGCAAGTCAGGGATTAAAATTATTCAAAAAATCTTCCATAGGAGTCTTAAATTCCAGTTTTTTTCTTGGTCTGTTGTTTAACTTTCTGGTTATCAGGTTTAGGCTTTTCATTTCCAGATTTCTCAGGTCAGTTTTTTTTGGTAAGTATTGCCTGATAAGTTTGTTTGTGTATTCATTAAGTCCTCTTTCCCAGGAAGAGTAGGGATGACAAAAATAAATATCGGCCTGTAGTTTTTCACCAATTTGTTTATGCATTGCGAACTCTTTACCATTGTCATTTGTGATTGTGTGCACCAGTTCTTTGTATGGGGCCAAGGTATTCACAGCTTGTTTTTTAATGCTACTTGCTTTCTTCCCATCGGTTGCGGCTAACAGTGAAAAGCTGGTTTTCCGTTCAACAAATGTTAGCACGGCCCCCTTGTGGTTTTTTCCAACAATCAAGTCCATTTCCCAGTCTCCAACCCTATCTCTATTGTTTACGATTTCAGGTCTTAGTTCTATAGATACCCTGCCTTTAATCCCCCCTCTTTTATCATTTACCCCATAGCGTTTACGGTATCTCTTGCTGCCATGCCTTAAGTGCTGATGAAGGGTTCCGCCTTGTCTTTTGTCCTGCCAGATATACTGATAAATACGTTCATGGCTTACCATATCAATGTCCAATGCTTTGCACCTGCCGCTGATCTGCTCAGGTGACCATTGCTCATCTTTGACCTTTGTTTTAATGAAAGCCTTCATCTTTTCTGAAAGGAAAGTTTTATAATGGCCTTCCTTCTTACGCTCATCGGCAAGCATCTGTGCATACTCTGCCCTGTACAAGCCTCTTTTTGTTTGGTTGCGTTTCAACTCCCTGTGAATGGTTGTATCACTTCTGCCCAGTGTAAGGGCAATTTTTGCTTTGTTAATATTCTGCTTTAGCATTAATTCTATTGCATACCTTTGCTCAAAGGTTAGCTGTTTGTATGGTATCATTCGGCAAATCTTTAAATTTTTGGGGACTTTTTCCCTTCCGCCCA
>Ga0164313_10003716_pt1 | contig 13592 bp, 14 predicted proteins | sample GuaBasSedimGuay4_FD_113735 | JGI IMG/M metagenome (GOLD analysis project Ga0164313, IMG submission 113735) | Subseafloor sediment microbial communities from Guaymas Basin, Gulf of California, Mexico - Guay4, Core 4569-4, 0-3 cm | ecosystem: Environmental > Aquatic > Marine > Hydrothermal vents... | reverse complement strand
CCATCCATGGGGCTCGCACCCGCATCCTTGCGGGTGACGGTCTCAGAAAGTAGTTAACGACTCATATCTCTAGCTGTTAACGGAACAGCAGTGATAGTTCGATAAACACTTAAGGTAACTCAATGGCCAATGATCCCGTCAATGCGAAGATGGTTTTAGCAATCAAATGAATTTCATCAAAGATAATTATCCTAAAGTTATTATTACCGTCAGTTTGCTCTTATTAGCATTGTTTTCGGTAACAAAGCAATTTGATACTTACGGCGAACAGTATACCGAGGAGGGTTTTCAACGCTCGGTGGTTGCCTTTGCTATTGCAAAAACACTCAATGGTGCGATTTCTGTGGTGCAGGGCACAGAAGTCGCTATCGAACCTGCGGGTATCGGTCTGATTTTAACACCCGGTCAAATTCTGGACCCGGTGAATGATTTAGTCGAACGTTTTTCCTGGGTGATGCTCATATGTACGACTTCACTCGGCATTCAAGCAATTTTATTAAAAATATTTTCTTCATATTACTTTTCAATTGTGGTGGCGGCATCACTATTTCTCATGGTGTTATTTTTATGGAAACATTATAAAACGCCGGTTAGTCTGAACAATATTTTATATAGAGCGATCGTTTTTCTAGTCATACTACGGTTTTTTATTCCGATCATGGCTATTTCCAGTGACGGATTATACAAAGCATTTCTGGAGACAACATATATCGAATCACAACAGCAATTGGAAAAATCAAATGCTACGATTGCCAACATCAGCAAAGATAACCAGAAAATAAATAATGAAGAAAAAGACATGTCCTGGCTGGAAATGATGAGTAGCAGTATTGATTCAGCGATTGATTCTATAAATGTTGATAAACATGTAGAACAGTTAAAAGTTGAAGCTGAGAATTTAACAAATCATATAATTAACCTGATTGTTGTATTCACCATGCAAACCATTCTTTTCCCGTTAACTTTTATCTGGCTTGCTATGAAATTAATAAAAGCCAGTTTCTCCTTCCGCTTTGTCAAATATAAATAAACTAAAAAAGTTATGCATCTACCATGGCAACTGCCTTGATGGTTTTGCTGCAGCCTGGGCGGTTCGTTATGCACTGGGTGAAGAGGTTGAATTTTATAAAGGTATTCATCAGCAGTCACCGCCCGAGGTAAATGCTCGGGATGTTATTCTGGTCGACTTCTCTTATAAAAAAGAAGTGCTGAAAAACATGCTAAAAACAGCAGCCAGTATTACTATTCTTGATCACCACATCTCTGCGGAAGAAGACTTATCCGAATTATTGAAAACTGGAGAAATAAAAGGTCTGTTTGATATGAACAGGTCCGGCGCAATGCTGGCATGGCAATGGTTTAACCCTGAGCAGCAAGCAGCAAAGCTAATTGAGCATATTCAGGACCGTGACTTATGGCAATTTAAGCTTGACGGCACAAGAGAAATTAATGCCGCGCTTTCATCTTACCCGTTTGATTTTAAGCTGTGGGACAAACTCATGGCCAGCAATGATGATGAACTTGCAGCATTAAAACGAGATGGAGAAGCCATAGAGCGCCGCCTACAGAAAGATGTAAGGGAATTAATTGCATCCGGCGTAAGACGAATGCTGATTGCCGGTTATGATGTACCGGTACTCAATGCTTCTTCAGCCTATGTATCTGATGCCGGCCATATTATGTCGATCGGCGAACCCTTTGCCGCCTGTTATTGGGATCATGCCAATGGCCGCTCATTCAGTCTGCGTTCAAGTGAAGATGGCATTGATGTTGCTGAAGTGGCAAAAAAATATAATGGCGGTGGTCATGAAAAAGCAGCGGGCTTTACGGTAGAGATTGGCTGGCAAGGCGAGTGATCCAGAGCTGATAATTATTTACACTCTCGTCATGCTGACAGGGTCTGGCAAAAAAGACGGCGACCATTTAAGTCACCGTCATATTTATCTAAGCAATGCTACTTAAATTAGTAGAGTAGTCACTACTTAGACTAATGGCCCCAGGCCAAATAACATGAGCACGAACACCGACATATAAACAACAGCGAATGCTAGCCTCCTCGTTTCATCTTCCAATGGTTTTTTGTTATCCATATACATCTCCTTTTTCTTCACATTTATTGCCAACTTCATCGTCAGCTATATAACAATACATCTGATGTTTTGTCATTGATATGATATTTATCAAATAATCAATAACTTAGAAGTGTTCTAAGAAGCTATTTTGCTGCGGCTATGCCTTTTATTTTATATTTGGACTAGGATTAAGCAGTAGTTTTAAGAATTTTATTTAACAAAAAGCAGGTCGTGTTATTACACGCATTCTTGGAGTGAATCTTGATTAAGCTTAAACATATAATTAACGGTGCTGTGGTTTCCGAAATTGCTATGACGGAAGGGGATTTCAGCATTGGTCGTAACCATGGAAACAGTTTACAGCTGAGTGGTGGTGATGTCAGCGGAAAACATGCGGTGCTTGAAGTTGTGCCAAATAGTTTTCTGCCTGAACAGTTAGAAATTACCATCAGGGATCTGGAGAGTACCAATGGGACCTATGTGAATAATCTTCTGGTGAAAGAAAAGCAAATTGAACATGGCGACGTGATTCGAATTTGCAGTTATGTATACAGAGTGTTTGATGATCAGTCGAATGTCGGTACACAAACTGCGTATTTTCCTCAGTAATAAGCTCTGCCGGCGCTTCGCCATGCCATGATGTAAAGTACAACTGCAGATAACATAACGCCATTAAAACCTGTCTCTATTGCCAGTAACACAGCCAGTATTGCGCTCAGTACAGAGGCGCAGCCGTTGATGCCCCAGGCCCAGGGGATGAGATCTGGACTGTTTTGTTGCAGCCTGGCCATGCCAAGCGGGAATGGCATGCCCATAACGAATGCCAGCGGTGCAGCCAGGACGAATGCAGAAAGTATTCGCACGGTTTCTGGCAATGCCATAATCATCTTGCCTGTCATCGGTAACAGTACGATATAAATAACAATAATCAACCCGATTGCTATAACCGAGCGGCGCAATAAAACGGCTATGGTTGAGCTTGATGCTGTTTTCAAACAATGTTGGATATAAAGACTGCCAAGGCCTGAAAAAATCAGGAAGGCGCATAATGTGACGGCGACGGCATACAATGGCTGGCTGAGTATCAGGGTAAATTTCTGGATAAAGGCAATCTCAATAAAAAGAAATGCCAGGCCGATTGCCAGAAAATATATAATAATATTCAGCTGCCTGCCTGCTGTTTTCTTTTTATCCTGCTGTTTTTTAGCTGTTTGCAAAAACAATAATGGCAGCAATATCAGAATAAATGCGGCCACAGTTGCCTGTGCCAGGGTTACCAGTAAGGTCGGATAACCCACACCTATCATCGATATGCCTGCCTGCCCGGGCAAAGACAGGAACTCTTTCAGGCTTGACCATTTGAAATAATTATTAAAATAAGGCCGGTTGTCGGTGGCGGCCTGTATGTTGTATTTATATTCCTCAATGAAATTGTTTTCGGGGCTTTTCAGTAAGGACGGATCCAATAAAGACTGGTTAAGTAAAGAGCGGGCGGTCAGGTAAAAAACAGGCTCCTGCAATAGCTGGTATTTGTTGACTTCAAGCGGACTGATTCCGGGAAGCCATGCCAGGTCAAAACCGCGTGATGAACTGAACTCGCGCACTTTGTTTATTTCTTCATCTGTTAACGCCGTGTTCTTAAGTAACAGAGTTGCGGTATTCCAGCTTCGAATCCATGCGATGTTGTTTTCAGGATGCGTAATCCCGGCATTCTTCATTGCAGTAACGGCAGTTGTAAATAGCTTCAGGTTTCCGCGTGCAGGTGTGCTGGTCCACAAGGTTAAACTTAATAGTCCATCAGGAGCGAGCAAGTTCAGGTAGGACTGCAGGGCTTCAACGGTATAATCGTAGGATGTCGACAGAGCATGTACGCCAGCCGAACCACCGCTTGATGCGCCAGGTGGACCTGAAACAACAATATCATATTTTTTTCCTGAGGCGGCAAATCCGCGTGCTGATATGTTGTAAATTCTTACTTTGTGTTTCAGCTTCTGCCAGCCGAAGTAATCTGCATACTGCTCAGTTATCAGCCGGCTGAGCTGTTTGTCCGGTTCGACCGCATCTATCTGATTTATTTCATGGGAATGTGCCTGCAGTATCTGTGCCCCGGTGGCTGATGCCAGGATTAAGGTGTTTTTAAGGGAGGTTTTCGGTGAACGGTGTACATGATAAGGCAGGGCTGAGCTCATGTAGTCAAAATATTCGAGTGAACTTATCTGCGTTAAACTTTTACTGCTGTCATGATCGATGGTGGTCATTTCGTCACCGTCTCTGAATACAGCGAGCTGCTCGGGTGGCCCGGCAGGGCTCAGTAAGCTCAAACCCGGTGCATGGCGAAATGGAATGAACGGACTTTGCACAACATCCGTCTGTGAGACCGGGGAACTGTGTGAATAAGACAGGCTGGCATCTTTCATCAACAGGGTTTGTACCAGTCCCTTGTATTCAGACAGGCGCAGATCAAGCCATTTCTGTGGTGCAAAAACAATAGCGAAAATACAAACTAAAAGCAGCGAAGCGGTTAGTTGTTTATGTTTACTGCTGAGATTAGACAAGGCAAAGAAACCCGCTGTTATGCCGATGATAGCTAAAATGCGCAACAGGCTATCAGCTGAAAACATTTGCAGCAGTGCCATGATCAACACCGCGCCGACACCTGCACCAATGAGATCAATGCCATACACCAGCGGGATCTGCTGATCAAAGCGCATGATGGTCAGTACAATTGCATTGGCAACAAAGAAAAAGGGCAGTGTCAGTAGCAAATAGCTCAATAACAGGCGTTGCCACTGGGCGCTGTCCCACAGTATTTCCAGCGTATTGAATGGCAACTGCTGTACCACCAGGAAACAGGCGATGGATGACAGTCCAAATAACAGGATGTTGGCTATAAAGACACGGTCATAGTCAGCCAGCAGCCTGTCGCGAAACACGGTAATGACACTGCCGCTGACACCATAACCAAGTAAAGCGATACTGATTACCATGAATGCAAAATGGTGCCAGTGAACAATCGAAAACAGTCTTATCAGTAGAACTTCGTATGCCAGGGCCGAGGCAGACAGGATAAAAATGGAGAGCAAGGGGGGTGTTGCTGCCTGCTTATCGGTCATTGCGGCCACCAGTATGAAATACCCGGGTTAATGAGCGCCGGTAAACGGTACAAAGGTGACCGGCAGTACCTGTCGAGTGGTGATTTTACCGTGTTGGTCTTTATCGACCAGTGTCAAATACTGTGTCTGAAATCGCGTGCCTACGGGAATCACCATTCGTCCGCCATTTTTTAGCTGCTTAACCAGTGGTGGAGGAATATGGCTGATGGCTGCCGTTACGATAATGCTGTCAAAGGGGGCGGATTGCGGCCAGCCATTATAGCCGTCAGCTATACGCGTTTTGATATTGTCATAATCAAGTCGAGTTAACAGTTGTGCGGTGGATTTACCCAGCTGTTCAATAATCTCGATACTATAAACTTGTGCAACCAGTTGTGAAAGTACTGCTGCCTGGTAACCTGAACCGGTACCAATTTCAAGCACACGTTGACCGGGTTGCGGCTGTATTAAATCAGTCATCAGGGCAACGATATACGGTTGCGAGATAGTCTGGCCAAAACCGATGGGCAAAGGCCTGTTTTCATATGCTTTGGAGCGCATGTTTGCAGGCACAAACTCATGCCGGGGAACCGTATTCATGGCCTGCATAACAAGTTTGTTAAGTGGCCTTTTGTCGATGTATTCCACCGTTGTGTGGACATCATCCTGTATAGCGGTAACCATTTGCTGGCGTGGCAAGGTGTATTCGTCAGCAATAAGCTGTCCGCTGCTTATGAAAACCAGTAGCGCAAAAAACCAGGTTATTATGTGTTTTACTAACATACCAATAGCATGGTGTCTTCTACAGGTAAATTCAATAGCTGATCATGCTGCAGAGGAAATATTGGCAGATAACTGAGTATTTTTTGTCTGTAAAAAGCCGGGCTAATGCCCGCTACTGTCCCATAAATATGGAGAGACATGAACTGAAATAGCCTGTCTGAGACCGTCACCTGCAAGGATGCAGGTGCGAGCCCCACGGATGGGTTTACTGCGTGTCTTAGGCAGGCTATTCCAGCTCATGTCTCGGTGCCAACGTTGATATCTGCAAGTGCAGCCTTCATTGATCGTAATGACCGGGCGATATCATCAGATACACGCCGTGAACCCATCCATGGGGGCTCGACTACCGCATCCATGCGGTAGACGGTATCTGATGATATCGCCCGATCACACCTTCATATGTATGATTGTGGGACAGCAGCGGGCATTAGCCCGGCTTTTTACATGCAAATAATTTTGTCTGGACAGGTGATTACTTCTTTTCCTTATCTTTATCCTGTTCCTGAGACTGACTTGTAACCTCTTTATCCTTGTCTTTGTTTTTATCCTGATCATTTGTATGATTAGGCGCTTCTCCGCCACAGCTACCGCAACAACCCATATCTTTATCCTCGTAATATTCTGTAAAAACAGGATTCTAGCGTAGTGTAGCGTAACAGTAATTGACTTAAGGCAACCCCTGGCTATGCTGTTCCCGTTATTTACTGCCCTGCAAATGGATAGTCTGTATAACCTGTTTCATCACCACCGTAAAAAGTAGCCTGATCGGCTTCATTTAATGGCAGGTTATTTTTATATCGCTGCACCAGGTCGGGGTTAGCGATAAATGGAACGCCAAAAGCGACCAGGTCGCAATCACCATTTGCTATTGCTGTTTGCGCGCGGTCTTTATCATAACCATTGTTAGCCATATAAATGCCTTTATAGCATTCGCGTAAGCTGCGGTAGTTTACCGTTTTCGCTGCGCCCAGCATGTCACCTTCGAGTATGTGTAAATAGGCAAGATTGCGGCTGTTAAGTTGACTAATGAAGTAGTTGAAGTGTGCCTGCGGGTTTGAGTCTGACATAGAGTTAAAGCTGTTTTCCGGTGTCAGGCGTATGCCAACGCTCTTACTGTGCCAGACTTCTAAAACAGCATCGATTACCTGGTTTAAAAAACGCATGCGGTTTTCTTCATTGCCGCCGTATTCATCGCTTCGCTTATTTGTGCCATCACGCAGGAACTGATCAAGCAGGTAGCCGTTAGCCGAGTGGATTTCTACGCCGTCGAAACCAGCCTGTTTTGCCATCTGAGCAGCATTTTTATATTGCGCCACGATGTGCTGAATTTCATTTATTTCTAATGCACGCGGTTCGACAAAGGCTTTCATGCCTTCAAAGGTGACGGCTTCACCCTCTGGTTTTATTGCAGATGGTGCCACCGGTGTCTGCCCGTCGGGCAGTAGATCAGGGTGTGAGATGCGACCGCAGTACCACAGTTGCAGATAGATAAAACCACCTTCATCATGTACCGCATCGGTTACTTTTTTCCAGCCGCCGGCCTGTGCTTCACTGTGTATACCCGGCGTGCCGGGGTAACCTATGCCTTCCGGGGAGACTTGTGTTGCTTCGCTGATGATAAGGCCTGCGCTGGCGCGCTGACGGTAGTATTCGACGTTCATGGCCTGGGGTATGTTGCCTGCGGCCGCACGGTTTCTTGTCATCGGGGCCATGACCATGCGATTTTTCAGGGTGAGGTTGCCAAGCGTTACTGGCGTAAACAGGGTATCAGCACTCATTGTTTTCTCCTTGCTTGTTATTTTATGTTTTGACGGTTGTATAATTGCACGAAATTAAAGTAATGCAGATGTCTAAACTTGTCAAGGCTATACTTTTCATCTGCCGCACTTTAATCCGAGACCTGAATCGTGTGCCAGTGATGTGACTAAAACTATTGCTTACAACCGACATGTACCTGAATTACCTGTCTGAGACACGCTGTCCAGGAAGATAAAAACATGGAGGTATTCACGGCGACTTTCAGGCAGGCTGCACCGATTCAGGTCTCGGCGACTAATACAACACTCGACCTCTTGTATTACTGATCTCTTTGATAATTTAATTTATTCCGGACAGTAGTGCGATACATGCGGGTGATGGTCGTTGATAGATGCCCCGATTTATGTCTCTAACCGTAAACGTGTCAGCAGCAGGTTCTTTTATGTGTTAATCGCAACAGGAATGCGTCTCGCTCCAAAACTGCCTGCCTTTTCTCCAAACCTGCCGGCTATAATAGAACCGCAGTCCGGGCAGTGCCCCTCTTTGCTCAGGCGATACTGGTTGATCTGGTACCAGTCACGTTCGATTAGCACTGCGTGGCATTCGGGGCAGAAGGTAGTGTCACCTTCTTTGTTATGCACATTACCGGTATAGACGTAGTTCAACCCTTCTCTGAGTGCAATTTCTCTTGCCCGTACCAGTGTGGTCGGGGGTGTTGCAGGGATATCCGTCATTTTATGGTCGGGGTGAAAAGCTGAAAAATGCAGTGGTACATCCGCTCCCAGTTCTTTTTTGATCCATTTGCACATCGCGGTGATCTCTTCATCGGAATCGTTTTTACCGGGGATCAGCAGGGTGGTTATTTCAGTCCAGACATCGGTTTCATTGCAGAGGTAGAGTAAAGTATCCAGTACCGGTTGCAGATGTGAGCCTGTTAGTTTGTAGTAAAATTCGTCAGTAAAGGCTTTTAAGTCGACATTGGCCGCATCAATTTTTGCAAAGAAATCACGCCGGGCTTCTGCATGAATGTAACCGGCAGTAACAGCGACGGTTTTGATGCCGCGTTTATGACAGGCATCGGCTGTATCCATGGCATATTCAGTGAAAATGACCGGGTCGTTGTAAGTAAACGCCACGCTCTTGCAGCCGTTTTTTTCCGCAGCGATGGCAATGGCTTCGGGCGATGCCTGGTCCATCAGCCGGTCCATGTCCCTGGATTTGCTGATATCCCAGTTCTGGCAGAATTTGCAGGCCAGGTTGCAGCCAGCGGTGCCAAAGGAAAGTACGCTGCTGCCCGGGTAGAACTGGTTAAGTGGTTTTTTCTCAATGGGATCAATACAAAAACCGGAGGAACGGCCGTAGGTGGTCAGTACTATCTGATCGTCCTGCCGCATGCGCACAAAACACGCCCCACGCTGGCCTTCATGCAGCTTGCAGTCTCGCGGGCAGAGGTCGCATTGTATGCGGCCATCGTCAATTACGTGCCAGTAGCGACCGGGGTAATAGTTTTGCTTTGATGTCTCTTTAGTCATGCTGTTCTGGCTCTAAAATCGCGTTCTTTCCATTTGCTGACAGTGTAGCGGGAAAGTTTAACCTGGTCTGCCCAAAAATCCGGCGTCAAACCTGCCTTGTGTTTCAGCTGCGCCATGAACACGTCAACATCTGGTAGTTGCTGCCATACCTGTGGCAGGAAGGTGCTGCGGTAATGCGCGTACTCAAACACGACACCATCAACACCTGGCTGCAACTGCAGCAGAGCTTCCTGCTCGTTGGAGAAATCCAGTGCCTGCGTGGCTGATAATAACGAGACTTCAATATCAATTTCGTCAAACTCATCGCCTGTCAGCGGTGAGAAACGTGTGTCATTAAATGCGGCTGCTATGGCATTATTTTTTACATCGTCTAACAGGCTGCGGCGAGCTTCAATGCTACCGACGCATCCGTGTAACTGGCCTTGCTGAGTGAGTGTAACAAAACAGGCGGCCTGTTCCTGCAGCCAGCTGGCATCTTCGGTTGCCTCGAGGACCTGTCCGAAAACACCGGCGATAGAAGCTCGCGCAATGGGTAGTAATATCTCGCCTTTGTTACTGCTCATGGTCAGCGCCCTCGGTAAATGCAATTGAGGCATATCCGACTACGCGGCTTTTATCGCCGGCGGTATCGCCGGAATTACGCAAATCAAGTAATCGCGGATGCAAATGATGCTGCCTGGCTGCTAGCATTAAACCGTTAACCGGGGTGCCGCCACAGGCCTGTTGATGGTGAAGCGGACCGTGCAAATTTAATATGTTCACTACGGTTTCTGTATCCATTTTCTGCGCGGTTTGATAAGGCAGAAAATGTGAAAGGTCAGAACTGATAACGATCAGTGTTTCCGGGCCGCCCCATAATACTTCAAGCACTTCGGCCACTTCCTGGCCGGTGGCATCGCCAACAGCCAGCGGCAGCAGCTTGAAATCAGCCAGCACGGATTGCAGGAAGGGTAGTTGTACTTCCAGGGAATGTTCCTGGGCATGGGCTTCAGAACTCTCAACCACCTGGGGCATATCCCTGATAGCTGTTACAGCCGTACTATCAATCTGCACCTGACCCAATGGTGTGGCAAAGGCTGAAGCAGCGGGCAGCGCTAAACCACGAACTGCAACACGATGCACCGGGCCGAGCAATACCACGCGTTTGATGGTATTGCGCACAGCGGTTAACTGGGCATAAGCAGTCGCTGCGACCGGGCCGGAATAGATGTAACCTGCATGAGGCACAATTATGGCTTTTGGTGAAAGCTGAGCTTCACCCTGTTTTGAGCGAACAGCAGTTAACAGATCGTTTACATTGCTTGCCAATGTTTGTGGTTGACCTGGATAAAAGCTACCAGCTACAGCGGCTTGACGAATTTGTTGCATATTCACTCTCTTTAAATATGGTTATCTCTTAAACTTATTATCAGGGTAAGTTTCAGAATTTCAAGGCACAGTAAATTAAAGTGAAAAAAGCAACTTGAATGAAACCAGGCTTTTGTTGTCTATAATTCAACTTATAACTTATAACTTATAACTTATAACGCTGCTGTCCCGTTAACGGGATGACATATTGTTGCCAACTGGCTATAGACAATGATTGGCGTGTTACGATGTGGCCCGAGACATGAATCGGTAACTACTAGCTGAGACACGAAGTGAACTTATAACTTAAAACTAGTAACTACAGGAGTGAAAACCATGTCACGCTTAGTGGCGCATCGCGGTCAGAAATTTACCTTACCGGAAAACACGCTCGAATCCATTCAGCAGGCCATTAACTGTGGCGCCAGGGCTGTAGAGTTTGATGTGCAGATGACTGCAGATCTTGTCCCGGTAATTAGTCATAACCCGTCGTTATTAAAAGCAGCCGGTGTAAACATTAATATTACAAAAACAAATTACACTGATATAAAAAATATTAGCGTTGGTGAAAAGACTCGATTTGCTGAGCAGTACCTGTCCATTACACTGCCTTCTCTGCAGGATATGGTAACCATGCTGAAACAAACACCGCATGTGATGGTGTTTGTTGAACTAAAAAACAAAAGTGTTGAAGTGTTTGGCATAAAGTGCCTGGTAAAGCAGGTTCTTAAGCAGCTAATACCGATACAGAAACACTGTGTCGTTATTGCCGATAATCTACCGGCATTGTTAACCTTGAGACAACAATCGACTATCCCAGTAGGCTGGATTGTTCATCGCTGGCATGAAGATGATTTAAAACGGGCAGAAAAAAGTGCAGTGGATTACATGGTGATTAATCAAAAATATTACACCGCTAACGATTATGACTTTTCTGCAGATGACTGGAACTGGATGGTCTACCAGACAAATGATGCCGATGAGGCACTGGCTTTATTTGATCAGGGTGTCGACTTTGTTGAAACCAATAATATCTGTTCCATGCTAAAGCAGTTACCGGACTATAAATAAAATGGCGTTTTATGACGTAGTCATTATTGGCGGCGGCATACATGGTGTGGGTGTGGCACAGGCAGCGGCTGCCGCTGGTTTTTCTGTCTTGTTGCTGGAAAAAAATGAACTGGCTGCGGGCAGTTCATCGCGATCGAGTAAGCTGATACATGGTGGTTTACGTTACCTGGAGAGTGCACAGTTTTCCCTGGTCCATGAATGTTTACATGAACGTCACCTGTTAATGTCTCTTGCTCCTGAGCTGGTGTCTCTTGATGAATTTTACATTCCTGTCTATGAATCAACTTCGCGTAGTTCTCTGACCTTGCGGACCGGCCTGTCGTTGTATGCAATATTAGGTGGCTTAACAGCATCGGCGCGTTTTCATAGCTTGAGTAAAAAGCACTGGCCTTCACTGGATGGTATAAAGCAGGAAGGTTTAAAAGCGGTCTATCAATATTACGACGCTCGAACCGATGACCATGCGCTTACCCATGCTGTTATGCACAGTGCAATCGAGTTGGGTGCAGAATCGGTAATACCGGCTGCATTTGTCAGTGCACAGTGTGAGCAGGACAGGGTTAATATTACATACATGGACAATGGCATAGAAAAGCACTGCCAGGCGAGGGCGCTGGTCAATGCAACAGGTGCATGGATAAATTCAGTGCTGGAAAAAATAAAACCTGCCAGTTCGGTGATGGCTATCGACCTGGTGCAGGGCACACATTTGGTGCTGGCTGATATGCCCGTTCAGCATTGTTTTTATCTTGAGGCACCGCAGGATAAACGCGCTATTTTCCTCATGCCGTGGAAAAACAAAACACTGTTAGGCACAACAGAAACCCGCTTTAGTGGTATGCCGGAAAATGTACAGCCGCAACAGGCTGAAAAAGATTACTTACTTGATGTGGTGCAACATTATTTCCCGGAACATGAAAATTTTAATGTGGCTGATGAGTTTGCCGGCTTAAGGGTATTAGCCTCTGCTGAAGAAAATGATTTTAACAAACCACGTGACACGGTTTTATATAAAAGCCAGAACAGAGTCATTAATATATACGGCGGTAAATTAACCACCTACCGGTCGACAGCTGAACGGGTAATGAAAAAATTGACTTCTGTTTTGCCACCGGCAAAAAGAAAGGCGTTAACTGAAAAGATTAAGTTAAAAGGATAACCGCCTCGCTACCACACCATGGAACTAACTCTGACGTCAATGCCAGTAAGTTAGTGCTTCGCCGGCAACGCTATCGCTTATGACGGCCTACAGGGAAATTGACCCTCACCGTAGGCCGGCATAAGGCTTTTTCGTTGCCGGCGAAGCACTAACTTTCTGGCATTGACTCTGACGTACTTACTAATAAGTACGTTGACTATGCGATAGCATGTCGCATAATTAATAACTACATTACTATGACTAAAATCTTCGTAAAATGAATATTGAATCAGAAACAAAAATCATTCAGCAATTTGTCGATAAAGGCAATTATCATGCTGCCATGAACATTGCCATATCCGCGCTTAATGAATGTCGTAGAAATAGCAATCAGCCGGGTATTGATATATTTCTCGATGTAATTAAAGGTATAGCGAATACCATGGCTGAGGTGTTTGGCCGGTAGTCATGATAATGGTTAACAATGTAGCGGATTAATATGGCCGGAGGTCTGATGTCACTTTACGTACAGTCAAAAACGTTAAAAGCATTTTGTCCACAGATGAACGCAAATGAACGCAAATAAAAACTTTTTAAAATGAAAAATGTTTCGTAGGGTGGGCACGCTTTTTTGCCCACCCTACCGTTACTACAAAAGAAGTTGCTTTTTATTTGCATTCATTTACTTCGCGCAGTCCTGCGCTACGCCCTGCGGGCCGCACTAACGTGCGTTCAAAATGTTCCTTACATTTTAGTGCGTTCATCTGTGGACAAAATTGTTTTCCTTTATGCGGGTGTT
>Ga0164313_10003715_pt1 | contig 13592 bp, 8 predicted proteins | sample GuaBasSedimGuay4_FD_113735 | JGI IMG/M metagenome (GOLD analysis project Ga0164313, IMG submission 113735) | Subseafloor sediment microbial communities from Guaymas Basin, Gulf of California, Mexico - Guay4, Core 4569-4, 0-3 cm | ecosystem: Environmental > Aquatic > Marine > Hydrothermal vents >... | reverse complement strand
TCGGCATCTTCAAAAACCAAACAGTGGAGCGGGTGCATGTTCACCGCCGCCGCACCCTTGATGAAAATCTCAGGATCAGGTTTCGGGTTTTCAATATCATTTCCCGTAATGACCGCATCGAAATATTGAGTTAAATCCAGCGCATCGAGAACCGGCAATGCATTCTTGCTGGACGAACAGATCGCCATGCGGATTCCTTCAGCCTGCAGCTTCTTGAGGAATGGAACAACCCCGGGATAGATATCGTCGTCATTGATTTGCTTGAGCAGCTCTTTGTAGTATTCGTTTTTGATGTCCGCAAGTCGTTCCTTCTCCTCCAGTGGAAAATCCACGTTGTTGTGGTCAAGAAGCACCTGAAGCGATGCCAGGCGCGGCACACCACGACAACCGTGGTTCACTTCCTCATCAAAATCCCAGCCCTTTTCATCGGCTAGCTTCTTCCACCCCAAATAGTGGTATTTATCCGTAAAAACCACTACCCCGTCCAAATCGAAAAGAACGGATCGTATTTGATGCCGCATAACTCCGCCTCCAAACCGAAAAAATGTAATGTTAAATTTATGCCTCTATATTTAAATATTAATTTCTGGATTGTAAAGTTGATTTAGCGTTATTCAGATCCGTTCAGGCAAAAGAACGCACATGGATCCTCCACAACGTGGGCGGACGCATGCATCTACGAAAAAAGGCGACCCGTCTCCGAGCCGCCTTTTTGGTTACGAATTACGTATTATACCTCTGCCATGAAGCTGCGCAGCACATAGTTGAGCACCCCACCATTCTTGAGATATTCGATCTCAAGCGGGGTGTCGACGCGCGCCTTGACCTGGAAGGAAACTTCTTTGGTTTTTCCGTCCTCTGTCCTCTGTCCTCTGACCTCCAGAATTTTTCCAGGGGAAAAATTCCCGGCAATACCGGTGATCGAGAAGCTTTCATGGCCGGTGAGGCCGAGGTTCTCGGCGGTTTCGCCGTTGATGAATTCGCACGGCACCACGCCCATGCCAACAAGGTTGGAGCGGTGGATGCGCTCAAAGCTCTCGGCGATGACGGCCTTGACGCCCTGGAGCTTGGTGCCCTTGGCCGCCCAGTCGCGCGACGATCCGGCGCCATACATCTGCCCGGCGAGAACGACGAGGTTTTTGCCCTCTTCGATGTATTTCATGGCGGCAGTGTAGATCGGCAGCGTTTCGCCGTCCTTGAGGGTAAAGCCGCCTTCGCGATCCACCAGCTTGTTGTTGATGCGAATGTTGCCGAAGGTGCCGCGCATCATCACTTCGTGGTTGCCGCGGCGCGAACCGAAGCTGTTAAAGTCCTTCTTCTCGACACCGCGCTCGAGCAGATATTGCGTGGTTGGGTTTTCTTCGGGAATCACGCCGGCCGGGGAAATATGGTCGGTGGTGATGAAGTCGCCGAAATAGCCGAGCACGATGGCATCTTCGATGTCGGCCAGTCCGTCCGCAGGTTTATCGCATCCTTCGAAGAAGGTGGGTTCGCGGATGTACGTCGAGCTATCTTCCCATGCGAAGGTTTCGCCGGTCGCAACGTCCAGCGCGTTCCACTGCTCGTTGGAGGTAAAGACGTCGGCATAGACTTCCTTGTAGTATTCGGAGTTGGCGGCAATCTTGATCGCCTCGGCCAGCTCCTCTTCGGAATACCAAATATCCTTCAGGAAAACGTCGTTGCCATCCTTGTCCTGTCCGATCGGATCGTTTTCCAAATCAATATTGACCGTACCCGCCAGTCCGTAGGCGACCACCAACGGTGGAGAGGCCAGGTAGTTGGAGCGGGTCAACGGATGCACGCGCCCCTCGAAATTGCGGTTGCCGGAGAGTACGGCGCTCACCGTCAGGCCATGTTCCTTGATGGCTGCTTCAATCGGTTCGGCGCAAGGGCCGCTATTGCCAATGCAGGTTGCGCAGCCATAGGCGGCCACGTTGAACCCGAGCGTTTCGAGCGGGGCCAACAGACCGGATTCTTTCAGATATTCGGTCGCCACCTGCGATCCCGGTGCCAACGAGGTTTTGACATAGGCCGGAATCGTCAGCCCCTTCTCTACCGCCTTTTTGGCCACCAGTCCCGCACCCATCACAAGACTTGGGTTGGAGGTATTGGTGCAGCTGGTGATCGAAGCAATCACGACCGCGCCATCCTTGAGGGTTCCAAACCCTGGAACCTCGACTTCCTTTTTCGAAGGTTGGAAATCGTCGTTGAACTCGCCTTTCAGGCCGGAGAGCGTCAGGCGTTCATGCGGTTTTCTTGGGCCAGCCAGCACGGGTTCGACGGTCGAGAGATCGAGTTCGAGCACTGCGGTGTATTCGGCCTCGTCGTCGAAGCCCCAAAGTCCCTGCGCCTTGCAGTAGGCTTCGACCAGCTCGCACTGCTCTTCATCGCGCCCGGTTTCGCGGAGATAGTCGATGGTCTTTTCGTCGATCGCGAAGAAGCCCATCGTTGCGCCGTATTCAGGAGCCATATTCGCGACGGGGCAACGGTCGGCCAGCGAGAGCTTCGCCGCGCCTTCGCCATGGAATTCGACAAACTTGCCAACCACGCCCATTGCCCGCAGCTGTTGCGTAACGGTCAGCGCCAGATCGGTGGCGGTGACTCCCGGCTTCAGTTTTCCGGTCAGCTTGAAGCCGACCACTTCCGGCGTCAGGATCGGGATCGGCTGGCCAAGCATGGCCGCCTCGGCTTCGATGCCACCGACACCCCACCCCAGCACGCCCATGCAGTTGATGGTGGTGGTGTGCGAGTCGGTGCCGACCAACGTATCGGGATAGGCGATGGGAAGATCGTTAGAATCGTTGAAGTCGTTCAAATCGTTTAAGTCGCTGTCCTCGGTCCTCGGTCCTCCGTCCTCTGCTGGCGCAACGGCCACGCAGTTCGCCAAATATTCCATGTTGATCTGGTGGCAGATGCCGAGGCCAGGAGGCAGCACGCGCAGTTTTTCGAAGGCCTGCTGACCCCACTTGAGGAACTTGTAGCGCTCTTCGTTGCGCTCGAATTCGCGCTCGACATTGATGTCGAACGATTTTGCATTTCCGGCGTCATCGAGCTGAACAGAGTGGTCGATCACGAGGTCGACGGGAATGAGCGGTTCGATCTGCCCGGCCTCCTTCCCGGCCTTCTGCATCGCGGAGCGCAGTGCGGCGAGGTCGACGATGCAGGGAACTCCGGTGAAATCCTGCAGCAGGACGCGGGCCGGCATGTAGGGCAATTCCTGTTTCTCAACCTTCGGCGACCATTTGGCCAGCGCCTCCACCTGCGCGGGCGTGTAGGCTGGGTGACCCTGCATGCGAACGAGCGACTCGATCAGGATCTTGACCGACTTCGGCGTCTTCGAGAGATCGCCGTAGCCCTTTTCCTCCAAGGCTTGGAGGCTGAAATAACCGACCTTCTTGCCGGAGGAAAGCTCCAGCTCCTTCTTCGTAAAATCGAATGTGCTCATAACATGATCGTCCTATTTGTGGTTGAAAAAACGATGGGAAAACTAGTGTTTGCACGGCGGGGTGTCAATGTAGCTCCGCAGTACCATTTTACTACGCTCCATTGCCGCACAATCGCGCGGCCTCGCTTCGCATCCATTCTGATGGAGCCGGTCGCGCGCTCCCGCAGACGGGAAGCGTGCACTACACAGCGCCTTGCCCTCTGCCCCGCATTATGGCCATGAACAAAAAGCCCGGCGACGAAGAACGCGGCCGGGCCGGTTGGGCTAGTGGCTCGGAAAAACTAGTTTTCCCTAACCTCCAGGTTGAGGAAGAGCTCGTCGAATGTACTGATATCAATGCTGTTCGTGACCGCCTCGAACTCGGTATCGATAATACCGACTCCATCCACCCACTCGTTGGAGGAGGAGATCCAAGCTGGATCAATGAGTAGATCGTTCTTGTAGAGCAGATCATAGTCCAGCCCGCAAACAACGTAATCGTTGCGGCGCCGGGAGTCGGCGCGGCAACCCAGCCGGTGTTGATCCAGCTGGTTGCACGTCCGTCGCCGGTGGCGGTGCCGGTGGAATATGTCGGGCCAAAAAATGCGGATTCCTGGCCAAAGGCGAAAGCAGAAACGTGCAAGGTGGCATTGGCTCCCAAGTTAACAACACCATTGCCGCTGGCAACCAAGTTGGTGCCGTCGATAACCAGATTGTAGCCCACTTCAAGAATGCTGCTGGCATTCATGTAGGTCCAGCCATCGTTCATGGCAAGAGTGCCTTGGGCGCCGATACCGTTGCCCAACCGCGTGTGGCCCGTTTCGAGGTGCCCGCCGGAGGTGAATGACAGCGATCCTACCCGGTCGGGGTCCCATCCAATAAAGAGAAAGCCCGAGACTCCATGCGCCGTTACGTTTGTGCTGACTACCGGCTGGTTCGGGGTTGGGTTTCCAACGAATGATCCTGAACAAATGCCGCATCGCCATTGGTCGGCACATGGTGGCTCACGTTATCGGTTCCATTGTACCAGCCGGAACTGGCCCAATCGGTATTGGTATCGCCCAGAAGGCCATCCACCCACCACATATTGTCTGCCTGCGCGACACCTGCCGCCATCAGGGCGGTCAAAACTACAAATAGTTTTCCCATTATTTTCCTCATGTTTCTCTCCTCCATTGAGGTTGGTGGCTACACAATTCCCTTTCCGAGTGATTTCGTTTCCAGGATAACAGGATCTTCTCCAAGTTTTTTCTGGATGAAAACGCTATCCAACACCAGGTTCAAGGATCCGGAGGGACCGGCTTGCATAGGGCGTATCCCGCCATCTATCTCTCATGGCATCCCCTGCTTAAAATCCTCATCGCGCCCACAGCAGTACCCGATGATCTCCGAAATAGAGTCGGCGGAGATGCCGCGCCAGAAGATTTGCCACTTTCCGGCGGTGTGGTGGCCATCGGCCTGCTTGTCGTACCACGAATTGAAGGGGTTCGAACCATTGGAGCGCCAAAAGAGCGCATCGTGGCTACGACAGACCTCGCGCCATAGCTCCATGGCCACCCCCTCGCCTCGCGCTTCCTGCCCGACCGCAAATTTGGAAAGGTAGTATCCGGCGGGATGCTCTTCGAGCAGCACGGCGCCACGATAGTCCTTTTCAATAAAGGCATCGCTGACGTGGTCGAGAAAGGCCTCATCCTTCAGTTTTTTTCCGAAGCTCTCCTCCAGCAGGTTGAGCAGACGGGGTCGGTCGATATTATCCAGACCCTGGACGTGCGCAATCTCGCTTCCCTTGCGGAACAGGGTTCCCGCGCCCTTGACGGTAAAGATTTCACTCAGCAGGTTGATTGGCGATGTAATGGACAAATGCACGCCCGGCCGTTTTTCGAGTAGTTTTTTCCCCAGGGGTGGAAAGTCGTATCCGGCCTCCTCCAGCACTTGGGGGTTTTCCTTGTGGGTGTAGATATACGGCAACAATTCACCGGAAGCACTCTTCAACCCGCCCGCCGCACGGACAAAGTGGACGCGCTTGGCCACGTCGGGAAGCAACTGGAGGAGCGCGTCTCCCAATTCAATGTTTTCAGCTACCAGCACCGGCACCTTCTCGGAATTTTGCGCCTGTTGGATAAAACCGGCAACGGATCCATTTTCAAAAGATTGGAACTCGAAGATTGGCTCGACCGCCAGCGCGGACTTCATCTTCTCCGCCTCTTCGCCGCAAAGCAGGATGGCCGGAACGAGTTCGAGTCGCAGCAGGAAATGGAGGTCGAACGCCAGCACCTCGGCCCCGGCCTCGATGCTTCCAAGGTCCGGGCACAGCAACGCAAAACAGGCGGCTTGGTCGGCGCGGAACTTGTCGAGATAGAACTCGTATTCCTCCCGCCTCCCAATGCCGTCGAGAAACAGCCGTATGGTTTTATTTAACGTAATCATGACGAACCACTAATTCACACTAATCTTCACTAATTGCTAAGCACCGTATCATTAGTGAAAATCAGTGTCGATTAGCGAGCCTCTTGCAAAAAAACTAGCGGTTGGAAAATCCTCAGAGGGCTAGCTTGGTTTGTTTCGCGAGGCGCTTGAGCTTGCCGGAGAGGGCAACCTTCTTGACGTGCGACATGCGGTCGACCAGGAGGATGCCGTCGAGGTGGTCGAGCTCGTGCTGTATGGCGCGGGCGAGCAGCCCCTTTCCGTGCCCCGTTTGGCGGTCCCCGGCACAGTCGGTATATTCAAAGCCGATCTCGTACCACCGCTCCACGTTGGCAAAGATTTCGGGGAAGCTCAGGCACCCTTCCTCCCCCACCTGCACATCATCCGTATGCCCTGTAATCTTCGGATTAATCAGCACCAGCGGCATTTCAACGTCGGGATTGTCACGGATGCCATCGTCGCCGATATCGCTGTCCACCGGAATATCGATTACGCACAGGCATTCGGTGCGCCCGACCTGCTCGGCCGCAAGGCCGACGCCGCGCTCCCTATGCATGGTCTCCAGCATCTCCTCCGCCAGCGCGCGGACCCCGTCGTCTACTTCCTTCACCGCCACGGCCTTCTTGCGAAGCGCCGGGTTTCCGTATGTGCAAATGGATAAATTCATAGGGGCAAGGTTTTCGTTAATATCCCGAGTATTGTCAATTGGATTTGACCCGCGACAATGGCAGAGGAAGCCCTTGCCAAGACCCCGCGTGAAGAGTTGCAACAGGGCCTCTCTCGCAGAAAGAGGCCTTGCGCCAAGCTATCTCACTCTGATCGTGAAGTCCTTTTTACCAGCCGGGATGGTGCAGGCTACCCAGTAGGCATCGCCGCTCTTGGCAGTGGTGGATTCAATATACTTTCCATCGAGCAGAACGCCGAAGGCGGGGTCGGGCTTCTTGAGTGCGCCGAGGCGGATTCCAAGCTCTGGAAGTACGGTATCGCTGGTTACGGTAAAGAGTAGGCCGCGCCCGTTGCGCTGAAGGTTGTATCCGATTTTAACTTCCTGCTGCACCCCGTTTTTACCTTCAACCCAAATTGGGTGGTCTCCAATCTTGATGCCGGTCCAGTCGAGCGGGAGTCGTGGAACAAGGTTTAACTGATACTTGCCGCCGGTGTTGTCGATTCCCATGACGAGCCGCAGGGTCTTGATCGTCTCAGCCTGCTGCACACCGTTGCCGAGGTCGCCGATGCGGTGCCAGAATTCGCCGGTCGGGATAATCTCGGCTCCTTCCGGAACGAGATATTTTTCCTTTTCGATGGGGGCGTTGTAGTAGGTGAGGCGCGCGGTCCACTTCAGCATTTCGGAGGCTTCGTCCATGCGATCGAGCAGAAGGGCGGCCTGGGTCACGAAGCCCTGGCTGTAGCCCATGGCCGCGCCGTATGCGCAGAACGGGGTGTATTTGCGCGTGTTGTCGAGAATGCGCTCGTAGGCGTTGATGGTGATCGGCAACAGATCCTGATCCATATCGTCGAGGGTGAATCCTTGAATATCGGATGCGAGAATAATGGGAGCGAGAACCGTGGTGCGGTGCGGCCAGCCGGAGTGGTCGAGTGTCCAGGTTTTTCCGTATTCCTCGTTCTCTTCGATATATTCATTCATGCCGTCGCGGAGCTTGGCGGCAACCTTTCGCCATTTCGCAGCGTTTTTCCTGTCGCCGATGGAGTCGGCCATTTGGGCAAAGGCCAGCAGGCCTTCCATGCAGGTGTAGTCCGGGTATATGGAATAGCCATGTTCGCCTCCGGAGCTTTCACTGGCGGTTCGAATGTTCTTTTCGGTGGCCTCGGAGATCTCCGGGTTTTCGTATTGCCACTCGATCCAGTCGGCCGCCTTGACAAGATATTTCCAGCGCGGCTTGAGCCACTCCTTGCGGTTGGGGATACGCTTCCAGAGATTGTACATTTCCATCATGGTCAGGCCGTGCGAATCGTTGTCGAAACAGCCGAAGTGGTTGTTGGGAATATTGAGGATGCGGTTCCAATGGTACGGCAGGGGTTGCTCGTCAATGGTTAACGGCCCAACGGCCAGCGGATGCCCGGCGGGATGGCCATCATCGAGGATTCGCAGGCCTTCGATCTCCAGGCCTTCTTCCCAAACGCGGCCCTGGAGAATGGCGTAGTCGGCGTTGAGCAATCCTTTGTCGATCATGCCCAGCGCCATCAGCTCCATCGCGGCGCGGCCCATGTCGCGCGCCCACGTATGCAGGTGGTAGGAGTTGAAGCCATACAGCCACTGGCCAAAGCCGAAGTAGCTGCCCCAGCTGGTCGCGCCCTTGGCGGAGGTGTGGTAGAATCCGGTTTCGTCGATGCGGTCGTCCATGTCTTTCAGGTTGTGGTAGAACATGTTCACCAGAACCTGCGCAAACTCGTTGCCTTCGAACGAAACCTCCGGGCCGCGATAGCCTTCGGGTTTGCTGAGCGGCACGGATTTGGGAAAGTTTTCATGCGTAGTGTAGAGCAGGTTGCGGAGGGCGTGGATGCGCTCTTGGCGGCTCGTGGCACCTTCCGGTTCGAGCGACCCCGTTGCAAAGAACGTGTCCATCTCATCGCTCATTTCGCCATTGAATTCAACCGATTCGGAATTGGGAATACGGGCTGCTCCGGCCGTTTCGAGGGTGATGCCGAGAACCACCGGCACGCCGTCTTTTTCAATGAAGTCGACAATTTCCAAACTCTGGATCTTTTTCTTTTCCGGTGCAATGGAGGCCATATACATGCTGGTCGGGTTGGGCTTGGACGGGAAGAGCTTGAGACTGTTGGCCAGCAGTGCTGCGGCATCTTCGTCGGAGGCAAACGGTTCGGGGAAGCTGGTGGCCTGCCCGCCCCACCAAAGGCTGTCGCCGAGGGTGAGTGGGTATTTTACGGTCGAGCCATCGGCATAGTTTACGATGATTTCGCCGAGCTGGTCACCGATGAAATAGCGCTGGCTATAGTGTTCGATCGGCGCCCAAACGGGACAGCCCTGGTCGATCGAGTTCGACATGCCGAGGAAGTTGATCCGCCGCACCTTGGCATCCACCTTGACCGAAAACCTGCCGTTTTGCGGGACGGCGGAATTTTTAAGTTTCCGGAAGGGCATTCCGTAGAAATCCATGGATTCCAAATCGTCACCGATCACGTTCATGGCGTAGATGGCCTCGTGGCTCTCGTTAAAGTTGAGCTGGAGATCATCGCCGGCAAGAATGGAGTCAACGCCGATCCATGCGAAGCCCTGCACGTTGTCATTTTGGTCGGTGATTCGGATCACCGCTTTTGTGCCTTTGAATTTGCGGACGTTCCAAATGGTCTGTGCAACCTCGTCGCCCTGCGGCGGTGCAACACTCAGCAGGGCGCTGTCGTCTTTGGTGTCGATCAGCTCAACCTTGCAGAGTCCCGCGCCGCCTGCTTGCGTGTCCCAGCCTCTGAGGTTGAGTTCGATTTCCGGCACCGTAATCTTAAAAACCGGTGTTTCAATGGTACCGACCTGCTCTTCCCCTTTGGCTCTGGAGGATAGAAACGTTGGCGTTGGCCGAAGGTGGGGATCTTCGTCCAGGAGTCCCCAGATTCCATAGCCCTGAATGTTGATGGCCTGGAAGGAGCTGCCTGCGAGGCATACCGTGGTTAGAAAGAGGGGAAGTAGCGCGAACGTATGTTTCATTTTGATCGATCCTCAGCGAAATTGCGGTTAATTGCTCTAATTGGCGACTTAGATCAATAAAGATATTTGCATTGGTCGAATGTTGCAAGGAGGGTGGGTTGCTATATTCTTTCTGAAATTGCTGTCGGAGAAAAACCATGGAACTACTCTATGCGGGATATCACGAATGCGGGCCGGGCTGGTCGATGAAGTCCCATTCGCATATGCACCACGAAATGATTGTGGTGGTTCGCGGCGGACTGCGCGTGGAGCTATGCGGAAGAACCCTGCGGGCGACGGCGGGCGATGTTCTGCTGTATCCAGCCAAGGAGGCCCATCGGGAGTTCGTCGATTCGTTCGATGAACTTGCCGCCTTTTTTATTGGGTTTTCCAGTGTTTGGAATTCCGGACCATTGCAGTTGAAGGATGCCCGAAACCGGATGGAACAGCTTTTCGAGTGGCTCTATGCGGAGCGTGACTCGTATTGCGATGGAATCGACCGATGGAATATTTCAATGCTGAATCTGGTTCTAGAGGAACATGCGCGACTCTCCGAAACGGATGCGAGCAACCTGGTCGAAGAGGCTCGGCGCCATATCCGCCGCAACATCGACCAGCCGCTCTCGCTCGATGCCCTTGCGCAACATGCGGCACTCAGCAAGTTTCACTTCCTTCGTGAATACCAACGCCTCTGCGGCCTGACGCCCATGGCCGATGTCCGCCGCATGCGGCTTCAGCGGGCCCGCAATCACATCCTCTCCACCAGCGACCCCCTGAAAACCATTGCCGCCAAGGTTGGCCTCGTTAGCGAAAACCATCTCTCCCGCCTGCTCAAAGAGACATTCGGGATGGGCGCCAGGCAAATGCGCAACGGCAAGTAGAGGAATTGAGCCATCGATTCCAATCAGTAAATGCTTCATGTTCTAGAACAGTTGTCGAACTCTGTCAACCGCGGTCCTCTGCACCGAATACATGCGAGTTGCCTCAAATTAAATGACACCGAAGCGTCTGATCGGGCGCAGGCGGAAAGAATTCGTTGACTCACAAAAAATCACACCCTGTTGTCGATGTCGGTAAAGTGGTCGCTGGTGTAGCCGCCGAGGGAAATACTTCTCCTCTGTTCGCCATGACTATTGCCGACAAGTATAATCAAAACCCCCAACAGTACCGGCACCCCCTTTTTTGCAGCCAAAGTCGTAGATAAGTAGACCCACATAGTTTCCTCCTGAATAATCCCATTTTTTTTGAATCAAATTCTATGCGTAATAAAGTGAAATCAGACCGGATAATTTACAAAGTCGGGAAAACCTGCCGTGGCAGGTTAGATGGTTGACACGGAAGCAATATCATGCAACAAATTGTGGTTCATTGTTCTGGGGAATTGGGTTCCTTCTTTGATTAAACCGGAGTCGTATCCAGGGAACGCTGTCTCGAAACCGTATTCTGTATATTGATGTTAAATATTTAATAAGGAAGGTTTTACATGAAACATAACTCCCTGATCATTACTACAATCATTGCCTGCACAAGCCCTGTATGGGCAGCAGAAAATATCTTCACGGAGAGCAACTACCCTGCTCCGCACCACCCGGTTCCGATTGACAAGGGGTTGAGCCAGGAATGGGTTGATAGCCTCTACAACCAGAGCGAAAAGCCGACCTATACCGGAGATCAACTTGACGTTGTTGCCATGCCTGTTGGCGGGATTGCAGCGGGCCAGATCTATCTCATGGGTGATGGCACACTTTCCGATTGGCAACTTTTTGATCACCCCCTTTCCTACATGCTCGGACAGAGCGGTTCCTCGTTCAATGCCAACATTTTCCCAAAACCGGTGAAACAGGGCTTTGCCGCTGTCGCGAAGAACAGCGAGGGCAAGGAGTTGGTAAAGACACTTAGCAAAGAGGGTTTTGAGAAGGTGGTTTTCAATGGCCAGTACCCGATCGGCGTAGTCACATATGCCGACAGCAGCTTCCCGCTGGATGTCAAGATGGAGGCCTATTCCCCTTTTATCCCACTGGAAGCACGCGACTCGGCCCTGCCAGCCACGATCTTCGAGATCACGGTTTCCAATATCTCAGATCAGGAAGTCTCGGCCAACGTTCTGAGCTGGCTCGGCAACGGCGTGAACTACACGGTCAAAAACCGTGCAGACTTTAGCGGCAAAACCGCTTTTGCCAGCAAAGGCGATGTGGCCCAGTTGATCCACACCTATATTCCAAAAGTAAATGTCTCTGAGGATCCCCGCCCCGAAATTCTTTTCGAAGATTTCGAAGGAACCGACTGGAATGGTTGGGCAACGGATAGCGATGCGTTTGGCGATAAGCCGGCCACGACGGATCTTGAAGGTTCCAAGGAATTCACCAAGGCCGCAGGCAATGGCTTTGTGTGCAGCAAAGTCAACGGTGTCGACAAAATGGGTAGGCTCGTTTCGCCGAAGTTCACGATCAGCCGCCGCTATATCGACTTCCTGCTCGTAGGTGGCGGAAACGCTGATGCCAACTATGTCGCCCTCGTTATCGACGGAAAAATCGTCCGCCGGACACGGGCGTACCATCCCTCCGAGTTCCAGCCTCGCGGGTGGTATGTCGAGGAGTTTGAAGGCCAGGAAGCCCATATTGAGGTCATCGACGTTCAGGTGTTTACAGATGGCTACACCTGCCTCGATCAGATCTCCTTTGCCGACAACATTGCCCGCGACCCGCGCTTCTACAACGGCGAAGGCAACATGGCGCTGACCTGCCTTGATGCCAAGGCGGAGGTGGGTTCCGCTCGACCCAACGTCGACGGCACATTCATTACGGCCGATGCCGAATACCGCATGGTTGAAGACCCGGCCGCCCTACTGAGTTCAAAAGCCGCAACGCTGGCTCCGGGCGAGTCGCAAACCTTCCGCTTCGTAATGAGCTGGTATTTCCCGAACATCGACCATGGCCGCATGTATGCAAAACGCTTTGCGGACTCCGCCGCCGTGGCCGATTTTGTTCAGGACAACTATCCACGTCTCTCGGGCGACACCAAGTTGTGGCGCGATCTCTATTATGATTCGACCCTGCCCTACTGGCTGCTGGACAGGCTTAAATCTACCGCTTCCATTCTAGCAACCGGCACCACCCGTTGGTTCGAGAATGATCGCTTCTATGCGTTCGAAGGTGTCACCAGTTGCCACGGCACCTGCACCCATGTTTGGGGATATGCCCATGCCCACGCCCGTCTCTTCCCGGAGCTGGGACGCAACATCCGCGAGCGACAGGACTTCACTTCTATCGAAGAGGGGGGCGGCTACTATCCCGACACCGGACTGATCTCTTTCCGCGCCGACAAAAACTATGGCCTCGCCATGGATGATCAGCTCGACACCGTGCTCAACTCCTATCGTGAATACAAGATGAGCGTCGACGACGCCTTCCTGAAGCGCAACTGGGCCAAGATCAAGAAGACGCTCGAGTATGTCATCGACCAGGACGCGCTCGGTGAAAAGGGCGGCGCGGCATCACAGGAAGTGGCATGGATTGCCAAAGAGACGGTCGATGCCTACGAAAAGCCGACCGAAGCCCCCAACGGGGTTCTCGAAGGCACACAGCACAATACATATGACTTGAACTACTATGGTGCAAACAGTTTGGTTGGTTCGCTGTATTTGGCGGCATTGCTTGCCGCCGAAGACATGGCCTACGACATGGGCGAAGACGACTTTTCCAAACTGTGCAGAAGCCTCTTTGAACAGGGTAGCCAGTGGACTGCCGAAAATATATTCAACGGCGAGTACTACATTCAAGACCACGACTTCAAGAACAAGCCGGTCGACCAGTTTGGCGATGGCTGCCTTTCGGACCAGCTCTTCGGCCAGACCTGGGCGCACAACATGAACTTAGGTCATGTCTACCCCGCAGATCAGATCAAAACAACGCTCGGCTCCATCTGGAAATATAACTGGACGCCCAATACCGGCCCATACAACGACATGTATAAAGCGGGTCGCTGGTTCGTTCTGCGGGACGGTCAAGCGGGTCTGTTTACCTGCACATGGCCCAAGGGCAACTTCCATCGGGAAGCCACCCGCTATAAGAGCGAGATCTGGAGCGG
>Ga0164313_10003714_pt1 | contig 13595 bp, 11 predicted proteins | sample GuaBasSedimGuay4_FD_113735 | JGI IMG/M metagenome (GOLD analysis project Ga0164313, IMG submission 113735) | Subseafloor sediment microbial communities from Guaymas Basin, Gulf of California, Mexico - Guay4, Core 4569-4, 0-3 cm | ecosystem: Environmental > Aquatic > Marine > Hydrothermal vents... | reverse complement strand
AATGCAATAGGCGGGAAGGTTCCGCGGGGATAGTCTATTGATTCGGATATAAAGCCTTCGTGCTCGCTTCATGCACCCTCACCCTAGCCCTCTCCCTCAGGGAGAGGGGACTTTTAACTCCCTCGCCCCTCCGGGGAGAGGGCAGGGGTTGCCTACATGGATGTAGGTAAGGGGCGTGAGCAGGAGCGGAAGCTTGAGGGGAATCTAATATCCGATACCTAACCACCCACAGGCGTAAAGTCAAACTCACCTGCATTCATCACCGCTTCAACACCGCCGAGTTCCTCGATCTTCGCTGCCTGATCGGCAAACGCACGTTTATTGGCTGCTTCCGGATCAACCAGGGTCAGCATTTGCCGATGGCATTCGCTCAGTATATCGTCATGTGCACTGGATTTAGCGAGATCGATTAATTCATCCGGGTCGTCCTGCATATCGAACAACTCCGGCGCATAACCCGGATAATAATTATATTTCCAGCGTTTATTACGCAACATAAACATGCCCGTCGGGGAGCCGCCATCGTGGTATTCACTCAGAATCGGTCGATCAAAATTATCACTATTGGCAAGTGTTTGCAGGGCGATTCCAGGGCGTTGTTTGCCGTCATCGTCAGCACCCACGGCGCCGAGGATGGTTGGGTAGATATCAACCAGTGAAACCAGCGTCGATACCAGCTTATTATCCGGTATGCCGGGCCCGGCAATAATCATCGGCACCGCTGCCGATTCATCGTAAAGCGTCATCTTCGTCCATAGCCCGCGATCGCCATTGTGGTCACCATGATCACTGGTGTAAATAATCAGAGTATTCTGTGCCTGCCCACTCGATTCGAGTGCTTCCAGTACGCGTCCTACCTGGTAGTCGAGAAAACTACAAAGCCCGTAGTAAGACGCGCGGGCTATTTGGCGTGTCTCTTCGGTGAAGTACCTGTCGTAATCAAAATTGTGACGAATGGTTTTTAGTACCGGGTGTGCCGGTAACTGACCGGGATCTGTAAAGCGAGCATTATCAAGACTATCCAGCGGATACAGGTTATAGAATTCGCTCGGACAGGTAAGCGGATAATGCGGGCGTAACCAGGAAACAAACAGGGCCCAGGGTTTATCAGCATTGATATTCCTGGTGTTACCCAGCCAGTCGCAGGCTCCACGAGTTACACCGAGATCGTAGTCGGTGTAACTGTTTTCACCGGGCCCTATATCTTTTGCATAACCCGAACAATCGAGCACTGATTCATGATCGCGTAACAGGCCTTTTATCCAGCCGAGGCCATTTTGGATATATAGCGGTAAAATCTCATTATCGAAGCCATTATCGAACTCTTTTGCCCTGTAATGCAGTTTGCCAATCGAATCGACCCTGTGCCCCTGGGATTGCAATCTGTGGCCCCAGCTTTGCGGCTCGCCCTGGTAAGCCTGCGCATTGGACCAGCAACGGGTCCTGTAGACATATTCACCGGCGGCAAGGGAAGCACGGGCGGGTACACAAATCGGCGAGGGGGTATAGGCGTTCGAGAAACGCGTACCACGAGCCGCCAGCCCATCAAGGTTTGGCGTCTTCACCAACGAATGGCCATAACAACCAAGCGCGTCGCGCCGATGCTCGTCGCTGAACAGGAATAGAACATTTAATTTTGACATCAATTTCCGAACATTCAGAGGTACCCCAGTAGCAATTGTAACTGTTTTCTGATGTGCATTATCAACAGATGAGGGATTGATTTTCGATGATGGGTGCAGTTATATTCCCTACCTGGACTAATAGTGGAATAGTAAAATGAGCAATGCAAATAAAGCGACCATCATCGCCGCCGAAATGGTAAACCTGGCCCGCTACCCGATCGCTGATTTGAATAGCGTCGTGGGAGTTGAGCTTGCCGAGCGGTGTCGTCAACAATACCTGGAGACCGGTCTTTGCATGCTGCCTGATTTCATTACTACCGACGCGCACCGGATTCTTACCGAGGAAGCCAATTCAATCTCCGGACAGGCCTATTTCTGCAAGAGCACCCACAATGCCTACCTAACCGACGACGATAGCAACCTGCCATCAGATGATGTTGGCAGACGCCAGGAGCAGACATTTGTCGGTTCAGTGCCGTACGATCAGATCGCGCAAAACAGTAGTTTGCGTCGATTGTACCAGTGGGACCCACTCAAGGATTTTATTGGGTATGTGCTGGATAAGTCGGAATTCTATCGCTTCGCAGATCCGCTCGGTGCCTGCTCGATCAATGTATTCGTCGATGGCGGTGAACACGGCTGGCATTTCGACGAATCCGAATTTACCGTAACACTCATGCTACAGGCGCCAGAGTCTGGCGGCGCCTTCGAATACGTGCCGCAGATTCGCGGCAAGCCTGATGAAAAGGAAATCGTTGCCGGCATTCTCGACGGTGACAGAAGCCAGGTCGTAGAATTGCCATTTAGCGCTGGCACGCTGTTAATTTTCGGTGGTAGTCAAACCATACACCGGGTAACCCGGGTACATGGTAAACGTCCCCGTCTGGTGCCCGTCCTGAGCTTTGCTGAACGGGATGATGCAAAAAACAGCGAGGCGGTGCGCGAATTATTCTGGGGCCGCACCGGTAATGAAAATGAAGTTAGAACATGAGTATATTTCAAAGGACCAGGCTTAATTTCAAGTGACCAGACCCGCAACATTTGGCTCGGCGCTACGCTCTTCCTGGGCATTGCTACTCGGTTTCAGCATTCTCATGCTTGGCGATGGCCTGCAAGGTACCTTGCTCGCGGTACGTGCCGACCAGGAAGGTTTTTCGGCGACCATAACCGGCCTGATCATGTCGTCATTCTATGTCGGCTTCCTGCTGGGTTCGATTATCACTCCAAAAATTACCGCGAATGTCGGCCATATTCGAGTCTTCGCGGCACTCGCCGCGTTAGCGTCCGCATCCATACTGGTACACGCTATTTTTGTCCAGGTACCGATCTGGATCGCACTGAGATTTATCAGCGGTTTATGTTTTGCCGGCCTCTACATTGTTGCCGAGAGCTGGTTAAACGACCGCGCTACCAACGAGACGCGCGGTAAACTCCTCTCACTTTACATGGTTGTTTCATATCTCGGTGTCGGCGCCGGCCAGCTTTTACTCAATCTGGCTGATCCGAGCGAGTACTTACTGTTCATCCTCACATCGGTCTTAATTTCTATTGCCGTGGTGCCCTTATTGCTATCTGCCGGATCTCCACCCGCATTCCGTGAGTCGGTTAATATCAGCCTGCGCGATTTGTTTCGATTATCACCCCTCGGGCTGGTCGGGATATTTGCGGTCGGTCTCGTGACCGCGACATTTTTCGCGCTCGGACCTGTCTACGGTCAGCGTATCGGGCTCGATATTAAAAACATTTCTTATTTTATGGCTGCTGCGGTAGTCGGCACGATTATCTTACAGGGACCGCTTGGAGCACTATCCGATCGCTATGATCGCCGTATCGTTTTAACCATAGTCAGCCTACTGGCAGCGCTGGCAGCGGTGATCTGTGGTTCTTTATCGCAGAATTCAAACCTGATGCTTTTCCTCTCGGCCGCCTTGTTTGGTGGCTTTGCGTTTCCGCTGTATTCGATATGCCTTGCCTACACCAACGATCATCTCGACCCCAGTCAAATGATCGCCGCCAGTGGAGCCCTGGTGCTAATCAGTGGGCTGGGAGCAGTGCTGGGACCAGTATTGATCGCCAGTATTATGGAGCGCTATGGAACACAGACATTTTTCTGGTCGATGGGAGCGGTACACGGACTGATTGGGGTGTTCGCTTTAGTGCGCATGGTTATGAGGGCACCGGTACCCCTGGACAAACAGGGTCCTGTCTCACCTTCGGCCGCGCCCCACACGGGGTCGGTCATGGAAGGCGTCCAGCAGCTAGCACACGATGAAGCGATTGATGATGAATTGGGAGAGTAGAATTTTCGGGTGGATTGGATTTTCCCCTCACCCTAACCCTCTCCCCAGAGGGGCGAGGGGACTTAACTCCCTCTCCCTTGAGGGAGAGGGCAGGGGTGAGGGTGCATCTTATATACCTACTTAACCTTCTTAATCAGCGACTTAATATACTCGATCCGCAGTGCCACATCTTCTTCGAGCAGCCGCACTTCTTCGGTTATCAGTTCCGACAGGTCGGCACCCTGATCCCTGGCTGCTTTTAGCTGTTCGAGTTCACTGAGAGCTTCTCTGAATGCCGGGGCGCTTTCGAAAATTACCTCTGTTTGACGAGTACCGCTATCTACCATGACCGACTTCTTGATACGCGGGAATTTGTAATTTTTACTAACCGGTAGCAACGACCCTTTCTTGCGTTCATAAATAATTCGTAAAATATCGAAATTATCGGTCGTATAGATCAAAAATTTCTCAATTTCCTGGGGATTATTAACCCCCATTTCGTCTAATCGTGGATATTTTTTCATATTCAGTTAATCCGTATAAATTAGTGAGCAGTGTGAACGGTTTGCTCGTCTTCACCGACCTTCTCGAAACCATGCAATATTTGCTGGGCATGCGTCTCGGCTTCGTTGAGCGCTTCGAGCGTCATGTGGCAGGCGATTATGTGACCATTATCGAGTTGCAGATCAGGCGGTACTGTTACTTCACAGGTACCCTCGATTCCCATCGGACAACGATTGTAAAAAGGGCAGCCTGTCGCGGTAATTTCAACACCCTTGGCAATACCCACTGCCATTTCGCGTTTTTTCATGGTGTCTTCGAGCCAGCCGATACGCATCTCCGGCACCGAACTAATTAACAGCCGTGTATACGGATGGAAAGGCGGTTGAAGCACCTGGTCGGTCGGACCCTGTTCGACCACGCGGCCGGCGTAAAGCACGACTATTTCATCCGCGAAAGAACCAACGGTGGAAAGGTCGTGACTGATAAACACGAAGGAAACACCGGTCTTATCCCGCAATCCGGTGAGTAGTTTAATCACATTGGCGCTCACGATACTATCGAGCGCCGAGGTTACCTCGTCACAGAGCATGACTTCCGGGTTTGCGGCCAGCGATCGCGCCAGATTGATACGCTGTTTCTGTCCGCCGGAAAGTTCCATCGGATAGCGGCTCGCAAACTCGGCAGGGAGCTCTACCATTTCCAGAATCTCGGCTACTTTCGCATGTTTTGCCTTGCCTTTGAGTCCATGGTAGAACTCGAGCGGCCTGCCAATTATGTCACTGATAACTTGCTTGGGATTCAGCGCCGTATCGGCCATCTGGAATACAAACTGCACTTTTTGCAGGTTTTCGAGACTACGATCAAGCAGGCTTCCTTCCAGAACCTGGCCATCGAGCCTGACTTCACCCCTGGCCGGCGGCAACATGCCTGCCATTACCCTGGCGAGGGTGGATTTGCCGCAACCCGATTCACCGATGACGCCCACCACGTGCGAATTTTTAACACTGACATCGATGTCGCGTAATATGGTTATTTTGGGTTCGCCATTTTCGATTCCGCCATACCCAGCCGTCAGGTTACTGACCTGCATGTTATCGACATCGCGATCGTGCTCGGTGCCTACCGTGGTGCCCATTCCAGCTTTCGGCGTAGGTCGTACCGCGGCCATTAGACGCTTGGTATAGGCATGGGTCGGGTTGTTAATGATCTGATCGACAGATCCCTGCTCCATTACTTCGCCACTGTATAGAACGACAATATGGTCGGCGACCTGGGCCACCACAGCGAGGTCGTGGGTAACGTAGATAGCCGCCGAATTCTGTTCCTTGATAACTTTTTTGAATGATTTCAACACCTCGATCTGGGTGGTAACGTCAAGCGCCGTGGTCGGCTCATCGAGTACCATCAGGTCGGGCTTGCCGCACAGGGCCATCGCCGCCATCAGGCGTTGCAACTGACCGCCGGAGACCTGGTGTGGATAGCGAAATCCGATCCGATCAGCATCGGGCAATTCCAACGCATGGTAGAGTTCTACCGCGCGTTTTGTCGCCTCTGGCTGGGTTAACACGCCATGCAGGACCGCCGATTCGGTGACCTGTTCACCAATCGTGATAGCAGGGTTGAAGGTGGCCGCGGCACTTTGTGCCAGGTAAGCAACGCTGGAGCCGCGAATTTCGCGTTGCCGCAAGGGCGCCATGGTTAATACGTCTTCGCCATATAACAGCGCCTCACCGCCGGCAAAATGTAAGCCCGGTTTGGTATAGGCCAGGGCCGCGAGTGATATGGTTGTCTTGCCGGAACCGGACTCGCCGATGAGCGCGACTACCTCGCCTTTATGGATATCAAATGAAACACCCTTGACGATCGGAATTTCAACCCCTTCGTCACTGGTTGCACTGATTCGCAGATCTTTAACTTCAAATAGTTTTTCCCGTGTCATATCATTTTGTTCCATAGTTCTACACCATTTTCTTCGCGAGACTGCCGCCGGCCTTGGCGGAAATATCGTCTACGATCAAATTGATCGCGATGGTAAAACTGGCGATTGCCAAAGCAGGCCAGATTGCCGCCCAGGAACCGTAGGTCAGGCCCTGCAGATTTTCCCGTACCATCGCACCCCAATCGGACGCGGGGGGTTGTACGCCGAGTCCGAGGAAGCTCAGACTTGATATGAACAGCACGACAAACACAAGGCGCAGGCCAAAATCCGTCGCCAGCGGCATTGCCGCGTTGGGTAACACCTCGGATTTGATAATCCACCAGACACCTTCACCCCGTGCCTGTGCCGCTTCAACAAAGTCCTGCACCATGATGTCCTGACCCAGCGCCCGCGAGATTCGGAACACGCTGGTTGCGTATATTATCGCTGCCGTCATTATCAGGATAGGTATCGACGACCCGAACGCGGCGATGACTATGAGGCCGAGCATGATTGTCGGTAACGCGAGGATGGCATCGTTGACCCGACTGATCCCCATGTCAATCCACCCTCCCTTGACCGCAGCCAATATTCCGAGGGTAATACCCATCAGGTAGGCCAGCAGGGTCGCCAGCAGGGAGATACCGATAGTATTTCGCGCACCAAACAGGATTCTCGATAAGGTATCCCGTCCCAGGTAGTCGGTACCGAGGTAAAACGAGCCATACTCGCCGGAATAGGCATCCAGAAAGCCGTCGTCGCCCTCCATATCCATTTCATGGAAGGGTGCAATGCTGGGTCCAATGGCGACAATCACCAGCCAGAACACGACCACCGCCACCGAAGCCTTGCCTACCCATGTGAGTTTGATTCTTCGTTTCGGGGGGGCATCAGGCAGCTCGGCGAAAGCATCCAGCTTGGCGATTACTTCTTCTTCTTTGGTTACATTTTGATCAGTCATTTTTATGTCCTCTCGACCTACTTGGGTTGCCTTAGGCGGGGGTTGGAAAGTATCGACGCGACGTCTGCCAGGATAATGAGGACAACGTAGACACCACAAAATATCATTGCACAGGCCTGCACCAGCGGCAGGTCTCGAGTCTGTACCGCATCGATCATCAGTTTCGCGAGGCCGGGATAGGCAAATATGGTTTCAACGATAACCACGCCGCTGACCAGGTAAGCAAGATTCAACGCGATAACATTGACAATCGGACCGATCGCGTTAAAGAACGCATGGCGCAGAATGATGCGCTTCCTGGGCACGCCTTTTAAAATCGCCATCTCGATATAGGGCGAACTCATGACGTTAAGTATGCCGGCGCGAGTCATTCGGATCATTTGCGCGGAAACGACTATGACCAGCGTGATGAGCGGCATCGCTAGCGCTTTCAATAGCCCGAAAAAATCCTCGTTGCCGGTTAAATATGCGGTCGAGGGCAACCAGTGCAAATTAACCGCCAGGATCAACACCATCACCGTCGCAATAAAGAATTCAGGTACGGAAATGAGGCTCAGGGTACCGAAAGTTACCATGCGATCGAGCCAGGTGCCAGGATGCATCGCGGCATAGAGGCCAAGCGCTATCGAAATCGGGATCGAGATCAATGCAACCAAACCGGCCATTACCATCGTGTTGCCGATTCGACCGCCGATCAGGCTGGAGATAGTGGCGCCGCCGGCCTTGGAAATTCCGAGGTCGCCTGTCGCCATATTACCAAGCCAGCTGAAATACTGGATTATCAGGGGCTGATCCGTTCCCAGCTGGGCCCGAAGCGCCGCCAGGGTCTCGGGCGTCGCGGCCTGTCCCAGAATTATCTGTGCGACATCACCCGGTAGCCAGCTGGTCATTATGAAAACGATAATCGAAACCACGATCAATGTGGCGAAACCAATCGCTATCCTTTGCAACACCATTTGCTTCATCATTTGCTAAATCCTCAGAAATATTTTATGCAGTAAGACCACCACAACTTGATGTGACAGGGTTATTCAGAAACAGTAATTTTTAATCCCTGGAATGAAAAGAGGCCTGTATAAAGTTTGTTTTATACGGGCCTCGATCAAAATCATTCCGGTTTCTTAACCTTTATGCCAGCCAGATAAATTCAGGCCATTCGGCGGCACTCAACTGGCCTAGCGGTACCGATGGCATACCCATGATATTATCGGCAATACCGTCGTTGATATTGGTGAAGGCCGGAATAACCATGCCGCTGCCATTATGGATCAGGGTCTGCATTTCGCAATAGTGTGCGTGACGCTTGGCCGGATCGGTTTCCGATAGCGATAAACTGAGCAATTCACCCATGCGCTTATTGTTCCAGTAGGTATCGTTCCAGGCCGCACCCGGACCGAACTGAATCGCCATCTGTGAATTCGCGGTCGGGCGCATGTTCCAGGTCACCACATTCATCGGCTCTTTCATCCACACCGCGCCCCAGTAACCATCGTTCGGCACTTTTTTCAGCTTCAGATCGAAACCGATCTTGGCACAGTTGGCCTGCGCCAACAGGCACATGTCTTCAATGCCTGACGCAACCGGTGCAACAAACAATTCTGCGCTGCTTTGGCCGGCTTTCTTGAAGTGGAACTTGGCTTTATCGGGATCGAACTCGCGCTGGGGCAGTTCGGAACACCAATCGTTACCGTGCGCGGAAGATACTGGCGTATCGTTACCAATTGAACCCTTGCCCTTAAGAACTCGCTTGACGATGCGCTCACGATCCTGGATATATTGCATGCCCTTGACGAAGTCGTCGTTTTCACCCGGCATGGTATTTTTAAGGATACAGATCCCGAGCTGCAACGCGGCCGGGGTTGACACCAGGTGAGCGCCATCGGCTGCGTCGAGCTGCCTGAACGCCTTTGGATCGACATTAGCCATGAGTTGAATGTCACCGGCAATCAATGCGTTAACACGGGCAACCGGATCGGTGATCGCGGTAATTTCGAGAGCATCGAGGTTTGCACCCTCGCGCCAGTAATTTTCATTACGCTTATGTACCGATTTTACACCTGGCTCGAATGATTCCATCGTAAAAGGACCGGTACCAATCCAGTCACCCTTGGAGCCATTTTTAACGATTTTGTTCTGGAAAATACCCAGCAGGGTAGGCAAATCGGAATTCGAGGTATTCATCACGGCCTTGACCTCGTGCGAACCCACTTTCTTCCATTCCTTGACCGACGCCATGACCGATTTGATGACCGAGGTTGAATCTTCGGTGAGGTGACGGTTCATGCTGTAAACGACATCGTCGGCGGTCAACTTGGAGCCATCGTGCCACTCGACACCTTTGCGAATCTTGAATGTCCACTCGGTGGCGTCACCATTCGGTTCGAAGGTTTCGGCCAATTCGGGCATTGGTGTCAGGTCACTGGAATGCTGGATGAGGCTGCTATAGACAGCGCGGCCCCGGGTGTAATCGATGCCCGAGGTAAACTGCGGCGGATCGGTCTGGTCGCTAGGACCATGCAGGTCTGACGCCATACGCACCGTGCCGCCTTTCTTCGGCGTCGCCGCGATTGCTTTACTACCGGATAATAAAATGTTTTCGGCGGCCGCCAGTGTTATACCGGTCGCGACCATCAGCTTTAAAGCGTCACGACGGGAATATCCGCCTTTAATCGCTTTTTCGACCAGGCCTTTATCGACATGGTCGAGTTGCTGGTACTTGAGCTCGTCAAGTTTTATTTTTTTGTCGCTCATTTTCGCTCCTCAGTTTTTTTTAAAATTATATAACCTGTTTATTTGAACAATGTCTATTTGAACACTGCATCATCCAGGCTTTTACTTATTATAGATCGACTGTTGTTAATTATAGATCGACTGTTGTTAACGATAGAAGTCACCGTACATTGCTGAAAATGGTAGCTCCGAACACCAATCATTTTTTTAGTGAAACTAACCTTACCATATCGATGGGCAATGTAAATTTTTTTTACCCCTATAATTATAACTAATTCCTATATCTGGTATAGAGTAAGAATAAAACACCGTTTTAGAGATGGTATTTCGATATTTCTAGTAATATGGTTGACACGTTTGTTTCGACAAACTATAGTCACCACATGAAACTCGATACCGCGGCATTAATACTGAGCAAGATCGGCAATCCCACCCGATTGAAAATCGTGCGCTTATTGGTAAAAGCGGGTGACCAGGGCATGCCGGTCGGCGCCATACAAAAAAAATTAAGTATACCCGGTTCAACGCTCACGCACCACATCACTCATTTGAAAAACGCCGGCCTGATACGCCAACAACGTGCGCAGGCGACATTGTTCTGCATCATGGAATACGATCGCCTGAATCAGTTGGTTAACTACCTGACTGACGAATGTTGTGTCGATAACACCGCAATCGAAAGCAAGGTAGCCTGATATTTTTTTAATTCTTATTACGGTATAACTAGAATTATGGTTGAAGATATTGACAGCACCAGCCAACATGCCAGGCGCCTTATAAGTCGTTCCGGCAAGATTGGAAAAATCTTAAAGGATCCGGTATTTCTCACCCTCGCTGGTTTGACCGGTCTATTAGCCGCGCTTGATTACTCGCAAATTGGATCAAGTTTCAAATTCACGCTGGAATCGATGTGGCAAATGCTGCCGTTCTTTGCACTCGCAATCGGGCTGGCGGCATACGCTAAAGCGACTGGCGCGGATAGTATGATAGCCAGTGTATTCTCCGGTAACCCGGTACGCGCTACTATACTGGCGGCGTTCGTTGGCGCCCTCTCGCCGTTTTGCTCCTGTGGTGTTATTCCGCTAATCGCCGCTATGCTCGGTGCCGGCGTACCGCTGGCTCCGGTTATGGCGTTCTGGATTGCCTCCCCGATTATGGATCCGGAAATGTTCATTCTGACCGCGGCCGGCATCGGTTTAAATTTCGCCATTGCCAAGACCCTGGCAACTATAGCGATGGGTTTGATCGCTGGATTCAGCGTACTGCTACTGCAACGATATGGATTTCTCGCCAACCCATTACAGGCGAAGGTGACCAGTGGTTGCGCCGTGGCCTGCGATTCGGACAGTAGCACTGAAATCAATTGGCGCTTCTGGCAACAGCCCCAACGAGTCCAGGCATTCAAGGCTGAAAGCAAGGCCATAGGAATCTTCCTTGGCAAGTGGCTGGCCTTCGCTTTTTTCCTCGAAAGCCTGATGCTCGCCTATATTCCCTCCGACTGGATAAGCGGGTATCTTGGTGCGGACAATGCTTTTGCTATCCCGCTCGCGGCTGTGGTCGGGGTGCCTTCTTATCTAAACGGTTACGCGGCAATACCCCTGATTTCCGGATTACTCGAAATGGGAATGACTCCCGGTGCGGCGATGGCATTTATAACCGCCGGTGCGGTGTCCTCGATTCCGGCCGCAATTGCGGTATTTGCACTGGTTAAGAAACCGGTGTTTGTTCTTTATCTATCCCTGGGATTAGCAGGATCCATGCTCACTGCATGGCTATACCAGCTTTCCGGCGGCGTCATTTAGAGCCTCATAAGAACAGCAATCTGCACGCGCGTAAAACACGACGGAAAATAAAGCTTCATATAGCCCGTTAAATATCTTTAAATAGGCGTTAACGCCAATCGGGAATTACGATGAAAGCACTAGTCAAGGCTCAGGCCGAGCAAGGCATCTGGATGCAGCAGGTACCGGAACCGGAAATGGGTATCAATGATGTCCTCATAAAGGTCAAAAAAACAGCCATCTGCGGCACCGATGTACATATCTATAACTGGGATGAATGGGCGCAAAAAACGATTCCGGTACCCATGGTGGTCGGCCATGAATTTGTCGGCGAAATTGTCGAAATCGGCGACAATGTCAATGATTTCGAATCCGGACAGCTGGTATCGGGCGAAGGTCACGTGGTTTGCGGTCGCTGCCGTAACTGCATGGCCGGGCGCCGCCATATGTGCGCCCATACCAGTGGTATCGGCGTCAATCGCACCGGCGCATTTGCCGAATACATCAGTTTACCGATGTCCAATGTATGGGTTCATAAGCCAGACATTGATCCGAGGGTTGCATCTATTTTCGATCCATTTGGCAACGCCACGCACGCGGCCTTGCAGTTTGAGCTATTGGGTGAAGACGTGTTGATCACCGGCGCCGGACCGATCGGATGCATGGCTGCCGCAATCTGTCAACACGCCGGTGCCAGGCATGTGGTTGTCACCGATTTGAATCCTTACCGCCTCGGTCTCGCACTTAAAATGGGCGCCACGCGGGCGGTCGATGTGTCGAAACAATCACTAACCGATGTAATGGCCGAGCTGGATATGAAGGAAGGCTTCGATGTCGGCCTGGAAATGTCCGGCAGTGAAGCCGCCTTCAATCAAATGCTCGCCAACCTGTCGCACGGCGGCAAGGTCTCGATGCTGGGTTTACCCTCCAACGATATGCGTATCGACTGGAATCGGGTGGTATTCAATATGCTCACGATAAAAGGTATTTACGGGCGCGAGATGTACGAAACCTGGTACAAGATGTCGGTCATGATCGAAAACGGCCTGGATCTTGCGCCAATCATCACCCACGAGTTTGAAATCGATGATTTTCAGCAGGGTTTCGATGTCATGCGCTCCGGTCAATCGGGCAAGGTCATTTTGGACTGGGAACAATAACGAGGCGACATCTGATGTACGGAGAATTTAAAAATCATATCCAGCAACAGCTCGACGATATAGAGCAACAGGGCTTAACCAAGTCGGAGCGAGTTCTACAATCTGCCCAGGGCGATACCGTGCTCGTAGAAAGCGGCGAAGTGATAAACCTTTGTGCGAACAATTACCTGGGTCTGGCACAAAACCCGGAAATAATAGCCGCCGCCAGGGATGGTCTCGATCACTGGGGATACGGCCTCGCCTCGGTACGATTTATCTGCGGCACCCAGTCTATTCATAAAGAACTGGAACAGAAATTATCGCAATTTTTGGAAATGGAAGACACCATCCTCTACCCTTCCTGTTTCGACGCCAACGGCGGTCTGTTCGAAACCCTGCTGGGCGCAGAAGATGCAGTCATCTCCGATGAACTAAACCATGCCTCCATCATCGATGGCGTGCGCCTGTGCAAGGCCAAACGTTATCGATATAAAAATAACGATATGGCTGATCTGGAGCAGCAATTAATCGATGCCGATAAGGCCGGCGCCCGCTTCAAGCTGATCACCACCGATGGCGTATTTTCGATGGATGGTTATATCGCCCAGCTCGACAAGATTTGCGATCTCGCGGACAAGTACAATGCCCTGGTGCACTT
>Ga0164313_10003713_pt1 | contig 13598 bp, 11 predicted proteins | sample GuaBasSedimGuay4_FD_113735 | JGI IMG/M metagenome (GOLD analysis project Ga0164313, IMG submission 113735) | Subseafloor sediment microbial communities from Guaymas Basin, Gulf of California, Mexico - Guay4, Core 4569-4, 0-3 cm | ecosystem: Environmental > Aquatic > Marine > Hydrothermal vents... | reverse complement strand
GTTGTCCCGGGGCACCTTCCCGACTGGAACAATGCTGCGGTCAACGTCAAGGGGGGCAACACCCGGCGAGCGCCTCAGCAACCGAGTCTCGGCCTGCGGTGTAGGCCGCCGAGGTCGTTTCCCTCAAGGGCGATTCCTTCCCGATTTCCACTATGCTGCCCTTGAGGGAAATGCGCCGAGCGGGAGGGCCGAAGGCACTCCAGAAGGCCGGGGTTCGAGGAAAGGCGTAGTGGCGTGACTGGCAGGTTTACGTCTATTTCGTTTGAAGGTCCTGACTTTCCGCCCTTCAAGCCTGACAGAGATCTCAATTCTCGCAAGACGGTGCAGGGCGAGGAGTTACGAATACCCCGCCATCTCTGGACAACTTTGGTGAAGTTGGTGAACGTGGCACCAGTCCAGGATTTGGTGTATACGAATAGCGGCTCGAGATAGAGGTTGCATGAGGTCAGTAACAACGAGCAGAAAAGGACCCGTTTCATAAGAGTGATGATGTGTAGACTTGAAAAACCAATGGGGGCTGGATGAAAATTAGGCGAACGTAGCGCCTCATACCACCCACGTATTCCCATAAGCGTTCCCTCTCCTTTCGCCGAAGCAGAAGGTTGCGCAAATATCAACCAGGGGCGTAACAGGATGAGAGGAATACAGCCGGTACACCGCGTAACAGTCTCCCATTAGAGATCGGCCACTCGCTCTGCAGGCGCTTTCGTTCTCCCAGCCCACGAACCTCTTCGGCCGGCGATTCTGCCTCGCCTTTCGCTTTGCTCAATTGGCGATGGCGTTACCGACTCATGAGCGACCACCTCGTGGCATCTCCGATCTCGAAACCGTCGGAGAATATTTGGGCGCCATCGGCATCGAGGAGGATCATGCGGATCCAGGTCACGATTTCCGGCGCCAGAGGGTCGCTGAAGTACCTGCCTTGAGAGAGGGCTGAGCCGGCTGTCGTTCCACTCCAGGCAACGTTTGTAATCTCTTGCACCTGGACGTCGGAAGAGTCCGGAAACCAGATGGGGTAGAGCTCGATTGCGGGGCATTCGTCAAACGCGAAACGCTCCTGGCAAACGAGCGAGGGAGCTTTGAGGTCCCAGTACACATCCAACTCGGTGACGTCGTGCCCGCAGGCGTCGATACCGTCGATGACTGCGAAGATCAAATATCGGCGCACCTCTCCAAGGGAATCCTGGTTGCGAAGCCAACTCATGTAGGTCCAGGCCTCGTGAAGGGTGCTGACAGTGACCGAGGAGTTGCTCACCGATCGCAACTCTTTGTTTGTAAACGACGAGAGGAGGTATCCACCATCATCGAGTGTGACCACCTCACTCCAGGTGACAAAGTCGGGATTCCCCGGGTCACCACCGGCCCACCACCGCTCAAGGTGATCAAACCACCACCTTACGTGGTTTCGCGTATCAAGTGGATCCGACACAGGCACCTCGACAAGCAGGTCGCCACCGTATTCGTGGGCCTCGGAGGAACCGCGTGACGTCAGCCAAAAACTCAGGTCGCTAAAATCGTAGCTGCCACACCCTACGCCATCGAAGTTGGTCATCTCGGTGTAGTTGTTGAGGCTGTCATAAAAGCCGGTGTCGAAACTCAGAAGGTCCATCTGCGACTGGGCCTCAAACTGGGTGAACCGCATCAGGCCCGTGCCCGGGGGTGATGCCGAGAGGGCGTCCGCAAGAGCATTCTTGATTTGCAGGAGCCGGCTGCAGTTGGAGCCGGGAACGAGCAGATTCCCATACCCGGCACAGTCCACGTGGGGCGTGCCCGCGATGTCGTGATCGCCGGGATACATCTCGCTGCCGTCGCCGCCGAGTGGGGCTCCGTCCACCAGGGAGGCGTTCATACTGCCGGTGGTATCAACTACAAAGAGGACCCGCGGTCTGGGCGCATCGGCCCGAGCGAGCGAGGGACTTACCAGCAACACCACGAACGCCATGAACGAGAACGACCGAAAAATCTCCACTGTCTTTTCTCTCCTGTTCGAACTCTTTTGAGTATAGCAAGGCCGGCAGAAGAGTTCGACAGTGTCCCCTACCCCGCGGCAGCGACGATGGACCGTTTGGTGGGGCAACTTGAGGAGGCCCTCAGGAACGCTGGAAAGCTGAAACGCTAGGAAGCTGGGAGGCTGGCACGCCCAAGCCCGAGAGCGCACCAACCCTCAAATCGGGACGTGCGGGCATGGCATTCTTCACCCGGCAGGCCTCCCGCCAACGAAGGCGCTGCAAAAGAATACCTTGCCGGGCAATCCCCGGCGAGCACGTTGGCGATCGAGTCTCCCGACCACGCCGTAGGCCGCCGAGGCCTTTTCCCTCAAGGGCTATGCCCTGGCGGCTTCCACCGCCGCAGCCAGCTCTTCGGGGCGTTGCGAGCCGATGAGGACTCGCCCGGACCGTCCACCCTCAAGAGCGAGCTGCAACCCCTGGTTTCCGCTGACGTTGTAGGCCTTCCCACCAGACCCGAACCGGATGCCCCATCCGCCATACTCCAATATGGGTCGGTAGGTGCGTGCCTCGAACGATCCGATCTCCTCCCAGAGGAAGCCGTGGAAGCCGCGATGGAACGGGTAGAACCGGATGTAGATCCCGTCGGGCCGCACCTCGGTAACGAGACGGGCAACCCCCATCAACCAGAGCAACCCAGTCATGAGCAGGATGAACAGGGGGCCCAAGATCATCAGCATGAGGTCGGGCATCGGCTGGTTACCGACGGAACGACCTTTGACGATTTGTTCCACCATTGCCCAAGCGAAAAAGCCGATCCCCCCGACGCACAGCGGCAGGATCAGGAGCCAGATCCACACCTGTCGAAAGCGCTGCTCCTCGCGGAACCGAGCTGACTGTGTGAGTAATAGGGAGTTTTCTTGCACACTTGAAGCGTAGCACGAGGCTGGGGTTATTGACCTGGCCGGGGTTTCGCCTTTTGGTGCCGCATGCCCCAAAGCTCACGGCTTAAAGCTTTCGACTCCGCCAGGTGAGCAATGCCCCAATGGACTTTTGGTGCCTGGCACCGCCCAAAGGAAATTCCTTTCCTTTGTCGCGCTTTGTTGTAGTATGGGACAAAGAAAAAATCGACAAAGAGGAGTTCGCAATGAGACGGAAGGATCTGCGAATACACGGCACGGTCGCGGCAGTGGTGTTTCTCCTGAACTCCATGAACGCCATCGCAGCGGTGTGCAACGTCCCGTCGGGGAGCCACCCGACGATCCAGGAAGCCGCCAACGACCTCGCGTGCACCGAGGTGGTGATCGCCGCCGGGAGCTTTGTCGAGTCGGTGACAGTCGAGAGGAGCCTGGATTTCTCCGGAGACTCGAGCGCCACCACCACCGTGGAGGGTCGTTTCGTCGTCACCGGTGCGTCGACGAACGTCTCCCTCAGCGACCTGGCCATCGACGCCGGCGCCCCCACCGCCGCAGGCTGCTACACCCTCGCCCTCTACGCGAACGGCGGGGCGGTGGTCACCGGCAACAACCTCGTGGTGGTCAACGCCGACGGCGACGCCTGTCTGCTCTTTGCCGACGGCTTCGAGGCAGGCAACACCGGCGGCTGGAGCGGAACCACACCATGACATCAGGATTCCCGACCCATTCCTTCTGGAGGAACGGCATGAGCAAGCAACGGTTCATCAATGCAGCGGCAATCTGTCTGATCGTTCTCACCGTGCCGGCCATGGCCGTCGAGCCCGGACCCCAGGGAGTCTCGCCCGGCGCGACGGACCGGATCGCCCGGGTGGGGGGAGCCTGCCCCACCTTCAGCTGGGAGGCGACCTCTGGGGCCACCCGTTACGAACTGGTGGTCCACCGGTACGACGATGAGGCACGAACCTCCTCGAGCCGTGAGCTTTCACCGGACACGGAGGTGCTCTTCACCGCCGTCTCGGGCCGCGCCACGAGCTGGACCCCCGAAGCGTCGGACTGCTTCGCCTCCGGCGGCGCCCACGTCTGGTTCGTACGGGCGGTAACGGACGCCGAACGCGGCGTCGGCAGCGAGTGGTCCGAGCCGCGGTTCTTCGAGGTCGACGCCTCGCCCTCGCCCGAGCAGGTGCAGCAGGCCCTCGACGTACTTGAACGCTATCTCGGGACCAGCGAAGGCGAGATCGAGCTCGAAGCCTTCACGGCCCGGGATCAAAGCCCGGTAGCGGGTACCGAGACGCGCGGCGACGCCTCCTCGACCACGACGACCTCCAGCCTGCGTTCGGTGATCACCGGGACCGCCGCCATCCGTGGCGAGCAGCCCGATCCCTCGGGCGAGACCTACGGCGTGGTGGGTGTCAGCGCATCACCGGATGGCGCCGGCATCGGCGCCGCCAATACCGCCGGTGGGCCCGACCTCGTGCTCGACGGCGTAGTGCCCGCCGAGCTCAGCGAGACCGGCGTCGACCGGCCCTCCGCCGCGGCCCAGGGCTTCAGCTTCGGCAACAGCGGCGGCGGCGGGCTCACCCTCGACGTGGACGGAGTGGACGTGGTCACTACCGCCACCGACCAGAACACCACCTACTCGGCCGGCTCGGGCCTCTTCCTCAACGGCACGCAGTTCACCCCCAACTGGGATGTCGCCCAGAGGCGGGTCTATCAAAGCTGCGCCGTAGGAACGTACATCAGAGAGATACGCAGCAACGGCACCGTAACCTGCCATCCAGACCAGGACCAAGACACCACCTACACAAACGGCTTTGGTCTCAATCTCTCCGGTACGCAGTTCTCCGTCAACGATGCCATCATTCAGCGCCGGGTGGACCAAAGCTGTTCCACAGGGATGTCCATCAGGGTCATCAACTCAAACGGCACCGTGACCTGCCAACTCGACCACGACGAAAACACCACGTACACAAACGGCTTTGGTCTCAATCTCTCCGCCGGTAACCAGTTCTCCGTCAACGATGCCATCATTCAGCGCCGGGTGGACGGAACCTGCCCCGCAGGATCGTCCATCAGGATCATCCATTTTGACGGCGCCGTAACCTGTGAAACGGATGACACCGGCACCAAAAGCATCGAAGACGGCACCCTCGAAGCGTGGGCGCGGCCGAGTGTTCGCGCGCACAGCCTTGGGCAGATCCTGAGCCCCGGATCCAACATTGCAGCTTTCCCAACCGAGAACTGGGACCCGGACGGGATGCACTCGGGGAATGACCTCGCGACGTACTTTTCCCCGCAGGTGCCCGGGCTGTACCTTGTCACGGCAACCCTCGCCTTTGACGGCAGCGTTGACCTCCGGCGGGAAGTTCGCCTCATTCACAGGGACGCCACCCAGTCGAAGAGTACGATCATCGCCTCTACGTCTGCCTTAGCCAGGACCGTGTCCTTGTCCACGGTCTACTCGTTCCATGGCGACGGCGATCGGGCGATGATCGAGATCCTGGTCGGCGGCGCCGAGAACATGAGCGGGACGGTTCCGTCCAACTTCACGATGACCTGGATAGCACCGCTGCCGACACCTTGACCTGAATAGTGATCAGAAGGGGACAGTGTCGTATTCATGCAAGTGTCGTATTCATGCAGCCTGTTTTCAAGAGGCATCAACGGACTCCGATTACCCTGGATCAGGCGGTTGCGTTCTTCGGATCGACTGAACCACCTCATCGAGCTGCTGAAGAAAACGGGATTTATCGCTCTTCTTGAGCGGCGCAGGACCACCGGTGATTTCTCCTGCACCTCGGAGTTCTTCCAATAGATTCCGGGTCGCAGGGGCTTGGCCGATATTGTCGTGGGTGAACGGCTTTCCGGTCGAACCAAGGACACAGGCGCCTGCCTTCAAACAACGACTCGCACATCTAATAGAACACTGTCCCCTATTCATCCCGGCAATCCAAGGTGGACAGGAGCAGGCCCGACATTACCTCGTGACATTCCTGAGGAATGAAATAAAATGCAGAGACTGTGAAGGTTACATCCGCTCTGCTTGTCTGTGTTTGGCTTCTTTCAACCACGCTCTTGAGTGCCGAGCCTCAACATTCGCTTGAAGAGCTCAATGCCATGCGGCGGACGGATCCCGTGGCTCTCCTGCAGATACTTGATGAAGAGTTGGCGGCTGTCGATGACAGAACGGACAGGCTGACCGTCGCTCACCTGCACAGGCTGAGATCCCAGACCTTCCGTGACCAAGGTGATTACGATTCAGCCCGAAAGGATGCCATCGCATTCGAAGAGAAGGCTCGGGCGTTGGACGATCTGGTACTTCGGTCACAAGCCATCATGCTGCACGGAACCATCGAGGCAGAACAGAACAAGCTCACCACCGCACTAGATAAATTCCATGAGGCCCGACGAATTCTCGAGAACTCCGACCAAGGGACAGAATCCGACCGCGCCGGCGAGCTATCCATGGTGAATACCGCGATCGGCGTGACCCACAACTTTGCCTACGATTTTGAGAGGGCACGCCATTATTACGAAGAAGCGCTCCGTCTGGCTCGGGTCGCCGAGAATGAGGGGCTGGTGATGACTGCCCTGGGAAACCTTGCCCTCGCCGTTTCCGAAATCGACGGGCCTGAAGTCGGCCTGCCCATGCACCGGGAAGCACTGGAGCTCTCCCAACAACAGGGAGACCTTCACGGTGAGGCCCTCCAGCGAGCACTGATCTGCGAAAGGCTCCTCCAGGTAGGACGTCTCGACGAAGCACGCTCAACCTGTCTCGTGGCACTCGAACAGGTCAGTGACCTCGGGCTGACACGACCGCTGGCGGGTACCCGGATGACTCTCGGCCGCATCTCTCGGGAAAGAGGAGATCTGTCCGAGGCCGTCGAGTTTTTTGAGTTGGCACTGGACGACGCCGCCGGGGTGGTCCCAGGTGTCGTCTTGGAGTTGCACAAGGAGCTTTCCGAAGTTAACCAGGAGATGGGGAATGCCGAGCAGGCATTGCACCATCTGCGCTTCTTGGTGACGCTTCGGGACGAGGCCAGGACGAGCGAACGGCAGGCGCTGATCGAAGAACTCGAGGTCAAGTACGAGGTGGAGCAGCACGAACGCCAACTCGAACTGATGAGGCTCGATGCTCAGCTTCGCGAAGTGCAGTTGCGCCAGCGAACCTACCTTCTCCTCGCTACGGCCATCGGCCTCGCCTTCGCGTGCTTTGCAGCTTTGGCCGCTTGGCGGGGATATCGCATCAAGGCGGGTCTTGAGAGAACGCTGGACGCACGGAACCAAGATTTGGAGCTCGCGGTTGAAGAGATCGGGAGGCTTGCTCGTACCGATTCCTTGACCGGGCTATTGAACCGCCGCGCCTTTGACGAGCTGGCCGCAGACCAGATGGCCCGAGCCCGCCGGAGCGGTCAGCCTTTGACTATCGTCTTGGCGGATATCGACCAATTCAAAGAGCTCAACGACGGGCTCGGCCACCAGGCCGGGGACGAAACCCTCAAGTGGATCTCAAATCAGATCTCCAGTTTCCTTCGGGAGACCGATCTGGTCTGCCGCTGGGGAGGCGAGGAGTTTCTATACTTGCTGGACAACAGCGACGTGGACGCAGCGCGAACCGCCGTCGAACGATTGCGTTCACACCTCGCAGGTCGGGTCTGTCGGGTCAAGGGCACGTCGATATCGGTCACCCTGACCTACGGCATTGCTCCACTTGACGACAATCTCGATGCCGCGGTTTACGAAGCAGATGCCGCGATGTACGAGGGCAAACGACGGGGCCGTGACCGGATGGTCATCGCGGGAGATATCGGTCCCGCCGGCTCCGAGACCTGAGCGCGACCGCCCCGCACCCGATGCATCGACCGCGAAAGCGGAATCGCCGACGTGCGAACCGCAATATGGCAGTGGTTGGAGAGAATGGCCCAGGAAAAAATAGCAAGTCCGTCCCGCTCCTTGACCTCACGAAGCAGCTCGGCAAACTCCACCGCTTCAGCTTATCGGAAAACACGCCCTCGCCACCCCCTCGGGCGCCTACCTGACCAACGACAGCAGTAGAACGACGGCGCCCTGGTAGGCACACATCGGCTCGGTGATCTCCCACGACGCCGAGGCACACTCTGAGCCGTTCCAGTCACAACCTACCGACCAGTCCCGGTAGGCGTAGGCGGGGTAGCTCCGGTTCGGGATGTCATAGCTACCACCGTAGTACCAGTTCGGGCCGCCCGGAACCAGTCCCGGCGCCGGGCCGTAGGTCGAGATCTGGTCGTCGTCGGGGTAGTAAGGGTAGAGCGGCTCCTCCACGTTGGCCGGCTTGCCGTTGTAGGTGACGTTGCCGTTGTCGCCGTCGAGACCGGTGTGAGAGAACCAACCGTGGTAGATCTGGAACGAGGACTGCTCACCGCCGTAGGCTGCCATGTTGGTGAGGTAGACCATGTTGAGGGGGTTGAGGCCGAGTAGGTAGTGGAGGAAGCGGTGGGCAAGCTCCACGACCTCGGCCTCGTTGTTGCTCCCCAGCGCTCCCATCTGGGCGGCGATAAGAAGGTTGGCGCCGTACAGGGCCTGGAGACTGTTGCTGCCCCAACCCCAGTCCCAGCCGTTGGAGGGGTCGCCGTAGAGGCCGCCATAAACGCCGGCCTCGGCGAGAGCGCGATCCACAATCGCCTCCGAGACCGCAGTTCGAATCTCGGCTTTCTTGGCGCTGTCGCCTGAGCTGTTGGAGAGGTAGTGCCAGGCCGCCTGGGTCAACACGGAGTCCCCTGGGGTTACGCTCCAGGGCAGGCCACCGTCCCAGTCCGACCAGGAGAAGCTTTCGACCACGTTTTGTGCTGAACTCTGCGTCGGGTCGAGGCGAAAGACGGCAGCCGCTGATGCGCAGAGGAGATGGCGTTCCGCCTCCGACATTGGGGTGGGTTGGGCGTCGAGCCAGGTCCAGCCGGACATGGCTGCGTTGCGGTAGTGGGTGGCGGTGGTGATCTGTCCGACCGAATCAAAAACGATCGACCCATGAGCAAGAGCGCGCACCGCGTTGGCGGTGGCGGTGAAAAGGGTGACGCCGCCGCCCGACCAGCCACTTCCCGACGGGGAGGTCGTGTCGAAGTAGACGCGAGTCTCGTTGGAGGTGGATGGGGGCGAAATCGAGGTAGCGTCGTTGCCCTTGACCGAGCTCATGAAGTGGCCGTCGGTGCGCTGCATGCGGAGGTAGAAATCCAGCTCCCAGGCGAGTTCGTCGAGGAGGTCCGGTACGCCGTTGTCGTATTCGGGGAGATTGAGTTGGTTGTCGCTCCAGGTCGACGGATTGAGTTCGTAGGCCCACAGCATGTGTCCTACGCCGCGGCCCCAGAGAGTCTTTTGATAGTCACCGGCGTCGTGCCAGCCGCCGTGAAGGTCGATGGGGCCGTAATCAGGGGAGCCAGGACCGGCTGCGGCCGAGCTGTCTCCACCGTGGCAGGCGGTGTCGATCCAAACGCCTCCGAGACCCGGGTAGTCGCCCAGGGCATCGCCGGCATATGGAAGCACGCGCCCATGGTTGCAGCGCTGGAAGTAGAAGGACTTGACTGCCGCATCGCCAACGATGTCGTAGACGTCGTCAGCGATCCGGAAGGTGTAGGAGCGCTGATCGCCGGCCGGATGGTAGAGGTAGTAGGACCCGCCCGCGGTGAGGGACGAGAAATCGACCAAAGCCACTCCGTCGCCGGAGTCCTCGTCGGTGATCAGCTGGCTCGCGATGAACGAGCCCGCCACGGAGTTGCCAGGGACCCGCCGCAGTTCGAACGCTTCACCCTCGTGCCCGAGGACGATCGCCACCTTGGTGTCGCCTGGACGCCAACCGAAGTGGTCGACCTGGATAACGCCGGTCACCTCGCCCCTTTCGCCGATCGGCGGGACGGTTTGCGACCATGCGCTGGTGTCACCCGATTCGAAGCCGTCAACAAAGATCAGCTCCTGAGCCGAGACTGCGGCTGAGACGAAGAATACGGTCAGAGCCGATGCAGCCAACCTGTGCCCAACCATGGTGACCTCCCCGGGGAGCTGATGTTCGCCTCAGTATGGATGAGGGTCAACCGGGGGTCAATGGTGGAAACCCGCCCAGAAGGGGACAGTGTCGTATTCATGGTTTCATTTCGCAACAACCCCGGTCTTCGAGGCAGCCTTGCGGCGTAATCGCGCCATATCGCGCCATAAATGGCGCAAAGATTTGGCGTAATTTGGCGTGTTTTGGTTCAAGAACCCTAATCTGAGCAATTCTAGCGAATGAGATGCGGCCTTGATTGCACATACACTCGTCACATGATGAATCGTAACGACCACGTGCTTCTCCATTTCGAAGATGGTCGCACTCAATGCATTAAAAGCTCCTATAGCCCGGCGCCGTTCCCTGTCTCTTCCATTCTCAAACGCCGAGCAACCATCAGTCCATAAACAACCAGGTTGATCACCACAACACCGACTCCAAGGGAAATCTGAATCCATCGGGTCAATCCGTCGGGGTAGACCACCGGTATCAGGTATCGCTCAATGAAGCCCCCGGGATAACCGGCTTCACCGGCAGCAATTCGCAACCTGTTCTCGAGAGGCGTCAGCGGACAGATCCCGCCTGAAAACTCGATGAACGCACCCCAAATCACAGCCGGCAGGTGAAACCAGATCAATCTGGGTTGACGCACAGCGACGACGCCGCCCAAAACCACAAAGATGATGAATACAAAGTGCAGTAACACGACCCCATCGGCAGCAAACTTGAGGAGCATCTATGGCTCCGGGCAGGTGAAATTGCCCGGATGCTGACGACGGATCGACTGAATCACCTCGTCCAACTGCTGAAGAAAACGGGATTTATCGCTCTTCTTGAGCGGCGCAGGACCACCGGTGATTTCTCCTGCACCTCGGAGTTCTTCCAATAAATTCCGGGTCGCAAGGGCTTGGCCGATATTGTCGTGGGTGAAGGGCTTTCCGGTCGAACCAAGGACACAGGCGCCTGCCTTCAAACAACGGCTCGCAAGAGGAATGTCAGCGGTGATGACGATGTCCCCGGATTGCACGTGCTCGACGATCCAGTCGTCGGCGGCGTCGAATCCGTCTCCCACGACTTCGAGTGTTATCCACCGCTCATTCGGAGTCCGCATCCACGAGTTGGCTACCAGCGTGACCTCGAGGCCACACCGGTCAGCAACCCGGAATATCTCCTGCTTGACCGGACAGGCATCAGCATCGACAAAGATGTGCAACAAAGGGAAACCTCACCATCAGACATTTCTGACAGACCAAGTATAGCGATGAATGTGACTGGCTGGTCGTGGTAACCTAATTGCGAATTTGATACTTCGAGTCGAAATGAGACTATGAGCCAACCCAAAGATTTCCTCGACGTCTACGCGATCACGACGGTGCTGGCCTCGTCCCCACAGAGGACTGTCTACCGGTCCCTCGATCCGGACAGCAATCGGGATGTGGTGGTCAAACTGCTGACCCTGAACGGCGCCTCCGTTGAGCCCCTCCTTCAGGCCCGCTTTCTGCACGACATGGGGGCTCTACAGTTTCTTTCGCTACCGGCATTTCCGGAAATCCTCAAATACGGGATCACCGACGACAACAGCGCCTTCGTGGTCATGGAGTGGATCGACGGCGAAAGGCTCTCCGACCTGACCGACATACAACCAGACCGGGTGATCGCTATTCTGACCCAGGTTACGGAGGGCCTTGAAGCCCTGGCAATGGGGGAAGTCTTCCACCACAACTTGTCGCCAGACAACATCCTCGTGCAAAACCGGCCCGAGAGTGACGTGGCGAAGATCGTAGGGTTTGGAACCGGCGCCTTTTTTGACCAGGCCACAGCAGGAACGGTCCTGGGCCGCTCAGCCGAAGCAGAACGTTTCATCGCAACCGAGCTCCTCGGAAGCTCGGAAGACTCCCCCGAGGCAGGTGCGCTCTCCGACCTCTATTCCCTGGCTTTGGTCACGGCAGACATTCTTGGAGGTGAAGTCTCAAACCTGGGAACGCACGATCCAATGGTTCGTTTCTCCGACAACACCCGCGATGCCCTTTCAAACGCCGAAGATTTGGAGGATGCACTGTCAGGCGCCCTGGCTGTGGATCCCGACAAAAGAGTGACAACCTATGCCATCCTCAGGAGGGCTCTCGAATGGGATTTCGCCTTTATGGAGGGTGTGGGCCCCACCTCCGACCAAGACCGGACACCGCAAACAAAGGTGGATGTGCCGGGGCCGCCTCCTCTGCCCATAACCGAGATTGAAGAGCTGCCGACTGAAGAACCGGTCCCTTTTGACCCCAACAAAACCGACCCCGTTTTCATGCCGCCTCCATCCACCCCACCAGGTCTGCCTCTTCAGCAGACCCCTGAGAGTGAGGACATCCCTCCTCTTCCTGAAGGCGACACACCCGGAAGTAACTTCGACCGACGATTGCTGCTGTGGGTGCCCATTGGGATCGTCATCATGGTTATCCTGGGCTTCGGCACGGTGATGCTGTGGCGCCTCGCCCATCGCCCGCAACCGAAGTCTCAGCCCGTGGTTGTTGTTCAACCGACTACCGTACCTCGGCTACCGACACCTGAAATTCCAGCGGAAGCCGAGGTCCATCCCGGCCTCGCGCAGGCCGACGTTCTGCTGCTCGAGGGTGACGTCGAAGGGGCTCGGGCCATTCTCTCGGCAATTACACCAGAAGAAATCGAATACTTCTCCACCGAGGAGGTCGAGGCATTCGACGCCATGAATAACGCCCTCCAGGGATCCAGGTTCGACGCCGCCGTTTCTGACCTCAAGGGCGGCCTGGACCATGGCAGCATCCGGATGTTGAAACGTGGCGTCGCAGGCCTGCAAAGATCAGACTCCGGGGAACTCAGCGGCAAGCCGGAGATCGCAGCAATGCTCAAGAGAGCCCAGACTGCCCTTCGCCTGCACGCCCTGTTGTGGAAAGCTCAGGAAAGCCAAGACCATGCATTGGTCATGGAGCGAGCTTCGACGATGATCGAGGCTCTGCCGAAATACAGCTCTGCCTTCAAGTTTCGTGAGCAGGCCGCGAGTGCACTCGAAGAACAATCAGACCGGGCCCGGGATGGTGGGGATTACGGCCCAGCCAAAAACCTGCTCGGGCCGATCAGCACCTACTGGCCCGACCGCCCGGGACTTGCTCAACGTCTGGCCGCCCTCAATGAGGCCGAGCAACAGTTGGAAATGCAAAGGACCCAGATCGTCAGAGCCCTGGCCAAAGGAAGAGAGGGAAATCCCGAGGCAGGGCTGAGACTGCTCGGTGAAATCACTCCCGTCACCATGCTGCAAGCCAGTCATTCGGAAGCCCTATCGTTGTTGAGGCAGCACCTCGCCGAGATGGATGTCAACCCCCCTTCCGTGGTGCTCAATCCGGAAACCGAGATAACTTTCAAGAAGAAGAAAACCGTGACGATCCAGCTGACAGTGACTGACGACTATCGGGTGGCCCAAGCGTCAGCCTATATCAAGACCTCCGGCGCGGACGGCTTTTCGAAGATCCAACTCAGTCCTGACCCGTCAACCGGCGCCTGCACCTTCGATGTAGGACCAGAGACCCACAATAACGATAATTTCTCCCTTTATTTCGAGGCCACCGACGGATCCGGTCACACCGGCCGCCTGGCAAGTCCTGAGGCCCCGCTTGAGTTCAAACGCAAGAAAGGCCTGAAGGCGTTGTTTGGGAAATAGGGACATCGCGCATCGCCCGAAGGGCGATCATGGCGAAGCCATGG
>Ga0164313_10003712_pt1 | contig 13599 bp, 28 predicted proteins | sample GuaBasSedimGuay4_FD_113735 | JGI IMG/M metagenome (GOLD analysis project Ga0164313, IMG submission 113735) | Subseafloor sediment microbial communities from Guaymas Basin, Gulf of California, Mexico - Guay4, Core 4569-4, 0-3 cm | ecosystem: Environmental > Aquatic > Marine > Hydrothermal vents... | reverse complement strand
TGAAAACTTTATATTTGCCATATTAAGGTGCTATTTCGCTTTTCATTAAATCTGTTAAACCTGTCTCTTGAGCTATAAATGGATATAAACTATTGTTCTCAGGTATTATAAAAAATGTTTCTGGAGGTGTAACTCCTCCACCGTCTACCTGCTTCCACCAAGGTATAGCATTGACATTGCCTTGAGTAGTAGGCATTAGTAAAGAGCTATTATTTCTAAATCACTATCACTACCAGCAGCGCTTGTCCAAGCAACAACTTTCTTAACCAATATTGGTAGAAATGTTCCAGCTTTAACACCTATAAAATTAGCTGTGTGAGCTGGTCCAGAAGTAGCATATAAATTACCAGATTCCATAACTACAGATAATTCAGTTAAGTCAGCTGTAACATATAAACTAGCTCCTCTAACATCTGTGTCTGGTAAATTAGTCTCTCTTACGAAAGCTGAAAATCCAGTTCCAGTACCTGTAGTTGCACTTTGATTATATGATGTACCTATAGTACCGCCTTTACCGTAAGGTTGAGAACCTGAAGCAGTAGGATTAGGCACTAGCATAACTCCAGTAACTACTCCTCCAATAGCTTCTGTTACTTTTAAATCACAAGCTACAGTAGCTAGTGTAATAATATCTCCTGCATTGTGTCCTGTTCCACCTGCGTTTATTTCTACTTTACTAACTGAGTCTAAAGCTACCGGTATAGCATCATGCCCAAATACCCTAGCTTGTGCAGCCCAATTACCTTGTACACTTGTACTTGCCATTGTTTTTAATTTTTAATTTTTGTTATTTTTTCAGCACCTCTAGATCCAAAGTATGCTACATATACTGTAAGTAGTAAGGCTTCTAATAATGAAACCCAACCTTCTTTTATTTCTAATAGTATTGTTGAATCTAACACTATAAATATTGTCATAGCTAAAGTAAGAAATATAAGCGTCATAGGTCTCGTGTTCTTACTTAGCCATGAATCACTCTTCATATCACTAGCCCATCTCTCTGAGATATTGTTCATCTCAGCTATGTCTTGTTCTAAAAGTTTCATAGCCATTTCCTTATCGGCGGCTTTAATACTTTTATCATTTGTTATAAGATTTTTTACTATACCATACGCACCATTATCTGGTAATATATCTCCTACAGCATTTAAAATCTTAGGTGCTTTGTTTTTAAGAAAAGCACCTATCTTTGTATCTTTGAATTTCTTCTTATCCTTTGATGATTTCATCTAACGGGTTTGGTTTAGTTTTAGCATAATCGCTCATGCCGTTGTCTTCTGTGTTAAACTTCCAATTATAAGTTCCTTTACTAGAAGTTGATAAATCGTCTAATCTTTTCTTTTGTTCTGGTGTTGATATATCATACTGTCTTTGTAATCTCCACTGAATATATTCTTTACTATTATAACCCCATCTTTGTCTAGCAGCTTGGTCATTAAAAGATCTTGATTCTGTGTCTGCTTTCCATAAGCCTATATTCTTAGGTGTTTTTATAACTGTCTTGCTATCTCCAGATTTAACATTATCTGATTCTTTAGCAATCTTTTTTTCAACATCACTAACACCTATAATATTTGATTCATCATCCTGTCTTGGTGAATACCATTTTTTCATAGATGGACCAAAGTCTTCACCCATATTTACCTCGTCAGAATCAACACCACTTTTAGTCCCAAGCTCATTAAAACCTGGAGATTGATAATGTTTTGGCTTTATCTCTAAAGTGTTAGGATCCTTTTTAGCTCCAGCTTCGTAAGCTGGTTTTTCATATGGCAAATTCTTATCAGCTTCATTAAAGTTAGGTGAATTTCTGTCATGAAACTTACCTTTGTATGTAACACCTGCTGGACCATAATCTAATTCAGGTTTACCATTTTTATCTTTCTTAAGCATAGACTTTAAATGTTCACCTTCATGATGTCTAGCTGTTTCTCTAGTTTCTGAATCGTGATCATTCTTATTGTATATTATACTAAAGTTTTTATTAGCTCTAGCTACAGGTTGAGGTGAACCATCTTTCTGATTATCATACTGGAAAGCTACCTCATACTGTGGTACGTTATCTATTCTAAATGGTGCTTGTAATTTAAAACCCATTAGTCTGTTTTAAAAGCTAATAACATTTCTCTTAACCCCATACCAAACGCAATACCAGAATACAGCGCGTGTCCTTCTAATAATAACATTGATCCTACAATTCCACAAGCAATAGCTTTTGAAAGTGGGTGATTAATTAACATTTTCATCTTTTCCATAATAATTATTTTAACATTTCCATCTTTTCCTAGCAGCTTTACCTCTAGGACCTGTCCAACTTCTTGATCTAGCACAAAACGACTTTCTACGTTTAGCTGCTTTACTACCAGGTTTCACTTTGCCTGTTACAGCAGTTTTAAGTTTACTGCCTGGATTATTTTTCCTATATCTTTTAACCCCTTTGCTGGTCATGCCAGCTCCTTCTTTTGTAGATAAAAAGTTTCTATTTTTACCTTTAGTAGTTTTTCTAACCTTCTTGCCTTTACTTCTACCAAACTTTAACTTCTTATAAGCTGCAGGAGCACCACACTCTTCTCCAGTCTCTACATTTGTCCACTTCTCTTTATTAAACCAATCTCTTAATGTAGCACCAGGTTTTCTAGCGCCTTTCACATTGCTTTTACTAGATCTACGTTTTTCACCTTTGTTCGCTGCGGATTTCTTAGCATTAACAACTTTACTTTTTTCAGCAGAGCTCATGCTAGCTATTTTAGCTTTTGGTAAACAAACTTTTCTAGTAGCCATTATTTTTTTCTTTTATTACGACATTGAACTAATTGGCCAGAAGCATAAGCGCTTGGCCATACTTTTACTCGTGCTTTAACCTTATGATAGCAAGCATCTTTTTTACCTTTCTTCTTTTTAGCTTTACTTCTTTTTCTTGCCATCTGTTAATTCTTTATCGATTTGCCTACACCAGTCTCTAAGTTCTTTAACCTCACTTTCTAGTCTATTAATATGATCTGTATGCCAATCTTGTTTTAAATCATATTCTATTCTATCTATTACGGCTTCAGGTAAAGCTTTAGCTTCTGTTATATCATCTTGTAAGGTGAAATACATACCTACAAAAGAAGCTGTTATTACTATTATGCTTATAATGGTTTTAAGATCTATCTTAAATTCCGTTCCTTCGGAGATTTTTATACTCATTAGTTGCGTCAAATGATGGGCATGCTTTCTTAGCAAAATCCCTATGTGAATGTATTGTAGCTTCAGGATACATTGCTTTAAGTGTTCTTAACACTGCTAGCAAACTATCTTCTTGTTCTTCTGTTCTAGTATCTTTCGGGGTCTTACCATCAACCTCAACGCCTCCGCAATAACAAATTCCGATTGAGTTTCTATTCTGACCCTTCGTGTGCGCCCCGATTTTAGCTATATCTCTACCTTTATATATATCACCATGTAGGTCAATGTAGAAATGATAACCTATATCACTCCACCCTCTACCATCAACGTGCCAACTTCTTATAGTATCTACAGAAATATTTTGACCTTCCCTAGTAGCGGAGCAATGTACAATAATTTTATTTATTTGTCTCAATTTATTCTATTTTTGTCTTTGTCGTATGAGTTTCCTTTTGCGTCAGTGAATTCAACAGTTTTACCACCAATTGACATTGTTGATCTGCTATCTCCACCAGTTAGGTAGTCATAACCTTTCTCCAATATATTTCTTCCATCTTTAACAGGTTTTAAACCATCTTCTTTTTTTTCATCACCTGGTCCACTTGACATTGGTCCATGAAATTGTTTCAATGGATTTTTAACTCTCAACATGTTTGAGTGCATACGACTTAAATCTTTTCTACTCGCCATCTTTATCATTTTTTAACTTCCACCATCTATGAGCAGTATACCCAATAGTTACTAAAAGTAAAGTTATTTTTAATACAGGCTCTAACCAATCAAAACTCGCGATCGTGAAAGAAGTTATATTAAAACAATATAACTTTAAATCATCGATGCCCATTATTTATTTGCGTTAAGAGCTGCGTTTCCTTTATATTCTATATTGTCAAACCTTACTGTTGACGCGATAAATGGATTTCTAGAAACCATTGTTCTAGTTCCTAGTGGTTTACATCCACATTTTAATTTTTTACCTGCTGGTGCTTGATATTCTCCGTAACTTGGCATAACTATTTGTTTAATTTGTTTAAAATATTTGTATTAATATAATTACATTATTATATTATTTTTTACCCATTCTTGCTTTTTGTTTTGCTGTAGCTCCTGAACCTCCACCCAGTCGTTTGATATTAGCTATTTTACCAGCAATTTTAGTAGCAGCTGTTTCTGATTTACCTTCTTTCTTTAATTTACTAACTAAACCTTTAAAACTACCTGGTTGATCGTACTCTGCTTTATTTCTAGTACCTTTACTTGTTTGTCTATTAAATTTTTTGTGAAGTCTTTTAGAAGCTCTAGTACTACCTTTAACTGTTTTAGTTTTTGTTTTTCCTTTTTTATTAGTCTTAGAATATGTTACAGTGTTAGGAGTTTCAGCTCTTTTTCTTTGTCCAAAATTACCTTCTTGATTATCCATTTTCCCAACCTCATTATTTTCCATTTGCCCCTTTTTCATTGCGTCTCCACCAAGCATACGTTTTTGAGTTGTTATACTAACAGATGCTCCTCTTTTAGTAGTACCAGTATTTTTCTTTTTATCCCAAGCAGCACCATGTCTACCATACGATGGACCATCTCCATGTTTTTCTTTATCATACTTCATATCTCCAGCTAATTTAGATATATGCTTTTCATCAGCTGTCATATCTATATCACTTTTGTTATGTTTAGAATCATAATCAATATCCTTCTTTAAGTATTCAATATGAGCAGCATTATCTCTTTCAGCTGCTTTGTAGTTAGATTTATTAACTCTAGTATCATTTGCATACTTACCTTTACTAACATGATAGTGACTAGCTGGCGCATCTTCTATTGCATCCTTTAAATGATCTGGTAAACTATCTTGATCACCAACTAAAGCCTTAGCAGGAGCATCATACATTGGCATACCATACATTGCCATTTGACTTTGGTTAAAAGTTTGATCTAAACCACCCATTGGTTTGTTAGGTGTGTTAGCTGGATTTACCTGACCCATACCATCAGCTGTTTGATCTGGCATACCAGAACTAGCTATATTGCCAAACTTGTCATTTCTTTGTTGAGTAGAAAATGCAACTTTGTTATCTGGCTGTACTATATTAGGATTGTTTTCTAATACACCAGAGTTCATTGGTCGACCTTGATTATACATAGCCGGTCTAGTTTCTTCGCTATCTATGTTTGGCATATTCTTGCCTTGTTTAAATAAGTTTTTAGGTCTCATATCTTTATACATGTTTGGTGCGTATCCATATTTTTGGTTAAGCATTGCTTGTTCAGTGTCAAAATCAAATTCTTCTTTTTCGTTAATGTTGCTTTCTTTATATTTACCATCAACAATTCCAAATTTATCTAGTTGTTTTTTATCAAATTCAGCTTGCGCTTTTTTCTTATCATTTTTAGATCCAAGATTTTTTTCGATCTTTTGAATTTTTTTATCTATTTGACGATTATCTTTTTCAATTATTTTGTCGTTTGCTTTTTTATCTTTAAAATCTTGCCCAGCTTCTCTAAGTCTATCTCTTTCTTTAATAGCAGCATCTAACATCTCTGTTCTCTCCTCGTCTAACCCTCTTTTTCTATCATCTCTTTTAAACTGTCTGATAGCTTTGTTAATACCTCTTTTAGTTTGTCTACCTTTTTGTCTTTCTTTTTTTAGACTATTACCTTCATTAATAAAGTCTTGAACTCTTTGAGCGTTCTTAGCTTTTTCTAAAGTCTGATTAGTTATTGATTTTACGTTCTCGCCTTTTTTAATTACACCTTCTTCTTTGCTTCCACTCTTGTTACTTTTATCTTCTGTAACTTGTTCACCATCCGCTTTAGAATCTACTATATTACTTAGATCAGGCATATTAAATTCTAACGCATTGTAGTTCTTAGTAGCTCTCTTTGGATCTCTATATCCCGAAGGTCCGTAATTTATTTTACCAGGGTTTCTGTCTTGTTTATAAGCCATTTGATCTTGTTTTATCTTTATTAACAAAGGTTACAGATCTTGAAGTAACCTTATTTATATATGTATTTTTAGAATCTATTTTTTTAGTTGGCATGTCTTCTTCACCAAGCATTATACGGTACATACGTGATATCAGTTGTTTACACTTTACGGATACTTTATATATATGATATTTTTGAGTTGTGCGGTTTCTTTTTCTCCACACGGTAATCCACCCTTGTTTCAATAGTCTGTTCCAGCGTCTATTATCCCAACTATATGAATACGTACCTTTTTTAAAATCATCTTTTGTAAATAGGCTTATAGCTTCTAAGTATATTAACAGCTCTAAGTCTGCATCGTTTAGATCATAGCTCTTGCAAGCCCATTTACGTATTATTCTATAATGCTTAAGTAAGTTTAATTCTTTTAAATCTTTAGAGTTTAATCTCATTAACACTTACCTTTTCTCTTTTTTCTTTTTGTACACTTGCCAACACCTAAGAATTTACCAACTTTAGTTTTTCCAAAGTTTTCTTTCTTCTTAGCTCTATTTGCTTGACGTATCTTTTTCTTATCTCCTCTGAAGTTTTGTTTAGCAGCTTTGTTACATTGTCTTTTAGCACTTCCTTTAAGACCTACACATTGAGCTTTCATTGCTGCTTTTTCTTCTTTAGCCGCATCTTTAGCGTCACGCTTAGCTGCTCTTCTAGCTTTACCTCCTCTTTCAGCGTCTGCTATATTAGCACCTTGACTTAAAGCTTCTCTTTCGTTTTCAGCTTTTATAGCTTCTTCTTCTGCTTTCTTAGCTGCTTCTTCCTCCTCTTTCTTAGCTTTCATTTCTTCGCCTTCTTCCTTAGATCTTGCTAACCAATTTTTTCTAGAGTCGTTTCTAAATGAACTACCCACCTTAGGTGGAATGTCATCAACAGGAGATTTCATAGCATCTTTTAATTTCTCCGCCATCTCATTCTTCTTTGCTTCAAGATCGAATAAGCTGGACATTATGCCAAATCCTGCGGGTTGTTCAAATTTTACTATCTTACGACTCTTTAATAAACTCATAATACTATAACTATATCTGTTTCTTTTATTATCTTGTAACTTTCTTTGTCTATCTCTATGTTAAAGCCAGAAGCTTTATCATAATATATCTTGTCACCTTTTTTAATTACACTAACATCTGTGCCGGGTTTTACAACCTCAGCACGTCTGTATCTTATATCTTCTCTTTGCGAATCAGCTAATATTAAACCACCTTTTGTTTTTGTTGTAGGTTCACTGATTGGATCTATTACTATATACTTACCTATTGCTTTCATGCTCTAATGTTATTGATTACACAATCGGTAGATATTATAGTTGTTGCCACTGAAGCCGCGTTTTGTAAAGCACTTTTAGTAACAAGCAATGGATCTATAATTCCGGCTTTTACCATATTTACCGCATCTCCTGTAACCACGTTTAATCCTATGCCTTCTTCTCTAATTGAAACTTTACTATGATCTATACCTGCGTTATGCAATATAGTTTCATAAGGTTTTCTTATAGCACAATACAATATTTCTTCTCCTACATTTTTAGGAGTTAATTGTTGAGATGCATTTAATAATGCAATACCTCCTCCTGGTACTATACCTTCTTTAATCGCGGCTTTTGTAGCACATATAGCATCTTCAACTCTATCTTTCTTTTCTTTAAGTTCTACTTCAGAATTAGCTCCAACTTTAACAACAGCCATTTTAGCTTTTAACATTGCTAATCTTTTTTCGTACCTAATCTTAGAGTTTGGATTTCTAGTTTTCTTAACTAGATCCTCTAGGTTTTTAATCTTATCTTTTACTATGTTATTGTTAGATAAGTCAACTTGTATTAACGTATCTTCTGAACTGGTTATAGATTTAGAGCATTTACCTAATAAATCAACAGATACTATATCCATGTCATCTCCTAAGTCTTCATCTATTAAAGTAGCACCTGTTATGTCGCATAAGTCACTTAATGTTTCTTTTCTGTTAATACCATATACAGGAGCATTGACAATGTTTATCTTTATATTGCCCTTAACTTTATTCATCGCTAATGCATTACCAACTTGTGGATCTACATCTGCTATGATTAATAAACTCTTATTAGTTTTAATAATGTATTCTAAAACGTTTTGTATTTTTCTAACATTATCTACTACAGAATCTATTATTAATACATATGGACTATCTAGTTCTGATGTGCCTTTTTCTTTGTTAGTGATAAAGTGAGGACTAGTTAATGGTTGGTTATACTGTACTCCTTCTATTAACTCTACTTCAGTTTCAGGCTTTTCATTAACCTCCATTATAACAACACCATCATTGTCCACCATTTTAAAAGCGTTAGCTATTACTTTGCCAATAACTTTATCATTGTTAGCTGATATAGTTGCTACTTGATCTATCTTCTTACCTTTTACTTTTTTACTTTTTTTATTAAGATAAGTTACGACATTGTCTACTGCACTACTTATACCTGATTTTATATTTCTCAAACTATCTAACTCACTATGTTTTTCATGTTCGTTTAATATAGCTTGTGCTAATATAGTTGCGGTAGTTGTACCGTCTCCAGCATCTTTAACAGTTCTTTGAGCTGCTTGCTTAATAAGCGTTGCTCCAATATTTTCTAATGGATTCATTAGCGTAATTGAATTAGCTACTGTTACTCCATCTTTTGTTACTTGTGGTTTACCATTTTGGTCTTCAAGTATAACACATTTACCACTGGCACCTAATGTAGATCCAACTGCATTAGTTAGTTTATCTACGCCAGCTAGTATCTGGCCTTTAGCAGTTTCACCAAAGGCCAGTTGTTTTACTAACTTTACTTCTTCCATTTTATTTAATTAAATTTGATTTGTGTTGAATATTAATCGAAGGTTTTTATTACTTTCGGTCCTTCAAGAAACTCTAACTTTTTTGCATAATGTTCTATCGATGCATCTATTGCTTGTTCAGCTCCAGCTATTGTTTCTCTTCTGGTAACATCTATCCATGATTCAGGATCTTCGATGTCTTTATATTCGGTTTGTAAATATCCATTAGGTAGTTGTACTATTCTCCAGTTACTTTTCTTAGTAACATGTTTCCATAACTTAATGGTATCTTCATTTGGTTGTGGTGCACTAGTCCACGTTCCAGTGCGGGTGTATAAAAACGTCATTGTTTGGTTTTATGTTAAACGTTGGTTATTTATACTATCACTTGATAGTTCGGTTATTTAAGGAACTGGATCTAATACAATTTGTTTCCATGAGTTAGTACTTGTGCAGATATATAAACGATTATTGTTAAAAGCTAATTCTCCAGGTTGACCAGGAGAAGCCATTGTTTTAGTTCCACCATTTGCGGGTATAGCTAAACTACCGAATACAGTTACATCTGAAGCAGCAACTCCTATTGTAATATCATCTGTTGTTGCATTAGCAGTAATTAATCCACTTGCCGTAGGAACGTTAGATGCGTTACCTATTAGTATTTGGTTCTGTGCTAAGGTTTGTGAACTCAAAGTTGTCCACTCTGTTTTACCACCTGACACAGCTAGCAAAGCTTGACCAGCTCCACCAGTTGATCCATTTGAATCTTTTATTACTTGATTAAATCTAGTAGCACCATTAAACGCAAACTCATCAGTAATTGAGTTTGGGAAGTAACCACTGCTACCTGAACCTCCTGTTATTCTAACTGTACCAGTTGCTGTACTACTACCTAACACTACGTCATCTCCTGTTATCTTTGTACTATTAGAATTTAAGTTACTCTCCAATGTGTCTACATTGAATTTTCCACTTGGTGCATCTACATCAATATCAAAGTCACTTTGTAATTTAAGCTTATTAGAGGCTCCACTAGCTCTCAATCCTAAGACTCCGGCAGAAGCTAATATGTTTAACTCACCTGTAGTTTTAGTTATAAACTGTGTACCGGCTCCAGTTAATGTAGCATTACCACCTAATGAAAAAGTTCCAGAAGCTGTTTTGTTACCAGTACCATTGTAGTTACCGGTTAGATTTATATCTTGTGTGGCTGTGTTTCCTTTTGTTAATACTTCTTGTAAGTCTACTTCATCATCGATGTAAGCAGCAATGGCTGAAGCAGTAACAGTCTTTGTTTGATTGTCACTGCTATCAGTCATTAAAAAAGTATCATTAGCGTCCACACTTGCCTTTTGAGGGTAAGTATATATTATTGCCATTGTCTTTTATTTTTTCTTGCCTTTAATAAAGCTAGGCATCTTGTGCATTGATGGAGCAGCTTTACCTCCATGTTTAGAATAAGAATTCATTTTAGGTGCATTGTAGTTACCATAAGAAATCTTAGATCCTTTACCATACATACCTGGTGCAGGTGACATAGCTTTAGTTCCACCTTGATTGTTGAACTGATCCATTGGTCCTCTGTCTGTTAATTCTCTAGACATGTGTGGTTGTCCATAGCTAGCAGTAGAAAACGCTTTTGCAGCAGCTTTCATTTTTCTTTTAGTAGTATCCTTTTTAGTTTTTATAGCACTACCAACTGCTTTAGCTGTTGATTTAGCTTTATCTAATTTACCACCTACTTTTTTAGCAGCAGTCTTAAGAGGCTTTTTCTCTTTAACTTTCTTAGCTACCTTCTTTAAACCTTTAGCAGCACCTCTTGCAATTTCAGACTTACCACCAGTTGCTACAGCCGCTGCAGCTCTTGCTACTTTCTTAGCTCTACCTTTTCTGATTGCTTTAACGTCGTTCTTTGCTTTCGAGTCTTTCTTAGCAGATTTAAAACCTTTTCTAGCATCTTTCTTTTTTGCTCTCATCTCTTTACGAGTGATCTTTCCTGAAAGCATGTCTGCCTTAGCTTGTTTTTTACCAGCTCGCTTTGCTTTTCTAGCAGCTCGCTTCTCGCCTCTAAAGGCTTTCATTTTAGCTCTGTTGCCTTTACGCTCTGCTTTCTTTGCAGACCTTTTAGCTTTGAGCTTTTTTAATAATCCCATATTTTCTATTTGTTTGTTTAGTTATAACTATAATCCAATTCTACTTTCGTACCGCTTGGGTCTCGCGGTTAATTTAGTATATTACAGGTAAAGTAAAATATTTACAAGTGTATAGTGTGACACAAGCCTACTACTAGGTATACCTTACAGGCTAATGTCACAGTATAATTAAAATAATATTAGATACCCGGGGCTATAGCGTAGCCCACCCCAAAATATAATTGCGTCATAAAACGAAAATGAAATATATAATTGCGGGCCCCCTTGTTTATTTATAATTTTATTATATATATATGATTTTTTACGATATAATATTGTGTGTATATATTTATATCTATTACGATACAAACTAACTACGACCATCACATGATAATATATATGTAAATAAATTAATAATTAAATAAAATAAATTCTATGAAAACTTTAAACTTTATCAAATCAAATTCAATTTCAATTTCAATGCAAGTAATCTTTATTTCTTACTTCATTATGTTACTAGTAATTAAGTAATACATAGTAACTACGAACACTATATGATTATAATAATATATAACTTATGTAAGTTATTGAGAAATCAAGTGTTGTACTACTAACTAAAATTAAACTAATAAACAAACAATCACCTTTACAAACTAATAACGAACAAGTAAAGATAATATAAATATAAACTAAATAACAAATATAAACTATGAATAATTTAACTACAAAAAGATTTGTGATAAGAAAATCTTTAATCGGCGAAAACAAAGTAATAACTTTTACTAACAAGAAAAATGTGACTTTCACTTATGATCACGACGAAGTGTACTCAACATATCAAGAAAAGTTTGAATCAATGAAGTGTTTTCAAGAATACAAGTCGTATACAAATAGCAATACTGTACCAAAGTTTTGCAGAGAACTAAGTACAATATCTTAGTAAACTAAAAGTCTTAGTTGATGGTAATACTTTAGAGACTATAAATATAACGAACATATTACTCAGTTTAACTGATGAGATCTAAGTGATCGAAACTACTTCGGTAGTCTTAAACAATAAATTAATAACTATGAATGATACTTATGAATTCGAAATATACTATGGTGAAATTGAAGAACCATTATATTTAACTAATGACAAAGAATATATATGTGAGTCAATGTATGACTTCATGCAAGATGAACTAGGAATAATTATGAACGAAGTAATATATAAAGTAAACAAACTATGATCTTTTTAGCAGCACCAATTGCTTTCGCAGCGATAGTAACAATAACAATATTAGTAACATCAATTAAAGAAATATTTGACAATGATTAAAGTAATAATAACAGTACTCCAACTACTACAACCGAATGAACTACCTGAACAAGCTTATTGGAATGAAGCAATAGATAATGTTCAAGATCAAATGACTTGGATAAAAGAAGACATAAGTAATGGTAGAATAAGCGAGGAAGAAGCTCAATATTACTTAGACAACTTAGATAGAACTGAAGACTTACTTATTCATTTATACAATGTTAATACGAACAAGTAAAGATAATAATAACAAATGATAAATACAAAATACATATCAACTAAATATCTCGACGCCATCATTCTCGATGACGACTACATCAAACTAGTGATTAACAGAGTACAAAAATCTCCGTACGGTTACACTAAACGAGAGTTGATATTAGCACCATTCGGTGTAAAAACAAAAGCATTCACTTACGACTATGTAAGTAATAAGGTAGACGAGGTGTATTCTACCTTTCACAAAGACGAAATACACGAGTTAATAACCAAAGTAAAACAATATAAAAATGGTTAAACAAGCAATAATTAAATTCTGTTACAAAGCAGTAGAAGACAAGATGCTAAAAATATACGCTATCACAATGTCTATAATCTTTTTATCTCTATGGTTGCCTGCAATGGTAAATGTAGTATATCAAATGCTTAAAATATACGGAGTAATATGAATAAACTAACAAAACAACTAGAAAACCTGTATTCTTGGACACAATTCTATCAGCAAACTGGTAATAAAGTACAAATAAGAAAGTGTCAAACTGAAATCGCTCAGTTGAAAAAAGCGTTTAACGACTTAAAAACTAAGAAAAAGTGAATAGTACTAATGCAATAGAAAAAGCACTAAAAGAAAGAATAAGTGCAGAGTGCAGAGAAATAGTTAACGACTTTATAGCTGACTTAGAAAAACTATCTAATAAATATGGTGGATCTTCATTCTATGACTTCAAAGAGAATAATGCAAAAGATGCTAGAGTATTTATGGTTAATGGAATTAGTCAAGTAAGAAATGTATTACATACAATGATACTAGACAACCACGGTGATTCTATGTTAAAGTTTAAATCAAAAGAATTACTAAATAAACTAGAATTAATATGAGCAAGAGTAAACAAATACATTGGAATGCTGATACTATCGATCACTTCATATTCATAAGTAATTATGCTGATGTTGATCAAGTGTTAACACAAGTAACAGCTTTTGTTGAAGCTGATTGCGAGCT
>Ga0164313_10003711_pt1 | contig 13599 bp, 13 predicted proteins | sample GuaBasSedimGuay4_FD_113735 | JGI IMG/M metagenome (GOLD analysis project Ga0164313, IMG submission 113735) | Subseafloor sediment microbial communities from Guaymas Basin, Gulf of California, Mexico - Guay4, Core 4569-4, 0-3 cm | ecosystem: Environmental > Aquatic > Marine > Hydrothermal vents... | reverse complement strand
GGCAGGAATCTTTATATATAGTCGTAACCTATTAAACGATAAAGGTGAATTCTCTAACTTTTTCGAAGGATTTAATAGTTTCGGACAAATATTTCTATTCATGTTGGTATTACTGGTTTTTATGATTCCTGCAATTGCGATTTTCTTAATATATATAATTCCGACAGGATTTATCGACTCGGCTCTAAATGGATTTGAGAATGCGGAATACATGGCAGAAGAGCTTATTGCTACTTTTCAAAACAGGACAGGATCAATTGTATTTTTGTATGCAGCTCTCATCCTTTATACCCTCTATATCTATGTCTCATATTCATTTACACTGGTATTAATTGTTGACAGAAACATGCAGTTTTGGAACGCTATGGAGCTTAGCAGAAAAATAGTAGCGAAGAACTTCTTCTCCTTTTTTGGAATGTATATACTTCTAGGCTTGATGGTCTTCTTTGGCGTGCTTTTTACATGCGGACTTGGAGCATTAGTTGCTATTCCATACATGAATATCGTAGTATTCTCTGCTTATGATAATATTATGGGCTCTGAAAATGACACAATGGAACAGAAAATTGAAGAGTTTGGCGGTACTTCTGACGGTGATAGTTAAACAGTATAAAGCTTGTTAAATAGCTCCTGTTGCTTTGAAAGAAATATATTGGTTAATGGTATTTACTGTTAGGTCTTGCGGTTGGGTAAGAATACTGTAAATACCATTTTTATTGAGCTCAGCAATAATTAATCTTTTTTCCATCTGGTATTTTTCAGCGATGGTCTGGTCGTAAGCATTTGACAAAGACACAGCTTTATTATTCGCCAGAGCAGCAATCTCAGTATTTTCAAAGAAGATAACACAAAGCAGATGATCGCGTGAAAGGGATTTTAAATATTTAAGTTGCCTTTTTAAGCCTGATAAGGAGTTGAAATTGGTAAAAAGAATTAATAAACTCCTCTTTCTAATCTTATATTTAACATTCTTATACAAATTAAGAAAGTCTGACTCTTGCTGATGTACACCAGCATTATAAAGTGATTCTACTATACGTTGCATTTGTGAAGCTTTACCATGTGCGGGTAATAACACTTCGATATTCTTAGCAAAGGTCACTAATCCGGCCTTATCCCCCTTGGCTTGAGCAACACCCAAGAGTACTAAACTAGCATTTACAGCATATTCCACTAATGGCAAGCCTTCAAATGGCATATGCATAGTGCGCCCTGTATCCAATAAGCAATAGATATTTTGTGCTCTTTCTTCTTGATACTGATTAACCATCAGTTCACGCTTCCTGGCAGTTGCAGTCCAGTTAATTTTTCTAAAATCATCACCCCGTACATGCTCACGTATTTGCTCAAATTCATTACTACTACCCAATCGTCTGATACGTTTTACGCCAATTTCGTCTAGTCTATTATTTATAGCGTAGTAAGAGTATTTTCTTAGCTGTATAAATGAAGGGTATACGGGCAGGGTACTTTCTGCAGAAACTGTTACCCGTCTCTGAATTGCTCCAAATAAGGTGGACACAAATATGCGTATTGCTCCAAATTCATATTCACCTCTTGATATCGGCCTAAATTCATAGGTAATATCACGATTAAATCGAGGCTTACATTTGCCAAGATAAAAGTATTTATTGCGCAATTGCAGTTCTTTTGGGTACTCATCTACAACCTTAACAAGTGAATTAAAGGGATAGGCAGAGGTTATTTTCAGTATGGCCATATTAAAATCCCCATTCGATAGCTTATCTTCAGTAATCCTTTCTGCCCTAAATGGCTTCCTTATACTGTAAAGAAGAGAGAGCTCTATAACAAGAGCCAGTATAAACGATAGCAGCATTATTTGCCCGACTACGATTAGGACATTAAAGGCAAATCCTGTTATAAACACGAAAACAAGCCCAAATATTACATAAAGGGCCCTTTCGGTCAGGTAAATATCCGGCAAGTATCTATCTGGGAACTTCAATCTTATTAATAATTTCTTCAATAATTTGATTGGTTTTAGTCCCTTCCATCTCTCTTTCAGGGCTTAAAGCTACTCTGTGGTTTAATACAGGTATGGTAACTTCTCTAATATCATCTGGGGTTATGAAGTCTCTTCCTCTCAAGGCCGCTAATGCTTTTGATCCGTTTAGAATGCCAATAGATGCTCTTGGCGATGCGCCAAGGTAAAGATCTGGGTTCTCTCTGGTATTTTCAACTAGCTTAACGATGTACTCTAATAAATGAGGTTCAACTATTACCTGGGTAACCAGATTTTTAAAATCCATTAACTCTTCCTTGCTTATTATGGCCTTCACATCACTTAAGTCATTGGATATCCGCAAATTAGCTACCTCTACTAAAATTTTAACTTCTTCTTCGTGCTTTGGGTAGTCAACTTCAATTTTAAACAAAAATCTGTCTAACTGAGCTTCGGGAAGCTTGTAGGTCCCTTCATGCTCCACAGGATTTTGAGTTGCCAGTACTATAAATGGAGAGTCCAGTTTATATGTCTTACCATCAGCGGTAATTTGTCTCTCTTCCATGCTTTCCAGCAATGCTGCCTGTGTTTTTGCCGGAGCCCGGTTTATTTCATCTATAAGAACGATATTACTAAAAATTGGGCCCTTTTTAAATTCAAAATCAACCTCTTTCGGATTAAAAATATTTGTTCCAGTAACATCTGAAGGCATTAAATCCGGAGTGAATTGAATTCGTGTAAATTCAACGTCAAGTACTTTAGCTATTAACTTGGCAGCATGTGTTTTGGCTACACCCGGCACTCCTTCGATAAGAACATGCCCATCAGATAGAATAGCGGTCATAATCATCTCCACTAAGCGATTTTGCCCTATTAGTTTCTTTGAGATCTCGTTTACCATCATCTCATATTTTCTGCTGAGATTTGACAGATCTAATCTGGACTCAAAATTTTCTTCTGGTTCTTCCATTAAGGTCTATTTTTAAAAGTTTGCATCAATTTATTAAACCTGAGAAACTCTTCATTGGAAACTTCAGGTTTATTAACATATGTCTCGTATAGTTTAAATATATGGGTTAGTAAAGCCGGCTTAACCTTCGACTTCTTGGCTAAAACATTAATAAAATGGTCATTTACATCATTTGTGTCCATATGGTACAGAACTCTTACCTGATCAAGAAAATAATTCATTTTTTTGATTACCAATTCCCGGTTATCCTTATGTAAAAAGAAGAGGGCACTAACCGATTCTATAAAATTGAGACTAATATTCTTAGGTTTATTAATTACAGGAACTGCTCTCTCAGTTCTTCTCAGCTGGAGGATCAGGTAAACAAGCACTCCACTTATTAAGGTATAAAACGCCCATGATAACGCCTTTTCTGAATGAATAAAAGCCATTATGGAAGGGCTGTCTGAATAAACCCGTTGACCTTCTACCCTTTCAGCCCAGATCGTTTCTTCGTTAGGAAGGTTTTTTATCATCGCTTCAACTAAACTCCTGTCTTCTTTCAATAAATAATAGTTAGTAAAAATGATGGGCACAGAAAAAAGCGTAATACTGCCTTTGCCCAATGGAACTTCCAGCCCAAGTATATCTTTATTCTCATTTGACGCTACAACGATAGCACTATCAGGATAATTGGTAAATTTTGCTATTGTCTCATAATTCTTAAATTCAACAGGTTCGTTGTCTTTATAAGTAATTGTATAATGTTTTTGTGCTTCCGACTCAGTTAGAGAGTCTAAAAGAAGATACGACATCTCTATACCAAGCATTTTCAACATCAAATTGCTAATGTCTTCACCTGCTATAATCGCATGATTTCCTTGATAAAGATGTAAGAGCAAGGCTTTAGCATCTAAGTTTTCCAGATAAAATGATTTATTAAGACCAATAAAATTGAATTTAGGCGTTTCTTCATCCAGGTAAGTTAAAAAAGCTGTACTGTCTGTGTAATAATAATACTCATCGTCATCCCCTAAGCTGTCGACGTCATAAAGTTCATCTAAGTAGTACCGCGAAAAATCGTAATCCTGTATCTTTCTTACCTTTTTACCAGGGAAGAAACTATGTAATTGGTCATAAAAGACATAGGTGTCGTATGGCTGTTTACCATAACTACTAAACCTAGGGTGCCATCTATATGGTTTGGGTTGGGTTGCTGAATAAATTATAGCGGCGAAGATAGACAGTGCCAGCACAGCAGTAATTATGATAGCTATTCTCCTAAACATCTGCATTATCAATTAGTTCCTGAAGCTCTTCCGCATTAGAAGTTATTCTATTGTATATAGCCAGCGAGCTCTCAAATTCACCATACCAGACATATTCAAATACTGAAAGAACTTGTCTATAGGCTGGTTGTAAGCTATTAGGAAGTTCATAATAGTACTCATAATTAGTTTTTCCTTCTTTAATGATGATTAGCTTGCTTAAACTAAGCCTTTTAAGAGACTTTAAGAAAGTAAATCTTACGGCAAGCCTATAATCCTTTTTGGCTAAGGCTATATTTATTAATTTACTGAAATCGATATCATCCAGGGCAGATTCTTCTATTAAACGCAGGTTTTCATTACTCTCAGTATAGGCTGTTCTTTCTTTGTTTACGTATCTAAAAAGAATGTAAATAAGCAGGCCAACTAAAGCAGCAATCATGATGTAGCCAAAAATGGTATTTAAAAACCAGGCTATAGCCTGTATTATTTTTGCTAAAAATCCTAATATAATGTTGGGTTCACTCGAAATGACTTTATCGTAGTCGTATCTATCTAAATTATTATAGTAAGCAATTTTTTCCTCACTAAAACCTCTTTCGCTGGTAATAAGACCATCGCCGGAACAGCTGATAAAAACAAGAAACAAACTTATCCAGCGTATCTGTTTAATCATTTCTTAGCAAGTTTTTTTAGGGATATTGGATAAATAACGAAATACCATATAATGAATGACAGTGAGCCAAATATAATAGCTACCCGAATTATGTTTGGCGCCTCGGTTAATCGGGTAACAAAACTTTCTAAAAAACCTGCAAGAACAATAATTGGTATAATTCCTATAAAGATCTTTAAAGCCTCCTTGGCTCCTTTTATTAAACTATAAAGCCTGGGGTATGTGCCGGGAAATAAAACACTATTTCCTAAAACTACGCCAGCCGCTCCAGCAATAATAATGGCCGAGATTTCCAAAGTGCCATGTATCCAAATAGCTAAAAATGAATCAATAAAAAGTCCTTTGGTAACGAAGAAATATTGAAACGTTCCCAGCATTATACCATTTACAAAGAGAAAATATAAACTACCTAAAGAGAATAAAATACCGGCAGTAAAGGTATAGCTGGCAACTCTTATATTATTGAAGGTAATCCCAAGAAACATGCTATTTGACTCACTTGACTTATAAACTGCCATTGGGTCGCCATTTTCAATGTTCTCAATAGTCATATCAACATATTTATCACCTAAAACAGTTCTGGGGAAAGATTCGTCATAATGAGTAGATACAACACCGATCATTACGGTCATTAAAAAAAATAAGAAGACGAATAACATTTCTTTGTGATGTCTGCCAACTGCCTGAGGGACTTCATAACGCCAAAAACTGGTAAATCGAGCAAGTTTTTCTTTCCTGCCCATATTTAGTTTCTGGAAAATTCCTGCAGCCAGTGCATTCAGGTAACGGGTGGTGATACTCTGTGGGTATTGGGTACGCGCATAAGAAAGATCGTCTGTTAGTTCTGTGAACAATTCAGCCGATTGGTCTGGTGTTAAGTTGCTGTTCTTATCAAGAACATCTTCAACTTTTCTCCACTTTTCCTCATTTTGCGAAAGAAATGATGCTTCCCTCATGCAGATTATTTTATCTTGGTGGAATATTACATGGTTTATGCCTATTTTAAAAGTACAGACAGCACAAAATGTTCAGATAAATTATGAGCTCGGAAATTTAGGCCTTCGGCTTATAGCAGGGATTCTGGATTTGATTACCGTTGGCCTCTATATATTCCTTGCTCAATTTATGTTTAGCGCTATTTTGAGTATTGAACTCTTTAATAATGACATTGACATTTTATTTTTTCTGATAATAATACTTCCGGCAATACTTTACCTGCCGGTCGCCGAATACTTTTGGAATGGGAGAACTGTTGGGAAATATTTGCTTAAGCTAAAAGTGGTAAAGATTGATGGCACAGCGCCATCCTTAGGAGATTATATACTACGTTGGCTGTTACGTACAATAGATGTAAAACTAGGCTTTCTGATGATTTTCTTTGTACCCAGTTCACCTTCTTCTCAGAGCCAGGAAACCTTTATGATCTGGGTAATGGTGTTGATGCTTCTCCCATTGCCTATAGTAGGTATTGTTTCAATGGCTACTTCGAAACAAACTCAAAGGTTAGGTGATAGAATAGCGAACACAGTTGTAATCCGTAAAAAGAAACTTTACTCACTCTCAGAAACGCTTTTAAGAGCCACTGAACAAGATTACCAACCGGTTTATACTAATGTTCTCAATTTGCGAGATAGGGATATATATATTATTAAGGAAGCACTTGAGGTCTTAGAAAGAACACGAGACTATAAGTACATTAATAATCTGGCAGAAAAGGCGAAATCTATACTTGAAATTGATGATGAGCGAAAACCACTTGATCTATTGAAAACTTTACTTAGAGATTACGATTATCTTGCAAAGAAACGAGATGCAATTTGAGTCTTAAGATACTTTAATGCTTGTGTCGCAAAAGAGTACCAATAGTTAATAATTAAACAGGTGTTTATGATTAGCTCTGCAAGCCTTAAAGATTTTCTGATTAAATGACTTAGGGTTGTCAAGTACCTTATAAAAGCCGTCTATATACTTAATAGAAGTTGTCTTGCTCTTCTCGGATAAATATTCAGAATCAGAATATAGAGCATAAATTTCTGACCTTATCGACTGAAAATGATTCAGAGCATCATCATACCCTCCTTCCATTCTGCAAAGTCCACGAAATACGCGTACTTTCACATTTGCAGCATCAATATCGGGAGGCACTTGAGCATAGCTTGTATTAACAAGGCCCGTATAATCAAAATCATAAGGTATTGCTACTGGCAGTGGTTTTAAAGAATCAGCAACTAATTTAAAATTATGTCTTTTAGGCACAGACCAGTCAAGATTGCCAACTAAATATTGAAAGAACATCAGCCTGTCCAACTCTGTTCTCTCGCATACTTCCTGATTAGGAATTGCCCCCTCAAATTCAGTCATCCCATTTCTTTCTGCAAGATCATCTATATCTTCAATCAAAATACCATAATGAGGAATTGGTTCAAAATCACCGGATGTATCTTCGTAAGTTATTTTGCACAACCGTACATTAAAACTAAAAGGTGTCACCAGCTGATGCAGCTTATATACATAGTACTCCCTAAGGATATACTCTTCATTAATAGCTTTTGTATTACAATGTGTAACTAGCTTTAGTTTATTCTGCTTGGCAAAAAGAGTCTTTTTAACCTGATTTTTCTTAAAATTCAACTTCAATGGGGGGAATCTACAAACCTTAACATTGGCACGAGTCTTCCCTCGCACCATAACTTTAAGGTCTAATACTTTATCCTCTCCATTTTCTTGTTTGTAGGTTAAAGTTGCCTCGTGTTCATCTCTAACATCAATATCACTAATAACCTCATCAACATTCATCGAGATTTTTAACTCTAGAATATCGTCTGACCTGAAAAGTTTTTTTACCTTGCTAGCTTCCTGGCTATAAACCAATCCCGATTGAATTAAGATAATTATCAGCAGAATATTCTTAGCTAGTCTCATAATAATTCATTTTTAGAATGGAAGTTTCTCCAGACCCATTTCTTTTAAGGTTTGAAAGGGTTTAGGATCAATTTTTAAAGGCCCAACTAATGGGTTGCCCAACATAATCACAAAGTAGAGCAGCACCCCTAAAAATATATTATACAATGTCAAGAATGACACTGATACTATATCAAGTCTGTAAACTGCGAAAAAGCACCAGACAATCAAAAGTCCGAATGCAAGAATATAGGTAAGGTAGGGCAAGTGAAAATAGGATGAATACACCCTTACCTGAAATGTCTTTGTAACGGCATCTGTATCAGCAATAATTGAACCTTTTAATAGTTTTTGCATTTCAGAATCTTCAGGTAACGCCCGGGTCTTTATATTTATACGATATATAGTTCCCCACATCTTGGACCTATATGGGTCGTCTATTACCTTGCGCCACCCATCATCAATAGTGTATTCAACATAATAAACAAAATCCTGACGTATTTGTTCGGCTAATTCTGAGCGGTGTAATTTTAGTTTAAGCATTACGCTAGCAATAATTGCAGCCTCCACCTCTAAAGAATTAACTACCTTATTATAACCTATTTTCTCATTGGCGTAGCTGAGGGAAATTAGTAGAGCAAGTAGGGAAGCAGTTACACGAAACAAGAGTCGACCAACTCTTTCATGCTGTTTCGTTATCTTATTAACGATTAGTTTTCTAATAATAAAAACAATTAAAATACCTGGAACAGATATGCCAAGACATATTGCGAGTAATCCGTTCCAAAGTGATAATTCTAAAAATGTATTCATAAAATTAGGCTAATCATCAAATTTATAAGTCCTGAGGGGATATCCAAAGTAAAAAGACGCTTAATAATTTTCATTATGAAATGTTATGCTTATCAATATACGGTAATAATTCCTTTTAGGTAAATTGGCTTGTCAATAGGCGAAATCATCTCTAACTTGGCCATGTGAAGGAAATAACCAACATTGTTGAGGTGTATGAAAGCCTAAAAAACACTCCTGCAAGGCTCGTTTTGGCAACTGTAATTGATATCAAAGGCTCATCGTATAGGAGGACTGGTGCACGAATGCTTATTCAGGACAATGGCGAATATCACGGAGGTATAAGCGGTGGTTGTATTGAGGGGAATGCTCTCAAAAAGGCTCACTTAGCATTGTCAAAGAATAAGGCAATTGAAGTTACCTACGATACATCTAAAGATAATGAGGCAGAAATAGGTGTTAGTTTAGGCTGTAATGGAGTTATCTCGGTGCTCATTACACCTATCGACATAAGAGACCCTAATAATGCTGTTGAGCAACTAAGAAGCTGCCTAAGTTCCAGAGAACCGACTATTCTAATTACAGTGCTTGAGTCAGACGGTGATAGTATTGAAGCGGGTCAGGTAATCAAGTATATATCTGAGGGTGCGTTAGAGAAGCAATTTGGTGCAGGCTACCAACCCGAGTTAGATAAAGATATTCAGACTATTTTGGCTAATGGCAAGTCAAAGATAAACGTATATAAGAACTGTAAACTTTTTCTGGAGCACATCCCTCCCTCTACGCAGATTGTAATTATGGGTGGCAATTATGATGTCTACCCCTTACTTAAAATAACTGACAGTTTAAATTGGCAGAGTGTTATTGTTGCTAACCCTAAGCGGTTAGCACATAATATTCATCAGTTGGCGAATCAGGTTGTTACCGATTTTAACGATGTTAACATTGATCAGTTTACAGTTGCCATACTAATGTCGCACGACTATAATGCTGATCTAAGAAATCTTGAAAAGGTACTTAAATCAGATATAAAGTATATAGGCTTATTAGGCCCTGCAAGCCGGAAACAGGATATGTTGGCAGATATGCCTTTTACTATTAATAAAAGTGATGAAGATAGAATATTTGGCCCTGCAGGACTTGATCTTGGTGCTTCACAACCTGAAGAAATCGCCATATCTATTGTAGCAGAAGTCCTTTCGGTAATGCGCCAAAGGCCGGGCACTTCATTACGAGACCGCCAGGGACCTATTTATGATAGATGATTTTAAAATCTAATTTTTATTCTTCGGCTGCTTCCATCTCTACTACCTGATAAACATCTTTACCATTCTCTGACAAAGGCTGGAAATATGTGCCATTATAAACCACATACTTTTGGCCATCTATTTCTTGTTCCACCCCTCCCTCCGGGATATTAGCAACCACGGCGCCATCAGGAGCCTTAATAACTGAATAGCCAGAACTGGTTTTAGCATAGAAACCACCACCATAATAGTAATTGGTTGTTCCATCCATTGGCACAGCTTCGGCGCCTTCGGGCAATTCTGCTATTGTAGCATTTTCCGGTGGTGCTACCACCGTAAAACCGTCAGGTAGCTCTTCGTAATAAACACCCTGGTCATAATAATACTCCTTGCCTTTTTCCTGGTCCGGTGTCTTATTCTGCTCATTACTGCCACTATCATTATTGCTCACCGAGACTATTATTGCCGTTGTTGTCATAGCTACAACAAAAAATCCTACAGGATGCCAGTAGGATCCATAGTGATATGGCCTGTAAGGGTGATAGCGATAAGGATGATAACCTCGATGCCCATTATAGTAGCGATTATGATGAGAATTATTTACCCTGACGTTTACAGTAGTATTGCCACTGTTAATATTTCCTCGGTTGCCACCAGGATTTCTGTCTCCAGTTGATGGATTTCTGCCATTATTATTGTCTCTGCTTCTATCGGTATTAGCTGGTCTGTCACCACCTTTTCTGTCTGCGGTTCCGGCTTTAGATCTGTCAACATTTCCTGCATTTGATTTATCTCTACCACCCTGACCAGTACTTGGTCGCTGCTGGGTTTGCCGATCTCTGCTTTGATTGTTATTGCTCGGCCGCTGGTGAGACTGGCTGCTTCTGTTGGCAGGCGCCTGCTGGGTTTTAGGCCTTTGTTGTGATTGTCTGGAGCCACCATTTATCGAGCCATGGGAGGATCTTTGAGGTGAAGCGCTCCTTTGAGGGCTTGTACGCGCTCCGCCGCCACGACCTCCCCCGCCGCCTCGTCCACGCTGAGCAAAGGAATCGCTAACAGATAGAGATACTGCTAAAATTATGGTTAGAACTATATAGCTATACTTATTCATCTTATTAGTAATTTAATTTATGGGCTCTATTTTCACTCTTTCAGCACCTACAGGTGGTTCAAATTCAAATAATATATCCGGTAATATTGGATTTATTCGCCAGTTAGTGAAAGTTGCCTCATAAAAGCCGGCATTTTCTTCCTTCTTTTCCAGAATCAGCTTCTTAGGCATCCCTGAATCTTTTTCAATCCAAATTGACAAAATGTTTACTTCATTAGATGCTTCTATTGCCAGGCATTCAACATCATCAATTACCTCCTCACCTAAATAAAATACATTATCAAAATGATTCAGAATATCATCCGTAAAATCCGGATAGAAGAAATTAGATGCCGGAAAATCAATACCATATTTATCGTGTAGAAAATCAATAGCAGGAATAATGGATTCAGGAGCGCTCACAGTGTCATAAATATTTTTATCATATGAGTAAAAAGCCAAGCTCAGGCCATCGTACCAGTAACTTTTTTCACCTTTAGTGCCAATAGTGTGAATATGCATTTTATTAGGTCCACGCATGTAAACATCATGCGTATTGCTAAACTGAGAGAATTCTCCGGCATCATTATTCTCTTCAACAAACGTTTTAAGTGTATAACTACATGAATTTAGCTCACCGATTACCTTGCTTATATTATCAAGGGCTGCAACTGCTTCAGAATCGTATACCCCTTCCTTATCCGTTTCCGAACTGCATGCGGGAATTAAAAATGCCAATAATGATATGGCTAGAACAATCTGCTTTTTCATAAAATTTTCAATAAGTAATTTCTATTGGATGCAAGATTAATATATTTTTCAAAAGAAGATCTATTACATCATGGTTTTTAAAAGGACTTATGAGAATACTTAGATGTTATAGCTTCTTCAATCTTGCACTTTAAGCCTATTCACTGATTTAACTAGCAAATCCATAGCTGTATCAATTTCATGGAGGGTAGTATATCTGCCAATACTGAATCTAATACTTGATAATGCATCATCTTCAGAAATACCCATTGCTGAAAGCACATGTGATGGTTCTATCTTGCCTGACGAACAAGCAGACCCTCTCGATGCAGCCACTTTTGCACCTATTGCCAGCATAATATGCTGCGAATCGGCATTTTTAAAGCATAAATTGCTGGTATTATACAATCTGGCAGCATATTTTGCTGCTACGGTGATATCCAGTGCACTGCTTAATTTATCCTCGAAGTGATCTCTGAAGCGCTCAATTCTGTTCATGTCTTCCTCCATCCTTTCATCAGCCAGCTCCAGGGCTTTAGCCATGCCAATAATCCCGGGAACATTAGTAGTGCCTGCCCTCTTCTTTAGCTCCTGACCGCCACCGGTAATAATAGGGTTTAATCTTTTATACAGGTCGTCCTTCATGTATAGGAACCCCACTCCTTTTGGTCCATAGAATTTATGCGCCGAGCCTGCCATAATATCTAATCCCAATTCTTCCACATTAACAGGCATTTTGCCAATTGCCTGAGTTGCGTCCGACATAAACAGAACACTGTTAGACTTACATATTGCTGCAATATCCTTTAATGGCTGAATAACACCCGTTTCATTATTTACCAACATTACACTCACCATATATGTATGCTCAGTGATGGCATTCTCAAGCTCTTCCAGGTTAATTATTCCATTCTGATCAACTCCGAGATAAGTTACATCTACGCCGGATGATTCGAGAGCCACACATGTATCTAAAACAGCATTATGTTCGCTTTTCAGCGTAATAATGTGGTTTCTGGAGCCCTTCTCCATCCCCCGCAATACCATATTAATAGCCTCGGTAGCCCCGGCGGTGAAAATCAACTCCTGGCTTTTAACATTCAGAATTCGAGCCATGTTTGCCCTGGCTTCTTCTTCAGCCTCCTTGGCCTGCCAACCCATGATATGATCGCTGCTTGAAGGATTGCCATAAGCAGACAGGAAATGCGGCAGCATCTCATTAACGACCTCTGGAGCTACAGGAGTGGTTGCATTATAATCAAGATAAATTGCAGGATTAATATTCAATGGTTATTATTAATTACACTGATTTCTGCTTACTAATTTAGTGGGAGTTTTGCATATTATTAACTAATTTCATTTGAATTCTGCTTTTATTCAGAATGATTAGTGTTTCTTCGTGCCTTTGAGCCTTAGTGGCAAGATCTATTCGCCACAAAGTCACCAAGTCTCTAAGCTTCACAAAACCCTTTTAAATAGTAAAATGATATCAGCCATTGTTTTAGCAGCCGGTAAATCAGCCCGAATGGGTGCTATTAATAAAATGTTATTGCCTTATAAGGGCAATACTGTTATCGGTACAGTTTTGCACGAACTGCAACAGAGCCTGGTAGATGAAATCATTATTGTCGACAATCAAAACTTGCATATAAAAGAACGCCTGAATGAATTCCCGTCGGTAAATTTTGTAACGAATTTAAATACCGACGGCGGACTTGCATCTTCTATTCAATGTGGAGTTAACGAGGCAAGCGGTTCTGCAACAGGGTTTCTTATATGTCTGGGCGATATGCCCTTGCTCATTTCAGATGATTATAACTCTCTGATAAACAACTTTATAACAATTGATAACAAAGTAATTATTTTACCCACACACGATAATAAAAGAGGCAATCCGGTGCTGTTTTCAGCCCATTTTAAAGATGAAATTTTGGATTTACAGGACGGCAATGGCTGAAAACAG